>ERZ1066125.23-NODE-23-length-148444-cov-31.840325_pt1 | contig 148444 bp, 123 predicted proteins | sample MGYA00382772_ERZ1066125 | MGnify/ENA primary metagenome ERZ1066125 (study PRJEB33369, sample SAMEA5778355) | biofilm metagenome | biome: Industrial cooling water; feature: Water cooling tower basin; material: Biofilm | place: United Arab Emirates | collected... | reverse complement strand
TATCCACTCAGATGGCATTTTGAAAAACCCGCTCAAAAGTGAGCGAAACGTAAGTAAAAAGAAATTGAATAAAACTCAGTGTTTGATTGCCAAGCAGTTTGTTGCGCAGCTTGGCTGAAAATGATTTCGGGCTGAGCGCCGATCAACGAAGGTTCCGTTGATCGGCGCTCAGCCCGGTTGAAAGGATGACTTTAGATTCAGACGAAGGAAATTCGCTTACGGACGACCGCCGCCCGGGCCACCGCCAGGACCGCCACCGGGGCCGCCGTGACCACCACCGGGACCGCCGCGTCCGGCCAGAGAACGAACAATGCTCAGCACGCGATCGGCGGTAAATTTGGTTTTCAGCGGTTCCAACTGGCCGCCGTTGCTCAAAATGGTCAACACGGCAATTTCAAATCTCGCCTGCAAATCCAATCGAGCCTTGCTCAACACCGCCAGCCGATTGGCAATGATCGTTGCTTGAGCCGCTGCATCGGTCGCTTTGCCAGCCAGAATCGCCGCGTCATACGCATCGTGCGCCGCCGCCAGTTCCGCATCGGGTTCGTCCGGTTGGGCGTCTTTGAACGCCGTAATCAAAGCAGTCAATTCGGTTTCCTGCGTTCCGGTCAAAGCGGGTGCGTTGGCTTCGGTAATGGCGCGTTTCAGCAGAGACAATGGGTCACGCGACGGGCGCTGCGGTTGAGCAAAAGCCGTCGTCACGCTGAGCGCAATTGCGCACAGCAACATCATCGAAGTGCCAATCCATTTCACTTGGTTTTTCATATTCGTTTGTACTCCTTTTTCAGTGCTGTTTTCTTAGAGCGGCTTTCACATGCGTGTAGGGCAGATTTTCCAATCTGCCCAGGGTTTCGCACTTGCGAAAATCTCGGCAGGTTGGAAAACCTGCCGTACATTTACCTGAAAACCGACTTAACAGCGCGTTTCACTACCCAAGCGGCAATCAAAGCTTTTTGATTTCAGTTAAACCGCTCCCCTTACCGGGCGGTGAAACGCGCCAACCGGGAAGATCAATGCGAGTCCTGATCTTCACGATCCCTTTTGGCAATGGCCGTGCCGCAAAGTTGCTGCCCGGCGAATTTCACCCGAAGCCCTGTGTTTATTGATCTTTTGCGATTTGGTGATTGGGTGATGCGTGCTTACCGATCAAGTACCGTGACGAAAACCGACGAGTGGTTAAGAGGGGCGTCCGGTTTTCTGTGGCGAAGATGCACAGGGGACTTAAGGAAGCAGAATCGTAAACGTAGAGCCAGCGCCGGGCGCGCTTTCGACCGTAATTTGTCCGCCGTGTTGTTCAACGATTTCTTTGACCAGCGACAGCCCCAAGCCTGTGCCGACCACATTGGACGAAGCGTCGCGTTCCAGGCGGAAAAACTTTTCGAAGATTCGTTCTTGCGCTTCCGGCGGAATGCCGAATCCCTGATCGCGCACGCTGATGGCCAGTTGATTTTGGCGGCGTTCGGCGGTGACGACGACTTCGGTGTTGGACGGGCTGTATTTGATGGCGTTGCTGAGCAGATTGCTGATGGCTTGAGCCAGCAATTGCGCGTCGGCTTGCAACGCGGGCAGATCGGGTTCGATTTGCGAACGCAACCGCACTCCGCGTTCGGCGGCAAACACAGCCAATTTGCGAATGCAGTCGGCAATCAATCCTTTGCAATCGAGCGGCGCCAGTCGCAACCGCTGTGCGCCGGATTCCAGCCGCGTTAAGTCCAGATACCGATTGATGGTTTCGCTCAACCGAACGGCTTCGGCGTTAATCACGCCCAGCATTTCGCGCGATTCGTCGGCGGCAACCGGAAATTTCAACAGCACATCGCTCAATCCCTGAATCGAAGTCAGCGGCGTTCTGAGTTCGTGCGACACCAATTGCAGCGTCTCGGTTTTCATACGATCCAGTTCGACGCGTTTGGTGATGTCGGAAATCAGCGCCACCACGCCGATAGCGTTGGCATCGTTTGCTCCGGCCATCAAAGCCGATAGCAATAACGAAAAGTAGCGCGGTTCCGGCGACGGGGTTTCAAACTCGAGTTGTGCGCTGTGGCCGTTGAGCGCCGCCGCGATGGCTTCGTTCAGTTTTTGAGCATCCAGTTTGCCGCGCGCCGCCAAAAATTCGGCAAAGTAATTGCCGGTCAATTCTGTTTCTTCGCAGCCGAAAAGCTGCTGGGCTTCGCGGTTGGCGAAAATGATTCGCCCGTTGAGGTCTGCGACCAACACGGCTTCGTCCATGCTGGACAAAATGCGATTGATGAATCCCATTCGCGCCAGCAACTGCGTGGTCAGGTCGTCCACCGCGCGCAGTTTCCAGACCAGCGGCTGGGGTAAAAACTGATTGGTGGCAAACTCGGCGGGCGCGCCGGATTCCGGCGACAGAAAGCTTTTCTGGCTGCTGACCAAGGCCGCCAGTTTGGTGTCGAGTTCGCGGCTGGCGTTGAGCGAACGGTTCAACAGCAAGGGAATGACGACGGCAAATCCCGTCAGCATTGCGGGCAGCGGCGGAATCACCAGCAACCAACCGAACGCCAGAAAGCTGCCGCCAAGAATCGCCAGCAGAATCACGCCCAGAATCAACAACTGTCGCCAACCGTCAAACTGCCGAATCGTCCACGCACACAGCAAAATCACCATCAGCGACACGGCAAATCCCAGCCAATCCGGCAACGAACGTAACGCCAACTGGTTGCGAATGGTGTTGATGATGTTGGCGTGAATTTCGACGCCGGGCATTTCCTGACCACCTTCGCGGCGACCAATGCCGGGCTGTTCGCTGGCGTAATTCATAAACGGAACCACGCGCGAATCTCCCATCGAAGCCGCCGTCGCTCCGATCAACACAATTTTGTTGGCAAATAGCTCCGGCGAAGTTTTGCCTTCGATCACGTCGGCAAGGCTGACCGACCGAAACGATCCGGTTGGCCCGGCAAAATTCACCATCATTTCATTTTGCCGGATGATGCTGACGCCGGGAATCGTTGATGCGACGGCTTCGTCACGGACGGGAATTTGATACGCGCCGAGTCGCAATTCGCCCGAACGCTCTTCGATGGAATCCGCCGAAAGGCGTTCGGCAATGCGAACCACTTCGGCGGCAAACGCCCAAAGTTTTTCGGCACGGTCGTCGGTTTTGCTGAGCTGAATGCTGCGCGCCATTCCATCCACGCCGGGAGAAATATGCGCGTGGCCAATGGCTTGCGCGGATTCGGCAAATTCGGGAATCGGGCGCAACCAGGCGGTGCTGTTGGCGGTTTCGTACAGTTGGGCGGGCAACACGACACGGCCATTGTGAGCAATCGCCGTCGCCAATCGGCGGTCGTCTTCCGGTCGGGACGCTTCGGAATAAATAACATCCAGGCCAATGCTGAGCGGGCGCGCTTCGGTCAGGGTTTCAATCGTCGCCGCCATCACCGAGCGCGGCCAAGGCCATGAACCGTAGCGCGCGCCAAGCGTTTGCAAGCTGTGGTCATCAATCGCCACGATGACAATGTCGGCGGGGGACTCCAGCGCGCCTCGCAATCGAAACAGTACCTTCAACGAAGCTGCCTGCAACGAAGGCACAAACCACGTCGCGACAACGACCAGGAACATGCTGATGCCGAGAATGATCGTCGTTCGTATGGACTGAAAACGATTGGGCATGGGTGTTTTGGCTGAAATGCAGGCACTGCGTTTGCGCTTTCAGCTATTCTGATTCAGGCGAGATTTCAGCGTTCCCGGCGTCCAGATACCGGTAAATCGTACGGCGATCTATGCCAAGCAATTCCGCCGCGCGGGATTTGTTCCCGCCGTTTTCGGAAAGCACCAGTTGCACATACCGGCGTTCCAACTCGGCCAGGCTCGGTCGGTCGTCAATCAAGGAAACGCTCGGCGCGTTTGGCATAGCTGACGGCGGAGCCGCGCGTTCGACAATACGCTGCGGCAAATCGCTGATCGTAATCAACCGGTCGGCACAAACGGCGGCGGCGTGTTCGATGGTGTTTTCCAATTCACGAACGTTGCCCGGCCACGAATACCGCGCCAGCAACTCAACCGCGTCTTCGCCAATGCGAATTTGTTCGCCGTGTTCGCGTTCGTATTTTTTCAGGAAATGGTGCGCCAGCAACGCCACATCCTCGGCTCCGCGATTGCGCAACGGAGGCAGATGAATCGTCAACACGCTCAGCCGATAAAATAAATCTGCGCGAAAATCGCCGCGATTGGCCATCTCTTCCAAATTGACGTTGGTCGCGCCGATGACGCGCACGTCAATCTTGCGCGGTTCGCGGCTGCCGATCCGACGCACTTCTTTTTCCTGCAAGACGCGCAACAAACTGGCTTGAAACGATTGCGTCGTGCCGCTCAATTCATCCAGGAAGATTGTGCCGCCTTCGGTCGCTTCGAATAATCCGGCGCGGTCGGTGGCTGCGCCGGTGAAACTGCCTTTGGTGTACCCGAACAATTCCGATTCCAACAAGGTTTCGGTCATCGCCGAACAATTGACGGCGGTGAACGGACGATTGGCGCGTGCGCTGTGGTTGTGAATGGCGCGGGCGATGAGTTCCTTGCCGGTGCCGGATTCGCCTTCGATCAAAACGGTGGCGTTGGTGCGTGCGGCGTGCGCCGTCAATTTGTACGCGCGCACCATCTGCGGACTGTGCCCGATCAAGCCCGAAGCCGAAAAATCATGCGAAGGATCGGGGCTGACCGCTTCAGTGGTTGTGGCGTGATGAGCCGCGCGATTGACGATGGACAGCACTTCGTCAATGTTGAAGGGTTTGGCGATGAAATCGAATGCGCCTTCTTCAACGGCTTGCATGGCGATTTCCAGCGAACCCTGCGCGGTGACGGCAATGATTTTGGTGTCGGGACTGAAGCGGCGAAATTCGCGCACGACTTCCAGCCCCGTAATGTCCGGCATGAAAATATCCGTCAACACCACGTCGAACTGTTTGTTCTGACCCAGCGCGATGGCTTCGCGTCCGCAGGTTGCGGCGGCCACGTCATACCCGCTCATGCGCAATGGAACTTCCAGCGCCATGCGCGCGCCGCGTTCATCGTCCACCACCAGAATTTTATGCGTTTGAGAGTTAGGTTGAATCACTTCGATTGAAGCCTCAGAGAAAAGTTAGGGCCTTCTTCCAGCCGGTCTGGATGGTGGCGGAGCCGGAGCGTTGCGCCCGGTGTCGGGCGTTCCCGTCTGCGGAACCCCTCGCCCAGGATCGCGCCGGTCGCTCTGTGGAACCCGTTGATCGTTTCGATTCGGAACGCGCCCGGAAGCGTCGGCAATACGTCCGTTTTGTCCTGAACCGCCCGGTTGAGCCGTTCTGAAGTTTCCGTCATTGCGCCCTGGTTTGAAGGCTCCGGGCGGATTCGGCGGACGTTGTAAAAACACGCGCGTCGTTTGTCCGGCGGTCAAAATCACAGGTTGATTCGGCAACCGCAAATTGGTGACGGCGACTTCGCCTTCGTGCAGGAAAACTTCCGTGTCGTTGTCGTTAACCAGCACATCGAAAATCGTGCCACGAACGGCAATCACCGCCGTCGGCGTATTGACGCGATATGGATTGGGCTGACCGCCGAGCTTTTCAATTTGAATGCGGGTTTTGCCTTTCAGGACTTCAAACAACGTGCGCGGCGACTGGCTCAAATCCTGTATGACGACTTTGGATTTCGGCGCGATCACGGCCTGCGAACCATCCGACAGCCCCAACACCAATCGTCCGTTTTTGCCAGTGATAATGGTATCGCCCGCCGACAAACGGTCATCCACCTTGAACGCAATTTTGACTGGCACGGGTTGATTGCTGGGATTGCGTTGAATCTCCACCTGACCTTCGATGGCTGTGATTCTGGCCGACACCAATTGCTGAGCGGAAACTGTTGCGGTCATCAAAAACAGCACAGAACACAAGGAAACTAAAAACAGATTTTTTTTTGAGCGCATCACATCACCTCGTCTCAAGTTACTTTTTTTCTGCAAGGCAGACGCCTTGTCCAGTTTGCGGGTTGCTCATTTTTGTCACATGGAACAAATAATCAACGAAATCGAGCGTCGGTTTTCGTCACGGTTTGGGCAATTGCGTGCAATAAACTTCAACCTGGTCGTGAACTGCAACTGTCAGGCCTGGAAACAATTGTGCCCGCCACAAAGTGGCAGGCACGATGTTTGCTGAATTCCGCAGCGATGATTTCCCGTTCACAAACCAATCTGACTTCACTGCCGACCGATTCTTCTGTCCGACGTTCCCTGCCATGGGCTTGGCTCAGCAACCCACTGACTTTTGTCTTTTTGGTTTGGGGCGTGTTGTTTCTCGCGCTGGGATTGATCTGGATTCTGCTTCCTTGATTCCCCGACAAGATCAATCCTTCTTCTCGGGTTCGGTTTTGCCAGATTCCGCTTTCAGCATCGCGGCAAATTTTATCTGGGCCTGTCTGGTTCGCGCGGCATTTTCTTCCTGCGTCGAAAAACATCCGCTGCCGATCATCGGCACGATCGAATCGCCGACCCGCCAAAAAACCAATCCATCCACGACCACGATGCTCGGTTTAACCTCGTTCAACGATCCGCCCAGCGCTTGCAGTTTGAGCGCTTCGTGTTCAGTTGTCGCTACCGGCAACGCAGCCGCCTTGGCAATTTCGCGTTCAACGAACTTTTTCAATTCCTCTGACGAAACTTCCTCGCGTTTAGTCTGAGTTTTGTCGGCGGCTTTCATCAACACTTCCGCCGTCGGTTGAATGCTCGGCGTCGGTTTGGGAGGCGTTTCCTGTTGAGCGACAGTCCACGAAAACGCCAGCACGACAATGAAAAGACTGATCCCTGTTTGGTACTTCATAACTATTTCTCCTTGAGATCGGGTTTGATGTTTTGGCTTGCCGAAAACAAGAACGCCGATTCAACCAGGACTTGCGGCGGAGGTGGATTTTTCAGTCGCAGGCGTTTTCAACCAAGAAAGTTTTTGTCGCGGCTGCGACGGTTTTGCGCCCAGGGGTCTGCGACTTCCAGATTGTCGTGCAAAGCATCGGTGACCGGATGCAGCATGTGTTGAACCGCTGGCAATGGGCTTTGATGAAATTCCTGCGGCGACCCGAAAAACGCGATGCGGCCTTCTTCCAAAAGCATGACGTTGATGTCGGCCACTGCTGCACCAACTGGAACGATAGTCCAAATGTCCTGGCTCTGCTCGGCGCGATGATTGGCCAGATAGGAAATTTCGCCGAGCATTTTGGTCACATAGAGCGAAGAAATGCCGTGCAAGTCGCGCGCGCGAATGATCAAATCCATCACCTGATGCGCGTTGATCGGATCCAGTCCTGCCGTTGGTTCGTCGTAGAGCATGATTTTTGGCCAGCCGATCAAAGCTCGCGCCAGTTCCAGGCGACGTTTCATGCCGCCGGACAATGCTTCGGCCTGTTTTTCCAAATCGTTTTGCAAACCGACAAAGGTCAGCACTTCCAGCACGGATTTTTCGATTTCCTCTTCCGGCCATTCCTGGTCGGTCAATCGGTACGCCGCGTTTTCATAAACCGTCTGCCCGGTGAACAGCGCGTTTTCCTGAAAGACCATGCCCATCAACCCGCGCCGCACGGCCAGCAATTCGGTTTCGTCCAGCCCCGTGATGTTTTGCCCGTTGATCCAGATTTCGCCTTCGTCCGGCTGCAAAAAGCCAATGGCCAGCCGCAACAGCACGGATTTGCCGGATTGCGAATCGCCCGTCAGACAAATCATCTCGCCTTTGCCAAGCGAAAAACTGACGTTTTGCAAGGCTCGCACGTCGTCAAAACTGATCGAAACGTTGCGGAATTCGATTGCCGGAACGGCGTTGGAAGAAACGTTCATTGAAAAATCCCTCTGTCCATTTTGATGGCGTAGTGGTGAATTGATGAATCGGAAATCGCTGCGTTCATTTTGCCGAACCGAATTTGTTTTCAGTTCCGGCCATCAACCGCTGAATGTTTTCGTGATGTTTGGCGATGATGATCGCCGACGAAGCGATGAGCGCCGCAATGATAGGGACAAAATTGCTGATCGGTTCCAGCCACGTGTGGATTGCCCACACCCACAGCGGGACAAACGCCGCCGCCAGAATCGAACCGAGCGAGATAAATCGCGTTCGCCAGACGACGACGACAAACACGATTGCCGCCGCCAGCACCGCCCACGGCACAATGGCCAGAAAGACACCCAAGCCCGTCGCCACGCCTTTACCCGCTTTGAATTTCAACCAGACCGGAAAGCAATGCCCGACGACCGCCAAAACTCCCGCGCCCGCAACCACCCACGAAGTCCCAGGTTCATCCATCAGCCAGCGAGCTACCAACACCGCCGCAACGCCTTTCAGCGCGTCCAGCAACAGCGTAACGATGCCCGCGCCTTTGCCTGCCTTGCGCGTGACATTGGTCGCGCCAGTTCCACCGCTGCCGGTTTCGCGAATGTCCGCGCCTCTGGCGATTTTGACGATCAAAAACCCGAACGGAATCGAACCGAGCAGATAGGCAACGATGACAGCAGCTATGTCCATAGGTTTTCCTCAAATACAGCCCAGCCCAAAGTGAATGATGCGCCAAGCGCCGTTTTCACGCGCCCAAATCGAATAGATTGGCGCTTCTACCTCTTCCTTTTCCCCGTGGATCCTCAGCATTGAAGCCAAATACAGATATTCCTCTGAAGGAAATAGCGATTTCAGATATTCCCAGTCTTTGTCCGTTTCAGCTTCCAGGCTTTTGCCGCTGGCTAGCAGATAACCATCTTTTTCAGGTGAAGATAGAAGTTTTACTGACTTGAGTTCATCGTCAGTCGGCTTGAAAGTTTTTAGTATCTCGCCGAATGAATCTCCTTTTACCCACTTGAGCACCTCACGTAAGAATTTTTCTACCGCTACTCTTACTTTGTCCGGCTTATTACGGTCTGCATCGCCGAGTTCACCTATGCACGAATCGGAAAGAATCAGCTTGCTGGTAAACGCCTTCGAGTGGAAGAACTTCATTGCAGATTTGACTCGTCGTCTAACCAACCATTCACTCAGGAAAGACTCGACGGCTTTTTTGCCATCTTCTTGATTCTTACCAAGGAAACGAGAAGGTACGATCGTCATCGTGGCAAGCAAAGAAAGAAATTGTTTACGAGTAAGCTGCATGTGTTGATTACTTGACTCGCCGCCGTAACAGATCAAGCGCCGAATTGACGGTCAGCGTGCGGATGAATTGGCGGTCGCCGGGGAAAATCAGCTTGCGGGCTTCGACTGTGTCTTCGTCGGCCAGCGCGATGTACACCAAACCGACCGGTTTTTCTTCCGTGCCTCCGCTGGGACCGGCAATGCCAGTGACACCAATGCCGAAGGTCGAACCGGCGAGTTTGCGAACTCCCGCGGCCATCGCGCAGGCGACCGGTTCGCTGACGGCTCCGTGTTCGTCCAGCATTTCGGCAGGGACGCCGAGCATCCGCATTTTCGCTTCGTTGGAATAAGTGACGACGCCTTCCAGAAAGTATTCCGAACTGCCGGGAACTTCCGTGATGCGCCCGGCCAGCAAGCCTCCGGTGCAACTTTCGGCTGTGGCCAGCGAATAACCGCGCCAGCGCAGCAAATCGCCCACGACCTGTTCCAGCGTTTCATCGCGACGGGAAAAAATGTATTCGCCCAGCGCTTCATCAAGCTGCCCGGCCAGTTCATCCAGCAACCGATTGGCTTCGGTGTCGGTTTTGGATTGAGCCGTCAGATGCAATTCGATCTGGCCGTCTTTGAACAAAATCGTCGTCGTGGGATTTTGAAACTTCGTGTAAACCGGTGCAGCCAGTTCATCGGTGCGCGATTCGGTCAGACCGAAAATGCTCAGTTTGCGGCGAAGAATGACCACGTCGCCGACGCGCTGTTTCAACACCGGCGCGATGGAAGCATCAAACATCGGCTTCATCTCACGCGGCGGGCCGGGCAACATCACAACAGTGCATTTGCCTTCTTCGACCATCATTCCCGGAGCCGTGCCATTCGGATTCGGCAGAACTTCGGCTCGTTCCATCACCAGCGCTTGCCGGGCGTTGATTTCAGGCATAGGCACGCCGCGTTTGGCAAATCGCGCTTTCAGCTTTTCCAGAATCGCATCGTCCAGAATCAACCGGCGTTTCAACACGCGAGCGAAAATCTTGCGCGTAATGTCGTCTTCGGTTGGCCCAAGTCCTCCGGTGGCGATGACAATCTCGGAACGTTTCATCGCATCGCGTATGGTTTCGTCCAATCGCGCTTCGTCGTCGCCGACGATGGTTTTGAGCTTCACGTCAATGCCCATCGCATTCAGCCGTTCGGTCAACCACAACGAATTGGTGTCCACTCGAAACGGCGTCAGCATTTCAGAGCCGATAGCGATAATTTCAGCGTTTAACATAAGGTTTCAGGTTGCAGGTTGTAGTCGTCAAACAAAAAACAGCGCCAGCGACAATAAAGCCGCAGCGTAAATTCCGGCGATAACGTCGTCCATCATTACGCCCAGGCCGCCAGTCAGGCTTTGCAGTCCGTTGATCGGAAATGGTTTGAAAATGTCGAAGGCGCGGAACAGCAAAAAGCCGGGAATCATCCACCAACGCCATTGCTCGCCCATACCGGCCAGAAACGGCGCGATGAAGACAAACGTGATGACCTGTCCGCAAACTTCATCAATCACGATTTGCCCGGAATCTTTTTTGCCGAACACCGATTCGGCTCGCGTGCCAGCCCAAATGCCAATCCAGGCCAGAAACACACTGGCGACAATCAACAGGTTTTGCAGCAACGCGACATTCGTTTTGAACGCGGCGATCAATCCGTAGGCGATCAACAAACCGACCAGCGATCCCCACGTCCCCGGCGCAACGGGCACAAATCCAGCGCCGCCGCCCGTGGCAATCACGACTGCCAGCCAGTCCGTAGCTCCTTGAGGATTGAAAGATTTGCCGCGTTTGTCGGCGAAGGGTTGAGGATTTGTCATGACATTTTTCAGGCAGCACGGCGGCGCGCTTTGGGGTGAGACGGCCTTTTAGAAACGGGCTTGGTGGAAGATTTTTTTGAAAGTTTCCGAACACGTTCGGCAACGGCTTCAATAAATTCAGGATTCTCGATCAAGGCCTGATGTTCCGTTACGACTTGCCTGGTTGGTTGAGCTTTTTCCATCGCTTCACGCAGCGCTTGTTTGATGGGAGTCTCGTATGAATCGGCGTTGGTTTCCCTGGCCAACTGCTTGAAGTATTTCAGCACATCCAAGTCCAGTCCAAGCGAGATATGAACCACAGTTTCCACTGTTGCCGGGTTGAAATTCGGATGCCGTTTCAGAAACCCGCCACGAATAAATTTATGGCGACCTGGTTTCAGCACTTCATCTTCAGAAAGGCCTGACGCCAAATCTTCCAGGTATTCTTCTTCGGTGATTTCTACGTAACCTTCATCTTTGCTGATTTTTTCAATTTTCATAGTACAACCTCTTTTCACGCGCGCTGATGATCCAGATGAAGTCCTCAATTATTTCCACGTAAATTACGGTCAATAATCGCCTGCGTGTTGCTCCGTATATTCTCATTCGTTGTTCTTCCCAAGAGTGCCCGTCGTCAGGAAGAATCTTTGCATCAGGATCATAAAAGACTTCCCTTGCTTCTTCGAAGCTGATTCCATGCTTGGCTTCATTGGTCTCAGCCTTTTTGTCGTGCCAATCAAATTTCAGGTCAAATCACTCTCGCCACCAGATCGTATTCGTGGGCTTCGGTAATTTCGATATTCAGGAAATCGCCGGGCTTGGCGTTGAAGTTTTCGGGAATGTCGTTGATCAGCACGTGGCCGTCCACTTCAGGAGCTTGCGATTCCAATCGAGCTTGCAACAGCAAATCGGTTTCCTGCGAAACGCCTTCCAGCATGGCGCGGAACTGCTTTCCGATGATCGCTTTGTTTTTCTTTTTGGAAATTTTGGCTTGCTCGCGCATCAACTTCGCGCGACGAGTCCGCATCACGCGCGCAGGAATTTTGCCGTCCAGGTTGTAGCCGTGCGTTCCTTCTTCGTCTGAATAAGTGAAGACGCCAAGCCGGTCGAATTCCACTTCGCGGACGAACTGCATCAACTCTTCAAAGTCTTCGTCGGTTTCGCCGGGAAAGCCCACAATCAAGGTCGTTCGCAGCGTGATTTCGGGCACGAACTGTTTGGCGCGAGCCATCAATTTTTCCAGCAATTGGCGATTGCCGCCTCGCCGCATGCGTTTCAACATGTTCGCGCTGGCGTGTTGCAACGGCATATCCAGGTAATTGCAGACTTTCGACTCTTCAGCCATCACAGCCAGCGTCGCATCGGACAAGCTGTTCGGATAGGTGTACATGACGCGAATCCATTCGATGCCGTCCACCTTTGCCAGCGAGCGCAACAAATCGGCCAAACCCTCTTTGATGCCCAAATCCAAGCCGTACTGCGTCGAATCCTGAGAAATCAGAACCAGCTCCTTGACGCCTTGTTCGGCCAAGCTCTCGGCTTCGCGCAGGATAGAACCGGCGCGACGGCTGCGGTAATTGCCTCGCATCTGCGGAATCGCGCAAAAGGCGCAGGTGTGGTCGCAACCTTCGGCGATTTTGACGTAGGCGAAATGCTTCGGCGTCGCCAACACGCGCGGCGAAGTTTCGTCATACAAATACGTCGGCAATCCGCGCGTCATCCAGGCATTGGACGCAACAAAGGCCGCGTCCTGCGCCGCCACTGCCGCCGGATCAACCGCCGCGACAATCTTTTCCAGTTCGCTGGTTCCGAGCACGGCATCCACTTCGGGCAGTTGCGTCAGCAAATCCTGCCGATATCGTTCGACCAGACACCCGGCAACGACCAGCCGTTTCAAGTTGGCCGATTCTTTCAATTCGGCCATTTCCAGAATCGTGTTGATGGATTCTTCTTTGGCAGTTTGAATGAAGCCGCAAGTATTGATGACCATCACGTCGGCGGCTTCGCGGTCGGTAGTCAATTCGTAACCGTGTTTTTGCAATTGCCCCATCATGACTTCGCTGTCCACCAGGTTTTTGGGACAGCCCAGACTGACAAAGCCAATCTTTTGAATTTCAGAACTCATTATCTGCCTTCATTTCTTTTGCTTGTTGCTGAAAGGATGCGACAGTCTACCTTTCCGCTTATGCGGCTGCAAAGCGTGGCTTGTTGGGCGAAAGTCCGCCGATTTCAAGTTGTAAACCCCACTTTGACTCGCCCCAGAGCCTGAAATACACTGCCCATCGTTTTTACGAGTTGTTTGCAACCGTAACGGGTTGCGTTTCACAGACTGGCTGATTCCCCACAAGCAACAGTCTGCCAAGAGAAGGAGAGTTGAGATGGGTTTAGTCGCATTTATCATTGTGCTGTGTTTGATGGTGGTGATCCACGAATTCGGTCATTTCATCGTCGCCAAAATGTTGGGCATCGGCGTCGAAGTCTTTTCCGTAGGATTCGGCCCGCGCCTGTTCGGATTCAAATATGGCGAAACCGATTATCGGTTCAGCGCCATTCCGCTTGGCGGGTACGTCAGATTTCGCGGAGAGAATCTGGAAATGTTGCAGGGCAAAAGCGATGCTCCCGCCGATGAATTCAATTCTCATCCGAAATGGAAACGCTTTCTGGTGGCGCTGGCCGGCCCGGCTTTCAATATCGCCACAGCCCTGTTGATTCCCACCATCGGAATTCTGATCGGATTCCGCGACAGCGCCGACCACAGCCAGCAACCAACCATCGGATATGTGCTCAAAGATTCCGCCGCCCAAAAAGCCGGATTGCAGCCCGGCGATAAAATTCTGGCCATTGAAGGCAACAACAAAGTTACCTGGGACGACGTTCGCTTCGAAGTGTTCCTGCGTCCCGGCGAAAACATTCCGCTGAAAATCGAGCGCAACGGCCAGGTCATGGATGTGACGATGACGCCCGCGACCCGTCAGTTTGGCCGCGACAAAATCGGCGAGGCCGGAATGGAAGCAGCCACGCCGATGAAACAGGCGACGGTGACTTCGGTCGAAGCAGGCAAACCCGGCGCGTTGGCTGGCCTGCAATCCGGCGACAAAATCACCGCCGTCAACGGACAACCGCTGAAATCGTGGAGCGAATTCAAGAACGCTCTTCAGACCAGCAACGGTCAACCAATTACAATTTCAGTCGAACGTAACAACTCCCCACTGGATTTGTCCGCAACGCCTGCGTTAATGGACGGCGAGTACAAACTGGCAATCGGCATCAGCATCATGCCATTGTCCACATTGGTGAAAACCTCTTCGGTAATGGAAGCGTTGCGATACGGTTGGGATTACAACTGGCGCATTTTGCGCGGCACCGTGATCGGTTTCCGGCAGATGTTTGCCGGTTCGCGGTCTGTCCGCGATTCGCTGCAAGGCCCTGTGGGAATGGCCACGGCCACCATTGAAACTTACAACGCCGGCGGTTGGGCCAGCATGATTAGCTGGATGGGATTCCTGAGCCTGAATCTGGGAATCTTCAACCTGTTGCCGATTCCAGTGCTGGACGGCGGCATGATACTGATGCTGTTTGTCGAAGGATTGATGGGATTGGTCGGTTGGACCATGACCATGAAACTGCGCGAGCGCATTCAAACCGTCGGACTGGCCATCGTCGGGGCGTTGATTATTTTCGTGTTTGGCAACGATTTCTGGCGATTGGGCGAAAATTACTTCAACAAAAAATCCGCTCAACCAGCGCAGGTTCAGCAACCGGCTCAACCTCAACAGGCTCCGGCGCAAACCGAGCAGTCGCCTCAACCGACGGGCAAATAACAGTCAGTACAATTTGGCTATTTGGCACACAACAAGGGTGGTTCGGCAACGAATCGCCCTTGTTGTTTTTATGGCTCAGGAAAAACGATTCATTTTTTTCCAGACATTTCCTGGCTCAAAGACATTGACGCTTTCCAAACCTAGCGTTTAGAGTATGCGCCACTTCGGGATCGCCTGGCGTTGTTTCGGTCACACCGCGATTCCATACGCAGTCAAAACTTCTACACAATTCTGCTGAACACAGCATTACTTTGGTAAAACTCGAAACGGCCTGCTGTTCGCGGGCAGGCCAAGGAGGACTTCGATGTCATTGTTTGCAACAAAGCCTATTGATCGGATTATCGCCGAAGCTCAGGAAACCGGCGAACATACCCTGAAAAAGGCGCTCACCTCACTCGATCTGACGATGCTCGGCGTCGGAGCGATTATCGGAACAGGAATTTTCGTGCTGACAGGTCAGGCCGCTGGAAGACACGCCGGCCCCGCGGTCGTCATCTCCATGATTCTGGCCGGAATTGTCAGCGCGTTTGCGGCGCTCTGTTATTCGGAATTTGCCGCCAGCGTCCCGATTTCCGGTTCGGCCTACGCTTATGGTTACGGCACGCTAGGCGAATTCGTGGCGTGGATCATCGGCTGGGATTTGATTCTGGAATACGCTTTTGGCGCGGCGACGGTCGCCGTCGGATGGTCAGGGTATCTGGTCAGTCTGCTCAATGACTTCGGCATAGTCTTTCCTGCTCAACTCACCGCCGGCCCCTGGACCGTGATGACTCTGGCCGATGGCAGCCAGGTCAGAGGGTTGGTCAACTTGCCGGGATTGTTGATTTCGGTTGGCGTGACGTTGCTGTTGATCAAAGGCATCAAGGAATCAGCCAGCTTCAATTCGATCATCGTGCTGGTCAAAGTGCTGGTCGTCGTGCTGTTCATCGTTGCCGGGATCGGATACGTCAACAAAGCCAATCTGGGAATGGGTTGCACGCCTGGAACGCCTGGTTGCGCGGATTTCATGCCATTCGGTTTCAGCGGCGTGGTGACCGGAGCCGCCGTGATTTTCTTTGCTTACATCGGCTTTGACGCGGTTTCCACTGCCGCACAGGAAGCCAAGAATCCGCAAAAAGACATGCCCATCGGCATCATCGGTTCGCTGGCAATTTGTACGGTGCTGTATGTGCTGGTTGCCGGAATCATGGTCGGACTGGTGGATTACAAGCTGTTGACCAACGCGGCTGCTCCGATTGCCGTGGCGGTGGATGCGGCGCTGCAACTGGCACAGGGCACAACCATGGGAACCGTTTTGAAATACTTCCCGATGATTATCAAAGTCGGCGCAGTGCTCGGACTGAGTTCGACGATGGTCGTGATGGTCATGGGCCAGCCGCGCGTGTTTTATTCGATGTCGAAAGACGGATTGCTGCCGACCTGGGCGGCCAAAGTCCATCCGAAGTATCAAACGCCGCACATCACCACGGCCATCACCGGAACGATTGTGGCGATTCTGGCTGGGTTGGTTCCGATCAGTTTGCTGGGCGAACTGGTCAGCATCGGAACATTGTTCGCGTTCGTCATCGTCGGCACGGGCATCATCATCCTGCGCAGCTCGAATCCGAACATGAATCGCCCATTCAAGGTACCCCTGAGTCCGTTCATTCCAATTGCAACGGTGCTGTCGGCGGCGTATTTGATGAACAGTTTGCCGCTGGACACCTGGATTCGACTGATTGACTGGATGTCCATCGGTTTGGTTATTTATTTCGCTTACAGCTACACCAACAGCAAACTAAGCGGCGCGGGCGCAGTTCAGGCGGATGATTACAAACCGCCCGTCGCGGCGTTGGTTGGTATCACGCTGACGCTGATCCTGACCGCGTGGCAGGTCAAAACGTATATCGTCAACGCCACTGCTCTTGATTACGGCATCCGGTTGTTCTTCTGGATTGTCGTCGGATTGCTGTTCGTCATGTTGATGTACGGCAAAAAAGCTGGCGGGCGAAGCGCGCAAACCAAAATACTGGGCTTGATTGTGTCGCTGGTGAATCTGGCGGCCTGGGCGGGAATCACTTACTGGTTCTTCGCTCACTACGCTCAATTGCATGGCCAGTAATCGCCATCCGGAGTGCGGCGTTTCGGCGTCGCACTCCTCTTTCAATTCAAGCCATGAAGTAGTTTGAAGCGTTTAGTAAACAATGCAAAAGCTGTGACTCGTCACAGCACTCCAAACAAAATAAAACGGCGACTCTTCACGAGTCGCCGTTTTATTTTGTCGAGCTTAACCCACTGCTTAATCCGCTTTACGGCGGATAAACGTCGGCACATCCAGGTCTTCTTCGCGGAACAGCGGTGACGGAGCCGTCTGTTGCCGCACAACTTGCGGCTGGTTATTCGTCACTGCCCCGCCTTGAATCGCCGTCGGGCGCAACGGTTGCACCTTTTCCACCTTGGGCTGTTCAAAGCCGGTGGCGATGACGGTGATCTTCATTTCGTTCTGCAGCTTGTCATCCGGCACAGTGCCGAAAATGATGTTGGCGTCAGGGTCGGCTGCATCGTGAATGACGTTCATGGCTTCGTCCACTTCGCGCAAGGTCAGATCGGCTCCGCCGGTAATGTTGACCAGCACGCCGCGCGCTCCGTTGATCGAAGCTTCTTCGAGCAGCGGGCTGCTGATGGCGCGTTGGGTCGCTTCCATCGCCCGATTTTCGCCGACGCCTGTGCCGGTTCCCATCAACGCAATGCCCATGTTTTTCATGATCGTCCGCACGTCGGCGAAATCCACGTTGATGAACCCCGGTGTGGTGATCAGATCGGAAATGCCCTGCACGGCCTGGCGCAACACATCGTCGGCCATCTTGAATCCGTCGCTGAGCGAAGTATTGCGATCCGACGCCTGCAACAAACGCGCGTTGGGAATGGTGATCAGCGTATCCACCACTGACCGCAATTCATCCAGCCCGGCTTCGGCCTGACGCATGCGATGACGACCTTCAAATTGAAATGGTTTGGTGACGATGGCCACCGTCAGCGCATCGAGTTCCGCCGCCAGCGAAGCGATGATCGGAGCCGCGCCGGTTCCCGTGCCGCCGCCCAATCCGACGGTCACAAACACCATATCCGCGCCTTCCAGCGCCTCGATGATTTTTTCCGTGTCTTCGAGCGCCGCATCGCGGCCAATTTCGGGATTCGCGCCTGCGCCCAAACCTTTGGTCAGTTTGGCTCCGATTTGCAGCTTGACCGAAGCGCGCGACCGTTTCAGCGCCTGCAAATCGGTATTGGCAACCAGAAACTCGACGCCTTCGATCTTGGCATCAATCATGTGATTGACTGCGTTTCCCCCACCGCCGCCGATGCCAATGACTTTGATTCGTGCGCCGTAACTTGGCGGTTCGTCATCGAAGGTGTAATTCAATTCCATACGATCTTCTGCAGACATCCTTGTGCCTCCTGAATGATTGCGAACATCCTCAAAAACTTCTGCGGCGGTTGCTTGGCTCGGCTGGTGGGGAAGACCTCCGCGAATGTTTGGAGGTCACAAGACCGCTCGATGCCCGATTTCAAGCTACGGCTGCGCGTAATTTCAGATTTTGGTTATTGCTTGGCCACTCACACTATCTTGTAGCTGGCGGCGGATTTTACCACGATATATTGAAATGCCAACAGCGACGCTGATTAAAGACGACGCTGTGGAAAAGAAATTCTTCTCGCCGGTCTGATCAAGTTTCACCGTTTGACGGCAAAAAACGATTTGACTCGGTCCATAATCGCCGGCGATTGCGCGCGACGCCCCTGGTTGCGGCTGCTGCCAACGATGCCGAGTTCGCAGCGCAATCCGTACAAGGCCAATCCCAGCGCCGCTGAATATGACGGTTGCAAGGCATCATCAATCAAACCATTGAATTCGCCTGCTCCTCCGATCCGAACCGGAGCGTTGAAAACCTGTTCGGCGACTTCGACCAGCCCATTGAGCATTGCGCCGCCGCCGGTCAGCACGATGCCGCTGGAAAGTTGGCGGTCGAATCCCGCCTGACGAATTTCATCCTGCACGTGCGAAAGCACTTCTTCGGCGCGCGGTTCCAGAATGTCGCACAGAATCTGCCGCGACACGGCGCGCGGAGCGCGTCCGCCCACGCTGGGAACTTCTATCAAATCCGACGCTTCTTCCGGCGTCAGCAATTGGCGAAACGCGCAGCCTTCTTCGCGTTTGATGCGTTCGGCTTCGTGAATCGGAGTTCGCAATCCGACGGCGATGTCGTTGGTGAAATGCGTTCCGCCGATGGGCAGAACCGCCGTGTGCCATACAGCGCCGCGTTGATAAATGGCCAGACTGGTGGTTTCGCCGCCGATGTTGACCACAGCCGCGCCATATTCACGGTCTTCGTCGGTCAAAATCGCTTCGGCGGCAGCCAGATTCGCCAGATAGACATCAGCCACTGCGTATCCTGCGCGAGTGACGCTGGTGACGACGTTCTGTTTCGCCGCCACCGGACTGGTCACGATGTGAACCGAAACCGACAACCGCGAACCGAGCATGCCCAGCGGATCGTCAATGCCGTCCTGATCGTCCACGGTGTATTCCTGCGGCAAGACATCGGCGACTTCGCGCCCCGAAGGAATTGTGATGGCGCAAGCCGTGTCAATCACGCGGCGAATGTCGTCACGGTTGATTTCCCTGTGCCGACCGGGAATGGCGATCATCGCGTGGTTGTTTTCGCCTTTGATGTGCGAACCGGCCAACCCGACATACATTTCCTGCACCTGCAACCCGGACATGCGTTCGGCGGATTCGACTGCGCGCTTGATGGAATCCACCGTCAGGTCGGGTTTGCTGATGACGCCTTTGCGCAAGCCTTTGGATTCGGCTTCGCCGACGCCGACAATTTCCAGTTCGCCTTCGATCAATTCGGCAATCACCACGCGCACGCTGCTGGTGCCGATGTCCAATCCGACGATGGGTGAGTTTTGCTTTGCCATAAAAACCTCTCTTATTCCGCCAACCCCACAATCACACGTTTGGGAATTGTGGCGTTCAAATACGCGATGCGACTGCCTCCGAGCAATCGTTGCGCATCTTCGATTTTCAAAACCTGCAATGATTCGGCGTCCTTGCGACGAACCGCGTCCAGCACATCCAGCGCCGCATTCAACCGAGTGCGATAATCTTCCTGGCCCAGCATGACGGCGATTCGGGAATCTTTCAGCACCAGCCGGATGTCCAGGTCTTCGTTGAAAATCACTTCGTCAATCCGCGGCGAAAGCTGCGGTTCGGCGCTGTCCAATTCCTTCAGCAATTGCTGATACATCAACAGAATCTTGTGATTGTAATCAGCCATGTTTTCGCCGCTATCCATCAACCCCTTGATCGTCGGGGGAATGTTCTTTCCGCCCAGCAGCGATTCGTCGCCGAACATCATGCCGTTGCGATCCACACACACCAGCTTGTCGCCCCGCCGTGCCAAAGCGAACGGTTCGCGCTCTTTGATGACCACGTGCAATTTGTCCGGCAATACGCGCGTCACTTCGGCGTTTTCGATCAAATCGTTTTTCAACAATCGTTCCTGAACGCTCTTGATTTTGACGCGCCAGACGCCTTCGTAAGCCACTTCTTCAACCATCTTTTCTATTTCGGCTTCGGTGAGTCGCTGGTTGCCCTCCACATCAACCGTGCGCAACGCAAAAAAGCGCGATCCGCCGAACACATACAACGCAAAGATCAATCCGCCGAACAACAGCGTGATGAACAACAACGCGGCGCTGACTTTGAACAAACGCGGCCCGAACCCTTCGGGAATCATTCGCACCAGCGCGCGTCGTTTAACCCGCGCGTCGCCCTGTCCATAAGGCAGCTTTTGCTGCACGCCGGTTCTGCGCCGCGCCGCAACCGGACGCTGCAACGGATTGGTTTCGCTCCTGGACGGACGGCGCGTTTTGGTCGTGCGGCGCGGAATATGCCGTTCGGCAAATTCACTGCCATTCATTTCCACTCCCGGATTGAGTTGGTCACGCCTCGCCATCGCAGTTCTCTACTGTTCTCTATGGATGAATGGCCGCTTGTTTCGCCGCCAAAAACTCTTCGCCCGAACGCCAGACGCTGCCCGCGCCGAGTGTCAAAACCAGATCGCCGGATTGAACGCTTTCCAACAACGCCCGGCAACCGTTTTCAACCGGGCCAATGAAACGCACATTGCGATGCCCGAATTTTTCAATCTCTTCGGCCAGCGCCTGTGAAGTGACACCCGGAATTGGCTCTTCGCTGGCGGCGTAAATGTCGCTGAGCAACACCACCTCGGCATCATAAAACGACCGCGCGAATTCTTCGTGCAAAGCGGCGGTTCGTGTGTACCGATGCGGCTGGAAGAGCACCACCAACCGGCGACCGCTGGTTTTGGCCGCTGCCAACGTCGCGCGAATTTCCGTCGGATGATGACCGTAATCGTCCACCACCAAAATCCCCTTGCCCCCATCCGGGATCAAGTCGGGAATCAGGCCTTTGATTTCAAACCGACGGCCAGCACCCGTGAAGGCTTCCAGGCCTTCGGCAATCTTTGCGAACTCGACCTCCAGATCGAGCGCGACGGCCACCGCCGCCAGCGCATTGCAAACGTTGTGTTCGCCCGGCACATTTAACCGGATACGACCAAGCTCTTCGCCTTTGCGACGCACGGTGAAACTCGACCCGAAATTTTCACGCAAAATCTGTACGTCGCTGGCAGCGATTTCGGCGTGAGCGCGCATGCCGTAGGTAATCACTCGCCGTGTGATTTGCGGGATAATCATCTGAATGTTCGCGTCGTCCAAACAGATAATCACCGAACCATAAAACGGAACCTTGTTGACGAATTGGACGAAATGGTCGCGGATTTCTTCGATGCCGGAATAAAAATCCAGATGCTCCAGATCAATGTTCGTCACCACGGCGATGGTCGGCGACAATTTCAAAAAACTTTTGTCGCTTTCATCGGCTTCGACGACCATGAAATCCCCGCGACCGAGCTTGGCATTCGTGCCCAAGGTATTGACTCTGCCACCAACCACAATCGTCGGATCAACTCCGGCGCGATCAAGCACCGTTGCCACCATCGAAGTCGTAGTTGTTTTGCCGTGCGAACCGGCGATGGCAATGCCGTATTTCAATCGCATCAATTCGGCCAGCATTTCGGCTCGTGGAATGACTGGAACCTGTTTGCGCGTAGCTTCGACGACTTCTGGATTGTCCGGTCGCACGGCGGTCGAAGTCACCACCACTTGCGCGTCTTCGATGTTGGCCGCGTCGTGTCCTTCAAACACTTTCGCTCCCAACTTTTCCAGCCGGTCCGTAATTGCAGATTTGCGCGCGTCGGAACCGGAGATTCGGTAGCCAAGATTGAGCAACACTTCGGCTATGCCGCTCATGCCTATGCCGCCGATGCCTACGAAATGAATGTGCTGGTATTTCTTAAACATAAAATCAAAAGGCAAAAGGCAAATATCAAAAGGCAAAAATGGAAATTTTGATCGCGCCTCAAACCAGAACTGCGTTGAAACAACAGCCACTGTTTTTTGACTTTTGCCTTTTAACTTTTGACTTTTGACTTCTCAATGATCGCTTCCGCCAAATCCACCACCTTCGCTGCCGCGTCCGGATGGCCGAGCTTTTTGCTGGCTTCGGCCATCCGAGCCAGTTGCTGTGGGTCGCGGATCAGCCACAACAACTCTTGCGCTAATCGTTCGGGCGTCAATTCGGCTTGCAGAATCATGCGCCCGGCTCCGGCTCGTTCGACAGCTTCTGCGTTTTTGCGCTGATGGTCATCGGCGGCGAACGGAAACGGAATCATCAGCGCCGGTTTGCCCGCCGCCGCCAATTCCGCCACGGTCGTGGCTCCGGCGCGCGTGATGACCAGATCGGCTTTGGCAAATTCATCCACCATTTTTTCAACGAACGGTTTCACTTCCACGCGCCAGCCCAGTTCCAGATACGTGGCGCGAACCTTGTCATAATCGCTTTCGCCGGTTTGATGCGTGATCGAAAGTCGGCCTCGTTCTTCGGCCAGCAGCGGCAATGCGTCAATCATCGCCAGATTGACAGCGCGAGCGCCCTGACTGCCGCCAGTGATGAACAGATGCGTTTGTTCGGTCGCGTTTTTTGGCGACACAGTAAAAAACTCTGCGCGAACCGGATTGCCTGTGATGACGGCCTTGTCGCCGAAAAACTTCTTCGCTTCGTCAAAGGTCACGGCGGCGGCTTTGACGAACCGAGCCAGCACGCGATTGGTAAATCCCGGCAGCGCATTTTGTTCGGCAACCAGCGTCGGCACACCCATCAGCGAAGCCATCAACACCACAGGCCCCGAAGCATATCCGCCAACGCCAATCACCACGTCCGGGCTCACCTCTTGAATCAAGGAGCGAACGGCCAGAAAACTTTTCGGCAACATCAACAGCGACTTGATTCGCTTCAGCAAACCGACTCGCTTCAACGCAGCCACTTCGATCAAATGAAGCTCGAACCCTTCGCGCGGCACGATCTTCGTTTCCAATCCGCGCGCTGTCCCGACAAACAGGATTTTGGTGTCTGCGTTGCGCCGCTTGAATTCCTGAGCGATGGCAATGCCGGGATAAATATGACCGCCGGTTCCTCCGCCCGCGATGATGACGGAAAGTGACGAAACGACGGGGTGACGGGGTGACGGGGTGACGGGGTGACTTGCATCCGCGTCCTTCATTTCAATCTGTTCAATTCGTTCATTCATCTTGTCGCCCCATCAATTCCGCATTGAACTTTCTCACCCCTTCTCCCCTTCACCCGCTCTCCCTTTCCCTCTGTCTCCCCGTCAACTCAGCCTGTCCCGATACGTTCAATAAAATTCCAATCGCCGCCAAGGTCACAAACAACGACGTTCCACCCGCGCTGACCAGCGGCAAGGTGATGCCTTTCGACGGCAACAAATTCAACGCCACGCTCATGTTGAAAAACGCCTGCGTGACAATCGCCGTCGTGATGCCGACCGCCAGCAGGTTTCCGAGTTTGTCCGGCGCCCGGTGCGCGGCGCGTAGCCCTCGCCACAGCAAAAATCCCATGACCAGCGTCAACGTGATGGCTCCGGTCAAGCCCAGTTCTTCGGAAATCACTGCGAAGATGTAATCCGATTGCGGCGCGGGCAAAAACGACAGTTTCTGTTTTCCCAACCCGAACCCTTGCCCGTTGACGCCGCCAGAGCCGACGGCAATCAGCGATTGCAACGGTTGGTAGCCTTTGCCCAGCGGGTCGCTTTCAGGGTCTAGAAAAACTTTGACGCGATCCAGTCGCCAGGCGACTTTCAGAATCATCAACACGCCTGCGCCAATGGCAACCGGAACCATGCCGTACAGATGCTTCATCGGGACGCCCGCCGCAAACAACATCACCACAAAAATCACGCCGAGCATGAGAGTCGTTCCCAGATCGGGCTGTCTCAAAATCAACACCGCCAACACTCCCAACACCACCAACCCCGGAGCAATGGTCGCCCAGAATTTATCTATCTCCTTGAACCGGTCGCGATCCGACAAGAACCAGCCGAGAAACAGAATCAACGCCAGCTTGGCCAGTTCCGAAGGTTGGCCGGAAATCCCCAAACTACGAAACACAATCCAGCGATGCGCGCCATTGACTTTGGGAAACAGAAACACGACCAGCAACAACGCTACGCAAACGGCCAGAAAGCCATAAACAAATGCCGGTCGAGCGTAGCGGTGATAATCCACTCGCTGCAACACCGCCATCACCGCCAAACCCAACACCGCCCAACCTATCTGCCCGAACAAAAAACGATTCGGGCTTTTGGTCGCCACCGAAGCGCTGTAGACCATCACCACGCCAAAAATCACCAGCCCAATGGCCGTTGCCGCCAGCCACAAATCCCAGCGCAATTCCTCGAAGGGGGTCAGCAAGTTTTGGCGAATCTGATTAGTCATTTCTGCCAAAGCGTTCGGAGTTCCGCCTTCAGGCGGCATCGCGGCTTTAACCGTCTAAAGACGGAACTCCGAACGCGAGTCCAAATATTTAACTGCTTCCTTAAAAACTCTGCCGCGATGTTCGTAATTGTCGAACATATCGAAACTGGCGCAGGCCGGAGCCAGCAACACCACGTTGCCCGGTTGCCCCAGTTCCAATCCGAGTTTCACGGCTTCAGGCATCGTCGCGGCTCTATGCAGCGGCTTTGTTCCTTCCAACGCCGCGCCGATTTTGTCCGCTGCGGCTCCAATCAAAATGACGTATTCGCACCGCTCGCGGACGAGCGGTGCGAGAGGCGCATAATCGCCGCCTTTGTCTTTGCCGCCCAAAATCACTATCACGCCTCCGGCAAACGCTTCCAGACATTTGATCGCGGCGTCCACGTTGGTCGCTTTGGAATCGTTGTAAAACTTGACCCCATTGATTTCAGCAACGAATTCCAGCCGATGTTCGACGCCTTTGAAATTGCGAACTGTCTGTCGCATTGAATCTACTGAAGCGCCACAAGCCAATCCTGCGGCCAGCGCAGCCATCACATTTTCAACGTTGTGATCGCCCGGTAACGGTATGTCCGCGCGCGTCAGCAAAACCCGTTCGCCAGTCGCACTGCGTTCGATGATTTCTTCGCCGCGAAGAAAAATCCCTTCGCCCAGTTCCCGCAATCGGCTGAAACAAATTCGACGTGCGGCGGTTTTCTCGCCTTCGCGCATTGACCATTCGTTGTCAGCGTTCAGCACAGCGACATCGCTGGCAGTTTGATTGCGAAAGATGTTCGCTTTGGCCGCCGCATAATCCGCCATCGAATCGTACCGATCCAGATGATCCGGCGTGATGTTCAACAACAACGCCACGTTGACGTGCAACCGCTCAACGGCTTCCAGTTGAAAGCTGCTCAATTCGACCACCGTCATGCTGTCATCCGTCGAAGTTTCGACCAACGAAATCAGCGGAGTGCCGATGTTGCCGCCGACCTGCACTGGCAACCCTGCATCTTTCAACAACTCTCCGATCAAGGTCGTCACAGTCGTTTTGCCGTTCGATCCGGTGATGCCCACCAGCCGTCCGCGCAAAAACCGCGCAGCCAATTCGATTTCGCCGATGATCGGAATTCCGGCGGCTCTGGCCAGTTGAAATGGTTCCAGCGCCAGCGGCACGCCGGGGCTGACAACGATCAAATCGGATTGTTCAAACAACTCGCGCGGATGAGCGCCACCAACAACTTCAATGCCTTTGGCTCGCAAACTCGCCGCGTCTTTCAATTCGATTTCGGGTTTGGCGTCGTTGACCGTCACGCGAGCGCCGCGTGCCGCCAAAAATTCCGCCGCCGCCACGCCGCTGCGCGCCAATCCGACAACCAGAATGTGTTTGCCAGCAACTTGCATTAACTCCGGGTACGCAGCGCCTCCGGCCTGCGCTCTGCATTTACCTTAGTTTCAATGTTGAAAGACTCAGCAGCGCAAACAACACCGCGACGATCAAAAATCGAAAGACAATCTTCGGCTCTTTCCACCCAAGCAATTCAAAGTGGTGATGCAGCGGAGCCATCTTGAACACACGTTTGCCGCGCAATTTGAACGATCCGACCTGAATCATCACCGACAGAGCTTCGATCAAAAACACGCCGCCGATAATCGGTAAAACCAGTTCCTGCTTAATCAAAATACTCATGGTGCAAAGCGCGCCGCCGATGCCCAGACTGCCGACATCGCCCATGAAAACTTCGGCTTGTGGAGCGTTGAACCATAAAAAACCCAGGCTGGCTCCAACCAGAGCGCCGCCAAAAACCGTCACTTCCCAAACGCCCGGCGTATGAACCAACCCCAAATATCCGGCGAATTCCTTATGACCGATGATGTATGTGAACCCGGTCAAGGTCGAAGCGGCAACGGTTGTCACGCTGATCGCCAATCCATCCAATCCGTCGGTCAGATTCACCGCATTCGACCAGCCGGTCATGATAAAAATGATGAACGCGATGTATCCCAAAACATAAAGATTGGGTTGTAGCCGCTTGAAAAACGGCACGCTCAACATTGTCGAATAATCCGTAAAGGCAAAGAGCATTGCGCCAACCAACAAACCGACAATCAATTGGCCGAGCAGTTTTTGTCGGCCGGTCAATCCCAAGCTGCGCTTTTTGGCGATCTTGATGTAATCGTCGGCAAAACCGACTGCCGCACAACCCAGCAATCCAGCCATCGCAATCCATACCGGCCAGTTTTTCAGATTCGCCCACAACAAGGTGGAAATCATGACCGAGCCGATAATCATCACGCCGCCCATGGTCGGCGTGCCGCGTTTCGCCTGGTGCGAAGCCGGGCCTTCTTCACGAATTTCCTGTCCGAACTTGAACTCGCGCAGCTTGCGAATCACCAGCGGCCCGAAAGCCAGGCTTAAAATCAGCGAGGTGATTGCCGCGTACGCGGTGCGAAACGTCACGTAACGAAAGACGTTCAGCACGTCGAGGGGCAATTGTGAAGAGTAATTACGGTAGAGCCATTCGTATAAAAGATGATAAAACATTCGCCGCTACCTTCACTCTTAATCAATGGGGTCAACTACGAATCCACACAAATGAACACGAATAAACAATTGAACCAGCAACCTGTCATTCGTGATGATTTGTGTTCACTCGTGGCTGCAACTCAACCAACTGGCTCAAATGCCGCACGCAATCGTTCGATCACTTTTTCCGTTCGGACTCCGCGCGAACCTTTGACCAACACCAGATCGCCGGGGTGAGCTTCGGCAATCAATGTGTTCGCTGCTTCTTCGGGGGATTCGCAAAACGTCGCAATGCCTTTGGCCGTCGCAACCATTTCTTTCGCCAAACCGCGCACGCCGATCAACCTGTCCACGTTCATCGCGGCAATCTCGCTGCCGCATTGGCGATGAAGCTCTGCGCCTTGTTCACCAAGCTCCAGCATTTCGCCCGCGATGACGATGCGGCGGCGAAAACCTTTGGCTTCGGTCATGGCGCGCACGGCTTCGAACAAGGCTCTTGGATTCGAGTTATACGAATCGTCAATGACCGTCACGCCGTTCGGAAAACGAATCAATTCGCCGCGCATGTTCGAAGGCTTCGCGGTTGAAAGCTGCTCGGCGATTTGCTGTGCAGACAATCCAAAGCTGTGCGCCGCCGCCGCCGCCGCCAGCGCGTTCAGCACGTTGTGACGACCGATCAGCGGCAATGCGACTTCAGCCTGTCCGTCCGGAGTGTTCAAAACAAAGCGCGTGGCCGTCAAATCATCCGCGCTGACAATTTCGCCTGCCGTTACGTCGGCAGGTGCGTCAATTCCAAAATTGACGACGGCGACATCCTGGCGAAGTCGCTGCATCGCCATCACGCGCGGATCATCGGCATTCAGCACGGCAGTTCCGCCAGGTTTGACGCCTTCGACCATTTCGGCTTTGGCGCGCGCGATACGTTCCTGCGAACCGAAAAATTCGATGTGCGCGACGCCGACGTTGCCGACGATGCCCACCGTCGGCGGAGCGATGTCGGTCAATCGCGCGATTTCGCCAAACGAACTCATGCCCATTTCCAGAACTGCAAAATCGAAATCCGCAGGTTTGGCTCCGGCGGTAATCATTCGCGCAACGGTCAGCGGCAATCCGTAACTCGTGTTCAGATTGCCCAACGATTTCAGCACGTTTCCGGCGGCGCTCATCACGTGCGCCGTCAAATCCTTGATCGTCGTTTTGCCCGCGCTGCCGGTGACGCCGATCACCGGGCGATGCCATTTCGCCAGCACGCGCGAAGCCAGTTGTTGTAATGCGCACGCCGTGTTTTCGACAAACAACAATTTGTCGGCGAACTCTCCCAGTTCACTGGCAAACGGCAACCGGTGATGAACCACCAATGCCGCACAAGCGCCTTTTTCAAAGACCTCATGAACAAACTTGTGGCCGTCCACTCGTTCGCCCGGCAGCGCAACGAACAATTCGCCGGGTTTGACGGCACGCGAATCAATCGTCAAGCCAGTCGGCTCGAAGTCGGCCAAACGGTCGTTCAACATCTGACTGGCGGCGCTCAATCGCGCGATTTCGCGTAGCTTCAACGCTTCTTCTCCATCAAATCCGCAATCCACAATCCGCAATCAATACAACGACTTTGAATTTCGTCGCTCGGCCAACGCTTCGCGCGCGACTTCGCGATCATCGAAGTCAATCTTGCCGGTTGCCAGAATCTGATACGTTTCGTGACCTTTGCCCGCAATGATGACCACGTCGCCAGGTTTGGCCTGATTGACGGCACGAAAGATGGCTTCGCGGCGATCCACGATCAACTCGTAATTTTTGCCAACCCGATCCAGCCCTATGCGAATGTCATTCAGAATCATGACAGGATTTTCGCTGCGCGGATTGTCGGAGGTGGCAATCACCCAATCGCTTTGCCGGGCGGCGACCTCACCCATCAACGGACGTTTGGTGCGATCTCTATCACCGCCGCATCCCATCACCGTTATGACTTTGCCGCGCTTGCCGTTCTTGGGCGCTTGGGCGAGTTGCACGGTGTTCAGCACGTTGGCCAATGCATCCGGCGTGTGCGCGTAATCCACAACCACGGCGATGTCATCGCCAGCTTCGACTGAACTGACGCGTTCAAATCTGCCTGGAACTCCCTTGCATTGGTTGATGCCTGCGGCAATGACGTCGCGGTCGAATCCAAGCGCGACAGTGACTCCGATTGCGCACAGCGAATTGTAGGCATGCGGGCGACCGACCAACGCCGAAGCAATTTCGATTTTGCCGGCGGGCGTTTGCGCCGTGAACCGCAATCCTTCCAACCCGAAATGCTTTTCTTTCGTGGCAACATCCGCTTCGGCGTCCAGCGCGTAAGTCAACACCGTGTCGCCGCACAGGGCTTTCAGTTCCGCGCCGCGCGGATCGTCCAGATTGATGACCGCGTGTTCGGGTCGTTTGCCGATGGTTCCGTCAAAGAGCTTCTTTTTCGCGGCGAAGTAATTTTCCATCGTGCCGTGAAAATCCAGATGATCTTGCGTCAGGTTGGTGAACGCGGCGGCGGCGAATTGCAATTCGTCGGCGCGATGCATGTCCAACGCAATTGACGACACTTCCATCGTTGCGTGTGTCACACCGGTTTCGACGGCGCGGCGCAGGAAGTTTTGAATTTCCGGCGATTCCGGCGTAGTGAATTCGGCGTCCATCTTTTCGTCGCCGATGCGATAGCCGATGGTTCCCATCACGGCGGTTTTTTTGCCTGCGGCGGCGAAGATCGAATCAATCAAATAGCTGGTCGTCGTTTTGCCGTTGGTGCCGGTCACGCCGACCAGTGCGAGTTGCGCCGAAGGATTTCCGTGAATCAGCGCAGCGGCTTTGGCCAGGGCGATTCGTGCCGAAGCGACCTGCAACCAGACGCCTGTGAAATCGGCAGGACGAACCTGTTCGGAAATAACTGCACTCGCGCCGCGTTTCGTTGCTTCGCCGACGAAACTGTTCCCGTCGGTTTGTGCGCCCGAAATCGCAACGAAGATGCCACCCGGCATCACGCGGCGCGAATCATGAGTGACTGATGAGCTGAACGCGCCGACCGGGGCATTGAGCTTTCCGCTCTGCCCGCCGGTGGCGCGCGCTTCGATGTGATTGGCAATTTCGCTCAGAGTCACCATTATTGAAATTCCACTTTGCAATCTTCGCCGGGTCGCACACGCGCTCCCGGCGCAGGCCATTGTTTCACCACCACGCCCGATCCCGTAGGCCGAACGTTCAAACTCAATTGCGAACAGGCTTGAATGACAGACCGCAATCCCTTGCCACGCAAATCCGGCATCATCGCCGACGGTCCGGTATATGCCACAGTAGTTGGTTTGGGCGTAGACGTTGGTTTCGGTTGTTTGCGACCGGCATCCGGCGCGATATTTTGCGAAAGCAATTCGCGCGGCGCGGCTTTTTGCGGACTCGGCAAAGCGTTCACGGTTTCAGGTTGTGTCAGGGCGACGTTCTGTTCCAACCGGGTTTCGTTCGCTTCGTCTTCGGCAGCTTTGGCTTCATACCTATCCGACAAGGTCGCCAACGCATCGCGGAACCCCTTGGCATCGGGCGGAACCACAAAATCGCCCAGCGCGATTTGCGCGATCATATTGAAAATCGGAGCCGAAACGCTACCTCCCTGATGCGCGCCCAATGGCTCATCCACCATCACCACAATCACGAATTTTGGATCGGTCGCGGGAACGAATCCGGTGAATGACGGCATGAATTTGCCTCGCGCATAACCATACCCTCGTTCGGCTTTTTGCGGCGTGCCGGTTTTGCCCGCAGCCGTGTAATTCGCCAGTTGAATCGCGTGTCGCGCGGTTCCGTGAGTCACCACACGCTGCATCAACACAGACATGTTTTCCGCTGTCTGCTGGCTGACCACACGTCGGGTAACGGGTTTGGCCTGCGTCACCCTGCCATCCGCGCTGACGATTTCCTTGATGACGTGCGGTTGCACCCATACGCCCTTGTTGGCAATGGCCCCGGTCGCCGCGGCGACTTGAATCATAGTCACTGACACTTCCTGTCCCATGGCCACCGAACCAATCGAATCGAAGTTCCATTTCGGCGCCGAATGCACTATGCCCTTCGATTCCGCCGGAAGTTCGATCCCGGTTTTGTTGCCGAACCCAAACAGAGAAATGTATTCGGCGAACCGTTCCTTGCCCACACGCTGAGCCAACCGAATGGCGCAAACATTCGACGATTTGGCGAAAGCGTCCGGCGTTTGCTGCACGCCGTAAGCGTGCGTGTCGCGAATGACGCGCGCTCCGAAACGGATTTCGCCATTGCCGCAATTCAGCTTTTCATCAATCTGCACCTTGCCTTCTTCAAAGGCGGCGGCGTAGGTAATCATTTTGAAAATCGAACCCGGTTCGTAAGGCCAACTGATTGCGCGGTTGTGGCGATCTTCGTCTTTGCTTTTCGGACGTTCGTTCGGGTTGAATCCGGGCGCATTGGCCAGAGCCAGAATTTCCCCGCTCGCCACATCCATCACCACGGCATAAGCGCCTTTGGCGTGATGACGTTTGACGGCTTCGGTCAGCAGGGTTTCGACTTTGTGCTGCATGGCCGAATCAATCGTCGTTTTCACCGTCGCGCCGCCAATCGCTGGCGTTTCGCGCCGTTCGTAAGCCTGATTGCGCCCGTCGCGTTCCAGTTCGATGGAACCGGATTTGCCGTCCAGATAATTGTTCTGCGATTGTTCCAAACCGCCCTGACCTTTGTTTTCGGCTCCGACATAACCTAGAACAGCCGCTGCCAAAGACTCGTTTGGGTAATATCGCTGCATCTCTTTTTTGAAACCGATGGCCTTGAGGCTGTTTTGGGCCACGACTTCGCGTATGGCTCGCGCTTTTTCCGGCTCGATCTTTCGCGCCAGAAACACAAAGCCGGAATTGCCCGTCACCTGTTTGACCAATTCCGCTTCGTTGATTTCCAACACCGGAGCCATCAATCGCGCGACTTTGCGACGCGCTTCATCGTCCTTCAACAAACGCTGGTCAACGAACACCGAATCGAACAAGACGCTCAACGCCAGGTCTTTGTCGTTGCGATCAACGATTGCGCCGCGCGCGGCCATCGTTTCCAATCGCATTTGCTGATTTTCCCGAGCCTTGACCAGGTAATAATCGTGTCGCTCGACTTGCAGCCAATAAAGCCGACCGATGATGACCAGCATCCAGACAACAAACAGAAAGGCAATCGCCAGAATTCGATTGCCGGTGAGTTTCCCCGAATTGTGTGATTGTCTTGCTCGCATGCCGTTACCTCTGGCGTTTCACTTCTTTTTGCGGCGTCTGGTTTTTCGCTATCTGTTTGGTTTCTTTTTTCGTTTTGTCCGATTTGCCTGCCGGAACAGCCTTGTTCACCGCCTTGATCGCCTTATCCGTGTTCGCGGATTTAGCCGTCGGTTTGGCAACGGCGGTTCGCTTGTCCGTGATTTTAGTCACCAAACCTGAAGACATGGATTTCGACTGGTTTTCAATTTTCCCCTGTTTTCTGCTTTTAGCTTCGGGGGCTGACGATGTAGTAACCGCGCGCCCCAATCCGGGCTGAACCAAGCCCGATTCGCTGGCGGCACGTTCGCTTTCCTGCGTGCTGAGCGCCTGTTCTTTTTTGAAGGTGTAAAACCGCTGCTGGCTGGACAACGTGTCGAGTTCGGATTTCAAACTCTCTTCCGCGCGTTTGAGTTGCAGAACGTTGATCAGCGAATGCTGAGCCAGGATGAATCCCACAGCGATGATGGTTCCGACGCCGACCATCAACATGATGACGCGAGCGCCGTTTCCCTGTCGGCGCGCAGCTTTTCCGCGTTTGCGCGGGGCTTTGCTGGAACGCGCAGTGACGCCTGAAGCCGCGGTGGTTCGCCTTCGGTTCACTGAACCAGGAAGCCCGGTTCTGGCTTGATTTGTCGTTCGGTGATGTTGCGCTTTCATATCCCACGTTCCTCAAAAAAATTCAGAAGACAAGTTGCCTGCTTGTCACAAAGCGCCGCTACGGAAAGTTGTCAGGACTGACCGGAATAACCCAGGCTGCTGGCTTTTACAGCTTTTGGCAGGCGCGTAACTTTGCGCTTCGGGCGCGAGGGTTGACGGCGATTTCCTCCGCTGTCGGTAAAATCGCTTTGCGCGTCAACACTGTCACACGCTTTGCCGTTCCGCATTGGCACACAGGCTGGCTTGGAGGGCACACGCAATGACCAGACTGGAACCTGAAGGCTTGTTTGATGATTCGATCTTCCAGCGAATGAAATGTGATGATTGCCAGGCGGCCTCCCGGCTTCAGCACGTCAATCGCGTCGGCGACAAACTGATCCAGATCGTCCAGCTCTCGATTGACCGCGATCCGCAGAGCTTGAAACGTTTTTGTCGCCGGATGAATTCGCCAATGACCTTTTTGATGAACCGCCCTGACCACCAGATTGGCAAGCTGCGTTGTCGTCTTGATCGGAGCTTTTACCCGCTCGGCTACGATCAATCGGGCAATTCGCCGCGATGCACGCTCTTCGCCAAATTCGTAAATAACATCTGCGAGTTCTCTCTCGCTTAAATCGTTCACCAGATTCGCCGCCGTCGTTTGCTGCGACCTGTCCATTCGCATATCCAGCGGAGATTCGGCATCGAATCGAAAACTGAATCCGCGTTCCGGCGTATCGAACTGAAAAGACGACGCTCCCAGATCAGCCAGAATGCCCGTCACCGATTCGATCTTCCTCTGCTCAAGAATCGTTTTGATCTGACGATAATCGCAATGAACCGCTTCAAACCGTTCGCCGAACTGCGCCAATCGCGTTGTCGCCAGCGCAATCGCTTCGGCGTCTCTGTCCAACCCGATCACACGAGTTTGCGACGAAGCCTGCAAAATCAATTCGCTATGACCACCCAACCCAAGCGTCGCATCCACAAACAAACCGGCTTTGTCGTCTCCGAGCAAGTTGGCCAGCGCTTCAACCGGCATCACCGGCAAATGAACAGGATTGACTGTCATAAGGCTTAAAGAATTGCTGGCGCTACTGCTGGGCACGGGGGAGGAGATGCGGAAGGGGTCAATTCAACGCATCTCCTGAACCGAAACCTTGAAATCGCGAAAATCAAATACCGTAGGAAGCGACAATCTTTGCGTCTTCATCCGAATAAGGCTCTGCATCCAAACGCGACTGACGGAATTTCTCGGCCTCCCAAATATCCAGAAATTTCGTTTTGCCCATGACCATCACATCGCCCACCAACTCCGCCGCGTTGCGCAACAACGGATGAATCAGAATTCGTCCCTGAGAATCTATTTGCTGCATCTGGCCAAAATAACTGACCCGATCAATGAACCTTCGGATGGCGGGTTCCATCGAAGGCGCAGCGTTCAACTTCTCTTCTATCCCTTCCCATTCTTTCAGCGGGTAAATCCAAACGCTTTCACCATATAAACTGGTGACGTAAAAATCAGCGCTCTTGTAGGTCTCTTCCAAATGTCGCTTGAAGTCCGCAGGGATTTTCAGTCGGCCTTTTTCGTCCATTCTGGCTGTGTAACTTCCTCTGAGCATAAATCCCCGACATTTGCTTCGACATGCTTAAACCGTAACGGCCATGTACAGATTGCCTGCTTAACCGGACCAAAAACGACTGAGCATTTCACAGCGGAATTCACCGAACGACTTTGCTTAATCGTCTTCTTACAATTTGAAAATTTGTGTTGCCCACCAACCTGAACCAATCTGAGCTAATCTCGGCCATAATCAACCACTTTAGACCACGAGAGGCCGCCATACTAGAAGAGTAAATACTGAGTGTCAAGGATTTTGTTCTTTTAGGTGTTACATGAGACTGTCAGATGTAACCATTTAATTCAAAAGAAAATATCGCTGGCAACGACTGGCATTATCTGTCTCTGAGCCAGCTTCGCCAAACAAAAAATGTTTAAGCCTTAAGCATTTTGGCTGGATTATTGCCGCGCGAAGTCGCTGTGCTATAGTGCAGCGCGTTTTTCAGGCGTCCAATCTGCTTAATCGAACAACAGACAGCGATGAATTTATTCTCTCAACTGATAATCTTCGGATTACTGGCGGCGGCTGGAAATCTGCTTGGAGGTTTGTTACTGACTCAACTGCCGGGATTGAGCCGCACACGACAGCGGCAATTAATCGCGCTCGGAGCGGGTTTCATTTTGGCGGCAGTTCTGTTGGAGGTCATTCCTGAGGTCGGCGGCCCATCGAACGAAAATCTGGCCAACGCCATGGGATGGTTGCTGGCCGGATATTTGCTGATCCAGTTGCTGGAACACACCATCGCACCTCACTTTCATTTTGGCGAAGAAATCCATCCTGAAGAAATACGACGACGCGGCGCAGTTTTCACTGCCGTGTTTGCGCTTTCCATCCACGCATTTTTCGACGGCGTAGCCATTGCTTCAGGCTTGCTGACCAATTTCCGACTCGGAACTCTGCTGTTCATTGCCGTTCTGCTGCACAAGATTCCCGAAGGCATCACCGTCGCTTCGATCATTCTTTCTGCCGGCAAAGCCGCTCGCACGGCTCAATGGGCAACAGGCATAGTTGCACTGGCCACTTTCGTCGGAGTACTTTCCGTAACGATGGTGGGCGCTGCGGTCAGTTACGCGCTGCCGTTTTCCGCCGGAGTCACGTTATACATCGCCGCTTCCGACCTGATTCCAGAAGTCAATCACGGAGGTTGGCGCGCGTCCGTGCTGGTTTTTGTCGGAGTTGCGTTGTTTTACATGACGCATCTGCTGCTGCACGCCGCGTTGGGTTAACTCGAAGCTCGTTCGAAGGAGTCCATTTATGAGTTCATCAACCGATACCGCAATCCATACCAACCGAATTGAAGAACTGGAACAGAAATGGGAAGAAACCACATTGGCCGCTTCGCTCGGCAAAATGCCTGAAAGCGAAGCTGAGTTCTCAACCGTTTCACTGAAACCGATCAAACGGTTGTATACGCCAAACGACCTGGCCGACGTTGATTTCCAGCGAGACATTGGTTTTCCGGGCGAACCGCCGTACACGCGCGGCATTCATCCGACCGGCTATCGAGCCAGAACCTGGACGATGCGCCAGTTCGCCGGATTCGGCTCTGCGTTCGACACCAACCAACGATTCAAATACTTGCTGGAACATGGCCAGACGGGACTTTCGACTGCATTCGATCTGCCGACGTTGATGGGGTTTGATTCCGATCACCCGGTTTCCGAAGGCGAAGTCGGCAAATGCGGCGTGGCCATTTCTTCGCGCGAAGACATGGAAGTTTTGTTTGATGGCATTCCGCTGGATCAAGTCACGACTTCGATGACGATCAACGCGCCGGCTTCGATGATCTTCGCCTTCTTTCTGGCAACCGCCGAACGGCAAGGCGTTGATTGGCGCAACGTAGGCGGCACGCTGCAAAACGACATTCTGAAAGAATACATCGCGCAAAAAGAGTGGATTTATCCGCCGCGCCCGGCAATGCGATTGGTCACGGACACCTTCAAATTCTGCGCCGAGCAAATGCCCAAGTGGAATTCGATTTCGATCAGCGGCTATCACATTCGCGAAGCCGGAGCGACGGCTGCACAGGAACTCGCGTTCACCTTGCGCGATGGAATCGAATACGTGGATTACGGCATCCGCGCTGGCTTGGACGTGGACGAATTTGCTCCGCGCCTGTCGTTCTTTTTCAACGCACATAACGACTTTTTTGAAGAGATTGCCAAATATCGAGCAGCTCGGCGCATCTGGCACCGCGTGATGACCGAACGTTTCAAGGCCAAGAACCCGCGTTCATGGCAAATGCGTTTCCATACTCAAACCGCCGGAGTCAGCCTGACTGTCCAGCAACCGATCAACAACATCATCCGCGTCGCCATTCAGGCGCTGGCCGGAGTGCTCGGCGGAACGCAAAGCCTGCATTGCGACGGATACGACGAAGCCTTGGCTCTGCCCACTGAGCGCGCCGCGCTAATCGCCCTACGCACACAACAAATCATCGCGCACGAAACCGGCGTGACGAACACGGTTGATCCGCTCGGAGGTTCGTACTTTGTCGAAAAACTGACCAGCGAACTGGAAGAAGAAGCTTACGAATACTTCCGCAAAATTGACGCGATGGGCGGCATGGTCGAAGCCATCGAACTCGGCTACCCGCAAAAAGAAATTCAGGAATCGGCTTATCAATACCAGCGCGCTGTCGAGCGCGGCGAAAAAGTCATCGTCGGCGTCAACGCGTACCAGATGGACGGCAACGAACTCGGCGAAGCGAACATTCTGTACATTGACGAATCCGTCGCCGAATTGCAGCGCGAACGCCTGGCCAAGCTCCGCGCCAAACGCGACAACGCCGCCGCCAAACGCGCGCTCGATGCGTTGCGTAAAGGAGCCCAAGACGAATCGGTCAATACGATGCCATTGCTGATTGATTGCGCCCGCGCCGATTGCACGCTCGGCGAAATGTGCGATGCCCTGCGGCCTGTGTTTGGCGAATACCAGGAGCCGGACTTTTAACTCCGATGGGGCTGGCGCATTGTCTCTAAAATCAGTCGTGCTTATACTTTTTCATCATCAACGAAAGGAGGGAAAAACAGATGGCAGCAACAGCATTGGCTTTGCGCGTATCCGCGCTGGAAGCGGAAGTAGCCCAGATGAAGGAACAATTGGCCAAAACCATCGAACCATCAGGAGATTGGCTAGACGACATTTTTGGGGCCTTCGACAACGACCCGCACTTTGCCGAAGCCATGCGGCTTGGCCGCGAATACCGCGAATCGTTGCGTCCCAAACCTCGGAAGAAACCAGCTAGCAAAAAAGCACGAAAAGCACGAAAAGCGGTGAAAGGACGCTCTGGTTGAAATGTACATACTCGACACAGACCTCCTCAGTCTTCTGGGTCGAACCGATAGCCCGGCTTCACATAGGCTGCGGTTTCGTCTTTCCCGCCTGAAACCGGAAGAGAGGATCACCACAATCATCACCTTTGAAGAACAGATGCGCGGCTGGATGTCGCACCTGGCACAATCTCGATCACTCGCCAAACAAGTCGAAGCCTACCGACAACTTCGAGAGTTCTTGCTGCGGTATCTGAAAATCACTGTCCTGGAATTTGACGAAGCCGCCGCCGAAGAATTCGAGCGGCTGCAAAAAACGCGCATCCGCATCGGCACAATGGATTTGAAAATCGCCGCCATTGCCCTGGCTCATCACGCAACCTTGCTCACACGTAACAGCAAAGACTTCAGCAAAGTGCCGGGGCTGCACATCGAAGACTGGTCAGCCTGAGCGATCAGAGCCGAGTACAACACAACTGTTGCACAACAACCGTGTTGTATATTTCAGGAGAAATCGCCGTGAGTTACGAAATCGCCCAACAACGTATCGCCGCCCGCCGCACCAATTCGCCGCGCCAGACTTTATCCAAACTCAAATTCACGAAATTGCCAATGCAGCCTTTTCAATTGCCAAGATTGATTGTGACAGCATTGGCCGACTTGCCGTCAATTGTCACGACGACATCCACCGAGCCGCGTCCGCGAAGCGATTCGGGAAGCTTGACGTTCAGTTGATCCACGCCGACCAGCCGCGAATGCGCGCCGAGGAAGCTGACTTCGGCCTGAACGCCTCCGATCATCACACGGACGTTGGTCATGCTGCTGCGGCGACGAAGCCCGGTTCCATACAACACCAGAAAATTCGGCTTGGCGGCGGTTCCGACGCTCAGCACGCGCGGCGTACCGTCAGAATTCCCAACCGGTTGAAAGCTTACGCCGTCGGCGGTGACCTGCGCGGCAGGAACGCCTTTTCCACTGGATAAAATCGTGAAGATGCTGGGGCTGACGGTTTCAATCGTCACCGTTCCGTTGGCGATTTCGGTGCTGCCGCTCATGACCTTGACCGTCGCCACGCCCGGATCAACGTTCGTCGGCACAACATAATTGATCTGCGTCGGCGACACGTACAGCAACGGCGCGGACAGGTTGTTGACCATCACCGTCACGCCGTTCAGCGTCAACGGCAGCGGCAAGGAATTGGCCGACGCTGTGGATTGGCTGATTCCAGTCCCGAACGTGGCCACGATGGAATCGGGCGCAATGGTTTGCGCGTAACTGGCGGCATTGACCGTACGTACGTTTTGCGTGACGCTACCACCGACCGGCAACAGCGTGTCCACAAAGCCGCCAAAGTTCGTCGTCCAATACCATTTGTAAGTCGTATTCGCCGAATACGCGCGGCTGATGCCCAACACATTGAAGTTTGGGTTCAACATCGCCGCGTTATGGCTGGGCGAATTGCGCCAGAGGTTGAAGGTGCGCGCCGCGTCGCCGTATCCGGCAGCGATGTTTTCTCCCTTGAAGGTGTTGTAGCCGTAACCAAACGCCGCCATTCGCGTGAACGGATCGCGCCCGGCGCTGTCCGTGTGGTTGAAGTAATTTTTCGCCGCCATATCGGCGCTCATCCAATCGGCGGCGCGCGTCAGCGCGGCAGAAACGCGCAAAGCTCCCAGCCCGTTTTGCGCGCGATAATCGTTGATGAGTTTCAACACGCCTTGTTCTTCGGCATCAATCGTCGGCGTTTGAGCGATTGCCACGACCGGCATCGCCAATCCAAAAACCAAAAGGAAAAAAAAGAACCGAAAGCTGTTTCCGCGCCTGACCATGAAGTTGCTCCATCCTGTTCGGCCCCAAGACAGACGTTTCCCTGCCTTTGGCACCAGGCGATTTTGGGATGCAGTTGGAATTGATTCACGCGCTCCGCAAACGGTGAGAAAATGTCGAAGCCGCGGCCAAACAGGGTCGGGAATGTTCGGACAAGGAACTGAATTTCAAGAGGGATGATTTCAGAAGCTTCAGGAAAAGGGGCTGGTGAAGCCGTCAGTGGGCACTCAGGGCTTGGGCACGGGCCATCTTTTAACACAAGCCGCGAAGTCAGGTAAATGCCCAAAATTTACACACCTCTTCCAGCGTGTATAATCCGCACTCAATCCCCTCAACCCAATTTTTCGGAGGCTACATAACCTTGAGCAATTCTGTGAAACGAGTCGCGCTGGCGTATTCGGGCGGACTCGATACCTCGATCATCATTCCCTGGCTGAAAGAAAATTATCACTGCGAAGTCGTCGCCATCGCGGGCGATGTCGGGCAAGCCGAAGAACTGGACGGTTTGACCGAAAAAGCGCTGAAAACCGGCGCGGTCGAATGTTACGTCGAAGACCTGCGCCACGAATTCATCACCGAATACATCTGGCCTACGTTGAAAGCCGGAGCCGTTTACGAACACAAATACCTGCTCGGCACTTCGTTCGCGCGGCCTGTGATCGCCAAACGTCAGGTCGAAATCGCCAAACAAACCGGTTGCACCGCGCTGGCGCACGGCTGCACCGGCAAAGGCAACGACCAGGTTCGTTTCGAACTGACGTTCAAAGCGCTGGCGCCCGAAATGGAAGTCATCGCCCCGTGGCGCGAATGGGACATCGTTTCGCGCGAAGACGCGATTGATTACGCCACCGAACGCCAGATTCCGATCACCGCCAGCCGCGAAAAGATTTATTCGCACGACCGGAACATCTGGCACCTCTCGCACGAAGGCGGCATTCTGGAAGACCCGGCCAACGAACCCGACGAAGCGATGTTTGAACTGACGGTTTCGCCGTTCACGGCTCCTGACACGCCGGAATATGTCGAAATCGGCTTTGAAAGCGGCATCCCGGTTTCGGTCAACGGCGAAGCGCTCGATCCGATTCCGTTGATTGAAAAACTGAACGAAATTGGCGGTCGGCACGGCTGCGGACGAATTGACCTGGTGGAAAACCGTCTGGTCGGCATGAAATCGCGTGGCGTGTATGAAACTCCGGGCGGAACGTTGTTGCTGGCCGCGTTGCGCGAACTGGAATCGCTCTGCCTCGACCGCGAATCGGCGCATTACAAAGAAGTCATCGCGCACAAATATGCCGAGATGGTTTACTTCGGCCAGTGGTTCACGCCGCTGCGCGAAGCGATTGACGCATTCGTCAACGTGCTGATGGCTCCGGTCAGCGGCACGTGCAAATTGAAGCTGTACAAAGGCAACGTCATCGTCGCCGGACGCACTTCGCCGAACACGCTGTATCGCCCCGATCTGGCTTCGTTCACGATGGGCGCCAGCTACGACCAAAAAGACGCCGCAGGCTTCATCAACATTCTGGGCTTGCCGTTGAAGGTCAAAGCTCTGACGCAAAAATAACTCGACATTTGGAGTGCGGTGGCTCGACACCGCTTTACGTTCGCCACAGCGAATGTCTTTGTACCGAGACAATCTGTCAACAAACGCCAAAGCTACGTCAAGCCGCAGCACTCCAAACAGAAAGGAAGTTCAATGATTCGATTGGCAATTCACAGTCGCAACCTCGCCCCCAAATCTCCCCGAACAATTCTTCTTTCGCTTCTGCTGCTCGCATCTGTGACCGTCGCTTGCAGTAATTCTTCCTCAAGCCCAAATTCCAGCACGTCGCCCAGCGCGCCAGCGGCGACTTCATCAGGCGGCAGCGGCGAAGCTTTTGAAGGTTTGATTACTTCCAAAATGACGACCGGCAATCAGCAGATGGAAATCAAATACGCCGTCAAAGGATCGCGCACGCGCATCGAAACGCAACTTGCCGCAGGCGGAACGCAGATGGGCGTTGTGCTGATGGATTTCGCCACCGGCACGCAAACAATGCTGATTCCCCAAATGAAAAGCTACACGACCATCAATTGGAACAATCAGGGCGGCATCAAAAACATGGCCGAAAACATGGCTGGGGACGCTTCGTTCAAAGCTACGCCGACCGGCAAAACCGAGACCATTGCCGGTCACAGTTGCACTCACTGGATTCTGGGCGAAAAACAGGACACCGATGCTTGTCTGGCAAAAGGCTTGGGCTATTTTGGCGGCGGAGGCGATTCGGGCAGTGTGTTTGAAAAACTTCGCAATTTCGCGCTCGGCGACAAAGCCAAAGCCGCACTGCAATCCAATCCCGAATTCCTGCAATTTATCGAAGGCGGAGTCTTTCCGTTGAAACTGTCCATAATAGAAAACGGTCAATCGCGCGCCTTGATGGAAGTCACAAGCGTCGAACGAAAATCGCTGGACGATTCGTTTTTCGCCATTCCATCGGACTTCAAGAAAATGGAAATTCCAGGAATGCCAATGGGGAAGAAATAAGTTTGAATGAGAACCGGCAAGCTTGATGGCTTTCACTGTTGCAAACCGACGCAACTGAAATCTGCCGACGGATAATGCCTGGCCAACGCCGTTATGCGCGCTTTTTGACTGGCCGAGAGCAGTTCACCACGTCCGGCGACGCCTTTGTTGAACCGATTGCGGCGCGTATCGCCTTCGGTCGTGGCAACTATGTGTTCGATGGTCGCGCGGTCTGCGCTTAGGCCGTAAAACTTCAACAACCGTTCCGCCGTTCCGGCTTTGTCGCGGATCATGTCTTCATAACGCAGCCAATGCACTTCCAATCGTTTGTCGGATTCGGCGCGTTGCCACGAAGAAATGAACTGGAAATACCACGGCAACACGTTGTCAATAATCAGGTCGGTTTGCTGTTCTTCGGCGGAATTGTCGAAATCCCGGCGATTGTAATAAGTCGTTTCGCTGAAGCCCGTGCGGTAAAAATCGCGCAAACTGATGGTGGTGTCGTAAATGTTTCGCACCAGCACGATGGGGCGAATGCCAAAGGCTTGCATGACCTGGATGTTTGCTTCAGAAGCGCGGCAGTGTTGTTGCGTGACGGTGTTCGTTTTGCCGAATTTGACCCAGATCGGCAGATCGAGTTCGTGTTCGTTTTGCAGCGCGGCAAAGACCGAAAAGATCGGGCGGAACTTGGTCAACGCCACCATGACATTTTTCAAAAAGGTCGAACCGCTTTTCGGCGCGCAGGCGATGAAAATGTGTTTGCCCAACTGTTCCGGGCGATAAGCGGTCGTGTAATCGCTCAATCGCGCCGGTTCTTTGGTGTAAGCCAGCGCATTCGTCAAACTGACGTAATACGTGGGACAGGGTTCGATGGAAATCGCTTTTCTCAGCAACGGCAGCGAAACCGCGTATTGATTGTTGCGATTGAAAATCAGCGCGATGTTATGAAAAACATCGGCGAAATGACCGCGCATTTCTTTGTCCTGCAACCAATGGCCGCGCAATTCCAGCGTCATGGCTTCCTGCGCCAATTGACTGGTGATGGCGACATCGGTGCGATCCCGCACCAATTTATCAATGCGACGTTTGTAGGCCGTGGCCAGGTTTTGCACGATGGCGTCATAACCCGGCAATCGCGGTTGCGCTTTTTGCAGCAACTGTTTGAACAGGATCAGCGCCGTTTCAGCATCGCCCTGATTTAGCTTGGCCGTGGCGATTTCGAAATCGTTTCGAATCTGCATGGCCAGCCCTTGATCCTGTCGAGCGGTAAAATGCTGTTGTCTTCCCTTTCCCATAAGGTTACTTCCTGAAAAAAGCTTCGACGCGCGGGCGCAAGTTGGCGTCAATCGCCGCTTCGGTAGTTTCCGTAGGCATGCCTTTCAACAGCCGCCAGCGTTCAACGTGTTCAATGGCTTTTCCGGGCGCGATTTTTTGCAGCGGGCCAAGCGTTTCAACTTCCAACATGTCCTTGTTCGTGAAAGTCTCGAAATTGCTGCCGCCATCGGGGTACGACTTCCCTTCCTGATAATCGAAGGCTTTGACGAACAACGTGCCGTTGTTCAAATACCCGACCCAACCCATCTTGTGCGCCAAACCGAGTTTGGTTGGTTTTTTGGCTGCTTTGTCCTGTCTCAAGGTGATGTACCGCGTTCCAAATCGCCAGCGCGGATCGGCCAAATCGGTAAACGGCCAGACAATCAAATTCTGGTTCGGCGCAAATCCGCGGTAGTCAGGTTTTTCGCCCGGCTCCAGCGATCCCGGATGCGCGATTTTTTCGGGCAACGGAATGATCGCCACGCCGCCCTGAGCCATGACGGTCAATACCCACGGAGCCAGTTCGACGGCTTTCGTGCCTTTGTTGCGAAGCCTGTGCGTCAAAGTCACGCCTGTGCCTTCGGCGTCCAGCGCGACGTCTATTTCTTTCTGAATGCCGGTGAGTTTTTCGATGGGTTGAATCAACCGAACAGCCGTTTCGCCGAGTTTTTCATGCTTGATGGGTGAATTGTCCAGCACGTAGGTTCGCACAGGGTCTTCCGGTGCATGCCATAGCCTATGACCACCGCGAATTTGCCAGGAATCTTCGCCGGATTTTCCCAACTGCTCTTCGTATTCCTTGAAGACGTTCGTTTCGCCGACAAAGCCATAACGCATCACGCGCGGCCCTACATCCAGCGTCAGAATCAGATCAACCGTTCCATTGGTGAGTTGCAGATTGTTCTGCCAACCTTTGTAAGCGACATTTTGCATGATGACTTTCGGGATCGCGTTGGTCGAAGGCGAAAAGTTCAATGCCGCGGCAATGGCCAGCAGAACCAGAGCAATCAACCAGACCAGATGGCGTCGCCGCGAAGTGAAATGACCGCGAAACGTGTTTTGCACAGGTGTCCTCTCAAAAAACTTTTGGGCGGCGAGTTCCAATCGCCTTGTTCAATTTAGTTGGAATCAGGTCGCGGGCGAACTCTTGAATCCGGATTGCCCGTATCCGAATTTGGTGGATTTGGCGGCGGATACGGCGTAGGCGTTGAGCTTGGCTCCGGTTTCGGAGTCGCGTCCGCAGCTATTTTGGCTTCTTCGAATTTTTGTTGCGCTTGCAGCGCATTCTGTTTCGCCGTTGCCGAATCGCCATTTTTCAAAGCTGTTTCCGCCAACCGTCGCAGATTTTCCGCTTCCTGCCATGCTCCCGTTGCGTATTGCGGAGCCTGGGCGGCGTTGGCCGCGTCACGGGCCTTTTTCATTTCGTCAAAAAATTGCTGCGCGTCTTTGCGTTCGGTTTCTTTCAACGCCAATTCGTCGCCGACACCCAGCACACGGCGGTAAAGCGGTTCGGCTTCCTTGAACTTGCCCTGGTTGAAAGCGATTTCAGCGTCGCGCCAGGCGGAATCGGCTTCGATGACTTTGGCGGCAAAAACGGGTTTGTTGCCGTAACTTCGTCGAATCGTTTTCAACGCGCTTTCGGCCTGAGTTCGCGTGATTCGCGTTTCCTCTTCGGAACCGTAGAGCTTTTCATTGATCAAATGCCAGGCGGGCTTGGCCAGAAACAGCGCGGCAGCCAGCAGCGCGATGGCAATCGCAACGTTGCGAATCGTGTTCGTCGAAACTTTGTGATCGGGTTGTTGAGGGGTCATGGTTGGCCTTGGGGTAACTTTGGTCGTGTACGACGGTGACGAATTGGCCGCGGCAGTCGGCGTCAACGGCATGGAGTTGGTCGGCGCGGACTGGTTGGCGGAACTAAAATTCGGCGTAGGAGGAGCGGGCGGCAACTGCGATGTCGTCACGGCTCGCGTCGGAGCGGAAGCGATTTCCACCGCCGAAGCGAACACTTCCACCCGCACGCTCTGCGGGATATTCACATGCTGGCGAAGCTCTTTGACGGCTTTGAGCAGGTGACTGACGGCGCGTTGGATTTCGGCTTGGGTTACGTCCGAAGCTCTGGCATGAACTATGTTGTTTCGCACGCCAAGTCCAAAAAAGACATCCGGCGGATTTGCAAACAAAGGGCGGTTGGCGTCCACACGTTCGCCGACCGTCGCAGGTTTGCCATCCTTGCCTAGCTGGTTCGGATTGACAAAATTCAACAGGAATTCCAGCAACGACACCAGTTGAATGACCTGCGAAACAGGGTTTTTCTCCTGCTCGATTTGTTTAACCGAATAAACTCCTGGGGGAAGCATTCTTCACCTCTCGAAATAGTTGCTTGTGCGATTTGCTTGGCCGAATGATGGCCGCGTGAACGATACTGACCGGGTGGGAATTCGTCAATTCCATCAGGTCAGACAAAGGGCAAACTGCGCAGGAATGACTCTTTGCAATGCCAAGTCTTTTATATCAGACAAAAATTTGTAACCATAAAGGTCATTCTCCCGACTTAGAGCATGCGGGAACTTGATTTCGCTTTTCCGCAACACGACTCAGTAACCCCGAAAAAGGTTCGCTGTCGGCTAAACCGGATAAATCAGGCTTGATGATTCGAATGGCTGAAAAATCTGAATCTGAGGTCGTCAGAACGTCCCAACCGCAGGTTCGAGAAAGAACAGACGATGAATTGGTTGCCGCTGCTCGCACTGGCGACGAGGCAGCCTTTACCCAACTGTTCAAACGGCATAACAGTCTGGTTTCCCGATTGGGGTACAGGTTCTTTTCCCGACGCGAGCAGGTCGAGGAAATCATTCAGGAAGCGTTTGTGAAGGCCTATCTGGCGCTGGACAATTATCAGGGAGGCCACGAAAAATCTTTTGTCTCGTGGCTGGCCCGGATTACAGTGCATGCTTGTTACGACGAATTGAGACGAATCAAAAAGCGCAGTGAAAGCCGCTTGGGCGACTTAAGTCAGGAGGAGGAGGAGTTTTTGACCGAGCGGTTGCGCGACGTGAGCGCGGGAAGCAACGTCGAAGGCGCTGCTATTTCCCGCGACTTGGCTGGAAAGCTTCTTTCTCGATTAAAGCCAGAAGACAGAGTGGTGCTGACGCTGCTCAAACAAGAAGAACTTTCCATTGCCGAAATTGCCGAACTAACTGGATGGACATCCGCTAAAGTAAAAATGCGGTCACACCGCGCCCAACAAGGGTTAAGGCGTGTGCTGAGAAAATTTGTGTGAATCGCACTGGATCGAACGATAGGAGTGAATTTATGTGGAACAAGAGAAACACCCACATTGACGATGAAAAACTGGACAGGTTGAGCGATGAGTTGTTTCGCGCGCTGGAAGCCAGCGAAAGCGAAATTGACAACGCCGCCGAATCTCCGTTTCTGTTCCGCCGCATTCGCGCGCGGATTGAATCGGAACAACGACGTCTGGCCGAAGAAACCAATCCCTGGTTGGCGTTGATGACACAATTTCGGCAGGCGATTCCAGTGTTTGCGCTGCTGGCAGTGGTTGCGCTGGCCTCTTCGCTGTATTTGCACACAAACGAAACGAACAAACCCACCCCAGACAATCCTACTCTGGTCGCTGGTTTGCCGTTATTTTTGCAGGACGATCCGGACGCTTTGGATGCCTCGCTGGTTGGCTGGCAATCCAATAATCGTTCGAGTCAGCCCAAGGAGTAAGCATCATGGACATAGCAGGTAAAGCAAAAACTCAGGCCTGGATGCTGATGCTGGTCGTCTTTTTACTCGGTGGCGTAACCGGCGGCGCGGTGGACAGATTTTTCTTCTTGAAAGGGCAAAGCTCGCCTCCGCATGCTCGTGGCGAGCGAGGTCCCGGAAGAATGCTAGAGTTTTTGAAACGCGAACTGAATTTGACGGAAGAACAAACCACTGGCGTCAAAAACGTTTTTGAACAAATGCGGAAAGAATTTCCGCCCAGCCGGTTCAATGACTGCCCAGGCATGAAAGAATCGCGCGAGAAATCTCGGACACTCATTCGGGAAATTCTGACGCCCGAACAGCAGAAAAAATATGACGAAATGAACGCCAAGCGCGACGCAGAAATGCAACGCCGCGACGCGGAAGCTCCGAAAGCTGAAGAGAAAAAATAAAACTCTCGCAAAGTCACTTTTTTACGAAAAACATACCGAATGAATCAAAAGCATCGCCATAAATGGCGATGCTTTTGATTTCTCGACCTTCGGTGAATGCCTGATTCAAATCACTCAGTTTGCCAGCCGGGTGTAATCTGCTTTTCGTTTCACGGGCGTAAAACCTTCTTCGCGGATGACATTGACCAGCATGTCTTCCGTTGCCTTGTGATTGGCTCCGGCTTTTGAAATCACGTTTTCTTCTATCATCGTCGAGCCAATGTCATTGGCTCCGAAATGCAATCCGCGCCGCCCATCAGCCAAGCCAACCGTCAACCACGACACCTGCACATTCGGAATGTTGTTCAAATACAACCGCGACAGCGCCAGCCAGCGCAGATATTCTTCGGCAGGCATTCGCTCAGGAATGATCTTGCCAATCGGCGTGTTATCCGGCTGGAATGTCCAGGGAATGAACGACACAAACCCCGGCTTTCCACTGGCCAGCGAGCGCTGCTGCAACTGATACAGCTTTTCCAGATGCTCGATGCGCTGATCCACCGTTTCGCCGTAACCGATCATCATCGTGCCGGTGGTTTTCAATCCCAGTTGATGCGCTGCTTCCATGGCGTCCAGCCATTCCTGGCTGTTGCATTCGGTGCGCCGTTTTTTGCGAATTTCATCCACGAGGATTTCACCGCCTCCGCCGGGAATGCTGTCCAGTCCAGCGTCCATCAACGCTTTGATGACTTCCGAGTAACTCATTCCAAAAGTCTTGGCCATTCCATAAACTTCCGTCGGCGAAAAACAGTGCAGATGAATGCCGTAGCGACTTTTCAATTCGCTGAGCAGTTTGGTGTACCACTCCAGCGGCAAATCGGGATGCAAACCGCCCTGCATCAACACGCCGCTGCCGCCGACCTCGATCATCTCTTCGACTTTCTCGTACATCTCTTCGTAACTCAGCACGTAGCCTTCCTCGTGGCCGGGTTTGCGGTAAAACGCGCAGAAGTTGCAGACCGAAAAACAGACGTTGGAATAATTGATGTTTCGATCCACGACATAAGTCACCACGTCATCGGGATGAAGTTCTCGGCGCAGATCGTCGGCCAAGCGGCGTAAATCTTCGGTCGGAGCGTCGGTGATGACTCGCTTCCATTCGTCGTGAGCCAGATGTTCGCGCTTGGCAATTCGTTCAAGCAGATTGGTTATCGAAGGGGCAGTTGCTGCAGTAATCATAGATTTAGATGATGAAAGGATTTCAGGATTACGTTGTCAAACTCAAGGCTTCGAGCAAAGCTTTTTCGGCAGCCAGAGGCAATTCCACTAAAACGAAAAAGTGTTTTGAATACAAATAATCTTCACCAGAATCGTCAACAATTCGAATGTAACCGTGTGCCTCAGCCTTTTGATCCGGTAATACAGGATAAACCTTGCCGATGGTCAGGCTTTCGCCTTGCTGATCTTCGCGCAGGCAAAGCGCAAATGGTTTCGGGTGTTTGTCTGGTTTTGGATTTGCCATAACTCAACCAAAAAGAGTTTTGATCTTCATCTTTCGCTTACCGATGCTGTGAGCCTCGTACCAATGGATTTCAGCGGTCTGGATTGTACCATCATCCAATTCGACTTCGGCAATGCCCTTCAACTTGCGCCACCGCCCCTTCCCGTAACGACGGTTGAGCTGTGCCAATTCCCGAATGGCACGTCCAACAGCAATCGTTTCAATGTCTCGAATTTGGCTGACAAGCTTGAAGTTCGCCATAACCAATACTGCGCCTCAGCTCAGTTCAATGTCACCAATTTACCTTCATTTGCTGCCGCATACAGCGCGACGACCAATTCCAGCGACTTGCGGCCTTCGCGTCCGTCAATCATCGGAGCGCGATTTTCAATCACGGCGTGCATCATGTCTTCGATCTGGCGGCGATGACCTTCGTTGGAAATGGCCGCCGGATTTGCCGAACCATCAGTCAGTTGTTCGGCTTCGCCTAAGTTCGCATCTTCGCCGTCAATCGCCCAAACGCTGATGGCGTCGCCGTCCAAAATGATTGAACCGCGTTCACCGGAAATTTCCAGCCGCCGCTTGAAGCCCGGTTTGGCCGAAGTCGTCGCTTGCACCACGCCCAACGCGCCGTTCTGGAATTTCACCGTGCCGACCAGCGTGTCTTCGGCTTCGATGTGTGGGTAACGCAGCGCGGCTTTCATCGCAAACGCCGATTCCGCTGGCCCCATCATCCAGCGCAGCAAATCCACGGTGTGAATGGCCTGGTTAATCAACGCGCCGCCGCCGTCCATCTTCAGCGTACCGCGCCAGGTTCCCGGAGCGTAATACTCCGGCGCGCGATACCATTTCACCAGCGCATCGCCGAGCATCAATTTGCCCAAACGGCCTTCGTCAATTGCCTGCTTGATACGCTGCACCGCAGGCAAAAAGCGCGATTGAAAAATTACTCCCAACTTGACGCCCGCGCGGTCGCAAGCCGCAATCAAGGCGTCGGCCTTTTCCAACGTGGTTTCAATCGGCTTCTCGGTCAGCACGTGCTTTCCAGATTCCGCCGCGCGAATGCCAAGTTCGGCGTGCGTGCCGCTCGGTGTGCAGATGTTGACGATCTGCAATTCGGGATGATGCAAAAACCGCTCGTAATCGGTGTAAGCCGTGCATCCGAACTTCGCGGCAAATTCCGCCGTCCGAGCTTCATCGCGTCCGCACACGGCAACCAATTTCGCGCCGCTGATTTGTTCAATCGCCGCAGCCTGCACCGCTCCGATCATGCCCCCACCTACAATGCCAAAAGCTACATCTGATGCCATTTCTTTCCCTCAAATTTGAATTTCTGACTTTTTGATCGTTCTGAAGAATCTAGTTCTTGCGACTTCAATTCCAAGCTGTCCAAGAGTTTAATTCGCTTCGAATTAAATATGTTCCCTGTGAACTCCAGCAGCTTTATGTATTGAGCATTAGGAGTTTGCCTGACTTCTGACTGCTTTAATCCGAACCACAAAGAAGCTTCAGGGTCAGGTAGTCCTGTGATCTCAAGCCAGCTCTGATAGTCGTTAGTTTGGGAGGGCAAATTCTGTTCGTCCAATGGTGTTAGCAAGAGCAATACGTATTCCCTCTTACTATCTACGTCAAGGCGACACACAGAGACTTCATAATTCAAAATCCATTTGTGTTCAGGAACGATGGTCATCAGTTCAATCGTTTTAGGACGAAAAAGAGGTTGACCTGATCGGGGGATTCCAGCCAGTGTCCATTGAAAAAACCAAAATGCAAAAATTCCTCCCGTAAAAACTAATGGATAGCCAACAACTCGAAACAAAAACTTCATTAATATCTTCTCCCCTCTTCATATTTTGTAAATCAGTCTGTTGATTACAATTGAGCTACCGGTATAGGCTTGCAATCGTTGATAGCATCGCCAGCTTTTGACTCGACTTTAATCAAACAAGATTCACGACAGGAGACGGAAATGCCGATCACAATCAACGGCTTTCACCACGCCGGATTTCTGGTCACGGACATCGAACGCGCCGCGGACTTTTACGAAAATGTATTGGGCTTGAGCAAATTACATCGCCCGGAACTTGGTTTTCCCGGTCGCTGGTACGATTTGAACAACGGGCATCAACTGCATTTGATGAGCGTTGCCGAAATGCCTGGCCATGCGGATCCGCCGCGTCACGACCGCCACATTGCGCTGAACGTTCCCGATCCGACAGAAACCGAACGCCAATTGCGCGAACTCGGCATTGTGGTCAATTACGGCAGCGGACGCGCGGGCAATCCGCAACTTTTCATACGCGACCCCGACGGCAACACAATTGAACTTCGCTGCAATCCGAATCCGACATCTACAACCTAAAACCTGTCACCCGAAACCCGAAAATGACCGACTCAACAAAATCCTATCGCCGCGTAGCTACGCTGAAAACCGCTGACGATTTCGCAGCTTACCTTTCCTCGCTTGGCGTTGATCTGCCCTTTGACCGTGAACTGCAATCCGGCGCGGACTCTCCGCTGGGGCAATCGTATCAACTCGACGGATTCACCATTGGCAACCGCTTTTCGATTTTGCCGATGGAAGGTTGGGACGGAACGCCCGATGGTCGCCCGTCCGATCTGACCATTCGTCGCTGGAAGCATTTCGGTGAAAGCGGAGCCAAGTTGATCTGGGGCGGCGAAGCCGTCGCTGTTCGCCACGATGGCCGAGCCAATCCGAATCAGTTGGTGTTGAACGATCAAACGGCTGGCGAATTGGAAAAGCTGCGGCAAATTTTGGTTGATGCTCACCGCGAAAAATGCGGACGAACGGATGATCTGTTGATCGGGTTGCAACTAACACATTCCGGTCGTTTCTCTCGCCCCAACGGCAAAACTCTGGAATCGCGCATTCTGTATCGCCACCCGCTGCTGGATAAAAAATTCGGCATCACGTCGGACTCGGCGATTTTCACTGACGCCGAAATTGACGCCCTGATCGGCGATTTCGCCAAAGCCTCCAAACGCGCCGAAGCCACCGGATTCAGCTTTGTAGATTTGAAACATTGTCACGGTTATCTGGGGCATGAATTCCTGAGCGCCACAACCCGTCCTGGAAAGTACGGCGGCAGCTTTGAAAACCGCACCCGATTTTTGCGCGAACTGGTTACGGCAATTCGCCGCGAAGCTCCGAGTTTGCAATTTGGCGTGCGGCTGAGCGCCTTTGACTTTCTGCCGTTCAAAATGGGAGGAGATAAGATCGGAGTGCCCGAAGAATTCAGTGGCCGTTACGAACACGCTTTTGGCGGCGACGCTGACCATCCGTTGGCAATCAATCTGGCCGAGGCATTTCAGTTTTTCGAATTGTTGCAGGAATTGGGAATCAAACTGGTTTGCACCACGGCGGGCAGCCCTTATTACAACCCGCACATTCAACGCCCGGCGTTGTTTCCGCCTTCGGACGGTTATATGCCGCCCGAAGACCCTCTGGTCGGCGTGGCCAGGCAAATCAAAGTCACGGCGGAATTGAAAACGCGCTTCCCGGATATGTGTGTCGTCGGTTCGGGCTACACTTATTTGCAGGAATGGCTGCCGAACGTCGGCCAGCATTTCGTTCGTACCGGTCAGGTGGATTTTGTGGGAATTGGGCGACTGGTGTTGTCCTACCACGATCTGCCGTTTGACGTGGTCAACGGCAACAAACTGCAAACCAAACGCATCTGCCGCACCTTCAGCGATTGCACCACAGGTCCGCGCAACGGATTGGTTTCCGGCTGTTATCCGCTCGACCCCTTTTACAAAGTCCATCCGCAAGCTGAAGAACTGAAAGCGATCAAAGAACAACTCAAAAGAAATCAGGAGATGGAAAGTTCAGCAAGATAACCGTCCTGGACTTTCCCTTGTCGAAATTCTTCTTGCCACGATTTGGCAAAAGTCTTACCATCCGTTCGCCTTTGAAGGAAGTATCCCGACCCGGTTCAAAGTCATTATCACTTCTGCTTTGAACTAAAATCTCGAAAAGCAACAACGCAGTACCCCGGAGACGCCCATGCCGTTCGACAACGAGTTCACCATCGGAATCGAAGAAGAATTTCAGATCATTGACCCGCAAACCCGCGAATTGCGTTCGCGGGTGAACGAAATTCTGGAAGAAGGCCAGATGCTGCTCGGCGAGCAGGTCAAGCCCGAAATGCACCAGTCCATGATCGAAGTCGGCACGGGCATTTGCCGCGACGTCAAAGAAGCCCGGCAGGATGTCATCAAACTTCGCCGGGCGATTGCCGAATTGGCGCATCGGAAAGGGCTGGCGATTGTCGCGGCTTCGACACATCCGATTTCACATTGGGCGGATCAGCGTATCACCGAAAACGAGCGGTACTACCAGTTGATCGAAGAATTGCAGCATTCCGCCCGAGCATTGTTGATCTTTGGCATGCACGTTCACGTCGGAGTCGCCGACCGTGAAGCCGCCATTGCCGTCATGAACGCAGCGCGGTACATGCTCCCGCACATTTACGCGTTGACGACCAGTTCGCCGTTCTGGATTGGCCGCAACACCGGCATGAAAAGTTATCGGTACGAAGTCTTCAAACAATTTCCCCGCACCGGCATCCCTGATTATTTCAACTCGGTCGGTGAATTCGACAGCTACGTCAATCTGCTGATTAAAACCGGCTGCATTGATAACGGCAAAAAGATTTGGTGGGACGTGCGCCCGCACCACGTGTACCCGACGCTGGAATTTCGCATTTGCGACATTCCCACCAAAGTGGACGAAACCATTGCCATTGCCGCTCTGTTTCAGGCGCTGACCGCCAAATTGTACAAGCTCTATCGCCAGAACATGGGATTCCGGCTGTATCGCCGCGCTTTGATCGAAGAAAACAAATGGCGTGCGGCGCGCTACGGACTAGACGGCAATCTGATTGATTTCGGCAAACGCGAAGAAGTCCCGCTTCGAAAATTGATCGTCGAATTGCTGGAGTTCATTGATGACGTGGTGGATGAACTCGGCAGCCGAGAAGAAATCAATTACGTTCACAAGATTCTGGAACATGGAACCAGCGCCGACCGCCAGTTGCGCGTGTACCACCAAACCGGTGACTTGAAAGCCGTCGTGGATTTGCTTATGAAAGAAACCCTGGAAGGCGTGTTCTAGCCTTACGATTTGTGAATCGTCTTTGAGTTCGTCCGACATGAAAATGCCGAAGCAGTTTTGTTGTTCTCGGCAGTAACTCATGACGAAAGTTTATTGACGACAAAGACAGTTCAGGTTCTCTCGCCCCACACTTCACTACCCCCGCTGATGCCCCGCCGAGAAAAGTTGTCGAACTCGTGCCATTGAGTTTGGCCAATAGTTCCTTCAATGCAGTCTGATGCTCGCCAACGCACCGCAGCGGTGTCCCCGACCGTCTTGTCCGAAGCTGGAACTGCGAGCGCAAGTGGTGCCTGTTATGAAAAGATGGTCAACAATTTCTTTAGTGTTAGTTGCGATTTTCGCTTCCATGCTGATGGTCGTTCGGTTGCTGGTTCCGGTGATGGGATTGGGCGGCATCGAAAACGAATGGCTCAGCCCGCTGTCGCGATTGATGCCCTTTGCGGCCATGGCTGTGACGACATCCATCGTCTTGCTGGTGTTGTCGTTTCGCTGGCAAGTAAAACCCGTTTACCCGGAAGCGACGCGACTGGTGGACGAAGCTGAAAAATGGAGTGAGCGATTCGTCATTGGCGAAGAACTGGAACGTGCCAATGCTTTCGTTCCGCAAATCGAAGACACCAGCGAACCCTCCACGCAAACCAGCTTCACAAGTTTGCCGATCAGTTCGACCGCCAGAATGGAAACGACCATTGAATCTGAACCCCGCATCGAACCTGATTTCGCCGTTGCAACCGCGACGCAATCACACACAAATGTCACACTTGCCGCCTGGGAATCACCTCACATCGCATTTGACACTCCAGGCGAGCACAGCAAACTCGAAACAGCAGACACCGCCGATCAAGATATGAACGACGTCCTCACAGAACCAGTTGCCTGCCTCAACGGAACGCCAGCGACGTTGGCGAATTCTTTCAATCAATTGCCGCCTTCATTGCCGGAATTCGCCGGTCGGTCGTTTGAACTGGCCGAGTTGATGGCGGCGCGATCCAATACTGAAAACAAGGTTCTCAGTTTGCAGGGGTTGGGCGGCGTAGGAAAAACCACGCTGGCCTTGAAGCTGGCGCATCAGCTTGCGCCGCATTATCCAGACGCGCAGTTTTTCGTTGACCTGAAAGGCGCAAGCCCCAAACCGCTGTCTGTCGCCGAAGCCCAATCGCACGTCATTCGCGCGTATATGCCCGCCGCGCGCCTGCCGGAAAACGAAGCGGAACTCGGCAAGCTCTATCAATCGGTACTCAGCGGCAAACGGGCGTTGCTGTTATTCGACAATGCGGCCAACACCCAACAGGTCGCGCCGCTGCTGGCAGGCAATTGTTCCCTGTTGATTGTCACTTCGCGCCAGCATTTGTCGTTGCCGGGAATGTTCGCCAGCCGGTTGGACAATCTGCCTGCGTCTGAAGCTCAGGAATTGCTGCGTCGTTTATTGCCGACCATAGGCGACAAAGCCATAAGGTTGGCGGAATTGTGCGGTCATCTGCCATTGGCATTGCGGCTGGCTGCCAGCGCGCTGACGCAAAATCCTGAACTCGGCATCGAAGAATACGCATTGAAATTGATTCGGTGGAATTCTCAAGAAGGCGCGCGTCGTCCCGTGGACGCCGTTCTGCGCACCAGTTACGAGATGCTGTCGCCGGGTTTGCGAAAACTCTGGCGAACGCTGGCCGTGTTTACCGATTCGCTGGACATCAACGCCGCAGCAGCCGTTTGGAAAATTCATCCTGAACGCGCAGCCAACGCGCTGGATCGGTTGATGGCGTACAGCCTGGTCGAACGAAACCGGGCGACGGGACGTTACCGATTGCATGATCTGATGACGCTGTTTGCCGAAACTTCGCTGAACGGACAGGAACGAGCCATCGCGCGACATCATCACGCGGCGCATTACCAAAGCGTGCTGCACGAAGCCGACGCGCTGTACGAACAGGGCGGAGAGTTTTTGAAACAGGGACTGGAGTTGGTTGATCTGGAATGGCAGAACATTCAAACGGCGCAGACCTGGGCGGCAACGCAATTTGAATTCAATCGCATGGCTTGCGAATTGTGCAATTCGTTTCCGGACGCCGGTCGGTATGTGTTGGACTTGCGCCAGCATCCGCGCGAACGCATTCGCTGGAGCGAGGCCGCGCTGGCCGCTTCGGGCAAAATGCAACGCCGACGTTCGGTCAGCAAGCATTTGATTGCGCTCGGTGATTCTTATGCCGACCTGAGCGAGTTTCACCATTCGATTGAATGTTACGAACAGGCGCTGGAAATCGCGCGCGAAGCCAAAGACCGGCGTTGCGAAACCGACGCCTTGATCGGGCTTGGCACGACGCATTATCTGGGCGGCGATTTGCCGCGAGCGCGCCAACTGCACGAATTCGCGCTGCAAACTGCGCGCGAACTCAATGACCAACGTGCCGAAGCAAACGCGCTTGGCGCTTTAGGATTGACGCTTTACGCCATGGGCGACGCGCGCCAAGCGACCGATTTGCTGGAAAAACAACTGCATCTGGCGCGCGAACTCGGCGACCGGCGCAGCGAAGCCGGCGCGCTCGGCGGCCTGGGTCTGACGCATTACGCGCTGGACGACGCGCAAATGGCTATTGACCTGCTCAACGAACAACTCAGCATCACACGGGAAATCGGCGACCGCCGAGGCGAAGCCCAGGCGCTGTCGAATCTGGGACAGGCCTGGGCGAGTTTGAAGGAGTATGAACGCGCAATCAGTTCGCACGAACAATCGCTGGCCATCGCCCGCGAACTCGGTGACCGGCGCAGCGAAGCCAACGCACTCGGCGGTTCTGGACTGGCGCATTATCGCAACGGCAACGCACCGCAGGCGATTGAACTGCTCGAACGCCAGCGATTGCTGGCCGCTGAAATCGGCGACCGTCGCAGCGAAGTGTCGGCATTGACCAACCTGGGCGAAGCTTACACCGCCACCGGCGAAGCCAATCGGGCGGTTGAATTGCTCCGCCAGGCATTCAACATCGCCAGTGAAATCAGCGATGTCGCCGGACAAGCGACGGCCTTGTTCAATCAGGCGGTGGCGATGAACACCATAGGCAATCGCGCACAGGCGATGGAACTGGCGCAATCCGCGCTCGAATTATTCGAAGTCGCCGAACATCCGGCGGCTGAAACCGTGCGGCGGCGATTGGTTGAATGGCAATAGGCAAAAGACGATTGATTGCCGAGCAGAATTTGCCTGCTTTCTATTTTCCATTTTTGATTGGTCATTTGTCATTGCTCAGGTCAGATCAAACTGACAGAGACAACCATCAAAAAGAATGAATCGAACCGGCGACGATTTGGCAGACGCCTGCATGCCTCCGTAACGAAACCAGGAACCTCGAGTTGGCTTGAAAGCTGGAAATAACCTGTGGTGGACTGAATCGGGGTGGAAAATTCAGTCACGGCGATAAGGCGATAAAAAAACCTGGTTATGTGCTGCTTGTTACTTTTGAGTTGGCCGCGCGCTACTTCAGGAAGAAGCAGCGCGCGGAATATGCTCCTGCTCAAAGCCAGTCGTAGAAGTATTTTCAGGTTTTGTGTTTTTTGTGAAAGACTTGCTCTCTCAAACGCAAACGCAGTTTGGATGCGATTTGATCTTTTTTGGGGGGGGGAGGAGCAGGAGCTTGAAGTGTTTGGTTTTGCTACTTCAGCGCCTGTTCAATCGCTTGAGTGACCTTCGGGCTTTCGGGTTTGTCACCTGAATCGAATCGCGCAATCGGATTCCCATTCTTGTCAATCAGAAACTTGTTGAAGTTCCATTTGATGTCACCGGCGAAGTTCGGATTGGTTTCCTTGTCGGTCAGGAATTTATACAGCGGATGAATGTCCGCGCCTTTGGCCGACAATTTGGCGAACATCGGGAACGTCACGTTGTATTTCATCGAGCAGAATTCCTTGATTTCGGCTTCGGTGCCGGGTTCCTGGCCGCCGAAATTGTTCGCCGGGAAACCGAGCACGACCAGCCCTTGCGACTGGTATTGCTGATGAATCTTTTGCAGCCCTTCGTATTGCGGCGTGTACCCGCACTGGCTGGCGACGTTGACGATCAACAACACTTTTCCTTTGTACTCGCCAAGCGTCGTCGGTTTGCCGTCAATGGTTTTCAGCGAAACGTCGTAAATGGATTTCATAACTTTTTGAGTTTGAGCATTGCCTGCAGCCGGTTCGTCCATCAGCCAGAACGCGCTCGCGCCCAGCATGGCCAAGCCGACCACCAAGCCGAAAACAACAGTGATTCGTTTCATTCAAAATCTCCGAGTTGAAAAAGGGGTGTTTGCTGCGCGCAGTATATTCGATGAACGGAAATGGGCAAAAACGGCGAATCGGTTGAATTTGGGGATGAACGAACGGCTGGACAAATCAGACATCAAACGTTCCAATTGTGGCGAAGGCGAAAATTTATGAGCAAACAAACAAACAAGCGAAAATCCGGCGGCAAACAGGCTGCTACGCCGGAAAGCGGGCGCCGGAAATTTCTGCTGATTGGAGCCGGCGCCTTGGTTGCGGCGGGAGCCGGAGCGGCTGGATACAAACTCGGCTGGTTTGCCCGTCCGGCTTCGTATGAAAGCGCGCTAGCCGCGGCGAACCAAATGTTGGAACAACGCGCGCGCGAAATCGGCAACGCTTCGGTGTTGATTCACGCCGTGCGCGGTTTGGGCAAAAACTTCAAACTGGCCGACGGTTCCAGCGCCGTCGAGCATCTGTGTTCGCGGTACGCGGCGGACAAAGAGGTCAACGGCAAACGCTATGTGTATTTCAAACGCGATGCCGAAGTTCACGAAAACAGTTTCCTCAAAACCTTCCTCGAAGCCGGAGTCAGTTCGACTCAACCGGTGACGGTTGGTTCGATGCGCTATACGCTGGCGGATGTGGCTGAAAGCGGCAAAGCGTTGTTTCGCTGCGATGCGCTGGATTTGTTCAAATTCGACGCCAACGAATTTCGTTACGATCCGAATTACAAGGAACCGCAAGGCCAACCGGCGGGCGGCAAAGGCGAACTGGTACATGAACATCTACCGTGGGGATTGATCGCGTTTTCGATCTTGATGAAACCGGGCGAAGCGTATTGGACGAATGCTTATGGCGAGGCGTTGAATCTGCCGATCATCGCCGACCGCTCTCTGGCTGAATACGAAACCACCTGTGCGCTGGGCGAACGCGAATTGAAAGCCGAACGAATGGCTCCGACGAATTTCCGCGACGCGATCAAAAAATACAGTTGCTTCGGGCTGCATTCGGTTTACGGGTTTTTGTCGCTGGTCAGGCACGGGTACACGAACAACAATTTGCCGGAGCGCGTCAATCGTATGCTGGATTTGCTGACGTATCGGTTGAAAGGTGACGCCGAAGCCATTAATGCCGAGTATGCCGCTGCCGGAGCCAATGCTCCAAAAGAACAGGTCGAAGCCTTTCGCGTGCGCGCGCTGGTCAAACATTACGGCCATGCTTTCGAAGCGATCAATTACGCCAAGCTGCACAAACTGATTAGCTTCACCGCCGACCAGCAACGCCGTATCAGCGAGGGCGAGCAGGCGTTTTACGACAGCTTGGTCAAATTGCAATCGTTGGATTGGACGATGATGAAAAACAAGCTCGGCGAAAAATTCGTCAGCGACATTGTCATCGCCCTCGGCCACGCCGCGCGCGCGTTGAAACTGCTGACTCCGCAAAATCCTGACACCATAGCTTAAACCGACAATGAACGATGCCGCTTCCAAAATGATGGCCGCGCTGTTTGCCGAAGACGAAGTGTTGTCGGTCGGCGAACTGACCGAACGCATCAAGGATCATTTGGAAAGTGAGTTCTTCGCCCTCACCGTACAGGGCGAAATTTCCAACTACAAAAATCATCACTCCGGCCACTGGTATTTCACGTTGAAAGACGCCGACGCGCAGCTTCGCGGAGTGTTCTTTCGCCAATGGAATCGGTTGATGCGTTTCGAGCCGGAAAACGGTTTGGAAGTTCGCGTTCGCGGGCGGCTGACCGTGTATGAACCGCGCGGCGAATACCAGATAGTCGTTGAAACGATGGAACCGGTCGGCGTGGGCGCGTTGCAACTGGCGTTTGAACAGCAGGTCAAACGGTTGGCGGCGGAAGGACTGTTTGACGAAGAGCGCAAACGCCCATTGCCGATGTTGCCGCGCCGGATTGGCATTGTGACTTCGCCAGTGGGCGCTGCGTTGCAGGACATGCTGCACATTCTGGAACGTCGCAATCGCGGCGTTCACGTGCTGGTCACGCCGGTCAAGGTGCAGGGCACGGGAGCGGCGCATGAAATCGCCGACGCGATTCGATTGTTGAACTTGTATTCGGAAAAATCCGGCCAGAACGTGGACGTCATCATCATCGGACGCGGTGGCGGTTCGATGGAAGATTTGTGGGCGTTCAACGAAGAGCAGGTGGCGCGCGCCATTTTCAATTCCAACATTCCCGTGGTGTCTGCCGTTGGCCACGAAACCGATTTCACGATTGCCGATCTGGTGGCGGATTTGCGCGCGCCAACGCCTTCTGCGGCAGCGGAACTGGTCACGCGCGAAGCCAGCGAGCTTGCCGCGCGCGTCGAATCGTTGCAGGCAAGTTTGCAACGCGCGATCAATTATTACCTGTTGCGGCTTCGTTCGGAATTGCGCGATCTGGTTGAAAGTCGCGGCTTTGCGACGACGGTCAATTCGATAGTTTCGACGGCGGCGCGGTGCCGGGAACTGGAAACGCGCATCACCGAATCGCTGAGAACCGGATTGCAGAAAACGCGACAGCGATTGCACGAAGCGCAAACCCGTTTGGCAGCGACTGATTTGCGCGCACCGCTGGCGCTCAAAACGGGCAAGGTCGAACATCTGGAACAACGACTCGATGCTGCTTGGCGTCGTTCGATGGAAAATCGCTGGCACAGGTTGATGCTGACCGCCAGCACGTTGGACGCACTGTCGCCGCTGTCAGTGTTGGGACGCGGGTATGTGTTGGTAAAAGACGATACGGAAAAACTGGTTCCGCGAGCGGCAGGGTTGATTGAAGGTCAACATCTGAAACTGCGATTTGAAGACGGCGAAATCGGTTGCCGCGTAACTGAATCGAAAATCTGATGGGTAAAGCTTGAAATCTTATGGCCAAGACAAAAGACAAAGAACCGAGTTTTGAAACATCGCTCTCTTCCTTGGAGCAAATCGTCGCGCAACTGGAATCCGGCGAATTGCCGCTGGAGCGCGCGTTGGAACTGTTTGAAGACGGCGTAGCCTTGGCGCGTCGTTGTCAGTCGCAACTTCAGGACGCCGAACGCAAAGTGGAGTTGCTGCTGCGCGAAAGAGGCGAAATCAAGGTTGTGCCGTTCGATGCCAACGGTGACACTCAGCCAAACGAAACTGTTGCTCAGTCAGGGAAATCGAATTTGGATGACGAAGAAGAATTCGACGATTCGATTCCGTTCTGAGAATCAAAGAGTACACAACAACGTTGTGCTTAACCGCAGAGACGCGGAGAACGCTGAGGAAGCGCAGAGAGTTTTAGTGGATGCTCTGCGAAAACTCTGCGTCGCTCTGCGCCTTTGCGGTGAAAAAGGGGCGGCTTAAACTCATTCATTACTCAAAACACCGACCGTTTTCGTGCGGCTTCTTTGGTCGCCAGCGAAAAGCGAGTTTCGACTTTGCCACATTCCAAAATGCGAGCAGCGGCATATTCACCCAGAGCCGGGCCGTGTTTGAATCCGTGTCCGGAGCCTCCGCCAACCAACCAGACATTTTCAAACTCAGGATGACAGTCAATCAGAAAATCGCCGTTCGACGTGTTTTCATACTGGCAAACGCGCGATTCAATCAGCGGAGCGTCTTTCATCGCCGGAAATCGTTCGGCCAGAAATTGGCGAACTTCATGCAACAACGTTGGCGAGATCGTGCGTTCGGCGTTGTCTGGATCAATTTCAACGCCGTGCCGATCCAGCGCGATTTTGAATCCACGTTGTTCCAGATCAGGCAAGCCGTAAAATTCCGCGCCGAAATCAATCCAGGTAGGCATTTGGGGCGAAGCGAACCGGCTGTCTCCGGCGGGTGCGCCGAAAAAGAAAACTTCCTGCCGCGTGGGGTGAATTTTTCCGTGCAACAAATCGGGGAACAGTTTTGGCAACCACGTTCCGCATGCAAAAACAAATCGGTCGGCAATGATTTCTTCGCCGGTTGTTGTCGTCAGCGAATAAATCGTGCCGGAGCCGTCGGGCGGCAATACTGAAGCGACAAAAGTTTCGCCGCCTTTGCGAGAGAAATCGGCGACGACGGCTTGTACGGCTCGCCGCGCCAGCAATGCGCCGCTGTCCGGTTCATAAATCGCCCAGTTGACTTCGCCGAAATTGATTTGCGGATAGCGGCGTTCGAGTTCGTCGCGCGGCAGTTCTTCAAAACGAACGCCGACCGTTCGCAGTGTCTGCAACGTGGCAATGGTGTACGGATCGTTTTCGCGCGCCATCCACAACACACCGGTCGGCTGGAACAATTCGGGCTTACCGGTTTCGTCAAACAACTGTTGCCACAGTCCCAGCGAACGAAACGACCAGCGCGTGTAAATTTCCTCTGCGCCGTAACCCATACGAATGATGCGCGATTCTCCGCCCGAACTGGAACGGCTGTTGGCCGCGCCGTAAGCGTCAATCAGCGCAACGCGCAACCCCGCGCGTTGCAGCCAATGGGCCGTCCACGAACCAAACACGCCCGCGCCGACGACGGCCACGTCGTATCGTTTGCTCATCAACAATTCCTCCGAAAATCAGTCTGGTTGCCGTCAAGCGCGGCGGTCGGACTATAATGACCGCGCCTGGCAAAATCCAATTTGTCGGTTCTTCGCAGGATTCCATCAATTGTGAATGTTTCGTTTGCTCAAACTCTGGAACAGGAGCGCGAACGGGTTTCGCGTCTGGTCGCAGATTGTCTGGCGCAACAACGTGACGCCAACCCAGACGCAACGTGGTTGACGGTCGGCGATTTGCGGCAAACGATTGAAGACGTGTTGCATCGCCGGGCTGAAGAATTCAGCAAAGAACAATTGATCGTGTTGCAATCGGCGTTGCATGCGACGTTGGACGAACAGCTTCGCCAAACCGTGCAGCAATGGTACGACCGGCGGCTCAAGGCTTTGCTGGAACTGGCGCGCCACGATTCGTTGACCGGATTGTTGAATCGTGCGGCGTTTGATGCGCGATTGAACGAAGAATTTCTGCGCGCGCGGCGTCACGGGCGCGAACTGGCGTTGGTCATGTTCGATGTGGACGGGTTCAAAGCGGTGAATGATCGGTTGGGGCATCCGGCGGGCGACAGAGTCCTGATTGACGTGGCGTGCGCGCTGCAATCGTCGTTTCGCCAGAGCGATGGCGTGTTTCGTTATGGTGGAGACGAATTCGTCGTCATCTGCCCTGAAACTTCAGGCGCGGCAATTGAAAACGTTTTGCAGCGATTGCAAAGCCGGTTGCAAACCATTGACGGCGAAACAGGCGGCGTCAGCCTCAGTTGGGGAATCGCTGATCTGACGGCCGAGATAAACAACACCGCGCAACTCATCGCGCTGGCTGACAAACGGTTGTACGAATGCAAACAAAGACATCATCGGCGGAGGACGACTGCTCGATGAATTTCTGGTCATGATGAACGGTTCAGGTTTCAAAGCGGATCAACCTAAATTGGCGCTGACCTTTTCGGTGCTGGCTGTGGGGTTTGTGTTTTTGCTGACGCTGATCTGGTTGATCGGCACGCGCAGCGTAGCGGAATTGCAGGCCATCAGCATCATGGCCAGCGACATTTCGCTGGATTACCAGAACCGATTGACGATGGCTGAACGGATTCGGGAAGAAGAAATCAACGTCGTGGCGCAGGCCAAACTGGTTCGCCCGACGCGCAATTTGCCGGTTCCAGTCGCTCCGTTCGGTGTGTCGTTGTATGAAGCGAAGCAGAGTTTCAGCAAGACGCTGGACGATTGCAAAAAGCTATGGGACGAACGCGCGCGACAACAAACCATCACCCAAACCGAAATCATGGCCTGGCGCGAAGTCGAATCGGCTTCACCGGATTTTTTGGTGGCCATCGAAGGGTTGGTGACGCTGGAAGAACGAAGATCGAATCCTGGCGTTGCCGCTCCGCCCGCAACCATACAGGTAAATTTCAACCAGGAAGCGTTCGTCAAGGCGCGCGACCGTTTGAACGACGCCGTCACGCGATTGCGAAATGCGGTCATCAGCGACCGCGCGGAAATCCTGAAAAACATTGCCAGTAAACAGAGCATCGCCGCCGCCGAAGTCAGTCGCATGCGCTGGACGGCTTTCTTTTTAGGTGTGATTGTGGCGGTGGCGGTATTCAACGTCGCGCGCAAGCAAATACTGAAGTTGCGACAGGCGAATCGTTCCGCTCAGGATGCGCAGGATTTTGCGCGCTCCGTGTTTGACAGCCAATCCAACGATATTCTGGTCATGGCGGAAAACGGCGAACTGCTGACCGTCAACCAGGCATTTTTCAAACGGTATCATCTGACGCCTGCCGAATTGCTGTTGCAGGATTATCGCGGCGCGTTGGCGCATCTGCCTGAAGTCGCGTTGTACATCCGAAACGTTCTGCAACGATCCGACAAAAATTCCACTCACCGCGAACGCATCAAGGTCAAAACCAAACGTGTCATGCGCCAAAGCCAGGGCTTTCCCGCCGAATCGCGGTTGCTGGACGTGTATGTGTCGCCGTTGACGATTGACCGCGAAACTCGCGGGCGAGTCGTCGTTCTGGTGGATGTGACCGAAGAAGAACACAACCGCGAAGAGTTGCGCCGCAATCGAACGCTCAGCGCCGTCGGGCAAATTACAGCGCAGGTCGCTCACGAACTGTACAACCCGATTGGCACGATCAAATTGAACATTGATTTGCTGGACATGCAGATCAGCGACGACAACGAAGATTTGAAACAATCGGTCGCCCGGTTGAAACGTGGCGCGGAACATTTGTCCACGATCGTCACAGATTTGCGCTATCTGACTCGTCCACGCGATCCCGAACGCAAACCCACCGACCTGAACAAACTGCTGGACGAAGTGGTCGAACTGGCCAACGACAAACTGGATCGCACACGCACTGAAATCGTTCGCCAATACACAGCCAATTTGCAGCCGGGACAATTCGATCCGCAGCAGCTTCGCAAAGTCTTTTTGAACTTGTTGATTAACGCTGTGGAAGCGTCTCCGCAAAACAGCCGCGTCGTATTGCAAACCTTCTTTGTGCCTAATGCTGAGGCGGTACGGTTTTCGGAATTCAACGGTCAGAATGGGGCTTTGGGCGTCAGCGTGGTGGATTTCGGCGCCGGGATGTCCGAAGAAACCAAAACCCGAATCTTCGAAGCGTTTTACACAACCAAAAAAAATGGCACGGGCTTGGGCATGATGATTACCCAGGAAATCATCAAAAAGCATGGCGGACGGATTGAAATCGAAAGCGAGGAAGGCGCGGGAACCAAGGTGAGTGTGTTGTTGCCGGTCTGAAATGAAATCAAAAGTAAAAAGGCAAATACCAAAAATCAAAAGTTCGGAAGGCCTTCCATTTTTGCTTTTTGATATTTACCTTTTGATTTTCAGACGGAGATCACTTCAATTTCGGGATCAACATCTTCTTTCAGCATGTGTTCGATGGCCATCAGCGTGCCTCCGATGGAACTGGGACAACTGCCGCAAGCGCCTTGATAACTGATCATCAGTTTCTTGTCGTGGAAACCGATGATTTCCAATCCGCCGCCATCGCCAGCCAAACCGGGACGAATTTTTTCATCCAGCACCTGATTGATTTTGTCGAGCACAGGGTCTTCGCCGGGCGTGAAGGCAGGAGCTTTCGGCGCTTGCGCGGCAGCTTCCGACGCCGACGGAGCCGAGCGAATCGGTTCGGCCAGTTTTTTCAGCATGTCTTCCCAACTGACATCGTCTTCCTTGTTCACGGTGACGAACCGATCCATGTAAAACACAGACGTGACGTTGCCGACTTTGAACAGTGAATCGGCCAGCGGATCGGCTACTGCGGCTTCGGCAGTTTGGAATGAACGCGACGAACCGATGGTCACCGGTTCTTTCAGAATGAACTTCACTGCGTTGGGATTGGGCGTGTATTCGATGTCAGCGATTTTGGGCATTGCTTCTCCTGCGATTGATTCGATTGTTTACAAGGTTGATGTAAATTGGATTATAGCCACCGGGCAGGAACTGGCCAAACGCCGTCATCCGACTTTGCCCTTCGCCCGGCGGTCATACATAATCCGCGCTCTCATTTTCGTCTCTATTTTTTTACGGAAGGCTGTTTGGAATGAAATCTCTGACGAAGTATCTCTTCTTCCATACGAAAAACCGTCGTGAGTACATCAACATCACGGATGAAGTCGCTCAGGCGGTGGCCGACAGCGGCATCAAGGAAGGCATGGCGCTGGTTTCGGCAATGCACATCACCGCCGCCGTTTATGTCAACGACGCCGAAGACGGATTGATCGCCGACATTGACGAATGGCTGGAACATCTGGCTCCGATGCGCCCGGATTACCGTCATCACCAAACCGGCGAAGACAATGGCGACGCTCATCTGAAAAATCTGCTGATGCATCATCAGGTCATCTTGCCGATCACCAATGGCCGGTTGGATTTGGGAACCTGGCAACAGGTCTTTTACGCCGAATTCGACGGCCAGCGACGCAAACGACTGGTCATCAAAGCGATGGGCGAATGACCGTCTGAAACAAACAATTTCATCTCCCAATTTTTACAAACCAATTTTACGATTCACATGAAACAACTAATTTGGCTCATTCTGGCGGGCGCTCTGACCGTTCCGTGGCTGGCGCTTGCGCTGGTCGGCGACGGGCATCATCTGGCGCAAACCAATCCCACCATGGTTTCGATTCTTTCCGGGGTGGCGATTATCGGCGCGGCGTTCATCTTAAGCTGGGGCGCGGAACTCGCCGAACGCGACATTCCGCGTTCGCTGGCGTTGATCGCGCTGGCGTTGATCAGCGTGTTGCCCGAATACGCGGTAGACCTGCATTTCGCCTGGGAAGCGGGCACAAAACCCGAATACAAGGCTTATGCCGTGGCCAACATGACCGGAGCCAATCGCGTCATCATCGGCATTGGCTGGTCGCTGGTCGCCATCGTCTATTACTTCAAACACAAACAGAAAGAAATCCTGCTGGACAAATCCCAGAGTCTGGAACTCAGCGTGTTGCTGTTGGCGACGGTGTATTCACTGGTGCTGCCGCTGAAAGGCACGTTGTCGTTGATGGATTGCGCAGTGTTTTTCGCCATGTTTCTGTATTACGCCGCTCGGGCGGCGCGCGGAGAAAAGCACGACGAGGCTTTGGACGGTATCGCCGGATACCTGGATCAACGGCTAGGAAACGGCGCGCGGCGAACGGTTGTTTTGCTGATGTTCGCCTTTGCCGGATACGCCATCTGGTTGTCGGCGGAACCATTTGCCGAAGGCCTGGTTTCCACCGGCGAGCGATACGGCATAGACAAATTTTTGCTGGTGCAATGGCTGGCGCCGCTGGCGTCTGAATCGCCGGAAGGAGCCATCGCCATCATTTTCGCGTTGAAAGGCAAAGGTTCGACCGGCATCGGCGCGTTGATTTCGTCCAAGATCAATCAATGGACGTTGCTGGTGGGCGCGATTCCGCTGGTCTACGCCATTTCGGCAGGCTCGATGGCCGGAATGGAACTGGATCATCGGCAGAAAGAAGAATTGCTGCTGACTTCGGCGCAATCGTTGTTTGCAGCCATCGTCATTTCCAATTTTCGCTTCGCTCTTTGGGAGGCGTTGTTGTTGATGGGGCTGTTCATTGCGCAGTTTTTCTTTCCGCAGGAAGAAATCCGCTACGTTTTCAGCGGGTTGTACCTGGTTGCCGCGGTGATTTTGGTCGCCACTTCTAAAATTCGGCGACAGATGCTTTGGAATGCGCTGTTGTTTAGAACCAGCAGCCCTTGAACAAGAAAAGGCCGGACATAACGTCCGGCCTTTTTCGTCAGTCGGTTTGGAGTTTCTTCAAACTTCTATGTCCAGCACGTCGTGCCGAGTGATGATGCCGACGATCCGCCCGTATTCTTCAACCAGAATCGCCGGGGATTCTTTCAGGTATTGTTTGGCGCGTTGCACTTCTACGGTTTCGGCCACCACCGGAAACGAAGCGTCCATCACTTCGGTCACAGGAGCTTCGATCAATTCGCGGTTGTCCAGCAACTGTGTGACGACTCGGTTTTCCCGGACGCTGCCGACCGATTTGCCTTCTTCGATGACGGGCAATTGCGACAACCCGTGATTGTTCATCAAATCCAGCGCTTCGCCGACTTTGGCCGTCGGCGCAACCGAAACCAGCCGCAATCTGCCGGTGTTCAATTTCAAATCGTTCAGCAACCCGACGGTCATGCGTTCGTCGCCGAGCAATCGTTTTTCCTTCATCCATTCGTCCGAAAGGAATTTCGACAGATAACGTTCGCCAGTGTCGCAGATGATGAACACCAGAATATCGTTTTCGGTCAATGATTCCGCCGCTTTCAACGCCGCCCAGGCAATCGTCCCCGAACTGCCGCCGCAAAAAATGCCTTCTTCGCGTCCCAACCGCCGAGCCGTGTTGAACGAATCGCGGTCTGTGACGTTGATGATTTCGTCAATGTATTTCAGTTGGACGTTTTCGGGGATGATTTCCTGGCCGATGCCTTCCACCAGATAAGGCGACGCCGCCATCAGCTTGCCGGAATCCTTGAATCCTTTGATCGCCGAACCGAACGGATCAGCGCCTACGACTTTGATGGCCGGATTTTTCTCTTTCAGATACCGCCCGGTTCCGCTGATTGTGCCACCGGTTCCCATTCCGGCGACAAAATGCGTGATGCGGCCTTCGGTCGCTTCCCACACTTCGGGGCCGGTGGTGCGGTAATGCACTTCGGGATTGGCCGGGTTGGCGTATTGATTCGTCAAAATCGCGTTCGGAGTTTCCGCCGCAATGCGTTTGGCGGTGTTCAGGTAATGATCCGGCGAATCCATTTTTGCCGCCGCCGGAACGACGATCACGTCCGAACCGAGCGATTTCAGATAGCGGACTTTTTCCTGACTGCATTTGTCGGTCATGACGAAAATCGAACGATAACCGCGCACTGAGCAAGTCAGCGCCAGGCCAATGCCTGTGTTTCCGCTGGTGGCTTCGACCACGGTTCCGCCGGGTTTCAATTCGCCCAATCGTTCGGCGCGATCAATCATCGCCTGCCCAATGCGGTCTTTGACGCTACCGCCGGGATTGAGCGATTCGATCTTGGCCAGCATCAACGGCTTCAATCCGCGATTGAGTTTGTTCAATTTGACCAGCGGCGTTCCGCCAATCAGTTCCAGAATGTTGTTTTTGTAATTCATTGGGTAATGTCAGAAAGGGAAAAGAGCACAAGACAATTTTGCGTGGTTGAGAAGTCTTATCAATTCAAGTGGCAGCTTGCAGAGTCAAATCAGTATTCCAACTTCAGAGCTTGCCTGCTCCTTCACCAAAGCCTCTGCCTGACGCGCCAACCGTTGGCGATGCTTTCGGAAAATAGCCCGCTCTCGTTCTTCTTCATCCAGCCGTTCCAGCCGCTCCACATATTCGCGGACTGCCTGTCGGATGAGTTGCGACCGGGTGCGCCGCGCAGGAGCGCTATCAGCCACGAAATGGTCAATGCGTTGAATAACATCTTCTTCGATTGCAATTGCTATGGTTCTCATAAACGAAATAGTAATTGGGGCATATCGAGTTTACCAAGTCGCGGCTAAAAAATTCGACCGCTTCGCGGTGAGGGTAAAACCTTTCTCTTGACGCCTGTGGTTTCTGTCAATTCCGGCAGTTCCATCTTCGCTTCGCCGCTTTGGGCGGCTCCGCACACCTCAAAGCTTGCTCCGCTACGATTCCACTGCCTCATTTCTGGCCGGAACTATAAGAGGGTAAGAGTTACCTGCTAATTCCTCACAAAGCGGTTCTTATAGCGATTTTCACTTGAATGCGACTTGGTAGAACAGGTTAATAACCTGTTCTACCAACGCTTGGTAAGCAAATTGACAGGTCGCGTGCAATTGCAACCCGCTATAAACACGGCAATTCTCCTTCGGTGATAATCCAGAATCAAAGTGGCTTTCTTACACCCAGCCATAATGAAGCTCAAGCCAATTGCGATTTTTCTTCCGACGTCACGCGCTGGTTGACCATGAACCAATACGCAGCAATGCCAAGCGTCAACAACACACCCGTCACACCCAGAGCCAGCGCAAATGATCCGGTCTTTTTGGCGATGAAGCCGGAAAGCGCAGGCGCGACAATGCCTCCCAGATTGCCGAAGAAATTTTGCAGACCTCCGACCGTGCCGACCAGTTGTCGGTCGCAAACCGATTGCGTCAACGTCCAACTGGCAATGCCGCTGATGGTTAAACTGCACACGGCAATGGAGAGCAAATACACCGCGGTCATTTTGTCGGAAACAAAACCAGCCGGAACGATAACGATTGCGCCCGCCATGCCGATCATCATGAACACCTTGCGCATCAACTGTTCGTTCTTTCCGCGTCGCACCAGCCAATCGGCCAGCGTGCCGGTCGCAATTGCCACAAAGAATCCGGCCAGATACGGCACGGAACTGAAAAAGGCCATTTCCTTCGTGCTGAAACCGCGCTCCAGCTTCAGATAACCCGGCAACCACGTATACAGCAGAATCCAGCAATAGTTGTAACAGGCGTATCCCAAACACATGCCCAGCACGCTGCGATGGCGCAGCAGAGAAAAGCTGGCGAAAAACGATGGCCGAGTGGAATGGTCGCTGATGACTTTGGCAGTTTCGTGCCGCCGCATAAACAGCAACCACGGCAACAACCAGATCAACGGCAGCAACCCCGACAAGCCGAAAAAGATTTGCCAACCGACGGCGGCAATCACCAACGCGCCGACGCCGTTGACAAAAGATTGCCCCAACCGGCTGCCCGCGTTGGCGAAGGCCGTCGCAACGCCGCGTTCGCGCACCGAAAACCAATTGGCAATGGCGCGACCATGAGCCGGAAAGATGGCGGATTGCCCCACTCCCAGAAAGGCTCGCATCAGAATCAACATCGTCAACCCGCGAGCCAATCCCGTTGCCGCCGCAGCCAACGACCAAAGAGCATATCCCCAGGCATACACACGTTTGACGCCATACCGATCAATCGCCCATCCGGCAGGCGTTTGCATAAAGGCATACGGCCAGAAAAACGCCGACAACAACACTCCCATGACGGTTGTCGAAAGATGCAACTCTTCGATCATAAATGGCGCGGCAACCGACAACGCTCCGCGATGCATGTAGCAGAAAAACATGCCTACGTGCATCAACGCGACCAACGTCCAACGTTGCGGCGATTCGTTCAGCGATGGATAGGTATTTGATTCAACGACTGTCGGTGAGGAAGGAAGCATGAAACCTCTCGGAACTCTTACGTTGCGATTGCAGGCCGCGTCTTGCCGAATTGCGTCGCTTGTTCAAAGGCCTGCGCCAGTTGTTGACCTTCGGATTTACACCATTGGTCTCCTTGCTCGTTCAAAGTGCGTTGAGAGACGAACTCAGTCCTGGGATGTAGTGCGAGGGAATTTCTGCCTGTAACTCCGTAACGAATACAGCATCAGCGGATAAGCAGTGGCGGCGCTCACCAGCGACAAGATGATCGAGCCAACGACAAAAGGCAGCAATTGACGCCATTGCGCCGCCAGCAAACGCCAGAACTCCGCCGTCAAAATTGCGCTCAACCCCGCTGACGGCAATTCCACTGGCGGAGAACCAACGATCAAACTTCCGATGGCCCACGAAGCCGCGATGATCGGCGCCATCGTCCACGGATTGTTGAGCAGGCTGCCCGTCAACACTGCCGCTTTGTTCAACCGCCAGACCACCGAAACCAGCGCCGCCAGAATCGTCTGCAATCCCAGCAGAGGCGAAAACCCTATGAACGTTCCAATGGCGAAGGCCAGCGCCGTGCGCTCCGGCGGTTCGTCCAAATTGAGCAAGGTTCGTAAGGCGCGTCGAAACATGGCGAATTATTTTTCTGCAAACAAACTGAATTCGCTGATGCACGGATTGGCGGCGGCTTTGGTGATGCGCAATCGCACTTTGCGCGTTGTCACCGGTTGGCCGCGCAACAATCGCTGAGCGCCAATGCCGACCGCTTTGCCGAATTCTTTCCACTGGCCGTCAGTCCAGACATCCACAGCGAATTCATCCACACGATGGCCGAGTTTGATGTTTTCTCGCACGCGAACGACGTTGAATGTTTTTTCCGCGCCCAAATCCAGTTCAAGCTCCGCCGTCGTCACGTCATCATCCGTCGCCCAAAAACTGAATCGGTCGGCGTCCAGCACTTTTGCCGCAGCGAATTGCTTATCATTGCCGCGCACATTGCTCGCCTTTGCTTTCGCACCTTTCGCCAGATTGATGGCGAACGTTTGCCGCAACCAGTCACCAAACTCGCGCAACGACTTCGCGTCATTTTCGTGAATACGCCCACGACGATCCGGCGGCACGTTCAGCAAAAACGAAGCTCCGCGTCCGACAGAAGCGAAGTACAAATTCTTCAACTGTTCTGGAGTTTTCACCTTGTCGTTCTGGGCTTCGTGCCAGAACCAGCCGGGACGAATGGAAACATCGCATTCCGCCGGTCGCCAAACCGAACCGTGGCGGTCGCCGCTGTTCAGTTGTTTTTCAACGCCTTCCTGCCCCGGATAAATGTGTTCGCCGTTGATCGTCGTCCAGCAAGGATCGCCCGCAATTCCTTTTTCATTGCCTACCCAGCGAATGTCCGGCCCGGCATCGCTGAAGACCACCGCATTCGGTTGCAGTTGGCGAACCAGATTCCACGTCGTCGGCCAATCGTAATAACTGGTTTTATCAATCTTTCGTCGCTCGCGCGCCCCGCCATAAAAACCGTCGCCGCCATTCGCGCCGTCGTGCCAGATTTCAAACAACTCGCCGTAATTGGTCATCAATTCGCGCAACTGTTGACGATAAATTTCGACATACTCCGGCTTGCCGTATTTGGCGTTGTTGCGATCCCAGGGAGAGAGATAGACGCCGAACTTCATGCCGTGACGACGACAAGCGTCAGCGAATTCTTTGACCACATCGCCTGCGCCTTTGCGCCAAGGGCTTCTGGAAATGTTGTGTTCCGTCGTTTTGGTTGGCCACAGACAAAATCCGTCATGATGTTTGGCCGTCAGAATAACGCCTTTCAATCCACCAGCTTTCAGACTGGTGACGATCTGGTCGGCGCTGAAATCCGTGGGGGCGAAAATTTTCGGGTCTTCGTCGCCGTAACCCCATTCCTTGTCGGTGAAGGTGTTCGTCGTGAAATGCACGAAGCCGTAAAGTTCCAGTTCGTGCCAGCGCAATTGGCGTTCGCTGGGAACTGCGCCAAAGGGTTTGGGCGGTTGAACGGGCGCTAGCCAACCGGCGGCCAGCAGCGTTGGAATCAGGCAGAACAAGAAAAGCGAGAGTTTGAATTTCATATCGTTAAATCAGTCCGTTCATCTGCAATCGGCGCAACATCATTTCCTTCGGCACTGCGCCCGTGATGCGATCAACTTCGCGGCCATCGTTGAAGACGATCATTGTCGGAATGCTTTGCACGCCAAAGCGCCGAGCCGTCATCGGATTTTCGTCAATGTTCAATTTGGCGACGCGAACGCGCCCGACCAGATCGTTGGCCAGTTCTTCTATAAACGGCCCGATCATCAAACAGGGGCCGCACCATCCAGCCCAGAAATCCAGAAAGACCGGCAACGGCGATTGTTCAATGTCGCGTGAAAAACTCGCGTCGGTGATTTTCATCGGAGCGACTTTCGCCAACAGTTTCGCATGGCATTTGCCACACACAGGCGATTCTCCGGCAGAAAGTTTTTCCAGCAACACGCGGTTGGCCGCGCCACAGTTTGAGCAACGAATAATTTCAGAATCAGACATCTTCTTGTCCTCTTTTCCACTTTGCCTGTTGAGCACTGTTGAGCGCTGGTGAGCGCTATCGAATGACTTCAGCATCGCAGATTGCTGCGCTGAACTCGCGTTAGCCTATTGCTTACACTGCATTATTTTCCAGACTCTGGCAAAAGAAGTTCTTGCCCTACCCCGCAGACGAACCTCAATGGTTTCCTGCGCAGCGTGACACAAACTGAAAACGAACTTGACTGCTTATTGGAAGAGGCATTGACGAATGAATCCGATGGCTTCGAATTGAGTGTGAAAATAAGCGTCAAACCACGCTTTTCAATAAAGCGGCAACCGCAATTTGGCTTCGCAGCCTTTGCCGCTGGCGCGATTTTCCAAGGTCAGCATGCCGCCGTGGCCTTCGGCGATCTGGCGGCTGAGCGCCAGGCCGATGCCGGAACCGCCCGGCTTGGTCGTAAAAAACGGCACGAACAAATTGGACGTATTCGACAATCCCTGGCCTTCGTCTTCGACGGAAATTTCCAGAAAGCCATTGTTGACGCGCCAACTGACGCTGACGCCACCGCCGGTTTGCAAAGCGGCGTCCACCGCATTGCGCAGCAGGTTAATCAACAACTGCTCCAATTGATCGCGGTCGCCTTGAATCGTCAGTTCAGGGCCGGGCAATAATTCCACCTTCAAACGCGTTTCCAATCCGGCAACCTGCCGAACCCAATTGCCCACATCCATCGGCTGCAATTCGGGACGCGGCAATTTAGCCAGAATCGCATACGCCGTCATAAACCGGTTCAACGATTCGGCGCGCGAAGAAATCACAGACAACCCGCGCGTGACATCCTCTTCCCAATCCGACGGGCGCGGATCGCGCGACAACAGAATTTCCAGACTGCGCGCAATGGATTTGATCGGCGTCAATGAATTGTTCAGTTCGTGCCCCAGCACTCGCACCAGACGTTGCCACGCCAAACGTTCTTCTTCTCGTAACGCGCGGCTCAGATCGGCAATGACCACCAATTGATGCGGCTTGCCGTTTTCGCGAAACGTGCTGCGGCGCAATCCCCAACGGCTGGCGACGTTGCCTATGCCGCCGGGAAAGGTTCGCTGCAACGTGCGCGCCGCTTCGCCTTCCAGACAATCCTGCATGCGTAACTCTTCGGCGCTTTTTCCAAGCAGTTGCGCCGACGGACGATCCAGCAAACGTTCAGCCGCTCGATTGACCAACCGCAAGCGTTGTTCGCTGTCAAAGGCAAATACGGCCAGATCAATTTCTTCCATCACGCGGCGCAACAAGGCCGTCGCTTCCATTGCGCCGAGCCGTTGAACACGCAAGGTGGAGCTGAGCGCGTTGACTTCGCGCACTACATCTCCGAGCGGGTCGTCTTTGTTGACCGCGCGGCCACGAATCGAATAATCGCCTTCGCGCAACGCAGACAACAAATTCGACAAAGTTTGCAACGGCATGACCACGCGCTCGCGCAAAGCGTAAGCGCAGCCGAGCCAGAAACTGACGATAAAGACCGTCAAAGTCCATTGCACTTTCGGCGTGTAATCACCCGTCCACAACATCAGCAACGCTACCAGCGCGCCGGGGAAACCGGTGAAAAACGCCAGCAGCCAGATGCGTTTATCGAAACTCAAAGGTTGAGCATGAAAAGGACGAGGAAGAGGTTTGACGTGAACTTGAGTGTCTCCGGCTTTGGTAGTTGGCTGCGGCAGGATCGAAAGCAGGTTTGGCCGGTCGGTGTCCACCGGTTCGTATTCGCCAAAGATTCGCAAGCCCAGAAGTTTCATTTACGAGTCCTTTATTGCGCTTCTTTGGCAAAGTTTTAAGCTGCGACTTCAACATAAGACGAATAGCTGCTCGGCTCTGGCAATTCATAACCTTCCAGTCGCAAACCTTCCAAATGAAAATCAATCGCTTCCTGAATGTTGCGTTCGGCTTCCGTTTTGGTCTTTCCCGTCGAGCCGCATCCTGGAACGTCGGGGGAATATGCCGAATAACCAGTTTCAGTTTTTTCGATGACGATCAAATACTTCTTCATGGTTTCAGACCCGCCTGCTTCAAAATGTTGTTCAACGTTCCGGCGGCTAGATCATCGCCCGGATTGCCGGGAACTGTGACTAGACCGGGTTTCGTCGGATGTTTGTATTGATGATGGCTGCCTTTGGTTCTCACCCAATACCAGCCGTCTTGCTCGATCAACTTTATCAAGTCTCGCACCTTCACGACTCAACAATAGTTCTCCCTTCCAGGTCAGTCAACGCAACTATAGCCCGAATTTTTCCAGCCGCCGATACAAGGCGCTGCGGCTCAAACCCAGAGCTTCCGCCGCTTTGCTGACATTGCCGTCAAAGCGCGCCAGCGTCTTTTTGATCAGATAGCATTCGACATCTTCCAGGCTCATTTCTTCCAACCGAGCCGAACTTTCCGAAGCTTGATACAGGCCCAGATCACTGGCTTTGATGATGGTTCCTTGTGCCATCAGCACTCCGCGTTCGATGGCGTGATCGAGTTCGCGGACGTTGCCCGGCCATTGATGTTCGGTCAGCGCGCGCATCGCAGCGGCGTCGAAATCCGTCACCAGCTTGCGATATCGCGCGGCGTTCTGTTTCAGAAAGTGAGCCGCCAGCAGCGGAATGTCTTCGCGGCGGTCGCGCACGGCAGGCAAACGAATTTCAACCGTGTTCAAACGAAATAGCAAATCCTGGCGAAAACGTCCGGCGGCGACTTCGGCATGCAAATCGGCGTTGGTGGCCGAGATAATTCGGACGTTGACCTTGCGGGTTTTCGACGAACCGACGCGCTCGAATTCGCCGGTTTCCAAAACGCGCAACAGCTTGGCCTGTTGCGGCAAAGAGATGTTGGCGATTTCATCCAGAAACAATGTGCCTTCGTCGGCGAGTTCAAAACGACCTACGCGGTCGGTTTTGGCGTCGGTGTACGCGCCTTTGATGTGGCCGAACAATTCGCTTTCAAACACGCCTTCGGACAATCCGCCGACGTTGACCGTCACCAGCGGTTTATTGGCGCGATGCGAAATCGAATGCAACACGCTGGCGACGACGCCTTTGCCAGTTCCGTTTTCGCCGGTAATCAGCACGTTGGCGTCCGATGGGCCTACGCGAGCGATGACTTGCAGCACGGGTTGCATGGCGGGCGATTCGGCAATCAGTTTCGAACGATGTTCGTTGCGAAGAATCTGGTTTTCCGCTTCCAGCCGCTGCCCCTTTTTGAGCGCCTGACCGAGTTCGATCTGCGTTCGCAAAATGCTGATCAGCCGTTCGTTTTCCCATGGCTTCTGAACGAAATCGCGCGCGCCGCGTCGCATGGCTTCGACGGCCAGATCAACGCTGCCCCAGGCCGTCATCACCACCACCGGCAAGGAATTGTCCATCGCCTGCAATTGCGCCAGCAAATCCAACCCTTCCTGGCCGGAGGTCGTGTCGCGCGTGTAATTCAAATCCATCAACGCCACATCGAAATCTCTATGTTCGATGGCGTACAAAATCTCTGCCGGTGAAGTCGCCGTTTCCGTTTGAAAGCCCTCGCTTTTCAGCAACAGGCGCAACGCTTCCAACACGTCAGGTTGATCGTCAGCGATCAGAATTCTAGGAAATGAGTTCGAGCTTTTCATAACTGCCTGATTCTATTCTTTCACCAACCATCCGTCAGCCAGATTGATGATGCGATTGCCGTAAGTCGCGTTCACTTCCGAATGCGTCACCTGGACGATGGTCGTTCCTTCGTCATTCAGTCGTTTGAACAATTCCATGATTTCCTTGCCCTGGCTTGAATGCAGATTGCCGGTGGGTTCGTCCGCCAGAATGATTCTCGGATTGGCGATGACGGCGCGCGCCACACCAACCAATTGCTGCTGACCGCCGGAAAGCTGATTCGGATACAAATCTTTTTTGCCGACAATGTTGAATTTGTCCAGCACGTCGCCAACGATGGCTTCACGTTCGGATTTTTTGATGTCGCGGTACGACAACGGAATTTCCAGGTTTTCATACACCGTCAGATGATCCAGCAGATGATAACTCTGGAACACAAAACCTATGTTGCGATTGCGAATTTCCGCCCGGTCTTTGGGTTTCATTTTGTGAATGGCGAAATCGCCAAAATAATACTCGCCATCCCATCCGGCATCGTGCATGCCCAGGATGTGCAGCAGCGTGGATTTGCCAGCGCCGCTCGGCCCCATGATCGAGATGAATTCGCCTTCTTTGATTTCCAGCGAAACGCGTCTGAGCACGTAATACTTCTGCAACCCTTGCGGATAATACTTTTCGATATTTTCCAAACGAATCATTGTTCAAACCTCTGATTGCCCATCGTGCGGGCAATCGGTAAAATCCAATCGTCCAATTCAATCATCACATCAATCCGAGGTAGCTATTATGACTCCACAGCCAATGCTTGAAAGACCGCTGAGCCGTTACGAGTTGATTTCCCAGCTTTCCGATGGAGCCAGCATGACCTTCCCGCACGTCAGTTGGGAAGAATATGAAGAATTGCTCGACCAATTTGTCGAGCCAGCAGGATTGCGTATGAGCTATTACAAAGGAGAACTCACAGCCATGTCACTTTCAGCCGAACATGAAAACAATGCTCGCTTCATTGATCAGCTTATTACTGCGCTCAAGCTTCGACTTCTCATCAACATCCGATCTTTTGGCTCATGGACAATGAAGAAAGCGAAAAAGCAAACCGGCAAAGAGCCGGATGCCTGCTTTTACGTTCAAACGGCGGCAGCGATTGGCAACCGTATTGATTTGGATTTCACCACCGACCCCCCGCCTGACATCGCTGTTGAAGTAGATATTCATCATAAAACCAAAAACCAATTGGAGATTTACGCCACGCTCGGTATTCCAGAGTTGTGGGTGTTCGACAACGGACGACTGACCATTCACCTGCTTGAAGACGACCATTACGTTGAAGCGGAAACCAGCAAGGCTCTGCCGATGCTGACGGCTTCGGTGCTGACCGAATTCCTCAACCGATTGCCGAAAGACGGCGAATTCCAAACCTTGCTGGCGTTTGACGAATGGTTGCGGTCAATCAAGCAATAAAATCACTCGCATCGAAGCGCGATCATCGGATCCACCTTTGACGCCCGCCGAGCCGGAATCAAACACGCCAGCAACACGACAGCCGCCAGCAAAACAGAAACTCCGGCATAAGCCATCGCATCGTTCGGGCTGACTTCAAACAACAATTTTGTCAGCAATCGAGAAACTGCGAACGCAGCCACCAACCCGATGCCGATGCCAATGCCTGCCAGCCGCATTCCCTGAGCAATGACCATTCGAATCACATCGCTGCGTTGCGCGCCGAGCGCCAGTCGGATGCCAATTTCCTGCGTGCGTTGGGTGACAACATACGTCATCACACCGTAAATGCCGACCACCGCCAGAGCAATTGCCAATCCGGCAAAAACCACCAACAGCATGGCAATAAACCGTTGCGGCGCGACCGACCGCGCAACCATCGTTTCCATCGTCAGGGGACGGCGAATCGGTTGATCGGGATCAATGTTGCGTACAACCTGACGAATGCTGCCAATCAAACTTTCCGGCTCGGCCTTGCCACGAACCACCAGCGTCATCCACGAACTCGGCATTTGAGCCGCAGGGATATAAAGCTCCGGATTGAATTCATCGGTCAAATTCAACAACTTGACATTGCCGATGATACCGACGATTTCGCGCGAAACCGGCTTGCCGTACAACTCGACTTCTTCGGGCGAACCGACGGTCAATCGTTTGCCAATCGGGTTTTCATTCGGCCAATGTAGTTTTGCCAGTTGTTCATTGATGATGACGACGCCTGCGCTGGTGCGAACGTCTGTGTCGGTGAAATCTCGCCCGGCGCGAATCGGAATGCCAAGCGTTTTGAAATACTCAGAACTGATTTCGTGATTGTCGGCGTCGGGAGGATCGGTATTCGGCGCAACAGGGCGACCATCAATGTTGAACGAAGTCGCTCTGCGTCCGTTGTTGAACGGCAAAATCGTCGTCAATGAAGCGGTTTCGACGCCCGGCATGGCGCGAACGCCTTCTAACGCGCGGCGAAAAAAATCAGCCTGTTGCCATGGGTCTTTGTATTTGGCGCGCGGCAAACTGATGTCGGCTTTGATGACGTTTTCCGCGCGAAATCCCGGATTGACTTCTAGCAGTTTCCAGAAACTTTTCAGCAACAGCCCCGCCGTCACCAGCAACACCAACGAAGCGGCGATTTCCAGCACGACCAATCCGTTGCGAATCACCGTCAATTTGGACGATCCCGAAGCCGAACGCGTGGATTCGCGCATGGCCTGACTCAAATTGGTTTTGGTCAATTGCCACGCGGGCAACGCGCCGAAAACGATTCCTGTAACAACGGACATCAACATCGTAAAGCCGATGACAAAACGATCAATCGTGATTGCATCGGAATTCGGAATCGCATCAGGATTGATCTTGATCAACCATTCCACGCCAAACGCCGCCAGTAACAATCCCAACAACCCGCCGAGTATGCCCAACACCAAGCTTTCGCTGAGCATCAAGCGAATCAGATTCCAGCGCGAAGCGCCGAGCGCCGCACGAACGGAAATTTCTTTCCAGCGCACAGTCGCGCGTCCGAGCAGTAAACTCGCCACATTGACGCAAGCAATCAACAACACCAACACGACTGCACCGAACAGAATCCACAACGGACGTTCGATTTCGCCAACCAGTTCTTCGCGCAGCGAAACCAGTTTGAATCCGTTATCGCGGTCTGTGTTTGGATTTTCCTGTTCGATTTGTTTGGCGATGGCCAGGGCGTCGGCCTGCGCCTGATCGTAACTGACGCCAGGTTTCAACCGCGCCATAGATTGCAGAAACGACGTGCCGCGCTGGTATTTGGCCAAATCCAGCGCCAGCGGTTTCCAGATTTCAATGCTGTCAGATGGAAAGTTGAATCCTTTCGGCATGACGCCAATCACTGTGAACGCTTCGCCGTTGAGTTGAATGTTCTGACCGACGATTTCTTTGCCGCCGAACCGCCGTTGCCACAACCCGTAACTGATAACCGCGACCAGATTTTTGCCCGGCGCGTCTTCTTCAGCGGTGAACCAGCGACCTTGGAGCGGTTGCACACCGGCGACCTTGCCAAAATCCGCTGAAGCGTTGATGGCCGAAAGCGATTCGGGATTGCCATTGCCGGTCAACGCCGTGCTGGTGTAATGAAACGCCGCGTAATGTTCAAAGCTCTGATTGCGCGTGCGCAAATCTGTGTAATTGTGCGGCGAAACGGAAAACCGATTGCCTCCGTTTCCATCGCTCGCCCACACGTAACTGATGCGGTCAAAATTCGGATACGGCATCGGACGCAGCAACAACGCATTGACCACGCTGAACACTGCCGCGTTGGCTCCGATGCCCAGCGCCAACGTCAGCACGGCGATCGAGGTATAGCCGGGATTCTTCCACAACATACGGCAACCGTATTGCAAATCCTTCAATATGTTTTCCATCTCTTCTCCTATTCGTAACGAAGCGCAATCATCGGGTCCACTTTGGCAGCGCGACTGGCGGGAATCAGGCAGGCGATCATGACCACCAATCCCAGCGCCAGCGTCACGCCGATGAATGCCACGGCGTCGGTCGAACTGACGCCGTAAAGCAAATTCGCCAACAACCGCGTCAACACAAAAGCCGCTGCCAGGCCAATTGCCATGCCAATCGCGGCGAGTTTCAATCCCTGCCGCAAGACCAGTTTCAAAACATCGCTGCGTTGAGCGCCGAGCGCCATGCGAATGCCGACTTCGCGCGTTCGCTGCGCCACCGAATACGACATCACGCCGTAAATGCCTATGGCCGCCAGCGTCAGCGCCAACAATCCGAACGCCGCCAACATCGCAGCCACGGCGCGCGCCGGAAACAGCGCCAGGTTCATGTGCTCGGCCAGAGTTTTGACTCCGGTCACAGGCAGGTTCGGATCCAGGTTTCGGAATTCGTTGCGAATCGCCGCAATCATGGTTTCCGGTTTGGCTCTGGTGCGGACAATCAAGGTGTTGAACGCCAATTGATCCCCCATCGGAAACCAGACGAACGAACGCGGGTCTTCTCCCAGACTCCAGTATTTGCCGTCTTTGGCGACGCCTGCGATTTCCCAGAACCCACCATCGGGACGGGTGCGGAATCGTTTGCCGAGCGCGTTTTCATTCGGATTGCCGCCGGGAAAGAATTTGCGCGCGAAGGTTTCATTGACAACCACTGAGCGCGTTTTGCCTTCCTGGTCAAGCTCGTTCAAATCGCGTCCGGCCAGAATCGGCGTGCCAACAGTTTCAAAATACTTCAATCCGGCGCTGGCATTCATCGCGTTCGGAACATTCGCGCCGCGTTCTTCCGGCGCGCCTTCGATGTAAATGTTCGTTCCGTTGTAATTCATGCTCAACGGCATGAAATCCGTCACTGATGCCGATTGCACGCCGGGCAAGGCTTCGATTCGATTGAGCAGTTGCTTGCGAAGTTGATTGCCGGGTTCGGTTTGATAACCCTGCAAACTGAGGTCGAAGTTCATCATCACTGCGTTTTCCTGTGTGAATCCGGGGTTCAGCGAACGCAGTTGCTGCAACGCGCGCAGCGTCAATCCGGCGGCCACCAGCAACAACAACGAAACGGCTATTTGCGCCACCACCAGCGAACTTCGCAACCACGAACGACGAACCCCCGATTGCGAAGCGACATCTTTCAATGCTGAAACCAGATCGGGTTTGGTCGCCTGCAACGCCGGAACCAGACCGAAGACAATTCCGGTAATAACGGCCACCACCATCGAAAACACCAGCACTCGCCAATCCACATGCAGTTCCAGGGTGATCGGAATATCAGCCGGAGGCTTCAACCCCATGACCAGATCAATGATCCATCCGGCCATCAACACGCCAGCCAATCCCCCAACCAGCGCCAACAAGACGCTTTCGGTCAGCAACTGACGAACAATGCGCGCGCGGCTGGCTCCGATGGACAATCGAATGGCGATTTCCTTGCTGCGTTCCGTCGCACGAGCCAGCAGCAAGTTCGCCAGATTCGTGCAGGCGATCAACAGAACCAGCGCCACCAGTCCCATCAACGCCGCCGATACGCCGAGCACGCTGTTTCGTATGGTCGGCAAAATGAATCCAGGTTTGACGAGTTGAATCCGCAACCCGTCGTTTTCGTTCGGAAATTCCTGAGCCAGTTGAGCGGCCACCAGATTCAACGACGCTTCGGCTTGTTGCTGGCTGACGCCGCCTTTCAATCGCCCCACCAGAAACAGATTGTCTGTGCTGCGCCGATCCAGATAATCGCTTTCCGGTTCGATCCAGCGCTGCATGGCAAAGGGCACAAACACTTCCGGCGAATACACGAATTCCGTCCCGCTGAACCCGGCGGGAGCCACGCCTATGACTTTGAACTTTTTGCCATTGATCAAAATATCGCTGTCTACGATTGAGCGGTCACCGCCAAAGCGAGCTTGCCAAAGCGAATGGCTGATAATCGCCACCGGATGCGACAATCGCGTATTGTCTTCTTCGGGCAAAAATGTTCGCCCGATGGCCGGTTTGACGCCGAGCACGTCGAAGTAATTTCCCGAAACAAGGTATCCCCAGACTTTTTCGCTGTTGTTGTTGCGACTCAAACTCATCGGCGCGAATCGGTAGGCCAGCAACCCGGACAAAACTTCGTTGCGGTCGCGGAAATCGCGGTAATTGGGATAAGAATGCGCAGCCATTTGGTCATTGCCACGAATCGGCGCAACCGTCACCACTCGCTCCGGTTCCGTCACAGGCAAGGGACGAAACAAGATCATATTGACCAGACTGAAAATCGCCGTGTTGGCTCCAATGCCCAGCGCCAACGACAAAATCGCCACCAGCGAAAACGCGGGGCTTTTCAACAAACGGCGAATTCCGAATCGAACGTCCTGCAACAAAGTTTCCATATCAAGTCCTCGTTTAGTTGTCCTATTGTCAGGAAACGACAAATCAAACAATTTTCAATCCAAATACTGTGCCTGGCTTTGAATAAAAATAAATTCTGCAATTGGTGGAGTTGTCGAAGGAAGACTTGGCAGGAATTTGCTGGCTCGTCCGAATCCGGGAAGACCAAATCCCGAATTCGGACAAAAAGAGTATTTAGTCTGAATTAGGCTATTTGGCTAGATTGATAAAAAGTCACTGTCTAATCGGTCTTGAGCAAGTTGATATATCTCCATATCAACTGCCGACATCGCTTCGATCTTGGCGCGTATGGATTTGTCCAAAGCATCGCGCACAAATCGTTTTTCGGTAATGTTGTGCTTGAAGCGTTCAAAATCAGGTGGCAATTGCCAGCCTGCTTTTTGGCAAGTCAGAGTCGCAGTCTTGGCAAAATCGTCCACAGTGCCGACAACATCAATTTTTTTTAGACGAGATGAAGCGAGGTCAAACATTTGCTCGTCTGACAGATCGCTCAATAAATATGGCGTTGATTGCGCCAACTGCCGCGACTGAGGATTTCTGAGCAGCGCAGCGATAACCGGAGCTTCCGTGCTATCGAGAAATTCAGGCAACGGACGCCTTACCGCAACTTTCCATAGCTGAACGAACTCATCAATATCCGGGTCTGGATGCCCAGCATTGGGATCGTTATCGAACACTTCATTCAAATACTCGTACACTGAACATAACCGATCCACCGGATGCCGAAAGATTGCGATAACAAACGGATTGTTCAGATGAAAACAGATTTCGTATCCAACGTGGCCAGTGATCAGGCGGTATTTGCCAAGCTCGCTCATCGGCCATTTGCGAATTGTCTCCCAATACGCGCCCGATAAAATTTCAGCCTGATTGAAGTGATCGCTCAAAAAACTGGTAAACGACATTCCAGCCGTTTTGGGGATATGAAGGAAAAAATACTGTCTCATAAATATCAGTAGACCACTAAATGGGAAAATTTAAGTAGCAGATTTCGGTTGATTTAACAGGGCTTCCGATGAAAAAAAATAACGAAAGAAAACCTTCTGCCAACCAATCGAATTCAGACGATAAGTTTCTGGAATTTGATACGCAAGTCCAGCAGGCCTTACTCGAAGTCGTTTTGGTCAGTATCCTGTCGAAGATACTGACCAAATTTGCATGTCAAAGCTCGGCCAGCAATTCGTCCAACGTCGTTCGCTCTCGTTGTGGCATGAAATTCAACGCCAAGCCGCGACAAAGAGCTTTCAAATGGGCCAGAAAAGCGGCGTCAGTTTCGGCTTGCCAGAGCAATTTGGCCAGGCCGCGCGTGTCGCCGACTTCAAAATATCCGGGATAATCGTCGCCAAGCAGTCCGACATTGCCGGGAATGCGCGATGCCAGAACCGGGATTCCGGCAACGATGGCTTCGGAAACGACGTTGGCTCCGCCTTCCATCTTCGACGAATGCACGCACAACTGGCTGGTCAGCAGAATTTTCCGTACACGTTCCGGCGATTGTTCGTCCAACCAGCGATAACGGGAATTGGCGCGCATTTCCCGCTCAGCGCCGACAGCCATTCGTTCATCCATCGCCGCTCCGACATGAACAATTTCAATCCGCGAGCTTTTCGGCAACAAACGGGCGGCTTTAGCAGCGCGAAACGGGTCTTTTACATCACGCAGATGGCCGATGACGCAAACTCGAAATTGCGGATTGCGGATTGCGGATTGCGGATTTCGAGGCGGTTCAACGGACTGATAAATGACTCGCGTCTTGGCGTGAAAGCGCGGCGGCAAATCGTCCAGCGCTTTGGGTTGCAACACGATCAATCGTGTCGCCATTTCCAACGCCAACTGCGCTCGGCGGCTGCGACGCAAATCGTGGTAAAGATCGGTTCCGGTCAACGCCACGATCAAAGGGCGGCGCGGATGCTGGCTGCGAAACGCGCGAATCGAATCGAAGCTGCGTTTGGCATGCAGCGCAATCAAAACGTCACACACTTGCCCTTCGTAACGTTGCGCGATCCAGACTTTGTGACCAAGTTCGCGTAGTAGCTTCGCCCAACGCAACGCCGTGCGCCGATTTCCATGGCGCGATTGGGCTGGCGCAGGCGTGATGATTCCAATCTTCATTTGGCGCGAAATTACAGCGTCCTGGCGCAGCGGAAGCCGGAAATCATCCAACGCTCCGGCGGATTGAAAAAGTTGCGATACGTCGTGCGAATGTGAAAACGCGGCGTGGCGAACGAAGCTCCGCGCAGGACTTTTTGGCCGACAAACCATTTGTCGTTGTATTCGTTGAACTCGGTTTGGAATCCCGGATACGGCGCGTAATCCGAATTCGTCCATTCCCACACATCGCCGATCATTTGGTGACAGCCGTAACCGCTTTTGCCTTTCGGATACGCCCCAATCGGCGCGACTGCCCACAACTGATTGTCGAACAGATTGGCGTGTTCGACTTGTGGCGCGGCGTTTCCCCAGGGAAAGTTTTGTTTGGCGTTTGTCGCCGGATCAAAGCAAGCCGCTTTTTCCCATTCGGCTTCGGTGGGCAGTCGTTTGCCAGCCCATTTGGCAAAGGCAGCGGCTTCGAAATAGCTGACGTGCGCCACTGGTTCGTTGGCTTTGGATTGCGCCGGATGCAAGCCGTGATAATCGCGAATCAGCCATTCATCTCCTTCGCGTTCCCAATACAGCGGAGCCTGCCACTGTTCGCGGTTGACCGCTTCCCAGCCGGTCGAAAGCCACCAGCGATAATCCTGATAGGCTCCGGCTTCGATGAATTCCAGATAGTCGCCGACGCTAACCAGCACTCGATCAATCGCAAAGTCCTGCAGGAACACAGTGTGCTGAGGCTTTTCGTTGTCCCAGGCGAAATCGTCGCCAGCGTAACCAAGCGGAAACAATCCGCCTTCGATTTCGACCATGCCGCTGACAGGTTCGGTCGCTGTCGGCATCACTGCCGCCGGAGCTTCGTACAAATCGCAGAGCAAATGTTTGATGTCGTAAACCAGCAATTCCTGATGCTGGATTTCGTGCTCCAATCCCAACCGTACGAGCTTCAACAATTCCGGGTCGTCCGTCCGTTCCAGAAACTTCAGCATTTCAGCGTCAACGTGCTGGCGGTAACGCACCGTTTCTTTCACCGTAGGCCGCGAGCGCGTGCCCCGCTTCGCCCGCAAGATGCGTTTGCCGAACCCTTCGTAATAGGAATTGAAGTAGAAGAGAAAATCTTCGTCGTAGGCTCGATACTCTGGCTGATACGTCAGCAACAACGTCTCAAAAAACCACGTCGTGTGGCCAATGTGCCAGCGTGGCGGAGACATAAACTCGGCGGTCTGAATGACGTAATCTTCGATCTCTAGCGGCGCAACGATCTGCATCGTTTGCTGGCGAACCTGCTGGTATAGGTTTAGGGTTGACGCGACGACCGAAGGGTTCGCTTTCGACGTTTGAGCAATCGGCATTTTCCCCTCCAAAAAAGTAGACAGGATTTTCAGGATTTCTCAGGATGGGTTTCATCCTGCTGAATCCTGTAAATCCTGTCTACTGCTTTTCCATTACTTCCCAATCGCAAACAGATCGCGTTCGCCGCGCACGAACATCATCTTGCCGGAAATGGCCGGAGTCGCCATCAGCAATTGGCCGATGCTGTTTTTGCCGAGCAGTTCAAATTTGTCTCCGGCTTTGACGATGAAAATGTCGCCGTCTTCGCTGGGCAGATAAATCTTTCCGTCCGACGCGACAGGCGATCCGCTGAAGCCGCTGCCTTGATGGGGAATGCGTGATTGATATTTTTCTTCGCCGGTCGCCAGATCGAAGCAACTGAAGATGCCTTCGTTTTTCAGCACGTACAGCAGCCCCTGATAAATCAGCGGCGTAGGCATGTACGAACCGACTTTCTGACGCGTCCAGGCGACGTGCTGGCTGGTGGTTTGCCCTTTCGGCAAAGTGATGTCGCCGCTGGCTCCGGGGCGAACGACGAAGATCGGCGCATTCGGTCGGCGTCCGCTGGCGACGACAATCAATTCGCCGGAAAAGATCGGCGTCGGGGCAGTGATATTGGAGCTGTCGCCAAGCTTCCAAAGTTCTTTGCCGGTTTCGGGATCATTGCCGCGAATGAAGTTCGGCGCGTTGGTGATGAGTTCCGTACGAGCTTTGCCGGGATAAATCGTCGGCGTCGCCCACGAAGGCATTTCGGTTCGGTCAGCTTTCCAGACGGTTTCGCCGGTTTTGATGTTGATGCCCATCAGGAAATCTTCTTTGGACGTGTCGCACTGCACGATGACCAGGTCTTTGTAAATGATCGGCGAACTGGCCGTGCCCCATTCGTATTCCGGCAAATCGTACGCGCCAACATCCAACCGCCCCAGGTCTTTTTTCCACGCGAGCTTGCCTTTCATATCGAAGGCGTAGAGTCCTTGCGAACCAAAGAACGCAACGACATAACGTCCGTCAGTCGCAGGCGAAGAACTGGCGTAGGTGGATTTGACGTGGCGTTTTTCGAGCGGCACGCCTTCGTAAGCGACTTTGTCCCAAACGATCTTGCCGGTCTTTTTGTCCAGACAGAACACTTTCCATTGATGGACGGATTTGTCGTCTGAAGCGTCTCCCGCACCGTACAAGCCCGGCTTGAATGAGGCTTTGTCTTTGCTGCTGATAGCCGAAGTGACAAAGACTTTGTCGCCCCAAACCACCGGGCTGGAATGCGCCAAACCGGGAATGCGAACTTTCCATTTGATCGCCGTTCCCTTTTCGCCGTCCCAGGCGTCGGGCAAGTTTTGGCCGTCAGCGACTCCGGCAGCGTGATCGCCACGAAACGAAGGCCAGTTATCTTTGGTGGATTGTTTTTGAGCTACGGCAGGAGTGAAAAATAGGAACAACAGGCAAAAAATCCGAAGTTTCATTGGTATTCTCCGGTTCGGCAATTATGGGTTGGGGATAAGCTGAAACTTTACTTCGAAGCTGGCGGCAACCGCCGTTCAAATTGCAACAGAGTATTTTGCAATTGCAGAGCGAGCTTTTCACGCTCGTGTTTATTATCGCTTTCAATGCGCTCGATGCGCGCTTCCAGTTTGTGGACGAACAGTAACAATGTCTGATGTTGTTGGCGCAATTCTTTTATCTCCGCACGGTTACGCTGCGCATCTTCGGCAATGGTTACAACCTGCCTCATCGCATCGAAAAAATCTTTCAACATCACTCGGCTCCTAATTTACGTTCCAAGTCTGCGAGAATAACAGCCGACTCCGCCTTTAGCCTATCAATTTCAACTTGATCACATGCCATTTGCTCGTGAGCCTTTCGCATGGCTGAAATCATTCGTTCTAGTTCTTCGCTCATTGAAACGGCTTCTTCGCTGGTTAGCCCAAGTTTGATCAAATCTTCCATAGATACCTCCTATTTTGAGTGTACTGCTTTTCTCAAATCACAACCAACGACCGCGCAGCTTTTTCAGTCACGCGCCCGATGATTGCGGCATTGGCGTAAGTCTCTTTCAATCGAGCCAGCAGCGCATCGGCCTTGTCGGGAGCGATGGAAATCAGCATGCCTCCGGCGGTTTGCGGATCGAAGAGCAGGCTGGCCATTTCTTTGGTGATGTCGGTATCCAACAGAAAGTCGTTGCCGATGTATTCGCGGTTGGTTTTATCGCCTTGCGTCAGCATCTTGCGCCGAGCCATTTCGTACGCGCCGTCAATCAGCGGAATGCGTTTGGCGTTGAGTTCAATCGTCACACCGCTGCCTTTGGCAACTTCCCAGGCGTGTCCCATCAGACCGAATCCGGTGATGTCTGTGGCGCCGCGAACGCCAAATTCGCGCATGGCTTCGGCGGCTTTGCGACCGGCGGTCAGCATGACTTTGACGGAAGTTTCGGCCATTTCTTTGGTGGCTTTGCCAAATTTGATGCCGGTGGAGATGACTCCGGTGCCGATGGGTTTGGTCAGAATCACAACGTCGCCGGGTTTGGCTCCGGCGTTGGCGGCGACTTCGTCGGGATGAATGACGCCCGTCACCGAATACCCGAACATGATTTCGTTGCTTTGCACGCTATGGCCACCAACCAGCGTCACGCCGTTTTCGATCAGAATGGACAACCCGCCGCGCATGATTTCGGCCAGGATTTCAAAGTCCACACCTTTTTTGGGAAAGGCGGTGATGGCCATTGCCGTGATCGGCGTTCCGCCCATTGCCCACACGTCGTTGATCGAATTCAGCGCGGCGATGCGTCCGTAATCAAACGGGTCGTCCACAATCGGCGTGAAAAAATCCAGCGTCTGCACAATCGCCAGATCATCGCGCAGTTTATACACTGCGGCATCGTCGGCGGTGTCGAAGCCAACTATCAGATTCGGGTTATGCGGCTGGCGCGGTAAGCTGCCCAGAACCTGGGCAAGTGTGCTCGGCGAGAGCTTCGACGCTCAACCAGCGCAATCAACCATTTGGGTCAGTCGTTTTGCCATCTTAGGGAAAGAAAATAGACAGGATTTACGTGATTGAACAGGATGAAAATCAATCCTGAAAAATCCTGTGAATCCTGTCTGTTGTTTTTACTCGTCAGATTTCGCTGCGCCGCGTTTGGCCGCAGCGGGCTTTTCCGCCGGAGCTTCCGCAATCGGAGCCGCCGGAACCAGCTTGCCGATGCCGAGCGCGGCTCGGACTTCGGTTTCAATTCGGGCGCAAAGGTCCTTGTTTTCCTTCAACGTGTTCTTGGCGTTTTCGCGGCCTTGTCCCAGCCGCTCGCCTTTGTAAGAAAACCACGCGCCGGATTTGTCTACGATTTTGTTTTCGACGCCGATGTCAATGATCTCGCCGTATTTCGAAATGCCTTCGCCGTACATAATGTCGAATTCGGCTTCTCGGAACGGCGGCGCGACCTTGTTTTTGACGACTTTGACTTTGGTGCGATTGCCAATGACGCTGTCGCCGTCTTTGATCTGCGTAATGCGGCGAATGTCCAGGCGTGCGGACGAATAAAACTTCAACGCACGTCCGCCGGTCGTGGTTTCCGGCGAGTTGTGAACAATCACACCGTCCACCATGTAGCTGTGGTTGCCTTCGACTTCCAGGTCAAAACGGCGTTTGGAGCGTGTCGGAGGCTTGACGTAAATCTTGGTGACGCGGGCAGGAACAGCTCGAAGGATGTTTCGGTCATTCAGCGTTTCACTGGCTTCGTTTGGTTGCCAACCAAATTTGCCGCGCTGAGTCGGATGCAACTTGTACCCCATTGAAGGATGTACGAACGGCGCGAGCAGTTCATGCAGTTTTGGAGTTTGTTGTGAATTGAACCAAAAGCCTCGGCCATCATCTCGCGGAGCGCCGATTCCAATGCGCTCGAATTTGGCAACTACACGAGCGCGGTCTTCACCTTTCAGCGACTTGTTGTACAGCACAGCTTTGCCTTGTCCCCAGCGAGCGTAATGACCGGCAAACGAACCATCATCGCCATACCAGACTGCGATGCCTCGCCGATCAAGCTCTGTCAGCAACGATTCGCCAACTCTACGGTTTCCTTCCGTGTCATAAACATTCGCGCGAACGTCAGCCAATGCCGGGAACGACAACGTTTCAAAACCAACACCATTTCCCATCGGCCCCACCCTGCGTGAAAAAGGAGCCAGCATTTGCTGTTTCCAGCGCAGATAATCTTCCTGTTCGGGACTGTGACCGACGCGGAACATTGCTGTGTGAGTTCCCGCTTGTCGTAATGAACCATCACCCATTGCACCGCCCATGATTATCTGACGCTGGTCTTCGGTTAACTCGTAATCGTTGACCATCACCAATACTTCGTCGCCAACACGCAAATCGCCCGCCGGGATTTCGCCACTCGGCGTGAAGATCATGTGATTCGGCGTGACTCCGAACCGACGGCGACCGGAGGGGCCACCTTCGACTTCAAATTGCAAAAAGAAGTCAGCGTTGCCGTTGTCGAACCAGTTGACGACCCGTTTTGGCTCGATGAGTCCAGTCGCAGAATTGAAGCTAAGCACTTCCACAGGCATTCGCTGGTTTACGATCTTGCCGATCTTTTCCGTTGTGCCGTCCGCCAACACAACTCGCGCGTTGTAATGGAAACAACCGAACATGACGCCGATTTTTTCGCGGATTTGGTTGATGAAAATCAAACAGGTGTTGGATTTGTTGACGACGGCGGTCAGTTTGCGCAAAGCCTGAGACATCAAACGGGCTTGCAAGCCCGGCAAACTATCGCCCATTTCGCCTTCCAGTTCAGCGCGCGGAGTCAATGCCGCGACCGAATCCACGACCAGCACATCCACGGCGTTCGACCGCACCAGCGATTCGGTGATTTCCAGAGCCTGTTCGCCGGAATCCGGCTGCGAAACGAACAGGTTGTTGATGTCCACGCCCAGCTTTTGCGCGTAAATCGCGTCCAGTGCGTGTTCTGCGTCCACGTAAGCCGCAATGCCACCGGCTTTTTGCGCTTCGGCGACAATGTGCAACGCCAAGGTGGTTTTACCGGAGCTTTCAGGCCCGTACACCTCAATAATCCTGCCGCGCGGAACTCCGCCAACGCCAAGAGCCGCGTCAATGCCTATGCTGGAAGTGGAAATGACCGGGACTTCTTCCTGAACGTTGTCCCCCAACCGCATGACAGTTCCTTTGCCGAACTGCTTTTCCAGATTTGCCAGAGCCGCTTCGACGGCCTTCATCTTTTCGCTTTTTTCGATTGCCATGATTTTTACACCTTCTTTCGGTTAAACGATCCCCGACTCCGACGCTTCATGGAAGAAGGTCGAAAGACGGCGATGGATTGACGCCATACCCGCTAACAATGTTACCCGCCTGATTTTTTGCCTGTTTCGGCCACTGACCTGACCACTTGAACCGTTTAGCTTGCCATTCAGCTTGATGGCTGAGCGGCGCGGATTATAGCACGCTGCCTCGAATTGCCACTGCCATGGGCAAATTTTTTCAAGCAGGACTTCTGTCTAGCCCCTTCCAAATGCCAACCGCTGTCAAAACATTCATTGACTGCTTTTCGCAGCCTTCAGTACACTCGCGCCGTCTCAAGCCCCATCCGTAAAAATCAATATCCAAATGGTCAGACGCTGTTGTTGTCAGGCGAACCCTGTTCCTTGCAATCCCTAACGTTCAGAACCCAACAATTCCGCTCAATCAGGAGGAAGCCGGAATGCAAACTACTCACACCCGCTCTTTGTTCGCTATTTTTCCACGCCGATTGGGCTGGCTGGTCTTGATCGTCGTTGTCTGGTGGCCAATTTGGCAAAGCTGGTCATCCGCCGCTCAATCCGATGCGCGCATTTTGCTCAATTCCGGCGCGATTGACACTTCACGCCAAACGGCTCGGCTGGACACGAGCGGCGAAAAACGATTGCGGCTGATTCAGTTTTCCGGCGCCATCCAACCCGAATGGCACAAGGCGCTGCTCGATGCAGGCGCAGACATCGTCAATTACATTCCGAACAACACGTACCTGATTTACGCCGATGCCGAAAGCGTTGCGACATTGCAAACCAAGCAGGGCGCAGCGATTCGCTGGTTCGGCGATTACCAACCGGAGATGAAACTTTCGCCAAGCGCCGCTGCGCTATCGGCAACGGTCGAGTTAAAAGACAACCTCTTCGCCGTTCAATTGCTTGCTGACGAAGCCACGAATCAAACGACGCTGAATTTGCTGAAACAACTCGAACTGATTCCGGCCAAACAACAAACGCGCATCTCGCATTTCATCAACTTGATCGTAACCTTGCCGCCGTTGGCCGTTGCGCAGCTTGCCGAACGAGAGGACGTAATTTCCATAACGCGATACGGCATTCCTCGTCGTTTGGACGAGCGGCAAAACCAGATCGTCGCCGGAAACCTGAATGGCTCATTACCCGCGACGGGAAATTATCTGGCCTATCTGGCTTCGAAGGGATTCACCCAGTCCCAGTTCACCGCGTCGAATTTCGTCGTCAACGTTTCAGACAGCGGTATTGATAACGCGACGACTTCGCCGACACATTTCGGTTTGTATGCCGGCGGCAACAGATCCAGCGACAGCCGGGTCGTTTACAATCGAATGATCGGAACTCCCAGCGGTCCGGGCAGCACCCTGGTCGGTTGCGACGGGCACGGCACGATCAACGCGCACATCATCGCCGGATTCGTTCCCGGCGGAGCGCCGTTCGACACATTTCCGCACGCCGACGCTTCCGGCTTTCGTCACGGACTCGGCGTCGCGCCGTTTGTCAAAGTCGGTTCGTCGGTCATCTTCGACAATTCGACGAATTTTTTCGGCGATTACACTTTCCCGGATTTTGTCGAACTGGAATCGCGCGCTTACAACGACCATGCGCGCATTTCGTCGAACAGTTGGGGCGACAACACCAACGGCGAATACAACATTGACGCGCAGCTTTACGATTTTCTGACGCGCGACGCGCAACCCGCCAATGCCGTGTTCCCTGCCGCTGGCAATCAGGAACTGGTGACGATTTTTGCGGCGGGAAATTCCGGCCCGATCGCGACAACCGTTGCGCCACCTGCTTCGGCCAAAAACACGTTGGCAGTCGGAGCTTCGGAAAACGTCAATCAATTCGGCGGCCCGGACAAATGCACCACCGCCGACAGCGAAGCCGACAACGCCAACGATCTTTCGCTCTTCACCAGCCGAGGACCGACCCTGGACGGTCGTCGCAAACCGGAAATTGTCGCGCCCGGCACGCATGTCACCGGCGGAGTCATCCAAATTCCCAATCCACCAGCCAACGGCCAAGCTGACGCTTGTTTCAACGGGCAGGCCGTGTGCGGCGGGCCTCCTTCGTCGCCGAACTTCTTTCCCGCAGGCCAACAGTTTTACACCGCGTCTTCGGGAACCAGCCATTCGACGCCCGCCGTCGCCGGAGTGGCTGCGCTGGTTCGGCAACACTTCATCAACTCTTTTTTGCCAGCGCCTTCGCCCGCCATGAACAAAGCCGTGCTGGTGAATTCGGCACGTTACCTGACTGGCACGGGCGGCAACGACAATTTGTGGTCAAACGTGCAGGGAATGGGCGCTGTCAATCTGAATTCGTTTTTTGAACTCTTCACCGTGCCAACGCTGTTACGCGATCAAGATCCGCTGGATATGTTTACCGCCAGCGGACAAGTGCGAACGATCAACGGCACGATCAGCAATTCATCGAAACCGTTCCGCGTGACGTTGGCATGGACGGATGCGCCGGGTTCGACAACCGGTTCGGCGTGGGTAAACAACCTCGATCTGGAAGTCACCATCGGCGGCCAAATTTATCGCGGCAACAATTTCAGCGGAGCTTTTTCGATTCCCAACGGCGTGGCCGACGACCGTAACAATCTGGAAAGCGTGTTGATTCCGGCAGGCGTTTCGGGAGCATTTACCGTGCGAATCATTGCCACGAACATCGCTGGCGACGGAGTGCCGAACAATGCGGCATTGCTCGATCAGGATTTCGCGCTGGTTGTGTTCAACATGGCCGAAGCCTTGCAACCGATCATTGATGCCGCTGCCGGCGCTGTCACAACAGAAAGCTGTTTGTCTGCCAACGGCGCGATTGATCCCGGCGAAAATGTCACCGTCAATTTCACGTTGAAAAACATTGGCCGCAGCGCGACGACGAATCTGACTGCAACGCTGCTGACTGGCGGAGGCGTCAACAATCCCAGCGCATCGCAAAATTTTGGAGCGATTGCGCCGTTTGGCGGGATGGCGACGCGCGCCTTCAGTTTCCGAGCCAGCGGAACTTGCGGAGGCCAGCTTTCGGCAATGCTGCAATTGCAAGACGGCGCGTCCTCACTTGGTTCGCTGGTTTTCACCTTCACGCTCGGAACGGTGCAAATTCAAACCCAGACGTTCAGCAATGCGACTGCGATCAACCTCTTGTCTTCGGGAAGCGGAACGCCTTATCCGGCTTCGATCAACGTTGCTGGAATGAGCGGCACGGTCAGCAAAATCACAGTCACGCTTCACGGCATCACGCACACCAACCCTGATGATTTGGACATTCTGCTTTCTTCACCGGACGGACGGCGCGTGTTGTTGATGTCCGACGTTGGCGGAGGCGGCGACCTGACCGGCGTCAATCTGACGTTCGACGATGCAGCGACAGAGGCATTGTCCAACAACGGACAGATTGTTTCCGGCACATTTATGCCTACGAATTTTGGCGGAAACGACGTGTTCAGTGTTCCTGCTCCGGCGGGGCCGTATGCCGATCCGCCGTTGCTTTCGACATTCAATGGCTCAGCGCCCAATGGCGATTGGAGTTTGTGGGTCTACGACGATCTGAGCGGCAACAGCGGTCAGATTGCCAGCGGCTGGAGCTTGTCGCTCACAACTTATCTGCCGCAATGCTGCCAATCGCCCCAATGCCCTGCGGTCACGGTTGGCCCGTCAACGATTTCCACCGGAACCGTCGGCACGAATTACAACCAATCCTTCACGCAATCGGGCGGAACGTTACCAATCACGTTTGGCGTGACGGGTGCTTTACCCAACGGACTGAACTTTTCGACTGGCGGTGTATTGAGCGGTGCGCCGACCGAAAGCGGCAGCTTTCCCATTACGGTCACGGCAACAGATTTCAACGGCTGCACGGGCAGCAACAACTACACGCTGACCATCAACAACGCGCCGCCGGTGAATAACGGCTTGCAGTTTTATCCGCTGCCGAAGCCGATTCGGTTGCTGGATACGCGCCCCGGGGAGCCGGGCTGTGATGCGCCGGGAGCGCCTATCAATGGCGGCAGCGAGCGTACGCAGTTGGCGCGCAGGACTTGTGATGGCGTGACGATTCCTCCGAACGCGATTGCCATCACCGGCAACGTCACGCCTGTGCCGAATTCGACAGGCTTTTTGACGTTGTTCCCAAGCAACGCTACGCGACCGCTCGTGGCCAATTCCAATTTCGTCGCCGGAGAAATCGTCAACAACGTGTTTACGGTCGGACTCGGCACTGACGGCGCGTTCAAGATTTTCGCTTCGACGACGACGCACGTCGTGGTTGACGTGACCGGTTATTACGCGCCGCCGAGCGCAAGCGGGCTGTATTTCCATCCGTTGCCGACGCCGATTCGTTTGCTGGAAACGCGCGCGAACGAACCGGGTTGCGACACGCCGGGCGCTGCGCTTGGCGGAGGTTCGACGCGGACGCAGCAAGGTCGCGTGACCTGCAATGGCGTGACGATTCCGAATTCGGCATTGGCATTGGTCGGCAACGCGACGGTCGTCAATCCAACCGGCACCGGCTTCCTGACGCTGTTTCCGAGCAACGCGACGCAGCCCGTCGTGTCGAACGGCAATTACGTCGGCGGCGACATAGTCAACACGCCGTTCACGGTCGGGCTTGGGGCGGACGGCGCGTTCAAGATTTTCACGACGCAAACGACGCACGTGGTGGTTGATGTGCTGGGTTATTTCAGCCCGGACGCTACGGACGCGAATGGCGCGGGCTTGCAGTTTTATTCGCTGGCGACGCCTGTGCGCTTGCTGGATTCGCGCGTGAATGAACCGGCATGCAACACGCCGGGCGCGGCGTTCGCGGGCGGGACTGAATACAGTCAACAGGCTCGCGGGACGTGCGGAGGCCAGACGATTCCGACGACGGCGTTGGCTGTGGTCGGCAACGTGACGACGGTCAATCCGGTCGGAGGCTTTTTGACCTTATGGCCGAGCAACGCCGCGCGCCCGCTGATCGCAACGTCGAATTTTGCGACCGGCCAGATTGCCAATCGCCACTTCATGGTCGGCCTGGGAGGTGACGGCGCGTTCAAACTGTACACCTTAACCACAACTGATTTGGTAATAGACCTCTCCGGTTACTTCGCGCCCTGAGCGAAACGGGAGCGCAGATTGCAAATCCGCGCTCCCGTTGTAGAATCCCATCTCAATTCAACCTGTCATCTTTCATGCATCCAAGGAGAGTTTTTACGTGGCCATAGTCAAACCGTTTCGCGCGCTACGCCCGTCACCTGCCCAAGCCGCCGAGGTTTCGGCGGTTCCTTATGACGTCGTCAACACCGAAGAAGCCCGGCAATTGGCCGATGGCAATCCGCTGAGTTTTCTGCGCGTGTCGCGGCCTGAAATCGAACTGCCCGAAGGCACGGATATTTACTCCGACGCCGTATACGAAAAAGCGGCGGCAAATTTTGACCGGCTGATTGCCGCAGCGCCGCTGGTGATCGAAGACGAACCGAGCTTTTACATTTACGCGTTGCGTATGGGCGAACGAACTCAGATCGGTTTGGTCGCGTGTTGTTCGGTGGACGAATACGACAAGGACATCATCCTGAAGCACGAAAAGACCCGGCCAGACAAGGAAAACGACCGCACCCGTCACATGCTGACCATTCGCGCGCAGACCGGGCCTGTGTTTTTGACCTATCGGCCAAACGCCAACGTCAATGAACTGGTCAATGAACTGGTTCGCACTGCGCCGTTGTTTGATTTCGTCGCGGCGGACGGCATTGCTCACACCATCTGGCAGGTTCCGACTGACAGAAATCAGGCGATCATCGAAGCCTTTGGCGGAGTCCCGCAGTTCTATATCGCCGACGGTCATCACCGCGCCAAAAGCGCCAGCCGCGCCCGCGCCGAATTGCGCGCTCAAAATCTGACTCACTCCGGCCAGGAAGAATACAACTTTTTCCAATGCGTCCTGTTCCCTGCCGACCAGCTTCGCATTCTGGCTTACAACCGTGTGGTCAAGGATTTGAATGGGTATTCGCCGCAGGATTTTCTGAAAGAAATCGAGCGCGAATTTGAAGTCCGCCCGAACGTTGATCCCGTTCCACGCAAACACAATCGCTTTGCCATGTATCTGGACGGACATTGGTACGGCTTGAAGCTCCGCACCGATGTCACCAAACGCATGAAAGTCACCGACCGGCTGGATGTCAGCGTGTTGCAGGATTCGTTGTTGGCTCCGGTGCTGGGCGTGCAAGACCCGCGCACCGACAAACGGATTGATTTCATCGGCGGCATTCGCGGCACGCGCGAATTGGAACGATTGGTCAACGAAGGCAAAGCCGCCGTCGCCTTTTCCATGTTCCCGACTTCGCTGGACGAACTGATGGAAATTTCTGACGCGGGCGAAATCATGCCGCCGAAATCCACGTGGTTTGAGCCGAAGTTGCGGGATGGGCTGTTAAGCCACTTAATTTGAGGAGTCAGTAGTCAGGAGTCAGTAGTTCATTCACCGCCGACTCCTGACTACCGATTCCCGACTACTCCGATTATGAAAGTACTGATCGCCGACAAATTCGAGCAAAGCGGGATTGACGGGCTGAAAGCCATTGGCTGTGAAGTCATCAGTAATCCCGACCTGAAAGATGACGCGCTGGCGGCGGCCATCCGTGACACCGGAGCCGATGTGCTGGTTGTGCGTTCGACCAAGGTCAACGAAGCCGCGCTGGACGCGGGCAAGCTGCGGCTGGTCGTTCGCGCCGGGGCCGGGTTCAATACGATTGATGTCAAAGCGGCTTCGGCGCGCGGCATTTATGTCAGCAACTGTCCAGGCAAAAATTCGGTTGCCGTTGCTGAATTGGCTTTCGCGCTGATCTTGGCGCTGGATCGCCGCATCGCCGACAACGTAGCTGAACTCCGCGCGGGCAAATGGAACAAAAAAGAATTCGGCAAAGCGGCCGGACTGAAAGGCCGCACGCTGGGATTGATCGGACTCGGCCAAATTGGCCGCGAAATGATCACACGCGCTCAAGCGTTTGGCTTGAATGTCATCGGCTGGAGCCGAAACCTGACGCCGGAAAAAGCCGAAGAGCTTGGCATTCATTATCGCCAGACGATTCTGGAACTCGTTCACGAAGCCGACATCATCAGTTTGCATGTGGCGCTGACGCCGGACACGCGCAGCTTCATCAATGCCGACATCTTTGAAGTGATGAAGCCCGGCACGATTTTCATCAACACGGCTCGCGCCGAAGTTGTGGATCAGGACGCGCTGACGCAAGCCCTCAAAACCAAACACATCCGCGCTGGGCTGGACGTATTTGCCAACGAACCAGCGACGGCAACCGGCGAATTCACCGACGACATCGTCCACCTGCCCGGCGTCTATGGCACGCATCACATCGGCGCTTCGACCGATCAGGCCCAGGAAGCCATCGCCGCCGAAACCGTTCGCATCATCCGCGAATTCAAAGACACCGGCGCAGTTCCGAACGTAGTCAATCTGGCGGATCGAACTCCGGCGACGCACAAACTGGTTGTTCGCCACAAAGACCGCCCCGGCGTGTTGGCTCATGTGCTGAATGAAATCAAAGCGGCAAACATCAACGTCCAGCAAATGGAAAACATCGTCTTCGCCGGAGCCGAAGCGGCAATTGCCAGAATTGAACTCGATGGCACGTTGGAACCGGAAACCATGGATCGCATTCGTTCCGGCAATGCCGACGTGATCGAAGCCAGTCTGCTAGTTTTGTGATGGACCTATGCCAGTCATCAGCCGTTTTTTTGGAATTGTCATTTCGATGTATTACAACGATCATCCGCCGCCTCATTTTCACGTGACTTACGGTGAATTTCGAGCGCAAATGGCAATTGAAACGCTGGCAATCATAGAAGGAGAATTACCGCGCCGAGTCATCAACCTGACTATGGAGTGGGCTGCTTTGCATAGAGATGAATTACGTGCCGATTGGGAATTGGCTCGTAATGGATTACCACTCGAAAAAATTGTGCCTTTGGATTAATGGAGGTAACGAATATGGTTTTGATTCATTCCGTTACACCTTTGGAAAATTTCCGGGTTCGGTTGGAATTTAGTACAGGCGAGCAAAAGGTCGTAGACCTTGAACCGTTTTTGCGAGGACCAATCTTCGAATCAATCAGGCAAAGCCGGGAAATGTTCTGCTCCGTCAAAGTAGACCCGGAGTTAGCGACTATCGTCTGGCCCAATGGTGCAGACATGGACCCAGATGTTCTTTATGGCAGTCATTTGCCTGCCTGGATGGAGGTTGCCGAAAAAGCAGCCGCTTGAGTTTCGTCATCATTTTTTTTCAAACAGGAGATCAATAAATGTCCGAACGCATTTTTAACTTCAGCGCAGGCCCGGCGGTGTTGCCGGAACCCGTCTTGAAACAAGCTCAACGCGATTTGTTCGCTCTGCCCGGCGTAGGCATGTCTGTGCTGGAAATCAGTCACCGCTCGGCGGCTTTCGAGCAAATCATCGCCGAAGCCGAAGCCGATCTGCGAAAGCTGGTCGGCATTCCTGACAATTACAAGGTGCTGTTTTTGCAGGGCGGCGCGAGTTTGCAGTTCTCGGTGATTCCGATGAATCTGTTGCCGAAAGGCGCTTCTGCCGATTACGTGCTGACCGGCAGTTGGGGGCAGGCGGCGATCAAGGAAGCCAAAAAGCTCGGCACGGTGCGCGAAGCCGCAACCACCGCCGACACCAACTTCAACCGATTGCCGAATTCAGACGAAATCAAACTCGATCCGAACGCAGCGTATGTTCATTACACCTCGAACGAAACGATCTTCGGCGTTGAATTTCAGGAAGACATGAATTTCGGCGGAGCGCCGCTGGTGTGCGATATGTCGTCGGATTTCATCAGCCGCCCAATTGATGTCAATAAATACGGGTTGATTTACGCCGGAGCGCAAAAGAACGCCGGCCCGGCAGGCGCAACCATCGTCATCATCCGCGAAGATTTGCTGGAACGCGTTCCTGAAAACTTACCGGCTACGCTGGATTACAAGAACCTGGTCAAGAACGGTTCGATGTACAACACGCCGCCATGCTTTGCGATTTACATCTGCGGTTTGGTGTTCAAATGGGCGCTGAACGACATTGGCGGGCTGGAAAAAGTTCAGGCGATGAACCACGAAAAAGCCGCGATTTTGTACAAAGCCATTGACGCTTCGGACAATTACTACCGCGGCCACGCTGAAGCCGATTGCCGCAGTTTGATGAACGTCACCTTCCGTCTGCCCAGCGAAGACTTGGAAAAGAAATTCATCAAAGAAGCCACCGCAGCCGGATTGGACGGTTTGAAAGGCCATCGTTCGGTCGGAGGCTTGCGCGCTTCGATCTACAACGCCTTCCCGAAAGCAGGCGTGGAAAAACTGGTCGAATTCATGGCCGACTTCCAAAAGAACAACGGCTAAGCCAGATTCAAAAACCAAATGCCCGGCAGGTTTACTGACTTGCCGGGCATTTGTTTGCTATCAACCAAATATACGGGCAGATATTCAGGCCAGACTGCCAAGCTGCCCTGCTGCGTCGCGCGTGTTCTTTTGCACGGCGATGACGGCAAACATGCTCAGCACGAATGACATGCCGAAAAATCCTTTTTCGCTCAGCGTCAGCGTGGCATTCCACAAACCAACCGCGAGCAACAATACGGTCAGAACGACTGAAAACCAGCACAGCCCAAAATAAATCGGCGTGACTGGAATGCCTTCCAGTTTGTCGCGCACGCTTTTCTGCACGGAAACTGCCGCAAACAATCCGTACATCAGCACGATGAAGTAATAGCCTTTTTCGTTAAGCTGCATCGTCGCGTTCCACAATCCGATCAGATACGCCGCCATGCCAACCACCAAAGCCATCCATGAAGCGCCAAGAAATGCCGCCGAAGGTTTTTGAGTTCCTGTGTTCATCTTTTCTCTCCTCAAACTGTTGAGACTTGCCAGCGACAGGAAAAAGCGCAACGCTGAAATCGAGGCTTACAATAAAGACCAGCCAGCTTCTCCTGTCATCGGCATAAGCGAGATTTTTGAATAACAAGTATCACTCGGCGCGATTTTTTATGAGAAGGAGATGCACAGCAGTCAATTGGTCACGAATCGCCAAATCATCCGCTGTCAGCGGCCATTTGCTGAATGCGTTTAACCGCTTCCCGCAGCGATTCCATCGAATTGGCGTAAGACAGCCGCAGATAACCTTCTGCGCCAAAAGCTCCGCCATCAGTGCAAACCACTCCGTATTTGTGCAGCAACAAATCGGCGGCTTCTTTGGAAGTCGCCAAGCCGCAGTTTTTCATCAAATCTTTGATGTTCGGGAAAGCGTAAAACGCGCCTTCAGGCTGGCTGCATTGAATGCCAGGAATTTCATTGAGCGCCGGAACGAACCATTCGGCTCGGCGGCGATATTCGGCCAGCATTTCTTTTACCGGTTCCTGCGATTCGGTCAACGCGGCAATGGCGGCTTTTTGTGCAATGGAGGCAGCCATCGTCGCCGACTGGCTTTGAATCTTCAGAATCTCCGTCACCCATTCTCTTGCGCCGAGCGTGAAGCCCACGCGCCAACCGGTCATGGCGTAGGTTTTCGACAACGAACCGGAAATCAGCACGCGTGAACGAAGTTCCGGCGGCAATGCGGCAGCGGAATTGACCCGGTGCGGCGGGTAGACGAATTGCAGATAGCACTCATCCGAAATTACCCACAAACCATGTTCGACGCACACTTCGATGATCCGGCGAAACTCCGTCGGATCAATCACGCGGCCGGTCGGATTCGACGGCGAATTGATGATCAGCAATTTTGATTTCGGAGTAATCGCCGCTTTCACCATTTCGGCGGTCAAATGAAAGTCGGTCGGTTCGGTGTCAATCATCACGTTGCGGCCTTCGGCAAAGTTGACGATTTCGGGGAACGACACCCAGCACGGTTTTTCCAGCAACACATCGTCACTGGGATTGATGAGCGAAACGACTCCGCTGAAGATTGCCTGTTTGCCGCCAACGGTGATGCAGCATTGATCGGGCGTGTAATCCGATCCAAAGTTGGAATTGATGTAATCGCAAACTGCCTGGCGCAACGGCAAAATCCCTGCGGAGGTGGTGTACTTGGTGAAGTTTTCGTCGAGCGCGCGTTTGGCGGCGTCTTTGATGTGTTCGGGTGTCGAAAAATCCGGCTCGCCTACACCAAGGTCAATAACAGTGACACCTTGAGCGCGCAACTTGTCTGCCGCCATCACGACTGCGGCGGTCGAAGACAAATTCGTTTTACGGGAACGATTGGAAGCTGGAAACGACAATGCGTGTGTTGTTGCTGTGCTCATTTGTTTTCTTAAGAATTACCCGCTCCCTGCCGGTCGCGGTGTTGATTCATTCGTTCAATCACCAGGTCGGGAACCAAATCGTCAATCGAACCGCCGAGATTGAAAACTTCCTTGATCAAACTGGAACTGACGTAACTGTTTTCCTCCGATGCCACCAGCAGAACAGTTTCGACTTCAGGGTTCAGCCGCCGGTTCATCAACACCATCGGCAATTCGTATTCGTAATCTTTGAACGAACGCACGCCGCGAATGATGGCGTTGACTTCACGCTGGCGACAATAATCCACCAGCAAGCCTTCGAAGGTTTCGATCCGCACTTGAGGAAATCGCGGCGTCAACACTTGGTTAAGAATTTCGACACGCTCCGGCACGGTGAACATGGGGCTTTTGCCGGGATTGACCAGCAAGGCGACGATCACTTCGTCGAACAACTGGCAACCGCGCGCGATGATGTCCACGTGACCGTTGGTCAGCGGATCGAAAGTTCCGGGATAAATTGCTCGCCGAGCCATAGCTTGTCCTTTTGGTAGATTTGCCGGTGGAAACCGACGCCGGATGGTAGCACGCCGATCAGAGCGCGCCAAAATTCGTCTTTCGACAATCGAACGCGTTGACTGCGTTTTTTGTCGGCGTAGAATTCCGCCAGCTACGGAAACTCACAACAACAATTTGCATCAACACCAAGTAACAGGAACAACAACCATGACTGAAAGAAGAGACTTCTTGAAGATGTCCGCAATGGGAGCAGCCGCAACCTTGCTCCCGTCCACTTCGCTCGACACATTGGGCGCGACGCAATCGAAACCGGCCAGCGGCCAACTGAAAAAAGCCGTGCTCATCAGCATGCTGCCGAAACAGATGAGTTACGCCGACCGGTTCAAGCTGGCCGTTGACGTAGGCTTTGAAGGCATTGAAGCCCAAACCATCACCAATCCGAAAGAAGCCGACGAAATCAAGGAAGCTTCGATGAAGGCGAAGATTCCGATTCATTCGGTGATGAATTCGGCGCATTGGCAATATCCGCTTTCCAGCCCCAACCCCGATGACGTGAAAAAGAGCGTCGAAGGAATGGAAACTTCGCTGCGCAATGCCAAGCTCTGGGGAGCGGACAATGTGTTGCTGGTTCCGGCAGTCGTTCGCCCGGATACGACCATTCCGCAAGCCTGGCAACGTTCGCAACCCGTCATCAAAAAACTGATTCCGCTGGCCAAAGAACTGGGCGTGCGGATTGGCATCGAACCGGTCTGGAACAAATTTCTGCTGACGCCATACGACACCGCCAAATACATTGACGAATTCAAAAGCCCATGGATTACGGCTTACTTCGATGTCGGCAACGTGGTCATGTATGGCTATCCGCAGGAATGGATTCGCGCGCTGGGCAAACGCATCACGCGCTTTCATTTGAAGGATTTCAAATACGACACGCGCCAGTTCGTCAATTTGCGCGAAGGCAGCATTGATTGGAAAGAAGTCCGTAAGGCGATTGGCGAAATCAACTATAGCGGCTGGCTGACCGTTGAATTGAGTGGCGGAGACGAGGCGTATCTGCGCGATGTGGCCAAACGTGTGGATAAAATTATCGCCGGTGAATAACGATCAACCTCGCCACCAAAAAACCAAACGCGCTTGCCGAAAGTTGACTTTCAGCAAGCGCGTTTTGCTTTTCGATGTTGCAGACGATTACTTCAACAATTGATCCAGAGTTTTGGCGATTTCAGAATACCCTTCGCCCTGATCCGTGCCGAAGCCAACGTGCTTCAACGCGATTTTGCCATCGCTGATGATGACGACGGTCGGCAATCCGTCCAGACCAAACGCTTTGTACGCTTGCTGCTCAGGATCGCGCAAGACAGGAATCCGCAGACTGACCTTCTGCGCGAAGGCTTGCAAGTCGGCATCAGAAGCATAAGCGCGCGCGCCGGCTTTGTCGCTGTTGACGCTGACCCAGAAAAACTGCACGCCGCGCGGCGAATACCGATCCGCCTGTTTTTGCAGCGCAACCAATTCTTTGGCCGTCAGCGGAACGGTCGTGCTGCCAAACGACAACACAACGATTTTGCCGCGCAATTCACTGGAATTAACCGTGCGCCCTTCGGTGGAGCGCAAGCTGAATTGCGGAGCCTGTTGCGCCATCGCTGTGACTGCGAATACAGCCAACCCAATCATCGTCAATGCCAATCTGGTTTTCAGAAGTTTTTTCATAATTTCTCCCGCTTCATGAACGGCATTTGGTGGTTAGCTTGCCGTTCTTTGAAAGTCGCGCTTCAGATGCATAATTGCCGAAAATGGTTTGGTTGGGTTTCATCTCTTCATTTCGCCGGTTTCGGTTTCAAGTGTTTATCAGCAAAGTTCATGAACTGTTCCCAGTCGTAATTTGTCACATCGTGTTTTCCGGCGCGGATGTGATGGCCGATGGTGGTCATGATCGGCTGGTGCAATCCAGGCAGTTCCGTCGCGCCAAGGCCGTCGGTTTTCAGCAAGCGGTACACCGGATCGGCGGCTTTGGCGGATAGAAATTCTCCGCGCGGATCAGCCCATTGATCTTCCACTGCACTGGCGACATACAGCGGGCGCGGAGCCATCAGCGCCAGTAACATGTGCTGATCCACCGGCAACGAAGCCACGTCATGGTTGTATTTTTTGAAGTTGGCATTGAACCAATACGGAAACGACGTGTTGATACGTTCGACCGTTTCGCCGAAATTGCGTTTGGCCAGCGCCGCTCCGCCTTCGCCGCTTTCGTTGGAAATGACCAGAGCGAATCGTTCGTCTTGCGCGCCAGCCCACAACGCGCCTTTGCCCAGCCGTGAATGACCGAGCAACGCAATTCGTTTGGCGTCGAGGTCTTTGTCTTTTTCGATGGCATCCACCGCGCGGCTCAATCCCCACGCCCAGGCTCCGAGCGCATTCCATTCATCGGCGTCAGGCGAAGTTTGGCCGTTGCGGTAAAAATGCGGGATGACGGATTCTTTCAATCCATCTTTGTGATCGGGAAACAAATCGCCGTTGTAAATCGTCGCCACGGCGTATCCGCGTTTGACAATCATTTCCACCGGCCAGCGCGAGCTTTCCGTTCCGCGCGATTGTTCGGTCGCACGATTGTTGACCGCCCCGGTTTCTTTGGCATTTCGCAGCCAGCTTGCAGCCAATGAAATTCCCGGATCGTTGCTGATCGCCTGATTGCCATTGAAATTCAACCCTATGAACACAGGCGCAGGCTGGCTTCGCTGGTTCGGTATGTAAAACAGCACAGACATTTTCGGCCCATCCTGTTTGCCGGTCAGGTACACCGTCACTTCCTTGCGCGTAGCCAATCCGCCAAACGCTTTTGCATCGCGCGAACTTTCAACAAAAGTGATTTTCGCCGCTTTGGCCGCTGCCGGAATTCGTCCGTACACGTGCGTTTCATACAGCCGCAAAATTTCCTGGCGGCGTTCGAGCCACTGCCGAGCGTTAGTAACACGTGCCCCGTTCGCCATTTTCAACGGATCGGGCAAGGTGTATTCGCCAACTTTGGATTCATCGTAATTCGGCACGAACTGCGATTGTTGGGTTTGAGCGAGCGAAACGCCCAAGCAAAACAAGGCAACCATCACGGCGATGGTCGCACGGCGAACGAACAGTTTTGTGGTCATGTCGGTTCCTGTCGTTGAAGTTGTTGAACAGCTTTGTTGCGGATCGCTGGCGAGTGTAACGCGGCGGGAAATCAGAACACAAAACTTTCCGGCAGGATTGCCAGGATTCAACAGGATGAACGACCGGCTGAAAACCAATCCTGTTCAATCCTGTGAATCCTGTCTATTTCGGCAAGTTTACTGAAGCACGAAGTTGAACGTCAGCATGCCCTGCACCTTGACCGGAACATTGCTGAGTTTGGTTGGAGTGAACAGCCATTGCCGAGCGGCTTCCACTGCCGCCGGACGCAGCATCGGATTCCCCTCCACAGCATAAGCATCAATGACCTTGCCCTGTTCGGAAATTGTTACGACGACCTGCACCGGGCCAGATACGCGAGCGGCTTTGGCAATTGGCGGATAGGTCGGACGTTGTTTACGAACAGCCATTCCCTGCAACACGCCTTCGGAAACCGGTTTTGGCGTTTTAGGCGGCTCAGGTGTCGGCGTCGGTTTGACGATTTCCTCTTTCGGAGGCGGAGGAGGATCGGGAATCGGGTCCTTGCCAATGCCAATCCCGCCACCACCGCCGCTGCTGTTTGTGAACGGCAGATTCGGATCAAACACCACCGGGCCAATCGGTCGAACTATTCCCGGTTGAACCTTGTGAGGGTCGGGAATCTCAGTCGGCGGTTTGACTGGGGCAACAAAGCCCTGCACAACTTCTGGCTTGATGTTGGTCACAGCTTTCGGCTGCACCGTAGGCGGTGCATTGTTCGGCAGTGGCGGCGCAAGCATTCCGATCAGGTTGTGTTCTTCGGCCAGAGCCGGGCTGAAGCCGATGATCGTTCCCACGCCAATCGCCACCAGCGCCACTGAGTAAATTGCCGTGGTCACGACAAAATATCGGCTGGCGCGTTTGCCGTTTTTTCGTTTCGTTGATTCCACCAAAGTGTCGAACATAGTTTTTCTCCTTGTTGAAATTCGTAGTCCCGCCTTCAGGCGGAATGTTCCAAACGCCAAACCTGCCGCCTGAAGGCATAACTACAAACGTTGTTCAGTTCAGGTTTTCGATCTGCAAACCGATTGGAGCGCTGCCCGCCTGTTTCATCACGTCAATGACTTTGACGACTTCGCCGTAATGCAACGAGCGCGGAGCTTTCAAAAAGACGGCCTTCAGCGTTTCAGGTCTGCCGTCCAACGCGCGATGCAACAGCGCATCGAGTTCCGGCAAACTGGCCGCAGCCGATGAATTGAGTTGATAACCGCCGGTTGGATTGATGGTCACAACCAGACTTTGATTGTTGACTTCAGTTTCCGGCGAAGTTGTTTTTTCAGGAATCCGCGCGTCAAAGCGACTGGGTTTCTGCGGGCTGATGACCATAAAAATAATTAGCAATACCAACAGCACATCAATCAGCGGTGTGACGTTGATAAACGGTTTGGCATTGTTGTTTTTGCTGCTCATTGCGATCCTCCTGATTCGGGGCACACTTCGGCATTCCGGCAACTTTCGGAATCGCCGCGGTTCTTCTGGCCGGAGCTGTCCCATTCGATTGAGCGAACAACCGAAAAAGAAACAACTCAAAAATGAAATTGATTGGCCAGCCGCTTAGCCGATAAGGCTGGCTTTGATGTCAACTTTGCTGAGAATGACCACCGCTTCAGCGCTGGTGGGTTGGGGACTACGAGCCGGTTGGAAGCTGGCCCGTTCGGTAAAGGCATTTGAAAATCGGCTCATGATCGTCGGGTCGTCCGGCGTCGCCACCATTTCATTGATGGAAGCGCGTCCGTCTTTGCGAACCTTGAGCGTGACAATGACTTCGTCGTCTTCAGAAAGACTGGCGCCCAGGTGCAACAACTCGCCGGAAGGCGTGAACACAGGCGGCGGCGACGGTTGATAAATCGCCATGCGGAATTGAATGCCCAGCACGGCTTCTTCAGACAAGGAATTATCAGTACCGGTCAAAACATCCCGGACGGCCTGAGCCAATGCCAAAGTGCGAAACGCTGGTTGCATGACTCCGACCAGAATGACCAGGAACATGGCCACTGAAACCACAGCGCCAATGCCCTGCGTGAACAATCGCATTCGCCAGAGTTCGATCAAATCTGCGCGCGAGCGTTGGACTTTTTCGTGAGCGCGCGCCTCGACGCGCAAAGCGCCTTGAATCTGAATTGCCAAATCCAGCCTGGATTTTGGCGGAACCGGTGTCGCCAAAGCTTGCAGTTCCGAACGCAGGTTTCTCATTTCGGCGGCGCGGCGGCGACAAACGGCGCATTCGCGCAGGTGTTTTTGCAACGCCACTTGTTCGCGTTCGTCGGCGTAACCGTCAACCTGCGCCGAATACAGCAATGGAAAATCCTGACAAAACATAACTCTTTCCTGACATTTGCAACCCGGTGTTCCGAGCCGTTCGATCCGGGCGGCACTGCTCATCGTGAGCGCGTTGTTAAAAGAACCAAAAACCGGTTGTTGCTGACCCGTCTTCGGTTCATCGCGGTTTCGCCGACCCATCGGCTGTGAGCGTCGAAAATGCGCTCACGATGAGCACCACCGCCCGAAATCTTTTTTGTTACCGCTAACGGTTCAAAGCTGAACCGACTCTCTTTCTCCTGATTGCACGATCTCGCGCAACATCTCGCGTCCGCGTGCAATTCGTGATTTCACTGTGCCTACGGAAACTTCCGTGACGTAGGCGATCTCTTCGTAACTCAATCCTTCAATATCGCGCAAAATCACCGCGATGCGAAAATCCTTTTTCATCTCGCCCAGTCCCAGTTCAATCCGACGACTGCGTTCGCGCACCAGCGCTTCAGCTTCCGGCGAAACGGCGTCGCTTTCCAGTGTTTCGGCCAGGGTGCGATCTTCTTCTCTGGACAATCCCAGCGGCGCATCCAGCGAACTGGTCGCATTGCGAAATCGCCGCCGCCACCAACGTTCGCTGCTGCGCGCCTGGTTGATGGCAATGCGACAAATCCAGGTTTTCAAACTGGCTTCGCCGCGAAACCGGGCAAAGTGGCGATAGATTTTCAAAAACGTTTCCTGCGCCGCATCGCGCGCGTCTTCGGCATCGCCCAGAATCCGAAACGATAGCGCATACACCAGCGGCTGATACTCTTCCACCAACTCATCAAAGGCCGACATTTCTCCGGCTTTCATGCGGGCAATCAGCTTGGATTCAAACAGGCCAGGTTGAGCCGCGCGCGGAACATCCTGCTCCGTCGTTTTTTCGGCGCTGACGAATTCGTCAAGCCCAGCAACCACATATGCCTCTTTTTCAGCCAGCATACGCCCAAGCTCCTTTGGTGGCCGTCATCTTGCTGTGAATTACCCGGCAACTTTGTACAGGCAATTGGCCACTTTCTTAATGGGTCGGTCTTTCGAATCGGCGTGTTGGCTCTTTGGCTTCACGCCGTTGCGTCATCTTGGTGACAGCGGCTTAGACTCCCGTTTCCAATCTGGGTTCCCACACCGCCATAAATTTTTCAGCAGCGATGTTTCGCCCGCACAACAACACCACAACCCGCTGCCCGGCAAACCGTTGCCGTTCTTTCAATAACGCCGCCAGAGCGACTCCGGCGGAACCTTCGACAATCCAGCGTTCATTTTCAGCCAGCATCCGCATCGCGCGTTTGATTTCCTCTTCCGAAACCAGCACGTGGTCGTCAATCAATCGCTGGCACATTTCAAAGGTAATCGTGTCCGGCTCCAGCCCTCCGGCGGTGCTGTCGCTGATCGTAGGCTTTTCAGGGCAATCGAAAATCCGCCCGGCTTTCATCGCTTCAAACATGACCGGCGAATTTTCCGGCCAACATCCAACAATGCGCGTTCGAGGACTGATGGCTTTCAAATACGTCGCCACGCCGGAAATCAATCCGCCTCCGCCAACGGTGATGAACACCGCGTCAATATCATCCAGTTGGCGGTGCATTTCCACGCCCAGCGTTCCCTGCCCGGCGACAACAAACGGGTCGTTGTACGGCGAAATGAACACCTTGCCGGTTTCGGTCGCCGTTTGCCGGGCTTTCAATTCAGCTTCGAGCGGGTCTTCGCCAAAAAAGACTGGCTGGCCGCCCAGCAAACGAATCATCCCCAGTTTGGCTTCCGAAACGCCGTGCCGCATGAACACCTGCGGAGTAATACCAACTTGCCGAGCCGCGTAACAAACCGCTATGCCGTGATTGCCGTTCGAAGCCGTGATGACGCCGCGTTCCATCTCGTCCGGCGTCATCGCCAAAATCCGATTGGCCGCGCCGCGCAGTTTGAACGAACCTGTGTACTGCGTTTGCTCCAATTTTAGCCAGATGTCGCACCCAGCCAGATCGCTCAATCGAAACGACGGATCGAGCGGCGTTTGCACAATGAACGGGCGAATGCGCGCTTCGGCCTGCAATACTTCAGTGGGAGAAATCATAATGTCACTCGTTTTTGAGATCAGTATTACTCGTACGGCTTTCGCTGAGGGCATTTTACTTCCATCCACTCTCCGGGTTGCAACTCCCCAAGCTCCCACTCGCCGATTTTTTCACGAATCAATCGCAGCGTCGGATGCCCGACCGCTGCCGTCATCCGACGCACCTGGCGATTGCGGCCTTCGGTGATGGTCAATCGCAACCACGCGGTCGGCACATTTTTGCGCTCTCTGATCGGAGGCACGCGCGGCCAGACATTCGGCTCTTTGATCAATTCGACTTTGGCCGGACGAGTTTTGCCATCGCTGAGCATTACTCCGCGCGCAAGCTGTTTGAGCGTTTCTGTTGTCGGAATTCGTTCGACCTGGACAAGATACGTTTTGGGGAGTTTGTGTTTGGGATCGGCAATCTGATGCTGCAACCACCCGGCATTGGTCAACAGCAACAACCCTTCACTGTCGAAATCCAATCGTCCGGCAGCATATACGTCGGGAATGTTGATGAAATCCGCCAGCGTTTTTCGCCCGGCTTCGTCGGTGAACTGGCACATCACCTGAAACGGTTTGTTGAACAAAATCAGCCGATCCATATTAAGCAATATCAGAATTGGAAGCTCAGAGGTCTTGTGTTATCTTGCGCCCGTCGTGAGCGAAACTCGGCCCCGAGCCGTGAAAGTCTTTAGGGCTTCTATACTCACGACAAAGTTTTTTTACGCCCGCTTCCGCCGAAGCGTTCTTCGAGCAGCAGCGGGCGTTGCTGCGTAAAGTACGTCCCGTACGTCGGCCCGAAATCCAAATCGTGAATCTCGCCAATTTGCGGCCACAGCAATTTCAGGTAGCGATCTTCGCGAATCTCTTCGCCTGATGTTGGGTGCCGTCGCACTTCGTAAAACCGCTGCACCGCCCACAGAAAGTAATCCACCGCTTGCAGGCAAACGGTTTCTTTCGGATTGGAGATGACGATGTCCCAGGCGTCGCCGCCGCCTCTGGAAAAACCGAACTTCGCCTCGAAGTCACGCTCTGCGTGTTCAATGGCGGCGCGGATTGCCTGATTGCGATCTTTGGCTCCGCGCTTGGCGACACAGACTTCGTAACGGTCAGCCAATCGGTGAAACTTGGAAAACAGCGAGCGGATCAGTCCGTCATAAATCGTGTCCGGCTGGTATCGGTAGCGCGCATCTTGCGCGCGGCGCTCCGTCTCGCTTTTCAGCAACACTTGTTTGTCGCAAACCACAGCATGAAAGCGCAACGCCGAACCGGCGGCGCGCAGCAAATTGAAGACGCGATAGCGCACTTCGGGCAGATCGTCTTTGGCGTGAAAGAGCAGCGCAGTTTTTTTGCGCTCCGGACGGAAGGATTCCACTCCGGCAAAGTAAGGATCGGCCAGCATTTCCTGGCGCAACTCCGTCAGCGATTGCGACAAGGCGGGCGGATCGTCTACTTCCAATTTGCCGATGATGAAAAATCGCGAGCAGCCATCGGTGTCTACAATGGGTTTGCCCGATGAATGAAACAGCGTGGGATCGCCCGCTTCGTCCACGAACAAGCGCTGCGTTTGGGATGACGGTTCGCCAGGCTGCGGTTCGTTATCGAGAAAAGAGTTCATCGTCCGTCCTGATCCGAGCCAGCCTGCGAAGCAGGCGGCAGCGTAAAGCCTGGGGCAAGGCGCAACGCGCCGCAGCCCCAGGAAAGCAATTGCCACAGAGTTTCAAGCCTGCGAAGCAGGCGACAGCGCGTTACGAGTTTGATAGAGATCGGGAAAGCTGCCGCCCGCATTCGCGGGCTAACTTTTTTCCGTATCTCTCACCTGGGGTTTCGCTTCGCTTCACCCCAGGCTTTACGCTTCCGCCGCGCTTCGCGGGCTGAGAACCGCTCGTGCCTCTACCCTGACTTTCTGATCTGCGAGCCGTCGTATTCCAACCGCCCACGCCGAATCGCGCCGTTGATGGCCGATTTGAATGCGCCTTGAATCGCTCGGCCCGTGCGTTGAAACCCCAACCAGCGCGTAGCGGCGCGGATGGCGTCTTCGCGTTCCGTACCGCTGTTGGCGTTGATGGCGACGCGCCATCCTTGATGCTTTGGTCTCAATCCAATTCAAGAACTAGTTGCTCGTCAGAATCATCAAAAGCCGGAAATAACGAAAAAAATCCTTGCTTCCTTCCAGCATTATTCTTGTTATCAACATCATCCACGTCGGCTCCCATGCCGAACCATTCGATAAGAAATTGCTCCCCCCGGCGAATAACCTTTTCAGCCAGTTCTCCACTCTCCCGTTCAAACACCTGAATTGCTCCTTCCGGCCTGATCCCCAGGCTTTCCAGCCGCGCGAAGACCGGCTCCATCGCCTTTTCAGGATTCCGGAAGAATTCGCTGCCCCTGATTCTGATGAACTTCCATCCGAGCCTCTCAAGAATTGCCTGGCGCTCCATATCCTCTGGAATTTTTTCTAGCGGATGCCACCGATCTCCATCACATTCAACGGCGAGCCGCCGACTACTTCCGCTGACCACCATATCTATTCGGTACGCTCCCACCTTCCACTGAGGCGTGACCAGAAAACCAGTGTCTAGCAACCTTTTCATCACCCTACGCTCAAATTCTGACTCGGCCCGGCTGAGTTGCTGGGCCTGTGCCTCAAGATGAGCCATCGGGTTCTGTGCGTATTCGATAAGTCGCCGTCGTAGATCTCCAGGCTTCAGATCCATTTCTGGTTGCAATGAATGAACAACCCAGAGCTGATTGCGAGCGCGGCTGGCGGCGACGTTGAATCGTTTTTTGAATCTATCATCTTGCCGCATAGTCAGAGGGCCATTTCCCAACGGCCCATCCACGACCGAGAGGAGCATTACGTCCCGTTCATCGCCCTGAAACTGTGCAGCATTTCCACAAATGATTTGCCGCTTCGCGTACTCTGCCGGTAGGAGCTTTGCTCTCAGTATCTTTTCGACCTCTTCCGCCTGCTCATCCCCCACCAGCGAAATTACTCCGAACGACAGCCCGGCAAATTCGGGCTGTTCGACAGCCGCTGCGATCAGCGCGGCCACGGTTCTAGCCTCCGTCTTGTTTACTTTGGAATCCGAGTAGCCGTTGCGAACGTGATAACTGATGACCGCCGGGGCAAGCGGATTGTGGGTGCTGTCACGAAGCGGTTTGATTTTCCCATCGTAGGAAAGCCCGTTGCTGAATTGAATGATTTCAGGAACACAGCGGAAGTGTTCTCTCAGGCAAATCGTCCCGCTGAATGACTGCATCGCCAGATCGTAAATCGAAAGTTTCCCGTCATAGAGATTGGCGTTCGGGATTCCTTGAAGGTATGTGTCAATCAAGCTTTGAGCGTCCTCAACTTTTTTACCGACGGCGTCAGGGCTGACCTGCTCATGATCTCCCACCACAATCACTTTCTTCCCCAGATAGAGAGCGATGAGGCCCATTACGTCACACTGGCTGGCCTCATCAATGATGACCACATCGAACAGCCCCCTTTGCGGGCGGTAGTTTTCGACGACACGGGCGAGAGGCATGATCCAGACCGGGACCGCTGAGCGGCACTTCTCCATCTGCCTGCGGGCCTCGGCTAGCAGTTGCGGAACTCTTTTTCCTGTCCCCTTGCCGATGCGCCGCATGGTTTGCACCCATCCGTTAAGCGCCTGCTTCTGCTCCAAACCTGTGCGCCTGATTTGATAAGCCCATGACGAAGTTTCGATCAGCTCTGCCGTCAGCCGATGTAGGTCTGAAACCAGACGGTCTATTTCCTTCTGGAGTTCATCAATCGAGACCCGCGCCCTTTCCTGCAGCTCATCATTCAATTGACGCCATAGCCAAGCCTGCTGAACATCGCCCGGAGATTTGCCGTTCACGTGCGGAAACATCCGCTGTCGAATTGCGCCTGCCCATCCATTCGCAACCGTCTCAAGACGGTTTAGCAATTCACGGCGACGAAGATAGACCTGATTACGACGGTGAAGGTCGGCAATTCTGTCGCAAGTCTGACGATGAAGGGTTATGTCCTTTGACTCGACAGCCAGAAGCAGATCACCGAGCAGCTTTGTCGAGGGCCCTGCGGTCAGTCGAGTATTGATCCGAGACTGATACTTCAGCAATTCCCGCTCAATTTCCGCACGACGCAGAGCGATGATCCTTGCACCCATGACCGTAGGCAAATCATTCCTGACGGCTTCCGCCAGTCTGAGCAACTCCCCATGCGGTTGCGGATTCAGCGGAATTTCCTGGAAAAACACTTCCCAATGAAACCCCGCTTTCCGCAAACTCCTTTCCGCAGGAGTCCAGACAGTATCGTGCCAATCAAGGAGAACCCGCATCCGGGCGACGTACTGGTGACAAACCTCTTCCGGATGAGGTCTGAATCTGGCTGCTGAAGGAGCTCCTAAAGGCGTCATCTGCCGATCCCAGCGGCTGATGAGGCTGGCTCTCTGAATCTCCAGCCTGGCTGCTTCTCTTAACGCCTGAAAGTGAATTGGTTTTGTGGGGCGTCCTCCGTCAACGCTGACTTTTTCAAGCAGCGACCGCCATTCTGAATGCCAGAGCAACGTCAGTTTGCCAAGTCCGCCACCGTTGTCGAGATGGGTAATAATTTCATCAAGGATTCTGACCTGCTGTTCGTGTGGGAGGTCAGTGGCAATCTTTGGCCCAACATCAACGAGCAGCGAGCGGGCAGCGGCGACAGTCTGTACCACTTGGCCAATCCTTTCGATCAATTCTTCCCAGAGCTTGCGGTAATCTGCTCCGCGGCGGCCATCATTGATAAGTGCCAGTGTTAGTGGATCGTTAATACCTCGGACAACAGGTTCGCTTGCCCGCTGCAATGTTGCCAGCAGACTCTCTAAATCTTTACCTGTTATGGCATCGTGCGCTTCCCACAATTCGTTCCGCTCTTTGGAATCAGTACCGTTCAACCCTGAAAACTCCTTCACCAAAGATTCGTAATCATGTGGAGCCATCAGCAACTCTGGTTCGGGAAGTGACAATGCCAAGTCGCGTTCATCTTCGGGAGCGACAAGTTGATTGGTGGAATAAAGTTCCGCGACCTCCTTTTCGCTCAGCGGCAGGTCATAACCCAGCAAAACAGGTTCGGGTATCCAATCGTCCTTTCCTTTCCCTTCCCGAACGATTCGCGCAGCGTCAGACGGGGAGTATGTTTTTCCGCTGACCGCAAGCTCCCGGTACTCATCCGCCCTCGCTTGGCAGAGTCTTCTCCTGAGTTCACCAAGTTTAGAAATGATTTCGGCGCGGCCCTTTGCTAGTTCATTCGCCCTCCGCTCAAGAACTGAAGCGTCCTCGTTCAACCTCTCGGCAATCTGCCCAATCGCAGCCGACATCTGATGCTGACTTTCCGTGTCGCTGTCGAGAACGCTGACGCAGAGTGACTGGATTCGCGGGTCAACCTTCTCCCTGAGGACACGTAACGCTTTCGTTGTATGGCTGGTCACCAGCACCGACTGCCCTTTGGCCAACAAATGACCGATCAGGTTGGCGATGGTGTGGGTCTTCCCAGTTCCGGGCGGGCCCTGAACGAGTACGCAGCCGTGCCGCTCCAGCCTGTGCGCAATCAAAAGCTGCTCCGGGTTGGCTGGCTTATTGAAGAGAATCTCTGCATCCTCATTGCCACCCCCGTCTAGCCCGGTCGTCGCCTTCTCCTCTGCCATCTCGTTCCGATTTCCGACGCCTGTGATGTTGAGCAATGACTGGGGTATGTCATTGAGTTCAAGACCGGGGATTTCTTCAAGAACTGTTTCGATGGCTTTGGCAAAGCCGAGATTTCCGGCTCGCAGGAAAATTACCGGATCGCGCGCCAAGCGCGGAAAATCTGTCTCGCCTCTAATTCCTCCTTCAGGAATGAACTGGCCGTCCGAACTCAGCCCTTGAACCAACCCTCTGAAGAATTCTGAAGTCTTCTCACCATCGAGCGGATGGAAGGCACCCTGTTCAGTTTCTTCCCTGATCCGTGCGATGACTTTTGGATCAACCTTCGGATTGGTACGCAGTAATGCGGTGTACAGTTCGACAGGCTGCGCCGTTTCCTGGAAAGTGAACTCTGGAATCTGCGAGTTGAAACTGAGTTGCAGCCGCTGAAGCAGAATGGGGTGGTCAAGTCCACCTTCTGGTAGTCGCCAATTCAGGATACCGTCGCCGAGCACAAGTTCCAGACGCCCGGCTTCGCGCTCAATGCGGTTATACATTGCATAAATCCGCTCGAAGACCTTATACGCTTCTCTGGCTGGCTGCTCTCGCTTCGCCCATTCATTCCGCACGTGCAACCATTGATCGCGCGCCTTCACTCTTCCCGGATCAACGTCAAAATGGATTTTGATCTCATTGCCGTCTCGGTCAATTTCGGTCTCAACCTCGATGACCTTCGCCTCCTTGAAGCAATCATCCCAGCCCGGCAATAACCAGTCTCTGATCTCCTTCGGCGGATCGGGAGCCTTAGCCAGAATGGGGCGGCTGATCTTGAGAACATACGGTTCATTTTCATCGTCGCCACTACCGCGCCGAATTGATGAGTGCTGAGGAAGATTTTTCAGCCAGAGTGTCCATGCTTGATATTCAACCTGACGAACGACCGGGTTCCGCTGCTGATTGAATGCCTCCAGATATTGGAAAAGCTGTTTCAGTCTTTTTCGCCCGACTTCGGACTCATTCATATGGAACGCTCCTTGAAGTAGTTTAAGGGTGGGGTAAACAGACGTTGGCTGGGGCAAAAACTCACTCACTTATGCTCAGACCAAAGGCAATCTGCGCAACTAAACAATACTCACTTTCCAATTAGTTGTCATGAACAAGGGGGCCGACTTCGTCATTCAGACCGGGAAACGTGAAGAGCGCGTCTCGTTTTCAGCGAAACTTCATCGCCCATCAGACTGCGGATGCGGTCAGCTTTCTGCCATTGCTCTTTCAGGCTGAGTAGCGCGCCAATCTCGAAATAGCCTGTGGCAATATCAATCGCGCTGGACAAGTCGCATCAATCGGAAAGGTACGAGCGCACTTTCCAGTCGGAGTCGCTGTTATCAACGATGAAGAGTTCAGAAGCAGACTTGGACATAAGGTTTTTTGGCCTATTAGCATTCTGGCTTCAGGTAGCGATTGCCGCCTACCGCATTTCTGGTGATTCCTACTTTCGGGGCGTCGTTTCTGACGGCGGGAATTCTAACTTGTTGCCACAGTGTGAACAAACTTTCTTTTCAGGGGGCGGATGCGGGGTTCAAACTTCAACTCGGCGCGAAGCTTGAACCCCACAATTGGCTGTAAAGTCGCTATCTGGTCACAGAGCCAATTGCCTCATCAATTGTCTTGATGGCGAAATCGCACTGGTCTTTATCAATCACCAGCGGAGGCGACAAACGGATCGTGCTCTGGCCGCAGCCGAGTGTAATCAACCCACGCTGGAAGCATTCCAACTCGACTTGATGCTGGGCTTCGGTGTGCGGTTCTTTGGTCACGCGGTCTTTGACCAGTTCGATGCCGATCATCAAACCTTTGCCGCGCACGTCACCGATGATCGAGTGTTTGTCCATCAACGCCGTCAATCCTTCCAGCAAGTACGCGCCCATCTTCGCGGCGTTTTCGATCAAGCCATCTTCCAGCAATTGCACCGTCGCCAGCGAAGCCGCAATCGCCACAGGGTTTCCGCCAAACGTCGAAGCGTGCGCGCCCGGCGACCAGTTCATCAAATCGGCACGGGCGATAGTCGCGCTCAGCGGCAAACCGGAAGCGATGCCTTTGGCCGAAGTCAAAATGTCCGGCACAAAATCGAAATGCTCCGAAGCGTACATTTTCCCCGTCCGCCCGAAGCCGGATTGGACTTCGTCGGCGATGACCAGAATGCCGTGTCGGTCGGCGATTTCGCGGATCGTTTGCAAAAACGAAGCAGGCGGAACGACGTAACCGCCTTCGCCCTGAATCGGTTCGATGACGATGGCGGCGCATTCATCCGCCGGAACGGTGGTTTTGAACAACAGGTCTTCGATGATGCGCGCGCAATGCGGGCCTTTGGATTCCTGCGCGCCGCAGGTTTCCGGCGTCAGGTTGTACGGGCAGCGGTAACAGTTGGCATACGGAATGTGCGTCACGTCCAACGCCTGCGGGCCAAATCCTGCGCGTTGTTTGAACTTGCTGGCGGTCAGCGAAAGAGCGCCCATCGTGCGTCCGTGAAAGGCTCCGAAAAACGCAATCAGCTTTTGTCGCCGTGTCGAATACATCGCCAACTTGACCGCGCCTTCGACAGCTTCTGCGCCGGAATTACCGAAGTGAACCTTCTTCGGTTTGTTGCCCGGAGCGACCTGACTCAGTTTTTCGGCCAGTTGCGACAATTGCGGAAAGTAATAATCCGCCGAACAGACGTGCAGGAAATCGTCCACCTGTTTTTTGATGGCTTCGATGACTTGCGGATGTGCGTGACCGGTCGAACAGACGGCGACTCCGGCATTGAAATCCAGAAAGATATTGCCATCAACGTCTTCGATCATGGCGCCTTTGGCGCGTTTGACGACCAGCGGATAAGGCCGCGTGTACGACGGCGAAATGAACTGGGCATCGTGCGCGACGACTTGTTGCGCGACGGGACCGGGCAATGCGGTTTTGATTGCGGGAAGGTTTGCGACTTTCAATTCTGCTGTGCCTTGCATGAGTTTGTACCTCCGAATGATTCAGGAATGAATGAACGACGCCGCAACTGCTCAGGATCTGAATTCCCAAGCTGTTTCAATTGCGACAACACTGGATTGCGATTGGCTGAAAACGGACGGGCACTAATCCGCGAAGAGGTTTTTGCGGGACAGAAGCGGGACGTGTTGAGAGATAAAGGTTGTCGCTTTCATGATTTGAGCTTGCGCGCGGCGCAGAAATTATTTCCTGCGCCAGCGCACACCGTCTTTTGTGTCTTCCAGAAGGATTCCCATACCAGTCAATTGATCGCGGATTTCGTCGGAGCGGGCAAAATTTTTGGCTTTGCGTGCAGCCTGCCGTTCGTCAATCAAGGCTTGAATTTCAGAATCCAGCATTTCTTTTTTGACTTCACCGAAGACGCCGAAGACTGAATCAAATTTTTCAACCGTCGCCAACAATACGGCTTTGTCTTCGGATTTGATCGCGCCTGTCGCCAACGAAGAATTGGTTTCGCGGACGAAATCGTGAACGGAAGCCAAAGCTTCGGCAGTGTTCAAATCGTCATCCATCGCGTCTTCAAATCGTTTCAGCGACAGTTCGGCCATGCGGGCAATCGCGGGCGTTGTGCCCTGCTCTGGTTGGACTTCGGTCAGGCGTTGTCTGAAATCATTCAACCGTGCGACGGTGCTTTCGGCTCCGCGCAAACCTTCGAGTGTGAAGTTGAGCTGTTTGTGGTGCGGCGCAGACAGCAACAAATATCGAATCGCGCGCGGCGTGTAGCCCTTTTCCACCAGATCGCGGAACGTAAAGAAATTGCCCAGGCTCTTGGACATCTTCTGCCCTTCGACCATCAGGAATTCGGCGTGAACCCAATACCGCACAAACGGTTTGCCGGTTGCGCCTTCGGATTGTGCAATTTCGTTTTCGTGATGCGGAAAGACCAGGTCAATGCCTCCGGCGTGAATGTCGAAGGTTTCGCCGAGCGATTTCATGGACATGGCCGAACATTCAATGTGCCAGCCGGGACGGCCTTTGCCGAGTTCCGTTTCCCAAAACGGTTCGCCGGGTTTGGCGGCTTTCCACAAGACGAAATCGCGCGCATTTTCTTTGGCTTCGTACTCGTCGGAATCCACGCGCTCGCTGGCTCCGACCACATTGCCCTCGAATTTCACTTTCGAGAGCTTGCCGTATCCATCAAAGGTGTTGATGCGGAAATACGTCGAACCTTCCGATTCGTAAGTATGGCCGTTGGCGTCCAGACGTTTGATGATGTCCACCATCTCCGGGATATGGTCGGTTGCACGCAGAATTTCTTCCGGCGCTTCGGCTCCGAGCGCATACAGGTCTTCAAAAAAGTAATTGGTATAGATTTCGGTGTAATCGCGCAGGCTCTGCCCTTTTTCAATGGATTTACGAATGATCTTGTCATCCACGTCGGTGATGTTCATGACGTGATGAACCTTGTAGCCTTTGAATTTCAGGTAGCGCCTGAGCAGATCGGCAAATAAAAATGTTCGGAAGTTGCCGATGTGGGCAAAGTCGTGAACCGTCGGGCCACACACATACATACTGGCTTTGTTCGCTTCCAGCGGTTTGAATTCTTCGACTTGATTGGACAGTGTGTTGTATAGCTTCAGCATTTGGATATCAGTTTTTACAGTTCAAATTCGGCTGCGACCAACCGGAAAGGCAGTTTATTGAAGCGGCTGGGAAATTTCAAACTTCAAGAAAAACGCCTTGCTCGTTGATCTCAACAAGCAAGGCGTCAGGTTACGAGATGGTTTCAGGCTGAAAGTTATTGCACGTTGGTGACTTTTTCAGCCTGCTTGCCTTTTGGTCCCTGAACCAGTTCATATTCGACCAATTGGCCTTCTTCGAGCGTTTTGAAGCCGTCCATGTGAATCGCGGAGTAATGGACGAAAACATCGCCCCCGCCATCGGGCTGTTCAATAAAGCCATATCCTTTCGCGTTATTGAACCATTTAACTTTGCCTTGTTTCTTTTCTGCCATGGTGAAAGTACCTCCTGGGGATTAACGGGTTAACGAGCAGTCAGCGGTAACGAGCCGCTCGCCACACAACCTCCGCGTTCTTTGGCGCTCAACACTCGTATCCTTTCGCTTTCGGACAAGCTTCAGGGGCGACGATGATGCCTCACGTTTTGCGGGGCATTCTTCTCCAAAGCGAAAAGCCGCCTTTGAAGCCCAAGATTCAAATCCCGGCTTCATCTGCGGCTTCACTACTATATGCGGTAAGACTTTGGAGTTGACACAACAAAACTACTGTTATTCGCAACTGCTACTGATTGTGCTTAGGATCGCGTCAGAAATTGACGCACTGACGAACACGGCGCGCATACTACTTAACGACTTTTTTACTGTCAAGCTGTGCAATGAATTTTGGCTAAGGTTGGCAAATCTTTTATTATCAATCAGCTTGACCGTGCAGGATCAGAAAACCTGTCTCTGGCGCCTGAAACTGATCGCGGTGAATTTTGTAATAGATTGCCTCCGTTTTGTCATTCTTCGTGCGATGCGAAAATGTCATCCCGATGTGTTCCATCACGCGAAAAGACGCTTGGTTCGGCGGGTCGGCTCCGGCGTAAATTCGCTCCAAACCGATTTTCTCAAATCCAAACCATAACATCGCCCAAGCCGCTTCCGTTGCCAATCCATTGCCACAATGTTCGTGGCCAATGCCATACATCACCTCAATCTCTTCGCTGTTGGTTTCGGTTTGGTGAAAGTGTCGCAAACCGCAAAAACCGATCAAGTCAGATTGTCCTTTGAAGCTGATTGTCCAGTAACCGAATCCTCGTTCGGCAAAATTATCGAAACTCGCCTGAACTACTTCGACAGCGGTTTCACGCGGAATAATCAGATCGTCCCACAGATATTTCCGCATCGAAGCGTCAATCCACATTTGATGCAAATCGTCTGTGTCTTCCTTTGTGAACGGATGCAATCTCAACCGGGCTGTTTCAATTATCGGAAAAGACATTGGTGAATATCCTGAAAATCTTATCGAGCATGATGTTGCCAGCACTGAAAGCCAATCCTGTGGGCAAAAAAATGGCGGCAGGATTCTTGCGAATCCCGCCGCACCGAGGGCTTTGCTGGGATGAAAACTCTAAAAAAAAACCTAGGAGAACAAATCTCGTAAATTCAGCCTTCTTATCACTGCTATTGAATTTTTGAAGAAGATGAAAGCGCTCTCAGGCGTAGCAACTTCGATGCCGTTTACAATTTCACAGGCCGCGATAATTCTAATCGTGACAATTCAACAACTTAGCATTTTTCTTCTTGAAGAACGCCTACATAATCCGCACGAAACACTGGATATTCATCCATTTTTTCGTAATGAGTGGGGTTCACTGGCAAAGGTAAAGTTTTGGTCAATCAGTTTGTTCGCGCATAAACAGCGCAGGAAGGGTTTTGAGGATGATCTTCAGGTCGAGCCACAGCGACCAGTTTTCGATGTAGTAAATGTCCAGTTGCACCATCTGCTCGAATGACAGCCGATACCGTCCGCTGACCTGCCATAACCCTGTCAGGCCCGGTTTCACATCCAATCTTTTGCGGTGCCAGGATTCGTAACATTCGACTTCATAAGGAATCGGCGGACGAGGACCAACCAGACTCATTTCGCCTTTGAAAACATTGAAAAGCTGCGGCAATTCATCAAGGCTGGTTTGTCTCAGCCATCTGCCAATGCCGGTCAGCCGGGAATTATTGATAAATTTGTAACTGGGAGCCTGCTCCGTTCCAAGATTGATCTTGCCTTCTTTTTTGATGACCCGCTGCATATATTCGCGGTGAGCTTCGTCAACCTCAGTGGTATTGGTCATCGAGCGAAATTTGTAAAGCAGAAACACCTGACCATCCATGCCGACTCGTTCCTGGCGGTAGAACACTGGCCCGGGCGAACTCAGTTTGATGGCCAGCCCAATCACCATCCAAAACGGAGCCGCGACCAGCAACATCACGGAACTGGCCAGAATGTCCACAGTGCGTTTGAACAATCGGGCTGATGTGGATAGCGGCTCTTCAAACAACCGCACCATCGGCACAGCTCCCAACTGTTCGACATAGGTTTTTCGTGGAATGCAATTGAGCAGATTCGGCACCACGCGAAACCTCACGCGCACGCCTCGACCGCATTTGACCATGGTGTCGAACAACATCTGCGGCGAAATTCCAGGATCGGTAATCAAGACTTCGCCTATCCCGTAAACCCTTATGAATCGGTGCATTTCGTCGTATCGGCCAAGTGTCGGCCACTGGTTCAGCGCAGGGCTTTTCGGCGGTTTGCCGTTCGGAGTGACAAAGCCGACCACCCGGCGACCGAGTTTCGGATCGTGCGCGATTTCGTTGACGCACATTTCGGCGACGCCGTTCGACCCGACGATCAAAATCGGAATTACATTGATATGGCGGCGGCGATAAAACGTCTGCAAGCTGCGAAGCGCCGCCCTGTAACCCAGAAACACCGTCAGGTTCAGCACATAAAACAACAGAAAGATGATCCGGGAATATGAAAAAGCCGAGTAAGCGAATCCGCCTCGGTAAAAAAACGCCAGCACAATCACCAGCAATGCACCAATCGAAACCGCTTTGAAGATGTTGATGAAATCTTCGCTGAAGGAGAATTCGCCCCGCACTCGATACAATCCGCGATGCCAGAATGTCAGTGCCTGAATCAGCGGAACGAAATACAACACACTCAAATAAGGCGCGTAATGTTCTTCCACTCCAACCGGCATCCATATCGTCAAAGCCCCCAGATGTCGTTCCGCCCAAAGGAAAATCGCTTTTTCAGGGTGGCGCAGCCAATAAGCCAGCAGAAATAATCCCGACGCCAGAAAACCATCAAACACCACCAAGAAGCCCGTGATCAATCGTATGGAGAGTTCGCTCAGCGGCAAAATACGCGGCAATGCTGGACGGCGCGCGTCTGCCGGAGTCCCTGAAAACGGTTTGCTGTTCGGTGATGAAAGTGACGACATTGTACGATCCAAGTAATGCTGGGAAGGGGAAACTTGCCGCGATCATACGGCAAGAAACTCAAACGCTTCAACCAATGAACTGTTCGATCTGTTATTGATTACGTTGGTCTGAAATTTTCGGTTTTCGTGAAAATGGAGAAATGTCGCTGGAATCTCCCGGCTACGCATTGAGAATATGTTGGTAGGACAGTTGCGGAAACGTCATGGAAGGACAGGTCATAGGAGGTTGCGGTCAATTACGAAACGTATCAGATATGTCCTCAATGCGTAGCGCGAGAGCAAGGTTGGTAATGCGGTGGAGCATTAACCAAGTCGCTGTCACGCAGTGATACTGGCTGCTGCGCGACAAAATCAAAGAACTGTTTTCAATACAGCCCGCTCCTAATTTGGTGCAGAGCTGATTCGGAATTTATCCCAGCAAAGATTCGCTGTTATTTGTTCGTCCGAAACTTTTCATAAGCCCACGAGGTGTAATTCTGTACGGTCACATCCGACATCCCCATCATACGACTGATGCTCAATCCCATCATCGTCAGCATAAACACTGTGGAGGCTCCGATCAGGGTCAGTAGCAGAGAATACTCAACCAGGCTCTGCCCTGCTTCATCTTTCAAAAATTCGATCACAATCTCTTTCATAAATCCCCGATCCTTTTTTTAAGTGAGGTAACAGTACCGGGGGCACCGTTTGTCGCTTTCGACGCTCAAGACAAGTGCAACGACTGTGCCAGCGCAATTTTCGATTTCATCTTTCCAGCTAACTCAAGAAATAGCTAAAGATAAAGCTTTCGATTTAGCGCTGGTAAGGAGCTTGCGGAGACAGTGTCGTCAATTGTGGATGTAAGTTTTTCCGCCTGTGTACACGATTGATTACAAAATCAGCCGGGATTGTCGTTAATTGTCAAAGCTGTCAGCCGTAGGTAAAGTGTTTGTGGAGCGAGTTGTTTTTGCCCTCCATGACAGAAACTGGCAAACGACCCGCTACACATTTCCAAAAGGGTTTATCAAACGTGGGGAGCGCGATCAACAAAATCAGATTGGCTGTAATCATCTTATTAGCTGCCGTCTATTTGCAGCCCACCACTTCAGCGCAGGATCAATCCGCCAACATCGAAGCCGGGCGACAAATCTTTATTGGTTCGTGCAGCGTGGGTTATTGCCACGGGTTGGGAGGAGTAGGCGGGGGTGGTCCGAAGCTGGCCGGGCGAAAATTCAGCGTTCGATACCTGACGCAAGTCATCAACGAAGGCGTGCAGGAAACTACCATGCCTGGTTTCAAAAACAACCTCAGCCAGGAACAACTCGGCAATCTGATTCTCTACGTCCAATCGCTGGCGATTTCAACGGCGACTGAATCTAATCAACCAGCAGTACAAGAACACTTGTCGGAAGACCGTGAATTGATGGGCAACGCAGCAGCCGGTCGAACAATGTTCTTCGACTCTTCGTCGGCTCCAAGTTGCATCGTTTGCCACAGCATTGACGGACGCGGCGGAAAGATCGCTCCCGATCTGAGCGAAATTGCCGCCAAGCCTGCCAAAGAAATTTTGCAAAGCATCTCCGAACCGAACGCCAACATAGATGATAAATACGCGACGCTGACCTTGACGTTGAAAAACGGCGCACGCTTCACGGGCGTCAAACACGATGAAAACGCGACCAGTTTGCGACTTTACGACACATCGTCGTTGCCGCCGATTTCGCGCAGCTTCCTGAAATCGGAAATCGCCAAAACCGAAACGCTGAAAACATCGGCAATGCCCGGCGATTACGCGACGAAGTATTCGCGCCAACAGTTGCTCGATCTGGTCGGCTTTTTGAAATCCGGTGGCGAAAACAGATGAAACCGGCGGTTTCCCGCCGCTTCACTGCGGCAGTATGATTGAAGCCCTAACTCGAAGCACAAGGAGGTAAGTTCATGATTGCAGCGCTCGAACAAATCAAACCGGAGACCGCTGAATTGCTGGCCGCCGAGGCAAAAGCCCACCATCTTTCTGTGGATGAATACTTGCGGAGTCTGCTTCCACATACCAACGGAACAGCAGAAGCGACTGAGGAACTGACACCAGAAGAGAGAGTCAAGCAATGGCGGGACTTTGTTAAGGAGTATTCCGTGCGCGGCGTGGTTGCGGACGATTCCCGCGAAAGCATCTACACCAGAGAGGATGAAGCCTTATGAGCGTTGCATTGGGCACAAATATTCTGGCTCGTAGCATTGAGCCAGATCACCCAATGCACGATCCGGCAAACCTGGCGATTGAAATTCTAGCGGCGCGCAAAGAGTGATTTGCGTTCTGGCACAGAGCCTTTATGAGTTCTGGGTTATCGCCACTCGTCCGCGTGAACAAAATGGATTGGGATTGAGCGCGACCGAAACCAAATCCAGACTCGACAAGTTCCAAAAACTCTTTATGTTGAAAACCGACCGTGCGGCGGTTTATAGCGAATGGAAACAATTGGTCACTCAGCATGCTGTGATGGGTAAACCGGCGCACGACGCTCGGCTGGTTGCAGCCATGAAGGTTCACGGCATCACGCATCTGCTGACGTTCAACACCGACGATTTCAAACGTTTTCAAGACATCACAGTTCTCTCTCCTACTGAGGTCAATCACGCCAATGGCTAATTTCACTCGACGAAAATTCGTTCAAACCGCAGGGGCCTTCGCCGCAGGCAGCGCGCTGTTGGATTCGCAACGACGCGGACATCCCAACGCGATCAAATCGCTGGTTAAAGACTTGTTGCTATACGTCGGCACCTACACCAACAACAACCGCAGCGAAGGCATTTACCTGTACCGAATGAATCTGGCATCGGGAAAGCTGGAAAGGCTGAGCAGCACGCCCGGCATTTCCAATCCGGCATTTCTGGCGATTGATCCGTCGAAACGTTTTTTATACGCCGCCAACGAAAGCGGCGAGTTTTTAGGCAAAAAAGGCGGCGGCTTTACGTCCTTCTCGATTGACCAGAACACCGGAGCGCTGACGAAACTCAACGAAGTGACGACGCCCGGAGTGCCGTGTCATCTGTCGGCTCATCCGTCAGGGAAAGCGATTCTGGGAGCCAATTACGGCGGAGGCAATGTTGTCATTTATCCGGTGAAAAAAGACGGCTCGCTTGGCGAAATGTCCGATGTCGCCCAGCACACAGGCAAAGGCGTTGATCCGCGACGACAGGAAGGCCCGCACGCACATTGCGTGATGCTGGACGCCACAGGTCAATTCGCTTTCGCTCCCGATCTGGGCATAGACAAAGTGATGATCTACAAAGTGGACGCTGCCAAAGCCAAACTGAAGCCGAATGGGTTTGCCGCATTGAAACCCGGCGCTGGCCCGCGCCATTTCGCGTTTCACCCGACCTACGATTTCGCTTACGTCATCAGCGAACTGAATTCGACAATGACGGCGTTCCGTTATGACAAATCCAAAGGTGCGCTGACCGAACTGCAGACGCTTTCGACCTTGCCCGAAGGATACAAACAGACCAGTTATTGCGCTGATGTTCATGTGCATCCGTCAGGCAAATTCCTGTACGGATCGAATCGCGGCCACAACAGCATCGTCATCTTTTCGATTGATGAACGCACCGGCAAGCTGACGCTGATTGGCCACGAATCCACGCGCGGCAACTGGCCGCGCAATTTCGGCATTGATCCGACCGGCCAGTTTCTGCTGGTTGGGAACCAAAACAGCAACTCCATCGCTACATTCAAAATTGACGGACAAACCGGCAAGCTCTCGCCGTATGGCAATTTGCTGGAAATACCCGCGCCGGTCTGTTTGAAATTCATTCCGGCATTTTCGTAAAAATTTGGAGTGCTGCGGCTCTGGCGCAGCTTTGGTCTTTCGTATGCTTGTTATTCCTCTGCAAAGGACTACCAAAGCTACGCCAAAGGCGTAGCACTCATAGAACAAACTATGGAAACTACCTCGACTCTTCACACCACCCGCGTTGCAGAAATTCAAACCGCGTTGCAGCAAGCCGGACTGGATGGCTGGTTGTTTTGCGATTTTCGCCACAGCGATTTGCTGGCCTGGCGCATTCTGAAACTGGACGCCAACGTTCACGCTTCGCGCCGCTGGTTTTATTTCGTTCCCGCTTCGGGCGAACCGTCGAAGATCGTCCATGCCATCGAAACCGACAAACTGGACGCGCTGCCTGGCGGCAAAACGATTTACCTGCGCTGGCAGGAATTGCACGCCGCGCTGCAAACCGCCGTCAACGGCCACAAGCGCATTGCCATGCAGTATTCACCCGACAATGCGATTCCGTACATGGCTCGCGTAGACGCCGGAACCGTCGAACTGGTTCGCAGTTTCGGTGCCGAAGTCGTCACCAGCGCCGATCTGGTGCAAGTTTTCGAAGCTGTTTGGTCGCCAGCCCAACATGCTTCGCATGTCGAAGCCGCCGAGAAAGTTTACAAAATCATCCACGAAGCCTTTGCCGAAATCGGTCGCGCCATCCGCGCTGAGGAAGCACTGAACGAATACCAGATTCAGCAATTCATCTGGCGGCGGTTTGACGAAGAAGGCATGCACGCCGACCACGCGCCGATTGTTTCGGTCAACGCCAACAGCGCGCGCCCGCATTACGCGCCTTCGGCAGAAGTGCATTCGCCGATCAAGGCTGGCGATTTCGTTTTGCTCGACGTGTGGGCGAAGCTCAAAGCCCCGGGTTCGGTGTACGCCGATTTGAGCTGGACGGGATTTGTCGGCGAAACGGTTCCTAAAAAATACAGCCAAATTTTCGACATCGTCGCCGGAGCGCGCGATGCCGCCGTTGCGTTCATTCGCGAAAAAGTCGCGGCAGGCGTTTCGTTCAAAGGCGCGGAAGTTGACGACGTGTCACGCGCAGTCATCGTCAACGCCGGATACGGCGACAAATTCCTGAACCGCACTGGCCATTCCATTGGCGAAGAAGTTCACGGCAACGGCGCAAACATTGATAACCTGGAAACTCCCGATACGCGCACCGTGTTGCCGCGCACCTGTTTTTCGATTGAGCCGGGAATTTACCTGCCCGGCGATTTCGGCTTGCGGTCGGAAATTGACGTGTACGTCGGCGACGGCGAAGTCCTGATCGCCGGTCAGCCGATTCAAACGGCTGTCATTCCTATTCTGCGTTCATGAACCGAGGAGAACTGCTCACACGATTGACCATCTGGATCGCCATTGGCGGTTACGCGGCTGGCGTTTGTCTGATGCTGCTCGGTCGTGAAAGTCGCGCCTGGCAATCGCGAGCACGATGGATTTGGACGGTTGGCTGTCTGGCCTTGCTTACACACACTCTCTGTGCGTTTCACTTTTATCACGACTGGAGCCAGGAATCGGCGTTGCGCGAAACGGCTCGGCAAACCGCCGAAGTCACCGGAGCGAATTGGGGCGGCGGGTTGTATATCAACTACGCGTTTCTGACGGCTTGGATTGCGGACGCGGCCTGGTGGTGGCGAGATTTGGAAAAATACCGGCGGCGTCATTGGACGATTACTGCTGTTTGGCAATTCGTCATGATCTTCATGATTTTCAACGCCACCGTGGTTTTCAAAACCGGCCTGGTTCGCTGGATCGGAGTTGGAATTTGTTTTGGACTGTTGGCGATTTTTCTCACCGCAGAGGCGCGGAGAACGCTGAGGAATCGCAGAGAAACTTAAAAGACCTCTGCGGAACTCTGCGCCTCTGCGGTGAAGCAGTTCAACATCGTAAAGGACTTATTTGATGAACATTGCAAAAGCGGAACTGGCGCGTCCACCAATCTTTCTAGCGCGATTGCCGATGTATTACGGCTGGGTGAATTTGACTGTTGCCGCTTTGGCGATGGTCGGCACGCTGCCCGGTCGCACGCAAGGTTTGGGATTGATCACCGAATCCTTGCTCCGAGATTTGCAGATTGACCGTGTGCTGTTCGCTCAGATCAATTTGTGGGCAACGCTGATTGGCGCATTGTTTTGTTTCGGCATTGGTCGTTTGATTGACCGCGTCGGCAGTCGTGTAGTGCTGACTGCCGTAATGCTGGCGTTGGCCGCAGTCGTGCTGGCAATGAGCGGAGCGCGCAGTGTGGTATTGCTGGCGGTGTTGATTACCTTGACGCGCGGATTCGGCCAAAGCGCGCTGTCAGTCGTCAGTTTGACGATGGTCGGTCAATGGTTTGTCAAACGGCTGAGTCTGGCGATGGGCGTGTACACCGTGTTGATGAGCATAGGCTTCATGATTGCCTTTCCGGTTGTGGGTTCGATTGTCGTCGGCAGCGGTTGGCGCTCCGCTTGGGGCGGAGTCGGTTTTGCGCTGTTGCTGCTGGCTCCGATTGGCTGGTTGCTGGTGCGACACACGCCGGAAAGTTCGGGCTTGGCGCTGGACGGTGAGAAGGCCAGCGAAGAACCGCCAGAAACGCTGACAGGTTTCACCTTGCGCCAAGCTTTGCTGACGCCTGCTTTCTGGGTCTTTGCCTTGTCGAGTTCGGTGTACGGATTGATCGCTTCGGGCATTGCGCTGTTCAACGAATCCATTCTGGCCGAACGTGGGTTCGACGCCAGTGTGTATCACCGCACGCTGGTCATCACAGCGTTGACCGCTTTGGCCGGAAACTTTTTAGGCGGATGGCTGGCGGAAAAATGGCGGATGAATCGGTTGATGGCGCTGGCGATGGCGATGCTGGCCGGAGCGTTATTGGCGCTGCCGTATGTTCAATCCGAATTGCACGTTGTCGCATGGGCTGTGGTGATGGGCTTGGCCGGAGGTTTCGTCATCGTCCTGTTCTTTTCGTTCTGGAGTCGCGCCTTTGGCCGCGCTCATTTGGGCAAGATTCAGGGCGCTGCACAATCATTGACCGTCGTCGCTTCTGCCGTTGGGCCGTTGCTGCTGGCCGAATGCGTCGAACAAACCGGATCGTATGCAGTGATGTTTTACGCCTTGTCGCTGGTCGTTGCCGCGCTAGGCGTCAGCGCCTGGCTGGTTTCGATCCCGAATCCGGTTGCCGAAAATGACCATTGAAGCAGTACAATCACCTCGAGAGGAGATTTTTTATGAGCAAACCAGATGTGGCTTATCAAATCGAAACAGGTTTTTATCCTGAAGCCCCTCATGTGCGACGTTTACACATTCCACCGGAGATGATGACGTACGAAGCGTTGTCGGATTTCGGCAAAGAGCTTTATCGGTTGAGCGAGGAAATCGCTGAAGATGGCGAAGGATTACATTCAGAAGAAGAATTGGAACGAGAACTGGCACGACGACGCGGCGGGTATTTGAGCGAAGACGATGAGTAAACAGCTTACAGTTGTGGATTCGTCCGTGTTGATTAACGCAGCCATTGGCCCAGACCCTGCACGACGATTTCGCGCCATTGTGTTACTTGCCGACCAACGCCGCGAATTTGTCGCAACACGGTTTCTGGAACTTGAAGTTCTGCCCATTGCAACCCGGTATCGAAAACAAAAAGAACTGAGTTTCTATAAACAGTTTTTCAATTCGGTTGCGCACTGGATTGATGAAAAGCCGTTGATTCAGCCTGCGCTCGATCTGGCTTGCCAGTACGGATTGGGCGGTATGGATGCGCTGCACTTGGCCGCAGCGATTTCCATGAATGCGGAATTCGTTTCTGCCGAACGCCCTGGCAAGCCGTTGTATCAAGCCTACTCAAACACCTTGACCATTCACTGATTCGGTTACTGAACGCTTGCTCGGCTTACGGCAACGCCTTGATGCGAATGTTGCGGAATTCCACCAGCGAGCCGTGCCCCAAAAATCCGATGTGGCCGTTTTTGTTTTTCAGCCCCGGATGTTTTTTCAACACGGATTCTTCCTTCACCAGATTCAAATCAGCGTCCAGAATAATCACGCCGTTCAGCGTCACGCGGATGTGGCTGCCATTGGCCATGATTTCTTCCGTGTTCCATTCGCCCGCCGGTTTCAGATAGCCCGTCCGCGCCGGAATCACGTCGTACACCGAACCGTGATGCTGTTCTGATTTGATCTTGCCTTTGTACTTTTCGTGGCCGTCGTCGAGGATTTGAATTTCCATGCCCTGATACGCCGCATCGCCTTCCAGTGGAGCGCGAATGCCTATGCCATTGTTTCCGCCGGGTTCGGTTTTGAATTCAAAGCGGAAGATGAAATTGGCGTACTGTTTTTCCGTGAACAGATTTCCACCGCCATCCAGCGGGCAAACGATGGTTCCGTCCTTGATGACGTAACCGGGGCCACGGCCTTTGACCAGTTTCCAGCCGTTCAGGGTTTTGCCGTCGAACAATTGCACAAAGCCTTGTTCATCATTTTGCGGCTTGGCGGTTTGCGCAACGGCATTCGTCGCCAACGCCGCCACGACCATCAGCAGCAGACCAAATAGTTTTTTCATACAGTCGCTCCGTCTTGAAAAATTGTTGAAGTTTACAGACTCTCGATCACACAGAGAGGGTTTTCAAAAGTGCGGTAATGATAAGCACGACAAACGGTTTGGTAAACCATTGCGAAATCCGCCTGCCCGTCGCCTGCGCTCTTGCGTCCAGAATCGCCTGCGTTAAGCTATCGCCGCTTGCAAGTACAATCTGGCTGTCAAAACCTCCGGGAGCGAGCGCCATGACCACGCCGATTCTGACCACAAAACTTTCTATTCCACCCAGACGCCCCGACTGGATCATACGGATGCGTCTGTTGAATCGGCTGGACGAAGGCTTGGGGCGCAGATTGACTTTGATTTCCGCGCCCGCCGGTTCGGGCAAAACGACACTGGCGGCGTCGTGGCTGCACGGATTGCGCGGGCAAAAAGCTACTGCTCCGCGCATCGCCTGGCTTTCGCTGGATCAGGAAGACAATGACCCGGTTCGGTTTCTGACGCATTTCATCGCTGCGTTACAGCGCATTGATCCGCAAGTTGGGCAAGCTGCGCAGTCGTATTTGAAAACGCCACACGTCATCAATCTCAACCATTTGATGACGCTGCTCATCAACGACCTGGCCAGTCATTCGGAAAAACCGACGGGATCAACCGAGCCGGAAGCGAGGCGCAAACCTCGACACAGCATTCTGGCGTTGGATGATTATCACGTCATCAATCGCGCCGATCTGCAATCCGCCGTGGCGTTTTTCCTGGAGCATTTGCCGTCGCAATTTCAGTTGATGGTGGTCACGCGCGAAGAACCGTCGTTGCCGTTGCCGCGATTGCGCGTGCGGCGCGAAGTCACGGAAATTCGTCCGCAGGATTTGCGCTTCAACGGCGAAGAAACCGTCGCGTTTTTGAAACGCACCATGGGATTGGCGCTGACGCCAGAAGAAGCGCGACGGCTGGAAGACCACACCGAAGGCTGGGTCGCCGGATTGCAAATGGCCGCGTTGTCTTTGCGCGGGCGCGAAACGGGCGATCCGGACGGTTTGTCCGATTGGCCGACCGAAGATTTCAGCAGCGGCGGACGCGACATCATTGATTACCTGGCGGCGGAGGTCTTGCGACAGCAACCGGAAGAAATCCGCACGTTTCTGCATCAAACGGCGATTCTGGATCGGTTCAACGCTTCACTGTGCGACGCCGTCACCGGGCGTTCGGACGGTCAGGCGGCGCTGTGTTATCTGGAACGCGCGAATCTGTTTTTGATTCCGTTGGACGACCAGCATCAGTGGTACCGATACCATCATCTGTTTGCGGATTTTCTGCGCGCTGAATCTGCCGAAGCGGAGCGGCAGGAATGGCACATTCGCGCCAGCCGCTGGCACGAATCGCATGGCCTGACGCCGGAAGCGATCAAACATGCCCTGGCCGGGCGTGATTACGAATCGTCCGTTCGGTTGATTCGGCGCGGAGCAGAAGAAGCGTGTCGCGTCGGGGCTTACAGCACGCTGCTCGGCTGGGTCAACGCGCTTCCCGAAAAAGTAGTTCGCGCGCACAGCGATCTGCTGGTGCATAAGGGTTGGATTCTGTATTTACGCGGCGAAATCGTCACCGGCGAAGCCTATGCCGCTCTGGCCGTCGCCACTCAACGCCCCGACGATTTGCCGTTGCATCGCGGAATGCTGCTCGGGTTTCAGGCTTATCTGGCCATCAACCGCGACGAAGCCGCGCAAGCCGTTCATTTCGCTGACGAAGCGCTGAAGTTTCTGGGCGACACCGAATCGTTTTATCGCACAACGGCGCTCAGCCATCTGGGACAAGCTCAACGATTGACCGGCGACCGGCAAGCAGCCATTCACACGCTGCGACAAACCATAGCGCTGGGCGAACGGCTCGGTCATTATCTGCCCATGCTGGAAGCGCTGGGTTATCTGGCCTTGCTGTTGTACCAGCAAGGCAAACTGCGCGAAGCCATTGCGTCGTGCGAACAGGCTGCGCGCCAATTTCTGGATGCTCATGGTCATCCGCTGCCCGTCGCAGGATTCATTTATGTTCCACTGGGAATGCTCTATTACGAAACCAACGATCTGGAACGCGCGGCTTATCATCTGACGACGGGCATTTCGCTCTGCCAGCAAATGGGAACCGTGTATGCCACGCTGGCCGGACAACGCACGCTTATCAAACTGCATTACGCGCAAGGAGACATAGAATCGGCCTGGGAAGTATTGGCCGCTGCGCGCGAACTGGCCGAACGGTCAGAAAATCAACGCCGCATTCGCACGGTCACGGCCATTCGCGCGGAGCTTCAATTGCGAATGGGACACGTGGCCGCCGCGGCCATGACGCTGGCCGATTTACCTGCTTCGCCCGCCGAACGTTCGGAACAGGAAAACCTGACATACGCACGGTTGCTGATGGCGCAGGATCAACCGCAAGCCGCGCTTGACTTGTTGCGCCAGATTGAGTTGATCGCCCAGCGCCAGCATCGCCATGGCAATCTGATTGCGATTTACCTGCTGCAAACGATTGCCAACCATGCGCTTCATCTGACCGAAGCCGCGCTCGACCGTCTGGAACAAGCCATTTGTCTGGCCGCGCCCGAAGGTTATCGTCGAGTGTTTCTGGATGAAGCCGCTCCAATTGCCGCGTTGCTGGCTGACCAACAACACGTCGCCCCGGCATTCGTCGCCAGCGTCCGCGAAGCATTTTCCAAACATCCGCTCGTTGCCCGGCAACCGGTTTTGTCTTCAATCTCACAGTCATTGGTTGAACCACTCAGCGAAACACAACGCGCCGTTCTGCGCTTGGTGGCCGACGGATTATCCAACCGCGACATTGCCGCCCGGCTGGCCATCACCGAAGGAACCACCAAATGGCATCTCAACCAGATTTACGGCAAGCTCAACGTCAGCAGCCGCACGCAAGCTGTTGCCCAGGCGCGCCAACTCAGACTGCTTTGAAACCGACTTTTCCAGACCGCACCTAACTTTCGATAGGTGAACCCTGTCCGAACGCTTGCTAGACTGGCTTCATTCTTTAACCGGTATTTTCATAACCGATACATCCAATTGACTCGATAAAAAGTAACAAAGCACTGATTCAGTTCCGGGCTGGCTGGGAGAAAACGTAATTCGCACGCTACGTTTGTTTTTGCCATGCAATCCAATGGATCGGACGCACGCATCCGGTCAAAGTCCAACCATCAACCTTGAAACCTCAATGGTTTTGAAACCTTGATGGGGTTTCATCAGGAGTCAGCGCTATGAAAAATTCCGCCCGTCGTACCAATTCTCTGCTCGCGATCCTGCTGTCGGTTTTGTTGACAAGTATGACAGGAACGTGGGTGGTTGCTCAGAATGCTTCAGGTTCCATCAACGGGACGGTCACTGATCCCGACGGGGCGGTCGTCGCCAACGCCACAGTGACCGCCACCAACAAAGCCAACGGCGCTGCGCGCAGATTGACCTCCGGCAACGAAGGCAGTTATTCCATCGAAAACCTGATGCCCGGCGAATATGAGGTAAAGGTCGAAGCCAAAGGCTTCACATCGCAGATTCGCTTGTTGACAGTACAGGTAGGCACCAGCACGAATGGGAACTTTTCCCTCTCCATTGGCGGAACCAGCCAGACGGTGGAAGTCATTGGGGGCGCGCCGATTCTCAACACCTCCGATTCAGGATTGGGCGGAGTGGTAACGCAACGACAGGTCGAAAATCTCCCCCTGAACGGGCGAAGTTTTCTCTCGGTCGCCATGTTGGAACCGGGCGTGACCGTCACCTATCAGGCGACTTCCGGTGTGCTCAATCAAAACGATTTTTTCCAGGTGGGAGTGGGCGGAGCGCCTTCGTATATGACGGTCATTTCAGTTGACGGCGCGCGCGCCAATGACCGCATCACAGGCGGAACCTCGCAAAATTTTTCCGCCGAAACGGTGCAGGAATTTCAAATCAGCACCATCGGATTCGATCTTTCGACCGGTACGGTTTCCGCCGGAGCGGTGAACATCGTTTCGCGCGGCGGAACCAATCAATTTCACGGCAGCGCCTTTCTCTTTTTCCGCGATCACAACATCGCAGCCTTTCCGGCGCTGGCGCGTTCCTGTCCGGGCTTGGCGACGGACAGTCCGCTGTGCCGCGACCCAGGATCACGCAAACGGTTGGAAGACCCGTTCTTCGTCCGCCGCCAATACGGCGGAACCATCGGCGGCCCGGTCGTCAAAAACAAACTGTTCTTTTTCGCCAATTACGAACGCAGCGATCAGGTCGGCGCCCAACCCATCGCGTTTACCGATCCGCTGCTGACTGGATTCAACCACATCGGCAAAGTGCCCTTCGATCAACATCTGATCGGAACCCGCATTGATTACCGCCCGAATGACAAACACACTATGTTCATTCGCGGCAACATAGACAAAAACGACAGTGTCGCGGGAACCGGACTGGAATCCACCTGGATCGCGTCGAGCAATTTCTCCTACCAGACGCAATTCGGCATTACCAGCGTGCTCAAGCCGACGTTGGTCAACGATTTCCGCTTTGCGTATTCATATTTCCGCAACCGGCTAGGCCCGCCCACACAGGAAGTTTGCGAAAGCCTGGCCAGCGACCCGCTGTTCTGTTTTGGCGTCGGCGGCACACAAATCAATTTCTTCGGCGGATTGTCGGTCGGCAACAACGCCAACACGCCGCAAGATCGCCATCCGCGCACTTATCAATACACGGACAACCTCAGTTGGACGAAAGGGACGCATCGCGTGCGCTTCGGCGGCAACTGGGAACACATTTACAGCCGAGGAAGCTGGTTCCGAAATTTCGCCGGAACGTTCTCATCCTTCAATCCGGTGACGGTGCAGCAATTGAACCCGACGCTGTATAACACTCTGCCAGCCAGTTTGAAGCCTGGTTACACGGGGCGACCGGCGACCTTTGCCGAATTGCTGCAACTGCCAGTCAGCGGTCAATTGACCATCGGCATTGGCGATGGCGCGCAACCGGTCGCTTACCTGTTCGACCAGTTGGCAACCAATAACCATTACCGGCTTTACGTGCAGGACAGTTGGCAAATACGTTCGAAATTCACGCTGAATTACGGATTGGCCTGGTCGTTTGAAGACAACCAGCCGTATCACCTGTTGGATCGCCCGCAATATCTGAAACCCACTGGCATTCAATTGGGAGTCATTCCTTACGATTACAACAACTTCGATCCGGCGGTGGGGTTTGCCTGGTCGTTGAATGACAAAACAGTCATTCGGTCCAGTTTTTCGGTGCATCATTCTTCCGGCAACCGAAATTACCTGAAATTGCAGGATCAGATTTTGATTGGCCCGGCGGGCAGCGGATTGGTCAGCGCCGGTTCTTCGTCCGTGCCGAATCCGAAATTCGGCCAACCCGGCCAACCGCAGTTTTTGATTTTTGCCACCAACCAGCCAGTGGATTTTCGCGGGCAGGACATGGTGAACAATCTGGCGGCAATCCGTGCGTTTTTGGAGGCCAACAATCGGTATAACGGGACTGATCTTTCAATTCGCAACATCGAAGTCCGCAAACAAGCGCCAGCGGCGGGAACCGAAGCCATTTTCGACGCCAATCACCGAACGCCGTACACAATTCACCTAAATGCCGGCGTCCAGCGACAGATCAGAAACGACCTGTCCGTATCGGCGGATTTCGTCATGCGTCGCGGAGTCAAATTCGGCCAAAACGAATTCATGCTGGACGACATCAATCGCTGGAACCGGTTCAGCGGATATAATCTGCTGGCCACGGGAACGGCGATTCCCACGCGCAACCCCATCATTCCGGCGTGTACGACAACCGCGCAAGCCAACGATCCAAAAGCCCAGTGCTCGTTGGGGCCGATCTTTTACGCGGTGCCGGGGATTCTTTCGCGTTATACCGCGTTGCAGGTCAAAGTGGACAAGCGCATGAGCAATGGATTCCAATTGACCGGCGCTTATGCGCTGGCGCGCTACACGTCGTTCAACAGCTTCACCAGCTACACCGATTATTCGGAAAACTTCGGCTTGAGCGGCGCAACGCCGAAACATTCCGGTTCGGTCAGCGGCATCTGGGATTTGCCGAAATACACTGGCGATCAACGATTCCTGCGCGGTGCATTCAATGGATGGCAACTGTCCACGATCATGCAGTTCCGCAGCCGCGACATCAGCTCGATCACTCTGGGCACGCTCGACCCTGAAGGCGACGGGTTGTTCGTGTTCCGGCTGCCGGGCACGGGAATCAATTCCTTCGGACGAGGCCAGAACGCCAACGACATACGCCGGTTAGTGGATGAATACAACGCCAAATTCCCGGCGCCGCAAAACGCCATTCTGGCGCAGATTGGTCGTCAGAACCGCGATGCGCTCGGCACGGCCTATCCGCACATTGTGTTGCCGGACAATTTCCAATCAGGCGACAGTTTTCTGACCCACGACCTGCGTGTCACACGAATCATCGCAATCAAGGAAAAGATCAAGCTCAACCTGATTGCCGAAGGGTTCAACATCTTCAACATCGCCAATCTGACCGGTTACACCGGTTCGCTGGCCAGCGCAGCTTACATACGGCCTGTGGGAACGTTGAACGCCACCACCGGAGCCGTGACCATTACCACTCCCGGTCGTCCGAACCCGAATAACAATTTCGGACAGGCGACCAACCGTGTCAGCCCGATTTTCGGAACGGGCGGGCCACGTGCATTCCAGTTCGCGGCTCGGCTCAGTTTTTAACGACACAGGGACGAAGACGCTCTACTGCGTTTTCCTCCCTTTCCGCATATCGCTCAACCACACACAGGCAGGATTCTGCGTTTCGATTCCTGAACCGATTATGAAAAAACAAGTGATCTCTTTTTTGATTTTGGCTTTGCTGGGATGTTTTGTGATTGAGGCTTTCGCGCAGGAAAAGAAACTCAAAACCGGGTTGTGGCCGGAAGATTGGGTGTACACCTTGGCCGAAGGCGTGACCACGCGCGAAGTCACCTTTTACAGCGACGGCGTAGCCTGTTACGGCAAAATTTTCTTTCCGAAAGGATTTTCGACCACCGGCAAAACTCCCGGCATAGTGCTGGGGCAAGGTTGGGCGGGAAATCATTTTTCGATTGAAAAGTACGCGGCGCGCTTTGCCGAAAAAGGCTTGGTAGCGATGGTCATTGATTATCGCGGCTGGGGGTCGAGCGATGGATTTGTTTCGCAAGCCCAACCCTCCGTCAGTCGCGGCGAAAAAGAACCCATCCGTGACGACAAACGCTATTCAAACGAAAAAACCGACGTGACGATCAAACGCACGCGGTTGATTCCGCATAAACAGGTCGAAGATTACCGCAACGCAATTTCCTATCTGCAAGGCGAACCCGGCGTTGACCAGGATCGCATAGGCATTTGGGGATCGAGTTTTGCCGGCGGCAATGTAATCGTCGTCGCAGCATTGGATTCGCGCGTCAAAGCCATTGTCGGGCAAGTTCCGGCCATCTCCGGCAAAAACGCGCCGGTTGGACCTGTCCCGCTTCGCGGCAGAGCGCTGGAGGACGCGATTCAGCGCGCTCGCACAGGCAAAGGCAGCGAATTCGAGACAGGCTTTTCCTACCGGCGAATGGTGGACACGGAAACCACTCAGATGGTCGCCGAATACCGCCCGTTCCATTACCTGAAAGCCATCGGCGACCGCCCGGTGCTGCTGATTCCGGCAGAAAAGGAAGAACTGATCAACAACAAGGACAATGCCGTCGCCGCAATAGACGTGTTGACGGGACCGAAAAAGCTGCTGATTGTTCCCGGCATCACGCATTTCGAGATATACATTGGCGAAGCCTTTGAAATCAGTTCCAATGCCGCCGCTGCGTGGTTCCGCGAACATCTGGGCTTGGAACCCAAGGCAGAAACTAAACCCAACGGTCAGTAGAGGAGAATACGCATGACGTTTGCTGGTCCGACGAATCACCGAATCCTTTCCGTGGCGCTGATCCTTCTTGGAATCTGGATTGGACTTCACGCAATCAACGATTCTCAAGCCGCTGCAAAGCTGGAAATCAAAACGCTCTCTTCGCGTCCTGATCTGGTCAGTGGCGGAGACGCCTTGATCGAAGTCATCGCTCCCGCCGGAGCGAAAGTCACGCTGACGCTCAATGGCCGGGACATCACCAACCAATTGAAGACCGAAGGAACGAGTCTGCGCGGCGTGGTCAGCGGATTCAACGTCGGCGAAAACTCATTGCTGGCGAAAGCCGGAAAGCTTCAAGCCGGTTTGAAAGTGACGAATTATCCAATCACCGGGCCGATTCTTTCCGGGCCGCATTTGACGCCTTACGAATGCCGCACAGTCGAATCGGGTTTGGGGCAACCGCTCGATGCCAATTGTTCGGCCAAACAGAAGATCGAATACTTTTACCGAACGACGAACAACACATTCAAACCGCTGGCCGATCCTGTCAGCCGCCCGGCGGATTTGGCGAAGATAACGACTTATGACGGCAAAACCGTGCCGTACATCGTTCGCGTGGATTCGGGCACGATCAATCGCAGCATCTATCGCATCGCCATCCTAGACGCCCCCAATCCCGAAACAAACGGCGGGCAATGGACGCCAGGCGCAGGATGGAATCGCAAACTCGCAGTCAGCTTCGGCGGAGGCGCGGGCACGCAATATAACCAGGGAAACAATCAAGCCAACGCCGCGCTGAATCATCTGTATCTGTCGCGCGGATTCGCTTTCATGATTTCGACCGAACTGGTCAATCAACTTCATGGCAATGCCGTGCTGCAAGGCGAAACGCTGATGATGCTCAAAGAGTATTTCATCGAACGTTATGGCGTGCCGAAATGGACGGTCGGCAATGGCGGTTCTGGCGGAGCGATTCAGCAACTGCTCATTACGCAAATTTATCCGGGCTTGCTCGACGGTTTGCAGCCTACGCTGGCGTATCCAGATTCGTCGTTGCACACGGCGGATGCCGGATTGCTGCAACATTTCTGGCGCAAAGCCGACCCGGCTGTTTGGACTCAAGTCAAGAAAACCGCCGTCGAAGGTTTTACGCCGGGAACTGCTGCCGCCTGGGAACGTTCGTTCGTGCCTGTGCTGACCGCGACGAACAAACGCGGCTGCGCATTGAACGACGAAAGCAAAATTTACGACCCGGTCACCAATCCCAAAGGCGCTCGCTGCACGATGCAGGAAATGCGCGCCAACATTTACGGGCGCGATCCGAAAACAGGCTTTGCGCGCAAACCGCAGGACAACATAGGGTTGCAATACGGCCTGGCCGCGCTGAACAGCGGCATCATCAGCGCGGATGAATTCCTGGAACTGAACGAAAAAATCGGCGGCAACGACATTGACGGTGGTTTTGTCGCGCAACGTTCCGCGGGCGATGAAATCGCCACTCGCGCTTTGTACGCCAGTGGTCTGATCAATTCCGGCGGAGGTGGATTGGCCAATGTCCCGATTCTGCACGCGCGCCCATACACCGACGCGATTGGCGACATTCACGACCGCCACCGCGATCTGACAATTCGCGCCCGGCTGGAACGCGCCAACAAACGTTCGGACAATCAGATCATCTGGGTTGGGCCGCCCATCGAACGCGGCAAAACTCCGGCGGTGGATTTGGCGGCGCTGTCGCTGGACACGATGAACAAATGGCTGGACGCGATGGCGGCGGATTCGGCTCCGCTTTCGACCGAAAAAGTCGTGCGCCACAAACCGGCGGACGCCGTGGATGCTTGCTGGGACGCGGCAGGCAACAAGATCGCCGAAACAGCCACGTTCGACGGCAAAGGAAAATGCAATCAGCTTTATCCGGTTCACAGCGAACCGCGTTTGGTCGCTGGTGCGCCGCTGACCAACGACATCGCCAAATGCCAGCTCAAAGCCATCAATTTCAGCGATTACAAAGTGCCGTTCACCGATGCGCAGAAAGCCCGGTTGAAAACCATCTTTCCAACAGGCGTGTGCGATTTCAGCAAACCCGGCGTCGGGCAAGCGCCGATCAAAGGAACTTATCAACGTTATTGAGGAGAAACCCAAGATGAAAGAGTCCATCAACTGCACCAGATTATTTGTTTTGCTCAGCGTGATTTTGACAATGGCGGGAATGGCCTTTGCGCAGGAACAACCGTTCCGCGCTCCGGGAATGACCTGTTCCGATCTGGCCTATCTGCATTGCCCCGACAGGGAATGTTCCAGCGCGACGGTGATCAATCAGGGAAACGTCGTAGAGATGAAAACCCGCCGCACTTACTTTCTGGATTTCCCCTGCGACCTGAAAAAAGGCGAAAAGGTCACCTTCATTCTCAGCCTGCACGGCGGCGGTTCTTATGGAAACTGGCAGCGCCATTATTTCCCGCTGCTGGATTACGTGAACAAATATCGGTTGGTGGTGGCCACGCCAAATGCTCCGACGCGCGCCTGGTCAACGGCGGACGACGAATATCTGCAAAACATCGTCAATTACGTCATCGAACAACTCGGCAAGGAAAACATCAAAGCGTTCTGGCTGGCCGGGCATTCGCAAGGCGGCATGACTTCCAACCGGATCATTCGCACGGATTTTTTCAAAGACAAAGTGGACGGCTGGCTCAGTTTGTCTGGCGGTCGGTTGGGCGGAAATCCTGGACGCGGAGCGACGTTTTTCCCTATAAGCGGTGGAGCAGCCGCAGCGACTCCAACAACTCCTCCGGCAACGGCTGGCGCAAGCGGTGGAAGTTCGACAACGGCTTCGGCGATGGCTGCGTTACGCGAATTGCCGACCAGTGACTTTTCGTTCATTTACACGACAGGCATACGCGAAGTGGACGAAAAAGGCGTGCCGGAAACATCCGAATGGGCCAGGAAATTCAGTTGTGGCCCGCGTCGCGCTCCGGTTGAGATCGTTGATACCAAGGCGGGTTACGTGTACGACTCTTCGCGGCTGAATTTATTGCGTCCGGGTTGGGGCTTGCTGCCCGGTCCCGGTAAAGCGCAGATGTTCGTGTTCCCCGATTGTCAGGATGGCCGCATCGTCGCCGATGTCGTTCGTCTGGAAAAAGGCCACACCGAAGGATTGGAGCCGAAAGTCACAGAAGAACTCGTCAAACTGATGCTTTCAGCCAAAGGCGGCAAGCTGCAACAAACGCGATAGTCATAAAAAATATCCTCGAAGCAATACGAAGAAAAAACAAAGCGATTATTTCCTCTTCGTGTTTTCTTCGTGTTTCTTTGGGGACGGAAGCAGTGTTTGCGATTTTCCGCAATTATGCTGTCCATTGATGGAATGCGCAGCGCCAACCGACAGCTTTTACATCTTCAGAATAAGCGAAGAGACATTATGCTCGTTGTCTATAGAGCTATTTCGCCCATTCCTGGATCATTGGTGTGAAATCTAATTCATGCCATTGACGCTTCCATTCTTCCAAATATTTTATATCTGAAGATGACGGTTCCGGTGAAGTCCTATCAATGCGTACCAGTGACGGCATTACCACAGCATCACCAATAAGAATAGCGTCGCCACTTTCAAGATTCGGCAAGGTGTCTGTTAAAGGCCCAAGTGTGTCAGGCAAAAGCCTTCGTACATAATTTTGGTCATCGGGGTTCGTCAATCTCATGGCAATGAAGTTATTACATTGGGAAAAAATGGTTTCAGAAATCTCTGAAGGACGCTGAGTGACTAATGCCAGGGTCACTCCATATTTGCGGCCTTCTTTTGCCACTCTTTCTATCGCAAGTCGCGAAGCTGTGTATTTCGCTCCCATCACCTTAGGTACATATTTATGGGCTTCTTCGTATACAAGCAAAAGAGGCGTCTTGGGAGAATCGCCGTCAACTTTCCTCTTATAGTAGAAACCATAATCAAACAGTATCCGTGACATTAGCGAGACCGTGATGCTTAGGACTTCAAATGGAATGCCACTAAGGTCAATCACAGTGATGTTAGCTTCTTCGTTGGTACGATAGCCAAGAATCTGCCGGATAGTCTGTTCAAAACTTTGCTGCTCGGCGTTTAAGCCAAGTAAAAAAGCCAATCGCTCATCCGCAAGTTTCCAGCGGATTCGGGAGATAAACTTATCGAGAGAGCCATCGTTGTAAGTGCCTTTGCTCACGTTTTGAGACTTTGGCTCATCAAACTCAAATTCTTGATCGAAGTAATGATCAAATTTTGCTTCATCAGACATAAATTCAATCGGCGCATCTTTTATTTTGTGCTCAGTGGGCTTCTTATAATCTCTCGTTTCACGGCTAAGGTTTACGATACAGTTAAGCACCTCAAGTAGAGAAAACTTGACCGGCGAGTCAAACAAAACTTGTTTCTTTCCACTATGCTTTTGCTTATTTCTGGTCACTATGCGCCGGAGAAGATTCGATTGGTTATATGCCTGGTTTTCACCTGTCTCTATCAAAAGTTCTTCAAGTTCTTCGCCGTTCATTAACCAATATGGCAAAAGTAAATTGCTGACATCCAGGTGGTTTGAGCCTGGGAAGGCAGATCTGTACTCGCCATGCAAATCGAAAATGATGATGTGCGAGTTGTTCAGCCCAGTGAAACCATCCTGCTTTGCCTCGGTCGCTTTACGTAGAACTGTCGCCAGTGAGCATGACTTGCCGCAGCCTGTGGAGCCAACAACAGCAATGTGCTTGTTGAAGAAACGATTGCCATCCAAAGGCACTCGAACCTGCTCATCTTGGTAAAGATTTGAGAAACAGAAAGCCTTTTCAGGTTCGACATTCGCATATATTTGCTGAATATCTTCTCGGGAGGCAGGCGCAACGCCGACAGGAGGAATCGCAATGTTGTTTCCCCCTCGTGAGAATTTGCCATCTGAGTCAATGAAGCCAATAGGGATCGCTTCGATTTCATATTGTCTCTCTGTGTCTTCGGCACTTTTCTGAATCGAAAAGCTCTGTACAGCAGCGATGATTGCACAATCATCGTGGTCCGAAATCCGCAGATAAGCCCCTACGGAAAGCTTCTCGCCAGCAACTTTGAAACTTTCGATGTCAGACACTTCAATTCGGATTCTATTTGGATAGACGCCCGTCACCACTGCATTTACGTCGTGCTTAGAATCTGGCATTTGATCCTCCTTAGCTGATCATTTGTAGGATTTGTTCGGCTTGCTGGACGTGTATCTTGTAATGCTTAGCGGTTCCCGCCAAGGTAATTGGTTCGTTAATAAAGAATTGGTAAATCTCTTTTATTCCAACTTGATGGAGAATGGCATCCAATTGATCGGCGGAAATTAGCTTCAGCTTGAATTCGTCATCGTGCAATTTAGCTTCAATAAGTTTTTCAAGACGAAACCTGTCTCCATCAAAGTGCGTGCCGTCATAAAAGTGAGTCCCTTGATCGAACAGTTCCTGCTTCAGTTTGTTAAGTTCATTTTTTGGAAGATTACGAAATATAAGATAGGGCTGTGGCGATTTACTTCTTCTGTGGAATTTTTGTGCTACACGCTCAGCAACTTTGAGCAACTCGACTTGATGGGTTGCTTGATCAGGCTCTACAAGAAATAACCGCTCAAAACATTCGAGATTGGGCGATCTAAAAGTAAAGCATCTTTTCTTGATGAGCTTAATGTACTTTTCCGCCCCTAAGTATTTTGAGTACGCCGACTCAAAAACAGTCGCCTCGGTATCTTTAAGTAATTTTCTGAGGTCGGCGCAGGAAATGCGACGCTGCTCCCTTGGTTGGATGCTTAAATCCAGGAGTTTCGACCGGAAGATAGAGTGATGCAACACTGCCGTTTCGTCATCCGTCAATAAAAATGTGGATTTAAGCAAAGCGAGCGTTTGTTGAAACTGTTCCTCGTAATTCGCCGAAAAACGAACTACAAAATTACGGAGGAATTGTTGCCGAACTCTTCTTGAATATTGCTCTTTGGCCTGATCACTAAGAATAGTTTCCAGTTCGTTGCTGTTCAACCGCCAATCTACTGGAGCTTTATCATTGAAATGGCAGTAAAGGCGGTATTTTTTGGTACTCGTTTTATGAAAATCTCCGAGCAGGGCTTCCACTGGTTTGCGAATTTTACTGTGGGCATAAGACTGTGTCTCTTTGTGCTTTACCTGTAAGACATAATCCTCATAGTTAATACTTACGTTTCGCTCACTCAGGAGAGAGATTTTGAAAATGAGTGACCAATTGGAA
>ERZ1066125.22-NODE-22-length-166115-cov-41.485559_pt1 | contig 166115 bp, 128 predicted proteins | sample MGYA00382772_ERZ1066125 | MGnify/ENA primary metagenome ERZ1066125 (study PRJEB33369, sample SAMEA5778355) | biofilm metagenome | biome: Industrial cooling water; feature: Water cooling tower basin; material: Biofilm | place: United Arab Emirates | collected... | reverse complement strand
CTAACCGCTAACCGCTAACCGCTAACCGCTAACCGCTAACCGCTAACCGCTAACCAATAACCACTAACCAATAACCACTAACCAAGAACCACGAACCACGAACCACGAACCACGAACCACGAACCACGAACCACGAACCAGCATGCAACCCATCACCCAGCTCCGCGCGACGACCTTTGTACTTCGCGAAGACAACATCGATACCGACCAGATTATTCCGGCGCGTTTTTTGACCACGACCGAGCGCTCGGGGCTTGGGCGCGCGGCGTTCTACGACTGGCGGTTCGGTGCCAACGGCGCGGCGACCGCGCACCCATTGAATACCGAGGCTGCAGGTCACGCGATTCTGGTTGCCGGAAACAACTTCGGCTGCGGCTCGTCGCGCGAGCATGCGCCATGGGCGCTGCTGGACTTCGGTTTTCGCGCCGTGATTTCAAGCGAGATCGCCGACATCTTTCGCAGCAATGCGCTCAAGAACGGGCTGCTGGCGATCGTCGTCGATCCCGCTGCGCACGCATTTCTGCTGGCGCATCCGCGTATCGAGTTGCGCATCGATCTGGAGACGATGACCATCCTGGGTCCCGATGGGTGGTCGACACGTTTTGCGCTCGACGCTTTTGCGCGGCGCTGTCTGATGATGGGCGTCGATCAGCTTGGCTATTTGCTGGCGCAGGACGAGGCGATTGCCGCGTTCGAGTCGGCACGCGCTGCGTGAATGCGCTGATTTTTGCCGCGGGCAAAGGCGAGCGGATGCGTCCGCTGACCGAGCACACGCCCAAGGCGCTGCTCGAGGTTCGCGGCAAGCCGCTGATCGAATATCACATCGTGGCGCTTAGGCGCGCGGGCATCCTGCGGATCGTGATCAACACCGGCTGGTTGGGTGAGCAATTGCCGCAGCGGTTGGGTGCAGGCGAGCGCTTCGGTGTCGACATCTGTTACTCGCACGAAGGTCCAGAACCGTTGGAAACCGGCGGCGGCATGCGCCGCGCTTTAGCTTTGCTCGGCACCGATCCGTTTATCGCAACCAACGCCGATATTTACACCGATTTCGACTATGCGCGCCTGAGTTCGCCGGTGGGTCTGGCGCATCTGGTTCTTGTCGACAACCCGCCGCACCATCCGCGCGGCGATTTCGCCTTCGACGGCGAGCGCGTGCATGTCTGCGGCAGTGCGCGTCTGACCTTCGCCGGCATCGGTGTGTACCGGCCCGAATTGATTTCGCATTTTCCCGACGGCCGCTATCCGCTGGCGCCCATTCTGAAAGAGGCGATGGACTTCGGCATCGTTACGGGCGAGCATTTTTGCGGCGCATGGACGGACGTGGGTACTCCCGAGCGGCTCGCAGGCTTGAACGCCAATATGTGAAGCCGCGCACCTGACTTAACAACTGAATCGACCGCCAGTGTAGCCTTCTACGCATTGAGCTTGAAGGAGCCACTCATGCGTACACTCTCGCTGGCAATTGCATTGCTCGTCGCTCACGGTGCCCACGCAGCCGCACCGAGGGCACTCAACTTTGGAGCGCTGGACACGGCAGCGCTGGCCGCCGAGGATGGCAAGAACGCGCAAAGCCTTCAGCCGCATCGCTACGCGATCATCCAGGACGCCAGTTCCGTCCAGGCGAATGCGGACAAATCCGGCGGCGGGCAGTGGCAAACACTGCAAGACGGGCGCCTGCGCTGGACACTGCCGATCAGCGCCAGCGATGCCGTCAGCATCGATGTCGGTTTCCGCGAGTTCTTCTTGCCGCAAGGCGCCGAGCTGAAGTTCCGCAGCGTCGATGGTGAGTTTTCACACGGGCCCTACACTGACGCGCACAACCCGCGCGAAGGCGGGCTTTGGCTGCCGATCATCCCAGGCGATCAGGCGGTGCTGGAGCTGACCATCGATGCGCTGCAGTTGCCGTACCTGAAGCTGCAGCTCGATGGTGTCGGCCACGGCTATCGGCAGATGCGCGGCGCGGGCGAAAAATCCGGCACCTGCAATGTCGACACAATCTGCTCGCAGGGCGATCCGTGGCGCAATGAGATCAACGCGGTCGGCGCGTACGCTTTTTCCAATAGCGGTGGTACGCCAGCGCGTTTCGATTGCACCGGAACACTGATCAATCGTGTCGGCAATACGCGGGAGCCGTTGTTCCTCACCGCGAACCACTGTTTGGATTCGCAAGCCGAAGCGGCAACGGTTGTGGTCTATTGGAATTATCAGAGCAGCACCTGCCGCGCGGTCGGTAGCGCGCCCAATGGCTTGCAAGTGCCAGTCAGCGCGAGCTTGCCGAACCAATCTGGCACGACACTTTTATCGACGTTCAGCACTTCCGATTTCACGCTGTTGCGCCTGAATCAGGCGCCGCCAGCGGCCGCCAATCCGTTCTGGGCGGGCTGGGACCGACGCGACACGGCGCCGATCGCGGCGACGACTATTCATCATCCGCAAGGCCACGAAAAGCGCATCTCGTTCGAGAACAACCCGTTAAGCATCAGCGGTTATTTGATTTGCGATGCCGGGCAGGGTTGCCCGAACGCATCTTGGCCCAGTGCTACGAGCCACTGGCGCGTCAACCGCTGGGATGTGGGCACCACCGAACCGGGTTCCTCGGGCAGTGCGCTGTTCTCGCCCGAGCGGCGCATCATCGGCCAGTTGCACGGCGGCTACGCCTCATGCACCGATACTCGGCCGGACTGGTACGGCAGACTGGCGGTGTCGTGGGAAGGAAATGGCTCTGCGAACTCCCGCCTGCGCGATCATCTCGATCCGGGCGGCGCCGCTCCGCAAACGCTCGATGGCACGGGCACCTGCAGCGCGCCAACGGTGACCCTGACGGCAACCTCGCCCGTGGCTGCCGGCTCGGATGTGAGCTTCACCGCCACCGCAACGGGCGGCAGCGGAAGCGGCTACACCTACGCCTTCGATATCGATGGCGATGGCAATATCGACAAGACCCAAGCCACGCCAACGCTGATTGCGCGTTACAACCGGGAGCAGAACTTCAACGCCAGCGTGCGCGTGCGCGATGGCGCCGGCTGCGAGACCACCGTGCAACGTGCCATGGTCGTTACTTCGCATCGCATTCGTCCCGCTGCCGCTTTCAACGCGCCGACGCAAGTCTGCGGCGATGGCGACGCAGTGGTGGAGCCGGGTGAGCGCTGGCGGCTGACGGCCGATCTGGTCAACGATGGCCAGGTCGCCACCACTGCCCAGGCCGTGTCGCTGTATTCGAAATCGGCCGCCGATGCGCTGGCTGGCGCGTCGCGCGATCAGTTCGGTTACGCCGTGACCAGCAATACCCAGTCGAGCATCTGCGGCTATCAGTTTGTGGATATCACCGATGTCGTGCAGCCGCTGACGTTGAGCGCCGCAGGTTCCGCCGCGGCCAATGACGATGGTCGCAGTCCGGTGCTCGATCTGAGCGCGCTGAACAACAATTTCAACTTCTACGGCCAGACCATCACCCAGGCGGTGATGAGCACGAACGGGTATCTGGGCACCACGGCGGCGACCACCGGCGGCGATTTCGCCAATGGCTGCGGGATCACGCCGGATTCGGATAACAACGGTCGGCGCATGCAAGTGCTGCACGACGATCTGGTGGCCGGCAGCCTGCGCGCCGCCGTCTACCCAAGTTGCCCACGACCCTCGGAAGTGGCGCCTGCCGACCAGCGGTGCCTGGTGTTCCAGTGGAACAACATGGGCGCTTACACCAGTTCCACGACGCCACCGAGCGGTAACTTCGATTTCCAGATCATCGTGTATCCGAGCACCTGGCAAATCATCTACCAGTACCGCAACGCGATTCCCAACAGCGGTTCTAGCGCGACGGTCGGCATCCTGAATCCTGGTCAGACCGGGCAGCAGCTCAACTTCTCGTGCAACCAGGCTTCGTTGGCGCCGCAGCGCTCGGTGTGTTTCTATCACCCGCAGAAGCTGCCCGGCACCGCTTCGGACTTGACCAAGATCCGACTCGAAAACCCAGTGATCAATCTCGGCGCGGTGGCATCGGGCGCCTCGCAAAGCACGTCGACCATCTTTGCTGTCGATTCGACCGCCGCCTGCGGTTCGCGCTTCCGTTTGGGATTCGCCGGTACCGCAGACGAAAATTCGGGCAACGTGCTCAGCCAGACGCGAGAAATCACCATCGGCGCAGAGGGCAACTGCCAAGTGATCCAGAATTGCCCGACGGCGCTGCCGCCCACCGTCAACCTGCGACCGGGCGCATTCTTCAACGCACGCCGGCCTGGCAATGGCGTTGTCGCCCATGTGGTGCCAAGACCGGGCGAGCTGCCGACGTTCTTCGCCGCGTGGTTCACGGGCACGCCGCTACGCGAACCGACCTGGTACATCATCTCCGGCGTCGTTCAGGACAATCAGGTTGTCGCGCCGGTGTTGCGCGCCACGCGCAATGTCAATGCCGCGACGTTTACCGTGAACCTGACGCCCGTCGGCACGGCGCGCATGCACTTCCTGGGCAGCGAACGGGTGCTGTTCAACTACCAATTGGACAACACCGGCGAAAGTGGCAGCGAGCTGCTCACCCATAGCTTGCAAGGGCTTGCGCCGTCAGTGCCGAATCGCACCGGCACTTGGTTCTTTGCGCAGGAAGACGGCTGGGGTCAAACCTACGACAGTTTCCTCGCGGGCGCTGCGCCGCGCGATTTCATCGCTACCTATTTGTACGATGCCACGGGCACGCCACGTTGGGTGCTCACCGAGGGCTCGGGAACCGATACCGGCGATATGCCCACGGTGGTTTACAACATTCACTGTCCGCGTTGTGGCTGGATCGACTTCGCCGATTCCGCGCGCAATATCGGCACACTGCGGCGCTCTTTCTCTTCGCCCAGCAATGGTGTGTTGAGCACCAACTTTACCTTGCCGGCCTCGTACGCAGGGTCGTGGACGCGCAATAACGTGCCCATCGTGATCCTGACGCCGCCGCAGTAAAAGTTCGGCGTGAGGTTTTCTTCGGAGACTTCACGCCGGTTCAGTAGTCCACGCCGGCGCAGCGAAACGTAGTTTTCGCTGCGCCAATCAATGCGGTCCTGTGCCAGCTCGTCGGACGTGTCTGAAGCGAACTCCGTGACCGGCGGCGCATCTCAGCCGCGCGATCGCTCCAGCAACGCGCGCAAGTCGCGTTGCGCCTTGGCCGTCAATTCGCGCAGACGCTGACAGCGCTGCGCCGCCTTCGCTCGATCGCTGTCGATGGTGGCTTCCAGAGTGTCGGCCAACATGTGAATCTGCGTGAGCTGCTGCGTCAAGTTGGTGTCGACATCGTTAGCGATGCGTTCGCGCTCATGCACCTTGGTGATGATGTGGGTTTGCGCGATACGCTCCACGCTCTTGAGCGCCCCGGCGAGAAACTCGGCCACCGTTTCGATCGTGGTCACATCCAGCGGCGAGAAGCGCCGCGGGCTTTCGACGTTGATGACGCCAACGACGCGGCCGTCGATGCGTATCGGCACCGCAAGCTCAGCTTGCGGCGGATCGACGCCGGGCGGCTGGATATAGCGGGCGTCGCCGCCGACATCGTTGACGTATTGCGTACGCGCCTCGCGCACCGCGGCACCCATGATTCCCTGGCTCAAGGGGACTTTGTCGACTTGGCGAATCACATGTTTGTAATGCCCGCCGCGCACGCGAATCGTCAGGTGCTGGCGATCGTCATCGTCGATCGTCGGGATATCGACGGCTGGATAGCCGAGCGTGGTGTGGATCGCATCGGCGACTCGCTGCAACATAGCGTCGCGATCGCCATCCTCGGTCACCAGTCGCGCCACCTGCGCGATCAGCTCGAACCGCGCGCCGCGATGACGCTCGCGCGCCAGCAACTCGGCGCTGTGCAAATGTTGGGCGACGCCGATAATGGCCGTACGCAACAGGCTCAGTTCGGAATCCGGCCAGGTGCGGCCCGCCGGCAGCCAAATCGCAAGCACGCCCAGCGCGCGCCCTGCAAACTCAATGGGCAGTCCGACTGCCAGGGTGTCGCGCAATGGCGCCGGCGTCGTTGGATCGAGTTCGATGGCTGCCCCGAGCACAAGATCACGCTCGGACAGCACCTTGGCCGCAACGCCTTGTTGCGGCAATAGCGCACCCACTTCGAAAGCACCGCCGACGCCGGCCACCACCCGCAACTCGCGCGCGCCGAGCGCGACGATTCCCGCATGCGCGCGGACCGCTTCGCACAACCCGAACAACCAATGGCGCAATTGCGATTCGATACCGTCGACGGCGAACGCCGATTCACCCAGGCGCTGCACGCGCTCGCACATCGCGATGTGTCGGGCCAGCGCTGTTCCGGCCGGCATCGCATATCCCGGCACGAGGCGGGAACGCACCCTATTCTGCGAGCGATCCTGGTCCAAAGAACGAAATCGTCAGGAGTACGTGAAGATGATACCGCGGCGCCATCTGTCTTGGTCGCGCGGTGGCACGCATACTGGGCACGTCGCCCAACCCAGCCCTGGCCTTGAAACCCGTCTCAACCTTGGACCAGCTCCGCGCCGAACCGAGTCGTGTACTGTTCGAGTGCGTCTCCGGCTCGCGTGCGTATGGGACGCACTCCGACGCCAGCGATACCGACTTACGCGGCGTTTTTGCGCAGGCGCCCTCCGAGTTCCTGGCGCTGACGCCGCCACCGGAGTTGATCGCCGACGCGCGTCACAACGAGGTGTACTACTCGCTCAAGCGCACGCTGGAGCTGTTGGCCAATGCCAATCCCAACATCCTGGAGCTCTTGTATATGCCCGGCGATTGCGTGCGCATCGACAGCGACACGATGGCGGCGCTGCGGGAGCGACGCGAGATCTTCATCACGCGGCAATGCGCCGACACGCATATCGGCTATGCGTACAGCCAGATCAAAAAAGCCAAGGGCCAGAACAAGTGGATCAATCAGCCCAAATCGGAGGCGCCGCCGCGCAAGGAGGATTACTGCTATGTCATTCCGCGCGAGGGGATGGAGATGGGCTCCGCGCCGTGTCGGCCACTTGCGCTCGATCGGTGGGACGTAACGCTTGAGCACTGCCACGCGGCGCGTCTGGAACACGCCAGCGGCGTCTATCGGTTGTATCGCTATGGCGAAGGTGCTCGCGGCGTGTTTCGCGGCGATCAACTCGCGCTCGAATCCATCCCTATCGAGGACGAAGCGCCGCGGTTCGCCGGGCTGCTGCTCTACAACGAACAGGCCTGGCGCCAAGCCTGCGAAGATCACCACAACTACTGGACCTGGCGCCGCGAGCGCAATGAGGCGCGCTGGCAGGCCCAGGAATCCGGGACGCTCGATTACGACGCCAAGAACCTGATGCACACCGTGCGGTTGCTGCTATCCGGCGAGTCGATCCTGACCTCTGGCGCGCCGATCGTCCGCTTCGACGGCGAGCCCCTGGCGCTACTGAAGCGTATCCGCGCCGGTGCTTACAGCTATACGGAAGTGATGGCGATCGCCGACGACATTCGCGCGCGCTGTGCTGAACTGCGCAACCGCGCGCCGCTGCCCGAGGCCGCGGATCGCGGCGAGGTCGATCGGTTGCTGCGCGACTTGACCGCGCAATGGCAGGCGACAGGTCGATGATCCGCGCGATCGAAGACGCCATCGCTGCCATCGAGTCGCAGCAAGAGGTTCGGATCTTGTTCGCCGCCGAATCGGGCTCGCGCGCCTGGGGTTTTGCCTCGCCCGATTCGGACTACGATGTGCGCTTTATCTACGTCCACCAGCGCGACTGGTATCTCACCATCGGCGAGCCGCGCGATGTGATCGAGGCGATGCTGCCGGGCGACTTGGATCTCTCCGGCTGGGAGTTGCGCAAGACGCTGCGGCTCTTTCTGCGCGGCAACGCAGCGCTCAACGAGTGGCTCGGATCGCCCATCGTCTATGCCGATCGCGACGGCTTGGCCGATGAGCTGCGCACGCTCTTGCCCAGCGCGTTTCGCACAACGGCTGCTTACCATCACTATCTGTCGATGGCGCGCGGCGTGATCGCCGAGCATTTGCAAGGCGAGCAGGTGCGCTTGAAGAAAGTGTTCTACGCGCTGCGCCCACTGCTCGCGTGTCGCTGGATCGCCGCAGCGAATTCGCAACCGCCGACGGCATTCGCGGAGCTCTGCAGCGCGCCGTGGGTGGAAGCCGGCGAGCGTGCGATGATCGATGCGCTGCTGATGGCCAAAACGGCCGCGCGCGAGGTCGATGCGCAGCCGGTGAAGTCGGAGCTGCGGCGATGGTTGGCGATCGAACTGGCAGCCGCCACAGCCAAGGCCAACGACATCCGTTCCGTTGCCAGTCTTGAGATCGACACGCTGGACGCTGTGTTTCGTCGTCTCCTGTATTCGCCGGGCGAATAGCCAGCTGATCCGTTACGTGGGCCCGCCCGCCTTGAGCACCGCCCATTGGCTGATTAACCCGATGGCATGCACGATGCCCACGAGCAGACAGATCGCTGAACTCCATGCCCAAAACGCAGGACTGTTGCCGCCCGGAGCGAACAGCGCAAGCGCGAAGCCACCGATACCCCGAAGCAAATAGACGGACGTGACGGCAACGAGTACGACCTTTAGGAACGGCAGCCGAGGAATGAAACCTGCTGCGGAAACAGCGTAGGCGGACCATACAGCGAGCACCAGCGCGATCGCGATCGTAACTAGCGCCGGATACCAACTCCCGCTAGCAGCAAGCCGGGCCATACCTTCACCTGCGCCGAAAAAGCGATACCAATCCGGGCCACCAATGACAACACCGATGTGAGCAAGCGCTGCTAGCGCGCTCAGCACGCCAGCGAGCAAGAGAAGAGCAGACCCCATCGAGATCGCATTTGTCATGCTTGATACGGGACCCGAGCGGCAATGTGCGCATTCCGTGTGAACCCACGGATTGTGGCGATGGCCACTCTCCAATGTGCGCCCTGAGTCTCTGCAGGCGACTTGAATCTCACATCGCCTTCGCCACAAACTGCGTTAGCTGCGTCTTGCTGATGGCGCCGATCTGCGTGCCTTGCACCTGGCCGTTCTTGAACAGCATGAACGTCGGCAGGCCGCGCACTTTGAACTGGTTCGCGATGGCCGGATGGTTTTGCACGTTCAGTTTGACGACTTTGAGTTTGCCGGTCATTTCCGTCGCCAGTTGTTCCAGCACTGGCTCCATACGCTTGCAGGGATCGCACCAATCGGCCCAGAAATCGACCAGCACGGGTGTCTGCGACTGCAAGACGTTGGCGTCGAAATCCTGGCTGCTGAGCTGACTGATGGTTTCGCTCACGATGCGTTCCTCCGCAAATTGGATGCTTGATGCGATACACTCATACCCGCTCTTTGGGAACGAGGGCGTATGTGACGTGGCCGCGAAGTTTGGTGGCAGCGCGCGCGCTTTTCAACCGGCGTCATTGTAGATGACAAGCATGATCGCGCGTGGAACGGAATCATGAAGCTTCCGTGAGGATTGGTCCGCCATGATGGCTGGCCCGTACGTTGATCGCGTGTGCGACAACGTGCATCAGACGGGTTCGGAACGAACTCGACGCGGACCGACACCTCAAGGATGGATGTGTTCGGGCCTGACTCAACAAGTCCCGAGCGTATCGGGCAGATTTGGATTTAGATGACTGACCGGATACTGACGGACCTCGATTTCGATAGCTTTGCCTTACACCAAGGCTTAAGCCAGGGCCTGCACCAAGCGGGCTTTACGCGTCTCACACCCATTCAAGCGCTGACGCTGCCTGAAACCCTCGCCGGAAACGATGTCGCCGGGCAAGCGCAAACCGGCACCGGTAAGACCGCCGCGTTTCTGGTGACTTTGATGCAGCGCCTTCTGACGCGCGAAGCGCGCAGCGATCGCCGTGTACAAGACCCGCGCGCCGTCATTCTCGCGCCAACGCGCGAGCTGGCGATTCAAATCCACAAAGACGCTGTGCAACTCGGCCACGCCACGGGCTTGCGCCTCGCGTTGGTCTACGGCGGCGTGGACTATGAGAAACAGCGCGCACAGTTTGCCGATGGTGTCGATGTGTTGATCGGCACGCCGGGGCGTCTGATCGATTATTACAAGCAGCATGTCTTCAGCCTGCGCGCCATCGACGTGGTGGTGCTCGATGAGGCCGATCGGATGTTCGATCTCGGTTTCATCAAGGACATTCGCTATCTGATGCGGAAGATGCCGCCGCCGGCCGAGCGCCAGGGTTTGCTGTTCAGCGCCACGCTCTCGCACCGCGTGCTGGAGCTGGCGTATGAGCACATGAACAACCCGAAGACGCTCAAAGTTGAGACCGATTCGGTCACCGGCGCGCGCGTCGCGCAGCGCGTTTATTTCCCGGCCAGCGAAGAGAAATTGCCGCTGCTGATCGGCTTGATGGCGCGCATGGACGCGCAACGTTCGATCGTCTTCGTCAACACCAAAAACGCCGCGGAGCAAGTGCATTCTCGGCTGGAAAAGCACGGCTTCCCGAGCGCGATTCTGTCCGGCGATGTGCCGCAGCAAAAACGCCAATCGCTGCTGAAGCGTTTCCAGGATGGCGAGCTGTCGATCCTGGTTGCCACCGATGTCGCCGCGCGCGGACTGCACATCCCCGCTGTCAGCCACGTCTTCAACTTCGACTTACCGCAAGACAGCGAAGACTACGTCCACCGCATCGGCCGTACGGCCCGCTTCGGCGCCAGCGGCGACGCCATCAGTTTCGCCTGCGAACGCTACGCGATCAGCCTGCCCGACATCGAGCAGTTCATCGGCCAGCGTATCCCGGTCGAACCCATCACGTCCGAGCTGCTCGCGGATGTGGCGCCCCTGACTTTCAACCGCCGCCCGCCGTCCTCGAAAAAAGGGCCACCGCGCGATAGCCAACGCAAACCGCGGCAGCGGCGACGCGGGCCGAAGCCGGAAGCCGCGGAAGCGGCGGCCGCGCCTCAAGCGACTGAGCCTGCTGGTTGACGATCGAAGCCTGCCGGGATCAGCCGAGCCAATGGCTGATTCCGCGGCCTTGATGGGACGCCAAAAAAGCATTTCGGAAACACACTGAGTAGATTTACTCAGTGAGCGTCTGGTGCGTTCTGAATTCGTTCCAGGGAGATCCGCTTGGCCTCCGCACGCCACGCGTGGGCAAAGCAGCAACATCGGTTTGTTCCTAACGCTGGAAAGCCGCTGCGCAGCTTTGCTGATCGAGACGACATCCGAATCTGGTCGCGGCATGCCCTTATCAATGAACGCCCCGCCTGACGTCGTCGGTTCGGAGTCGATTTCGAAAAAAGAACGCCTCCGACTGCGTGCGCAAGCATGCGGCGCGAGGCCATTCTTCCGCTATTCGCACACGCAATGCGATACACTTACGGCCGCTATCGTGCGGGAGTGCGTGGCAATAATTCCATACAAGACCCGAGCGCAATCGGGCAGATTGGATTCGATGACCGACTGGATTTTGACGGACTTATCTCGCCTCGTGTCTGACGTGCGCGAGGGCTGGAACCTAGGCCTGCTGCGAGCGGGCTTTTGGCGTCTCGATTCGATGCTGGCGCGGGAGCCGCTGCGATGAGCACGCTGGCGCTCCCGGCCAAGATGGAGCGCGCGCTGCCGTCGCTGCTGGTGGCGGCGGCGGTGGTCTGGATCATTTTGTCTCTGGTGCGCGTGGTCTGGGGTGTGCTGACGCCGGCCGCGGAAGTTGCAGCACCCACGCCGGACGCGTCGGTGGCGCCGCCGCCGCCGGCTACGCCGCTGGCGCAATACCACCTCTTCGGTAGTGCTGCGACGAACGCCACAGGCCCGTACGCGAACGCGCCCGATACCTCGCTGCAACTGACGTTGCGTGGCACCAGTTCGTACAACGATCAACGTCTGGCGCGTGCGGTGATTGCCGACGCGGCGCTGAAGGAAAGCATCGTCAAGACCGGCGACGACATCTCTGGCGCGCGTATCGTGGCAATTTTCCCCGATCGGGTGGTGTTGGACGCACAAGGCCGGATGGAAGTGCTGCGGCTGAAGCCGGCCGATGGCACACGCCCGGTACCGGCCGCGCCCACATCGACGCCTGGCGGCATCTCTGTGCAGGGCAATGGCCGTATTGGTCTCGACAGCGCGCCTGCGCCTGGTGCCTTCGTCAATCCGATGGTGTCAGCCGCGCCAATCGATTGGGAAGCCGTCCGCCAGCAAGCGATCGCCGATCCCAGCAGCCTCGCCAAAGCCTTCTCGATCGCGCCGGTGATGATCGATGGCAAACTTGCCGGCGTACGCCTGACATCGAATCAATACGGCCAACAGCTGGCCGACGCGGGACTGCTGGGCGACGACATCGTCACCGCCGTCAACGGCCGACCGCTGACCAGTATCGAAGCGGGCTATCAAGTCATCGATTCGCTCAAATCTGCCGGCGCCATCACGCTCACTGTGCGGCGCGGCAACACCGAAAAAACACTGCCTGCGATCAGGATGTCGCCATGACGTTACGACTTGGATTGCCTCGCGAAGAGCAGGGGCGGGGGGCAAGGGGCGAGGGCCGAGCGACAGGCTTCGATCTTGCGGGTCGACCTTCGGTAGGGTTGATGGAGACCCAGTCCTGGTCCCCCGCCCCTCGCCCCCTGCCCCCAAAATCTGTCCGAGCGCGGTTCCGCGGGTTTGGGCTGGCGCTCACCCTCGCGCTGACATTCAGCACCGCCGCCCTGGCCCAATCCTCCGAGCCCGTCCTCGTTGCCACCGCAGCCCAACCCTCGCCGCTGTACACCGCAGGCGAGCCTGCCCCGGCGCAGCCTGGGACGCAGGTGTTGAACTTGAAGGACGCGGAGATCAACAGCTTCATCAGCCTGGTGTCGGAAGCCACCGGCAAGAACTTCGTCGTCGACCCGCAGGTCACGGGCAAGGTGACGGTCATTTCGCAGTCGCCCATGAATCAGGACCAGCTCTATAACGTGTTCCTGTCGGTGCTTCGGGTGAACGGTTTCGCTGCGGTGCCGGCTGGCAACATCATCAAAATTGTGCCGGAGGCGAAGGCCGGGACGGATGCCGGGATCGACGCCGGTAACTCCGACGCCTTGGTCACGCGCATCATTGAGCTGAAGCACATCACGCCGGCAGACATGGCCACGGCGATGCGCGCGCTGATGCCGCAAGGCGCGCAACTGATCCCACACCAGAGCTCCAACACCCTGGTGATCACCGATCGTGCCGGTAACGTGGCGCGCATCGAGAGCATCATTCGCCGGCTCGACCAACAGAGCGAAAGCGAGATCGAAATCGTGCCGTTGACCCATGCGAATGCGGCCGAAGTGGTACGCACCTTGACCATGCTGCAACCGGCGAACGATGCGGCGGGCAACAAGATCGCCGCCGACGAACGTACCAACTCGGTATTGATCGCCGGCGACAAAGGCCGGCGCTTACGTTACAAGGCGCTGGTGGCCAATCTCGACACGCCGCTCGGCGCAGGCGATTCGACACAGGTAATTTATCTGGCGTACGCGGATGCCGAAGAGCTGGTGCCGATCCTCGAAGTCTCGCTGACGAGTCTGCTCGACAAGGAGATGGCGACCACCGGCAAAGAAGGCGGCGCCGCGACCAGCTTCATTCGTGCCCACAAGGAAACCAACTCCCTGGTGTTAACCGCGCCCCCGCAGGTCATCAAAGAACTGAGAAACGTTGTGCGCCAGCTCGACATCCGCCGCGCGCAGGTATTGATCGAGGCGATCGTCGCCGAGGTCAACGATCAGACCGCGCGCGAATTGGGCATCCAATGGCAAGCCACTGACGATGAGTTCACCGATCGCGGTTTTCTCGGCGGGACCAATTTCCCCGGCAGCAGCGGGTCGGGAGGCATTTTTGGCATCGCGCAGAATCCGGCGCTGCTTGCAGGCTCCGGCGGCCTGAATATCGGCTACATTCTGGGCACCGCGCAGTTGCCGGGTACGGATGATCAGTTCGTGCGCATCGGCGCGCTTGCCAAAGCACTGACCGGCGATACCTCGACGAACGTGCTGTCGACGCCCTCCACCATGACCCTCGATCATCAGGAAGCGGAGCTCAGTGTTGGCCAGGAAGTACCGTTCCTGACCGGGCAATACGCATCGACCGGCGCCTCGAACGTTTCGGGCGGAAACAACGGTCAGGCGGGCGTGGTCAATCCTTTCCAGACCATCGATCGCAAGGAAGTGGGTCTGAAGCTCAAGGTCACGCCGCACATCAACCAGGGCGATGCCGTGGTGCTGGATCTCGACCTGGAGGTATCGAGCCTAGCGCCGTCCAGTCAGCAAGGTGCGGTTGATTTGATCACCAATACGCGCAAGCTGAAGACCCGTGTGCTGGTGCCGGATCGCGGCATGCTGGTGCTCGGCGGGCTGACCAGCGAAGAGCTGCGCGAATCGGTGCAGAAGGTTCCCGGACTGGGCGATATTCCACTGGTCGGCAATCTGTTCAAGAGCCGCCAGACCACCAAAGAGCGGCGCAACTTGCTGGTCTTCTTGAAACCCACGATCGCACGCGACGGCATCACCGAGTCGGCGATCTCCAGCGAGAAGTACAATTTCATTCGCTCCGAACAAATCCGCGCACGCGAACAAAGCGATGGTTTGCTCGACGAGTCGGCTTCGCCTTTGCTGCCGGAGTACGAGGATTTCCTGAAGAAAGGGGCTGAGGAATGAGCAAGACCAAATACATCGATCCGTACATCGATCGCGGCATGCGCGCCGAGGCGACCAAAAAAATCACCGTAACAATCCCGGTGCACGTTCTGAAGATCCTGACCGATGAGCGCACCCGCCGGCAGGTCAACAAACTTCGCCACGGCACGATATCCGAGCTGCTCACGGAAGCTTTTTTGCACGCCTATACGGGCCAGCCCTTGCCGACGGACCAGGAGTTGGCCAGGCCCGAGTGAACATTCATGGCTCGAAGCCACCCGGAAGAATGACCGTGGTGCGGCCATGATCGTTGCCCAAACCGATTCTCGCCCAGCCCCTCCCCAACCCTCGCCGATCGGGGAGGGAGCAAGAGCCGAACTGCCCTTCTTTCACCGCAACACGGCCGATCTCTCGGTGGTGATACCGGTTGGACCTGGAGATCGCGCGTGGCCTGCGTTAGCTGCGGCGCTCGATGCGCTGGCGCCAAATCTTGACGTACTCCTGGTGTTTGCGCGCGGCGATGTCCAGGCGCGGCCGAAAGATCGGCGCTGGATCGAAGGCCGGCCGGGACGCGCGGCGCAGCAGAACTTAGGTGCGAGAGCCACGGCCGGAGCGACGCTGTGGTTCCTGCACGCCGATACGCTCATAGACGCGGCGGCGCTTGAAGCGGCGCGCGACTTCGCGCGGCTCGGCAGCCGGGCGATCGGCTATTTCGCGCTGCGCTTTGGCGATGGGCCAGCGCTGATGCGTGTGACCGAACTGGGCGTGAAGCTGCGCTGTCGCTGGTTCGGATTGCCCTTCGGCGATCAGGGCCTGCTGCTGCCGCGCAGCGTGTTCGATGGCCTCGGGCGTTTCGATGAGCGAACGCAATTCGGCGAGGACATGGCGCTGGTCCGCCGCGCACGGCGCGCCGGGATTGCGCTTCAGTCGCTGCCGGCGACGATATCAACCAGCGCACGCAAGTATGTCCAGCATGGTTGGTGGCGAACGACATGGCGGCATCTGCGGCTGACGTGGGGCCGGGCCTGAGACGGTGGACACAACCTCGCGATCAGGCGACTTGACGCGATCGGGGTCGCGCGCTGCGCACCACGACAGCGTCGCCGTGGCCGTATTCGTCAAGACGCCGGGCTTCAGTCCGATCAAGTCGCGCCTGGCCCTGCAGATTGGCGCTGCGGCCGCGCGGCGATGTTACGCGCTATCGCTGCTGGCGGTCCGAAGGGCGGTCAATAGCGCCGCGCGCGACGGCCAGGTGCAAGCTTATTGGGCGGTCGCTGAAGCGAGTGCCACCGACCACTGGCGCGGGTGGCCGACGGTTCCGCAGTTCGGCGATGACCTCGGCGCCCGGATGCGGTTTGTGTATCGCGCGCTGCGAAAACGCCACCGTGGGGTCCTCCTGCTGGGTGGCGATGTGCCGACGCTCACGGCAGACGATCTGCAAGCGGCTGCGAACGCTTTGGGCACCGTGCCGCAGCGGGTGATTGCGCGCGCTTTGGACGGCGGCTTTGGATTGTTCGGCGCAAATGTCGATTTGGCCAACTCGCTCTGGTCTTCGGTGCAGTATGGCGCGCCCGATACCGCCACACAGTTTCTCGAGCGCATCGCCCCCGAAGTGCCGCTGGTCGAGCTGCCGTTGGTGCGCGATCTCGATACGTGTGCCGATCTGATTGCGCTCGGCGAAGACCGGCGTTTGCCGGACGCTGTGCGTCGTCGCTTGGCGCAAGCCGCTCATGAGTTCGCCTAAGTTGTTATTCTGCGCCGTGTCCGTCCGATTGCAGGAATCCAAAGATGAGCGCCATCCCCAGCGATCTTCGCTATCTGAAATCCCACGAATGGGCGCGCCAGGAGGCGGATGGCTCGATCACTGTCGGGATTTCCGATCATGCGCAGGAACTGCTCGGAGACCTGGTGTTCGTTGAGGTTCCGGCGGTCGGTGCTGTGCTTGAGGCCGGAAAAGCCTGTGCAGTGGTGGAGTCCGTCAAGGCGGCGTCGGATGTATACGCGCCTGTGTCGGGCACCGTCACCAGCGTGAACGAGGCTTTGAGCGATGCGCCGGAAACGGTGAACCAATCGCCTTACGAGGGCGGCTGGCTGTTCAAGTTGACGCCGAGCAATCCCGCCGAATTTGCGGCATTGCTCAATGCGGACGCTTATCGGCAGGTGTCAGAAGCATAAATTGCGTTCGCGCCGTGGCGCGAACGCTGCAGAACTATTAGCATTTCCGGTCTTGCGGCCGTCGTTGGCGGCCGCGCTTGAACCTTTGGGAGCTGTCGGATGCGTTCACTGATTGAGTTTGTGCTCGCGGTTATCTTGACCATCGTCGTCTTGTTGCTGATCGGCTTGTTCCTGCCGGGCGGTGGCCACGGGCACGTAGAACGTTCGATCATCATCGAGCGTCCGGCGAGCCACATCTACGACATGTTGAACAGCTTCAAGCGTTTCAACGAATGGTCGCCGTGGGCCAAGAAAGACACGACGGCGAGCTTTACGTTCTCTGGCCCTGAGCGTGGCCAGGGCGCACGCATGGAATGGTCCGGCAACGAAAAGGTGGGTTCCGGCAGCTTTGAGATCATCGAGAGCACGCCCACGAACTACATCAAGATGACGCAGGTCGTGAGAGAGGGCCGCACCGGTACGGTGTCCTACAAGATCGAGCCGTCTGACCTGGGCGTTAAAGTGGTGTGGTCCTACGACGTGGAGCTGGGCGCCAATCCCATCGAGCGCATCAAAGGACGCTACCTCGATTCTTCGGTCGGCGCGGATTTCCAATATGGCCTGATGCGCCTGAAAGCTTTGATCGAGTCGAGCGCATATGCGCGCGACTACAGCGATATCGAGATCTCTCAACAGGAAGTTCTGGCCCAGCCGGCGCTCAAGCTCAGCGGTTTGGTGGAGGTGTACAGCGCCACCGAATTCCCCGATCTCGATGCTGGCGTTGCCGATACCTTGAAGACGCTCGAAGCCTTCATGCAGCGCAATAACCTGACGGCAACCGGCGCGGCGCAGGTGCAGGTCACGCTGAAAGAACGTTATCGCCTGGCGTACGATGTGACCTTGCCGGTCGATCGTAATGATGTGCCGATGCGCGATGAAATTCAGGCGGTCACGACGAGCGGCGGTAGCATGCTGGTCGCCGAGCACGTGGGCGAACGTCGTCGCAGCAACCAGACCTTCGAGAAGCTGCAGGCGTACGCAACCATCTACGGATTGGCGTTCGATCCGCAAGCCAAGCCGATCGAAGAATTCTTGCCGGATCGTCCGGCGCCCGTCGCGCCGGAAGAAGCGACCGATGCGGCAGCTGCTGACGCTGCGGCGCCTGCCGATACCGCCGCTGCGCCTGCCGATGCCGCTGCAACCGACGGCGCCGCTGCCGAGGAAGCTGAGCCCGAGATGGTGCAAGTGACGCGTGTGTATTTGCCGCTCGGCCTGCCGGCCGCCGTCGATCCGAATGCGCCCGTCGATCCTAACGCTGCGCCTGTTGATCCGAACGCCGCGCCGGTCGATCCGAACGCCGCGCCGGCGCCGGCCGCCGAAGCAACGCCAGCAGGCTGATCGTGAAACGCGTCACCGGCATTGGTGGCGTGTTTTTCAAGGCGCGCGACGCGGAGGCGTTGCGCGCCTGGTATCGCACGCACCTCGGAATGGACATCGCCGCATGGGGCGGGCTCAGTTTCACCCACCCATCTAGCGAATCGGGCAGCTCGCCGCAGACCACCGTCTGGAGCATTTTCGCTGGCGACACGCGCTACTTCGAACCCAGCGCCGCGCCGTTCATGATCAACTACCGCGTCGACGACCTCGATGCGGTACTGGCAGCGCTGCGCGCCGAAGGCTGCGCGGTCGACGACAAGACCGAGCGTTCCGAGTTCGGCGCCTTTGGCTGGGTCATGGACCCAGAAGGCAATCGTATTGAGTTGTGGCAGCCGCCGAGAGCTGTCGACGCGCAGGCGTAGCGGCAAGCGCAGCGCCGATCGAAAGCGGTTCACACCAAGACTGGAAGTTTCGCTGCGAGCGGCTTGCCGTTGATCAACACCACGAATCAAAGCGGAGCAACGCGACGCCGCTGACGTTCGTCGTGTCTTCGTGTCAACGCGCTCGTGGCTCTTCGCTGCCGAATTTCAAGCACCGAGCAACGCCTTGATCGCATCCAGATGCGGCCTTGCCGCGCGCTGTTTGTCCTCGGCCGACTGCGTGTTCTTGCCCTGCCCGGAATGCCGGACATCGTCGGCCGGCAGCTCCTGCAAAAAGCGTGATGGCTCGCACGCCTCCTCGCGTCCATAGCGGCTGCGCGAGCGGCACCAGCTCAAGGTGAGCGTTTCCTTGGCGCGCGTAATGCCGACGTAGAACAACCGTCGCTCTTCGTCTTCCCGGCCTTCGTCGAGCGAAGACACATGCGGCAGCAGTCCGTCCTCGCAGCCGACCAGAAACACATGCCGAAACTCCAGGCCCTTGGCGCTGTGCAGCGTCATCAGCCGTACGCGGTTGCCGGGTTCGCTGTCCTGGCTGTCGAGCATCAGTTGCGTCAGCAGCGCGCTCAACTGCATTTCACGGCGCTCGCCGACCCACTCCAAGAAGGCATCCACTTGAGCCTCGCGGCGTAGCGCCATCTCCGGACCTTTGGCCTCGCTCCGCCAATGCGCTTTCAATTGCGCGTCGGCGATGATCTTCTCGATAAGCGCGCGTGGCTTGAGTGCGTTGGCGGCCGCGCGCCATGCGCCGAGCTGCTGATGAAAACTCGCCAACGCACGCGCGGCGCGCGGCGCCAGTGCGCTGAGTGCGGCGCCATTGCCCGCCGCTGCGCTCAGTGACTGCGACGAGTGGCGAGCCACAGCAGCCAGCTTCTCGAGCGACGTCGTACCGATCTCGCGCTTGGGCGTCGTCGCTGCGCGCACAAAAGCCGCGTCGTCCTCGGGGTTGGCGAGCAGCCGCAAGTACGCCATCACATCCTTGATTTCCTGCCGATCAAAGAATGAGGTAGCGCCCGACAAGTGATACGGAATCTTCAGCGCGCGCATCGCCAGTTCCAGCGCCCGCGCCTGATGGTTACCGCGAAACAGCACCGCAAAATCCGCCGGTGTGCTGCGATCGACGAGCTGCCGATGATTGATCTCGGCGGCGACGAACTCCGCTTCGTCGGTATCGCTGGCGCGCGCGACGATACGAATCGGGTCGCCTTCGGGGAGCGCACTCCAGAGCTTTTTTTCGTGCACATGAGGGTTGTTGGCGATCAAGCGATTGGCGAGGCGCAAAATGCGCTGGGCGCAGCGATAGTTCTGCTCCAGCTTGACCACCTTGAGCGCCGGAAAATCCTTACCGATATTGGCAAGGTTCTCGGGATTGGCGCCGCGCCAGGCGTAAATCGATTGATCGTCATCGCCCACCGCCGTGAATGCGCCGCGCTCGCCGACCAGCAGTTTCAACAATCGATACTGCGCATCGTTGGTGTCCTGATACTCGTCGACCAGCAAATAGCGCCAGCGCTGCTGCCAGCGCAATCGGCGCTCGTCGTCTTCCGACAGCAAACGCACGGGCAGCGCAATCAGATCGTCGAAATCGACCGCATTGAAAGCCAGCAGCCTTTGCTGATACTGCGCATAAAGATCGGCCGCAGCGCGTTCGCGCGGCGATCCGGCGGCCTTGCTCGCGGCACCTGGGTCAAGCCCGGCATTCTTGGCGCGGCTGATCAAGTTACGCAGCGCATCCAATTGCTCGCGCCCGGTTTCTGGTGGCGCCAGATCCTTGATCAGCGTGCGCGCGTCGTCCTCGCCGAGAATTGAGAAACCGCGGCGCAAACCGACCGCCGCGCATTCGCGCTCTAGCATGCGCAGGCCGAGCGCGTGAAAGGTGCTGATCGTTAGACCCTCAACGCTGTCGGCGCCGACCACTTTGCCGATACGCTCGCGCATCTCTCGCGCCGCTTTGTTGGTGAAAGTGATCGCCGCAACTTCGGTGGGCAGATACAGGCCGCTCTTCAGCAGTCGCGCGATCTTCTCGGTGATGACGCGGGTTTTGCCCGAGCCCGCGCCTGCCAGCACCAGAAGCGGCCCATCGAGATATTGCACAGCAGCTTGTTGTTGCGGATTGAGCATCGATTGGCGGTCGCAAACGGGCGGCGAAGAATAGTGCGTTTGCGGCGCTCGCGCGGGGTAGAATCCGCTCTGCGCGGTTCTGGGTTGGTGGTTCTTGGTTGCCGAAACGGCAACAGCCAACCTCAAGTCAAAACCGAGAACCAAGAACCAGGAACTAAGAACCCAAGCATGACCCGCATCCTTATCGTTTTTGCCGCTCTCCTCGTCGCCGTCTCTTCCGATGCCGCCATGCTGTCGGGCCAGTTCAAGGGCCGCTACGGCGCGCTCGAGATTTACGATGCGCAGAGCAAGCTCTCGTTTCGGGTCAACACTCCGCGTCTCGCTGAGCGGCTGACGCCTTGCCAGACCTATCTGTGGCCGCACATGGCGATTGCGCTCGGCACGGGCGTGATCAAGGACAGCGACTCGCGCATCGCGTTCGATTCCGCCAAACACCCGAACGCGGTAAGTTGGCCAGAGGCTTGGCGCCGCGATCAGACCTTCGATTCGGCACTCAAGGACGCGGTGCCGTGGTATGCGAGCGAGCTGTCCACGCGCATGGGCAGCGCGCGATTGACGCAGAACTTGAAGCGCATCAAATATGGCAATGGCGACATCAGCGGCGGGCTCGATAAATTCTGGGACACCAGTTCGCTGAAGATCACCAGCCTTGAGCAGGTCGATTTCGTGCGCAACTTTCGCGACGGCAAACTGGGATTCAATGCCCGCGTCACGCAGCTCTTGAAGGACGCGCTGGTGCTGGAGCGCACGCCGGAGTACACGATTTACGGCATGGCCGGTTCGTGCGCGCATGACGCCACGGCGACGAAGTACATAGGTTGGCTGGTCGGCTACGTAGAGCGACCGGGGAAGGTCTGGTACTACGCGATGAATATCGATGCCAAAGCGATCGCCGATTTTGGCACGGCTCGGCTCGATATCGTGCGCGGCGCGATGGCGGAAATGGGCTTCATTCCAGCCCCGCCCGCCCTCGTGGAGCCGCCCGCAGCGCCCGCTGCCGAGCCCGCCCCCGCGGTGGCCGCGCCCGCAGCGACCGTGCCACCGAAGCCTTTGCCGAAACCGAAGAAACCGCGATGATCAACACCTAACGCAGACATCCGCCAAGCGCTTTCTTCATCGCAGTTGACGTAAGCTCCGGGGCTTGCCCATCGAGCACCCAGCCATGCCGCTTTGCCGACTGATCTACGCATCGCGTTCCAACGATATTCTGCGCAACGAAGAGATCGACGCTATCCTGGCCGTATCGCGCACCAACAATGCGCGCGTGGGTGTCACCGGTGCGCTGATGTACGGCTCGCGCGAATTCCTGCAATGCCTGGAGGGCGCGCGCGAAGCGATCAACAGCACCTACAATCGCATCGTCAAAGACCCTCGCCACAGCGAGCTGACGATTCTGGATTTTGTCGAGATCGACAGGCGCTGGTTTGCCGGTTGGGGCATGCACCATGTTCCGCCCTTATGGAGCTCGCGGCAGATGTTGCTTCGCTATGGCGAGCGCGAGACCTTCAATCCGCTGAAGATGTCGGCCATTTCGGCGCGAGCGCTGCTCGGCGATCTGGCGGCCGATCTGGCGCCGCCCAAGGACGACGAGCCGCGCGTGCCGACGCGTCCGATGCGCGCCTGACGCGTTTAGCTCGCTTTGAGGTACTCGTCCTTGAGCTTGCAGTAGTTCTGCGCCGAATAGTAGAGCGACTCGATCTCGGCATCCGTCAGCTTGCGCACGAAGCGCGCCGGGTTGCCGAGCCACAGCGAGCCGGGTTCGACGACCTTGCCCGGCGAGACCACAGCGCCAGCACCGATCAGCGAATGTTTGCCGATCACCGCCTTGTCGAGCACCACCGAGCCCATGCCGATCAGGCAGGCGTCCTCGACCGTGCAGGCGTGCAAAATCACGCCATGGCCAACGGTGACATCGGCGCCGATGAGTAGCGGCGCGCCGCCGGGCGTGTAGCGGCCGTCGTGTGTGACATGCAGCACCGAGTTGTCCTGGATATTGCTGCGCGCACCGATGCGGATGCGATTGACGTCGCCGCGCGCGGCCACCAGTGGCCAGATCGACACATCGTCGTCAAGCATGATATCGCCCACGAGCTGTGCCGAGGGGTCGACGAACACCCTTTGGCCGAGCGTGGGCAGGATGGAATTGAACGGGCGGAGCGACATCGGCACAACCTCGGAGGATTCGGCGGAGGGCCGCCATCAATACCCAAGCAGAGGTGAAGGCGCAATCGCGCGCCTTGACGTTCTTATCACACTCCGCTAGACCTGCGCGGCCCGATTCGGCGCCGGGTTTGTCGCGCCAATCCATCCGGAGATGCACATATGAGCGGCGCGCCCAACCAGTTCCTTCCCCCACCGCCCGGCGAGTTTCTGGGGCATCCCAACGCCCTCTGGAACCTGTTCGGCTCGGAGTTCTGGGAACGCTTCATGTACTACGGCATGCGCGCGATGCTCGCGGTGCACGTGGCAGCAGCGTTCTTCGCGCATATGGGCGATCAGGCCGATGCGCAAGCGAGCCTGACCTATGGCGGCTTCACCTCGATGGTCTACATGACCGGCATCCTGGGCGGCTTTGTCGCCGACCGGATCTTGGGGTATCAGCGCTCAATCATGCTCGGCGGCGCGCTGATGTCGGTCGGCATGTTCATGCTGATGGCGCCGGATCTGACGACGTTCCTGATCGGTCTGGCGTTCGTGATTGTCGGCAACGGTTTATTCAAGCCCAACATTTCGACCATGGTTGGCAAGTTGTACGCGCCGGGCGATGCGCGCCGCGATTCCGGCTTCACTATCTTCTACATGGGTATCAACGCCGGTGCGGCACTCGCGCCGATCATCTGCGCCGGGCTCATTGGCGAAAAGTACGGCTATCGCTGGGGATTCCTGACCGCTGGCGTGGGCATGATCTTCGGCTTGATGGTTTTCCATTTCTGGCGCGCGGTGCTCGGCCATGTCGGCGGCACGCCGAAAGGCAAGGAAGGCTGGGGCCCGGTCATGAAGGTGCTGGCCGCAGCGCTGGTGCTGGTGGTGCCGGTTTATTTTTTGCTCGACAAAAGCGAGATTCTGGGAACACTGTTGTTGGCGATGATGGCTGCACTGGTTGGCTATTTCATCTACAGCGGCATCAAGAGCGGCGACAAGCAGCAGCTCCACCGTTACATCGCGATGCTGTCCTTGTTCCTGGCCTGCTCGCTGTTTTGGGCGCTGTTCGAGCAAGCCGGTTCATCGCTGAACTTCCTCGCGCGCGATCACGTCAACATGCCGACCATGTTCGGCTGGACGCCGGCCTTCACGATCTTCCAGTCGGTCAATGCGATCTTCATCATCATGTTTGCGCCGGTGTTCGCAATGATGTGGCCGGCGCTCGATCGCTCCAACATCAATCCATCCATCCCGCGCAAATTTGCGTACGGCCTGATCGGCGTTGCGCTCGGCTTTTACATTCTGGTGTTCGCCATCGGCAATTTGCAGGAGGCCAACGGCAAGATTTCCTGGACAATGTTGACGCTGTGCTACCTGATCCACACGCTCGCTGAGCTTTGCCTCTCACCGATTGGTTTGTCCATGGTCACTAAGCTCGCGCGACCGGAAGAAACCGGTCTGGCGATGGGCGGCTGGTTCCTGGCGGTCGCTGGCGGCAACTATGCCGCGGGCGTGATTTCGTACTTCGCGACGGGTGGCGGTGGCGAAAGCGAGCTCAGCGGTATCGAACAGTACAGCTCGGTGTTCATGCAGTTGTTCTGGATCGGTCTGATCATCGGTGCGATCTATTTCTTCACCGCGCCGCTGCTGAACAAGCTGATGCACGGGGTCAAGTAAGCCATGGGCGCTCCCTCGACTCACGCATTCGTTCCACCACCGCCCGGCGAGTACATCGGCCACCCGCGCGGTTTGTGGATGTTATTCGGCGCCGAGTTTTGGGAGCGCTTTTCCTACTACGGCATGCGCGCGCTGCTCGCGGTGTACGTCGCGACGACGTTTTTCTCGCTGCTCCCGGAGGGCGAGGCTAAAGCCCAGGCCAGCCTCACGTACGGCGCCTACACGGCGCTGATTTACGCCACCGGTTTGTTCGGCGGCACCATTGCTGATCGCTATCTGGGGTATCGGCCAGCGATTCTGCTCGGCGGCGCGTTAATGGCGGTGGGTTTGTTCTTGTTGATGATCCCCGAGCTGACCATGTTCCTGGTGGGCCTGGCAGTCATCGTCGTTGGCAATGGCTTGTTCAAACCGAACATCTCGGCGATGGTCGGCCAGTTGTATGCGCCGGGCGATGCGCGCCGCGACTCAGGGTTCACGATCTTCTACATGGGCATCAATGCCGGCGCGTTTTTCGCGCCGCTGATTTGCGGAACCTGGATCGGCGTGGCGTATGGCTACAAGTGGGGCTTTTTCGCGACTGGCGTGGGCATGATCGGCGGGCTGATCGTGTTCCATTGGCTGAGCGGTTGGCTGGGCACCGTTGGTGCGGCGCTGAGTCCCAAGGAGAACTTCAAGCGCTGCGGCGTCGTGCTCGCCGGCTGTCTGGCGTGCGTGCCGGTAGTGTTCTTTCTGCTCAGCAAATCGGTACTCGTCGGCTACCTGCTGGGCGCAATGTTCGCCACGCTCACGATCTACTTTTTGCGCTCCGGCGCGATGACCGATCGCGTGCAGCTCGATCGTTACATCGCCATGCTGCTGCTGTTCCTCGCAAAGATCCTGTTTTGGGGCATGTTCGAACAAGCCGGCTCGTCGCTGAATTTCTTCGCCAAGGATTACGTCGACGCGCCGTTCGATTTCACCGCCTTCCAGTCGTTCAATCCGCTCTTTATTCTGCTGCTCGGTCCGGTTTTCGCGTGGGCCTGGCCTCGCCTGGAAGCGCGCGGCATGAATCCATCGATTCCGCGCAAATTCGCGCTCGCGCTGATTCTGGTGGCGATCGGCTTCTCGCTGTTGGTGTGGTCGATCAAGCACTTCGGGCCGAGCGGCAAAGTGCCGTGGGAGATGCTGGCGCTGGCCTACATGATCAACACTATGGGCGAGCTGTGTTTGTCGCCGATCGGTCTCTCCATGGTGTCCAAACTAGCGGCGCCGAAAGATGTGGGACTGGCGATGGGCGCCTGGTTCTTGTGCACCGCGATAGGAAACTTCGTCGCGGGAGCAGTGGCGTCGGTCGCCTCGGGCGGTACTGCTGCCGTTGGCATGACGCAGTACGCCAGCACGTACACGTTGGTCGCCTACGTGGGCTTTGGCATGGGAGCCGCGTTCCTGATCTTCGCGCCCTTCATCAACAAGCTGATGCACGGCGTGCGCTAATGTCCGCGCGAATGGATTTGTCGATTGTGGTGCCGGTGCACAACGAGCGCGACAATGTCGCGCCGTTGTTGATCGAAATCGAGGCGGCGTTGAACGATGCCGGGCTGAATTACGAGGCAGTGTTCGTCGACGACGCCAGCGGCGACGACACGCTGCAGGTGTTGCGCGCACTCAAGCGCGATCACCCGCGGCTGCGCGTGGTGCGCCACGTTCGCCAGGCAGGGCAAAGTACTGCGGTACGAACCGGCGTCAAAGCCGCCCGCGGCACGTGGATCGCCACGCTCGATGGCGATGGACAAAACGACCCAGCCGATATCGTCACGCTGCTTCACGCGCGGCATGCAGCGGCGCCGAACGTTCGTTTATTCGCCGGCTGGCGCACGCAGCGCCGCGACGATGCGATCAAACGCCTCTCGTCGAAGGTCGCCAACGCCGTGCGCAGCGCCGCGCTGGGCGATGCCACGCCAGACACCGGCTGTGGCCTGAAGCTGTTCGAGCGCGCCGTGTTCCTCGACTTGCCGTACTTCAGCCACATGCATCGCTTCCTGCCCGCGCTGATCCGTCGCGCCGGGTTTGAGGTGCAGAGCGTGCCGGTGGGCCACCGCCCGCGTGTGCGTGGCACCAGCAAGTACGGCGTGTGGAATCGATTGTGGGTCGGGCTCGTGGATATCGTCGGCGTCGCCTGGCTGCGCCGCCGCTCGCGCCTCACCGAGGTCGTCGAAGAATGAGCTTCGAGTGCATCGTGCTGCGCAGCGAAAAGCGCCTCGGCGCGTACGTGTACGTTCGCGACAAAGCCGCGCTCTCCAAACTTCCCGCACCACTCGCAAGCGCGCTCGGCCAACTTACCGAGACGCTTCGCTTCCAGCTCTCGCCGACTCGCAAACTCGCGAGGGCCGACGCCGGCGTGGTGATCGCCAACATCGAAAAGCTCGGCTATCACGTGCAGTTTCCGCCGAGCGAGTATCTAGGCGACACTGAGCGCTAAAAGCCATACGCGCGGACTGTCGGGACACGCCTGGCAATCAGAATCTGCGAGATTTGCGTGATTGCCCGGCACAACGACTCCGCATCAGAATCGCATAGATGTGAGCGTCACAGGAACGCGGTGAGCATGCTCGCGATATCGACTGCAATTGGCGTCGTTCCACCAACCGAGGGCGCTCCTGATTCCGCGTCGACATCCTTAGCGCCGGGTTGCGTGCAAATAGCTCTGCCAGCCAAAGCTCAGCAAAGCGCGCATCAGCGATGGCAGGAGCGCGGGGCTGAGCCGATCGCCTGCTTGGATTCAACGCTTCGCTTGTGCATTTGTGCTTGTGGCTGTCAATCCACCGTCTGATTTAGGAGGCTCTATGCAATTCGTAATTCGTGGTGGTCAGCAGTTTGTACGCAATGGCGTTCTCGGCGTTGAGGTGGAGTTCGCCCAACTGCGGGGCGAGGGCGTCGGGGCGGTTCATCAGATCGACGACGGGGATCTGGTTGAGGTTGAGATCGAGGGCGGGCTGATCATTACGATGACCGGCGAGGAGCTGCGGTCGTCGGACTGGTTCGAACTGCGGCGGGTGCGCGATGGTGAGATGGAGCTGGTGCCGACGGTCGATCGCGCGCGCGGGATGCTCGATGGTTGGTTGAAGAAACTCACGGCGCTATTTGTGCGAGGCAGCGCAGACCGCGTTCGCGACTTGGCGATCGGCGTGGTGGAGAAGCGACTGTGTCCCTCGCCCGGGTTCTATCAGCTTCACGCCGATCTGGGACGCACCGAGGCGCGGTCGGTCAAGGGTACGGACGACGTGCCGCTGATCCTGCTGCACGGAACCTTCTCGTCGATCTTAGGGAGCTTCGGCGCGTGGCTGAGCAATCCCAGAGAGCAAGAGCGCTTATGGCAGCGCTATCGGCGCATCTATGCGCTGGAACACCGAACACTGGAGGAAACGCCGATCGCTAACGCGATCGCGGTGCTCGATCGCCTCGACAAGGACAGCTCCGTCGATCTTGTGGGCTATTCGCGGGGTGGCCTGATTGGCGAGCTGCTGGCGCAACGCGCGCTCGACGACAAAGAGATTCGTGCCGTCATTGAGCAATTGAAACGCGACGATGTGGAACACGATCAGCTTGGCCTGCGCGATCTGATTGTTAGCCAGTACCAGGAGTTCCACAGCAAGCTGCGCAGCAAGAAGATCCACGTGCGCCGTTTCGTGCGCGTTGGTTGTCCGGCACGCGGCACGCGCCTGGCTTCGCGGGAGCGTTTGCGCAACGTGCTGGCGCTGGTGCGTTATGGCGCAGCTGGGCTGCAAAAGCTGCTGAGCGGCGTGCCCTCGCCGGTATTGCAGAGCGTGACGCAGGGACTAAGCGCGCTTACCGATCTGACGCAGGGCGTCGTGCTCGACGTCATCAATCCGCACGTGCTGCCGGGCCTGTACTCGATGGATCCGCGCCGTCACTTTATCCGCCACTTGATCAATCACGAAAAGCTCGGCAGCGATGCCGAACTGGCCAATGTCGGTGCCAACACACTTCGTAGCGGCCTCAACCTGGGGAAGGTCGCGGACTTCGTGATCGACCTGTACTTCAATCGCGCCAACGATTGGGTGGTTGATACCGAATCGATGATTGGCGGGGCGCAGCGCGCAAACGTCGTCGAGCATCTGGTCGGCAGCGAACGCATGCACACCCAGTACTTCGCTGACCCGGCGTTTGCGCAGACCATCACCGATGGTCTGGTGACGCCCAAGTTCGCGGATCTCACGCGTTCGCGTTACCGGACCGGCCGCGTCGAGATATCAGAGTTGCGGGAGGTGCGCGCCGGCGGGAATACACTTGGCCCAGTACTGATTGTGCTGCCCGGCATCATGGGCAGCCAGCTGGTGCGCGGCAAGAACAAGCTGTGGCTCGATGTGCCAAGTTACGTTGGCGGCGGCTTCAAGCAATTGCGAATCGATCAAACCGAGGTCGAGGCCAACGGCTTTGTCGGGGATGTGTACGACAAGTTCTGCGAGGCATTTCGCGACACGCACGAAGTGATTCCGTTTCCCTACGACTGGCGTCACAGTGTCGTCGATGCCGGCAAACGGCTGAATGCGGAACTGGCGAAACTGCTCAAGCGCATCGATATCGGCAAACGTCCGATCCAGATCGTCGCGCATTCCATGGGCGGATTGGTCGTTCGCGGCATGTTGAGCGAACCAGAGTCGATGTGGCCCAAGGCACTGGTCAATCCAGATTCGCGCATCATCATGCTTGGCACGCCCAACCAAGGCTCGCACGCGATTACCGAGATCCTGAGCGGTCAGGAAGGCTTGATGCAGAAGCTGGCGATGGCCGATTTGACAGAACCGCAGAGCCATCATGTCGGGTTGGTTGCGCGCTTCCCAGGCATCCTCGACATGCTGCCCGTGGCGACCGGCGACGATGGTCGCGATTACTTCGAATCTGCGCAGTGGGACGGCGCCCTGCAGCCGCTCGGCAAGGAATGGCCACGACCTGCCGCGGACGCGTTGGCGGCTGCGCGGGCGCGGCGAGCGCGCCTGATCGCGCCCGATCTGGTCGCCAATCGTGTGCACTACATCGCGGGGCAGGCGCCAGAAACGCCGTGCGCGCTGGGCTTGCGCAAGGGCCGGCCATCCATGGCGATGAGCAAGCGCGGCGATGGCCGCGTGCTCTGGGACACCGGCATCCCCGCTGGCGTGCCGTTCTGGTTCGCGCCACGGGTGCGGCATGGCAATCTGCCGGGCGAAGAGATCGTGCAGAAAGCTTGCGCGGAGATACTGAGCAGCGGCGACACCAGCAAGCTAAAACGCGCAGAGCCCGAGCCGATGAAATCTGGTTGGTTCAGTTGGCTGCGCGATGGCGAGGCGCTGAGCGGAGCAATCAGTGAGGCCGAATTCGAAGCGCTCGCGCTTGGCATGGACATGGCCAACGACAACTTGGCCGTCGCCGAATCGGCGCTCTCGCGCATGGACGTCCAAGTGGCTTGGGGTCACCTGAAAGACGCCGACTTTCCGCTATTCGTTGGCCACTACGAGGGTGACGGCATTTTCGGCGCCGAGCGGTCGGTCGATGAGTACTACGGCAAGCGATTGAGCGATGTGCATCGTAGCGGGCTTTATCCCGGTGCCATCGGCAGCCATCGCGTTTTCTATGAACGCAGCGAAGCGGGCGAGGTGCAGACGGCGGTCGTCGTGGGTCTGGGCGAAATCGGCAGCTTGAACGCCACAATGTTGCAGCGCACGGTGTGCGATGCCGTCATTGGCTTTGCGATCCGAAATGCCGAGCGGCGTGCGCTGCAGCGCAGCGGGTCGGCGCCGTTGGCTGCGCGCGGCCTGAGCTTTCTGCTGATCGGCAGCACCGCGGGCAGTCTCTCGGTGCGCGAAGTGGGTCGCTCAATCTTGCAGGGCGTACTCGATGCACGCAAAGCGATGAAGGACGAGCCATACGATTTGACCGAACTGCGCACCTTGCAGTTCATCGAGTTGTTCGAGGACGTGGCGCATACGCTTTGGTATCAGCTCGACGAGTTGGCGCAGGCGCAGGATCCGCTCGCCGACATGTACTTGCTGGATCCGAAATTGCATCACAAACGCGAGGGCAAGCGGCGCTTGCGCACCGACGATCGCGGCGCCTGGTGGCAGCCGCTCAAGATCGAGCGCCGAGGCGACACTTTGCTGTTCACCAACCTCGCCTCCAGAGCCGCGCGCGCCGAGGTCTCAACCGTCGAGATCGACCGAATTGTGGGCGAATTGATTAATGTGCAAGTGCGCCGCTCGCGACGCCGGACCGAAGCCGAGCAGGCACTTTTCGAACTGCTGGTGCCGCGCGAGATTAAAGACATGGCGCCGGAATCGGGCGATTTGCGGCTGCTGGTCACGCCCGGTGCCGCAGCCTACCCCTGGGAAATGTTGAGCGATCGTTTGCAAGCGCGACGCCAGGGACTGCCGCTGGCAGTTCGCATCGGAATGGTGCGGCAGTTATCCACCCTGCAGTATCGGCATCGGCCGCTATTGGCAGGTAATCACCGTGCATTGGTCATCATCGATCCGAAGTCCACGCTCAGCGAGCTGCCGGGTGCACAAGCCGAGGGCGAGCACGTCGGGGACGTACTTGAATCGTGCGGATGGAAAGTGAACCGAAGTCGCCGCGATCAACCAGGCGAGATCATCATCAAGCACTTCGGAGACGGGCACGAAATAGTGCATTACTGCGGCCACGGCGTCGACGATGTGCGCCGCTATCCGCAGGGGTTCGAGAAACCTGTGGAAGTATCGGACCCGGAAAACGCCATCAGCGGCATGGTGCTTGGGAACGGCGTGTTTCTGACGGCTAAATTGCTGGAGAACCTGCGCGAGTTGCCGCGACTGGCCTTCGTCAATTGTTGCCACCTAGGCGCGATCCAGGACAAGCCGCATCAGATCGCCGCGCATTTTGCCGAGAAGCTGATCATGATGGGCGTGCCCTGCGTGATCGCCGCCGGCTGGGCTGTCGACGATCGCATCGCCAACGTGTTCGCGGAAGCGTTTTATCAGGCATTTCTCGGTGGCGAAAACTTCGGTGATTCGGTCAAACGCGCCCGCAACGCGGCGTACGTGTCTGATCCCGGAAGCAACACGTTTGCGGCCTACCAGTGCTACGGCGATCCTAGCTTCTCGCTGCAACGCCCAGGAACACCGCAAAGCCTTCAGCGTAAGGCGCCTAGCGCTGCTGCTTTCATCACGGAGGTATTGCCGTTCGCGCGCAGCGTCGAGCAGCTTCATGCAATGGCAGGACAACTCGACGCAGCCAGCCATCTGCAAACACCTGCTGCCTTCGAGGCCCTCGCTGAGGCATTCGAGCGTAGGGGCGCCTTAGCCGAAGCAGTCGGGTTTTACGAGAAAGCGATCCAGCGCTCGGACCATCAGCAGGCAGCGCAACTCAAGGCGTTCACGCCGTGGGTCAATCTGGGTTCGCGGGTGATCCTCGATGACTATCGCAAGAGTACGAAACGATTTGACGAGACCAAGGCCGAGGCCGACCGGCCGAATCAGCAGGCCGCACTGGCGAAGATCGACACTCTGATCGCGACGGTCAATCAATTGCTGGCGATCGACCTTCTACGCACCTCTGAACGCTATGGCTTGCTCGGCGCTACGCTCAGGCGCAAAGCGCTGCTCGATCCGGCTAACGCGCGTGTAGCGCTCGCCGATGCGTTGGTCGCTTACGTCGAGTCCGAGCGACGCCTTGATCGCAATGCGGACCTCAACGCGCGAATCGCAGCGGCAATACGCATCGCGTTTACCGCTCGCGCGTTGGATTTTGTGTCCAAAGGCCGCGGTAAAGCCGCAGCCGGCGAGCATCTGACCAACGCGCTGAACGCATTGGCCGACGCCGAGCGCGAGATGCAGCGTCGCCGCGGTGTCAGCGATTGGGACAACTTCCTGGCGGGGCAAATTGAGATCGTGCAGGTCTATGCCGGACAGCGGACACAATGGAAGGCCGGTAAAGATCTGCCGCGGGAACTCGTCCGATCCAGCCACCGAGCCCATCGACGCGCGATCGTCGAGCAAATCGATTTCATGCTCGCGTTTTTGCCGGCCAAGGGGAAGGCGATCGCAAAGCTCTTATCGGAGATGCAAGCAATGCTCACAGGCGTTGTTTAGTCGATCGGCCACTGGCCTTCGTTTTCCGAGCCATCCTCGCCTCGCAACTTGCTTGAGGAGGATCCTTGCGGCTTGACTCAGCGGGTCAAGCCGTGAGGTTCCTGGGGGAGAGGATTTCGTGGATCACTTGATCCGCGTTTTCTTCAGTCAGGTAGGTGCGTGGGAACGACGCGATGGCCGGGTGCAATTCCTTACCTTCAGCACCGGCCAGAACCACGACGCGTATCTGCAGCGTAGCACCCGGATCATCGGCAGAGCGGGCCATGCGCCGCAGCGCCATAGACAGCACCTCAAGCTGGGATTTCGTGATTCCCTGATCGTCGATCAGCAATATCACATGTGTCGCGATGGCTATCGGGTGGTCGTTGTTTGCGGGCACATTCGGGGGCGCCTTTACGGTCCCATCGATGTCGAAAAAACAATGATCGTCGACCGAGGCAACAGCGGCGTTCAATAGCCTGGAGGCCTCGTTGAGGCGCCTGCGAGCGGCACTGATGTACAGCCAGTGTTGAACCGAGCGGATGGGGCGGGAGCCGAGCTCGCGCGCACCTTGTACGTAGTCGGCGCGATTGCCGACCAATAAGTCCGTCCGATCGAGTCGGCGCGCAATCGCCGCTGCCAACGCTTCGTAGGCGAAGGAAATCGTTCCGGTGTCGGAAGCGCTCTCATGGCTGACGGCGATGCGTTCGCCATAACTCCAGTACGCCACATGCGGGATGCGCAGTTGCTCGGCGATGGCGCGAGAACTGATGTCGCGATGTAGCCAGGGGCTGATCAACGGTTGCACGGCATCGGAAAAGCGCGTCAGCCATTCTTGCTGCAATTGGTACTCAACCGTGGTCTCCACGCGCGTCAGTATCGGCAACAAAGGTACGACCCCACGGTCGAACGGCAACTTGTCGCGCGCTTCCTGCGCGCGTTTCGCGACATCAAGGATGCCATCGAGGCTCTGGTGCGAGGCGGTGCTCAACAGCACGATCAAGTCGGGTAACTGCACCGTGCAAATGCCGCCGACGTCCGAGATGCCGGTGCGGCTGTCGAGCAGTACGAAATCGTAGGCCTGTCGCCATTCATGGCGCATCTGTTCAAGGCGTTCAGCGAGCCGCTGTTTGGTAAACAACATCGACCAATCGAGCGTGCGCAACTGGTTCGCGGTTCGACCGCCTTGGGCGCTGTAGATGATGTCGATCGACGCCGTCTGCTGAGCTCGCCCAGGATTCTGCAATTCCACATCAAAGGTGGATACGGCCTTGGTCCACTTCGACATGCGCGCGGCGGGCCTGAGCAGCAGATCGATCAGCCCGAGCGAGCCTGTGTGTGCACATTTGTCCTGCGCAAAATAAAAGTTGAGTCCCGGCGCTTCCAAATCCCAATCGACCAGCAAGACCTTGAATCCCCAGCTCGCCAGTAGCACGCCGCAGTTGGCCAACGCCATGCTCCGACCGACGCCGCCCTTGTAGCTGTAAAAGGTGACGACCTGCCCGGATCTCACAATTGAATCCTCGCGTTGAGCGGCGGTTTCTGTATGTGGCGCTTTGCCTCGGCAATGGTCAGCACCTTGCAATCGGGGTCGTAAGCGGGCACCGCGCCGAGCATCGCCGAAAGCGGTGTGCAGAGCCTTCGAATGGCCGCGCTGAAGTCGCTGAAAAGGGCGGACGATCTGAAAGCGGGATTGGCGGTTGCGAAACTGGAAAAGTCGACCGGGTTAACATCGGCGAACGCCTTCGGAAATGCGCTCGACAGCGAGAACTTGACCGGCAGAATGAGCCCGCCTGGATTGTCAGGCGTACGCATCCCGTTGAGCTTCTCGCGCGCCATCATGCTTCGGTACTCGATCGTGCACCAAGGCGATTGACCATACTCTGCGGTCAATACGCTGATCATCACCCGCGAGGCGCGCAATGCCGATTGCAGCTTGGGCGTATAGCTGCTGCCTTCGCCTATCGAGTCCTCATCAAAGAAAACGTCGCCATAACCCAGTTCCGTGCCCATCCAGTTCCGAAGCTCAGGGACGAACAGATCGTGTACCCAAGTCTGAGCTGGGGGCTTGCGGCGGTAGCTGACAAAGACGTGGTACTGGTAGGCCATGAGCGCGCGGTTTCTTCTGCCGTCAGCATCTCACATCAGGTTCGGTCGTTCGAGATCGGTCGACTCCGATGTGGACAGCGCAACCCAGGACTTTTCCGGAACGCCGTTGGCAATGTGCATCGCGAAGTGCTGCTCAACCGCAACCCACGTTTTCTTGCCCTGCATTCGTTCATCCTCCGGAATCGGCGGATCGGGTGGGACAAGCGTATCAGGCGATGGGGCGTGGAACGAATCGTCGATACAGCGGCGAAAATGCCGATGCCGGCACTCGCTGGTTGCTGCATAAATGCCCACTTGCTGATTACCGTCAGCCAAGGGGCCGACGAGTTGAAGGTGTGGGATTTGTCAGGCGCTCACCAACACTGGGTCTCCCACTTCAAGGAACGGCATTCCGACAGTGACGCCAGAATCTCTGCATTGGCCTTTGATCGGTCGGGCCGTGCGCCAACTGCCGGGCGGCGCTAAGCTTGCCAAGCTATCGGGACACGTGGGTCAAATCGATGCGCTGGCGGCGGCGGCCGATGGCAGTGCGCTCGCAAGCGGTGGTTTGGATGGCCGGGTAATCGTTTGGGAACTTGCGACGCTGCTGGGCGCGCAGCAGGATGTTGCGAGGGACGCTGAGACGTCGACGGGATATGCGGTTGCCGGCGGTCGGCTGCAGAATATCCATGCGGATCCGAAATTGCCGGTTCCACTTCAGCGTGCTGATCTGGCCAATGGCGGTTCTCAGCCAGCCAGCGAATGTGGTGTCGGGCCTCGCTGATAGTCCGACGCTCTGGTGAGTCGCCAGCTTCAGGGCCGGCTTCCAGCTCGACCATTCGACTCGCGCTCCGGTCGCTCAGAAGAAGCGCTCAGAACCGCCCGCTGGCACCGCCGCCGCGGCTCGATCCGCCGCCGAAGCTGCGGCCGGAAGAGCTGGAGGACGACGTGACGCGCGCAATCACATGTCTTGCGGTGCTGGTGGCATGGCAGTGCTGACAGGTCGAGGTGATTTCCGCCAGTCCGGTCGAAAAGCGCGTGGCACTGGTGATGGTGCGCGACACGCTCGACACCGCTTTTGAGCCGCAGCTGGCGCACGGCTGGAAGCGCGAAAACCACGCCGCGCGCACCAGCTTGTCGACATGTCCGCAACCGGGACAGTGGAAGACGCGATGATCGACGCTGCGCACGCGCTCCTCGGTGATTTGCTGCGGCGTCAGGTGGCGGTCGTCTTCGGTCTCGCTGAGCAAAATCATCGGCGTGCTGCAGCGAGCGCACTTGCGCGGGAAAAAACGCGAGCCGACCAACCACCAGAGCGCCGAGAACACCTTCCACAGCAACCACAGCGCACCGGCGGCGAGCGTGCCGATCAACGTCAATCCGACCAACAGTGCAGTGCGATCGTCCGGATCGGGTTTGGTGGTTGCCGTGGGACTTGACGCTGGACGCGCTGGCGGCGGAGGACTCGCCAGCCGCGCCACCGTGTCGCGAACAGCGCTGGACGCCACGCCTTGCGCTTCTGTCGGCATCTCAGCTAGGCGACCCAGGTCGACTCGATACGCCTTCGCCAGCCACGCGGTGGCGCCTGCGACCAGCCCTTGGTCGAAGCTGCCCTGGCGAAAGCGCGGCAAGATTTCGTTGCGCATGACGTCTTCGGCCATGCGTGTGTAACTGGCGTTGTCGATGCCGCTGCCGAGGATGATCTCGGTAGCGCGATCGTCGAGCGCCAACAGGAACAGGGTACCGTTGTTGAGTTGCCGGTCGCCGACGCCCCAGGCGTTGAACGCCTGGGTGCCATAACTGCGCGGATCGACGCCGCCGGTGGTGCGCACGATCAAGAATCCGATTTCGCCCAGGCGCTTGTCGTCAAGCGTAGCGGCGAGCCGATCGAGTTCGCGCTTGGTGTCGTCGGCGAGCAGCCCGTATTCGTCGGAGACATAGCTCTGCGGCAGTGGCGAGCGCGGCTGCGCGAACGCGACGCTGGCGAACAGTACAAGCGCGATAAAGCCGAGTCGGCGAGCGATGATCACGGTTCGAATCCCCTGGTCGATATCGCAATGATGCGCGAAACGACGTGGGCATGGCGGGTTCCGGGTGCGCTACCCCGGTTGCCATCGTCGGCGTCTCCATCAGCGACAGGCGCCAGCTGGCGCGCGATCTGTGGACCTGATACGCCCGGTGTTGGCGACGATCACTTGCCCGGAGTTGACGCGATCGCCCTCAATGCAGAACACAAAACGCACATTCGAACCATCGGCACGACCCATTGGCCGGTAGGTGAGCTTGCGGCGGCCATCGCTGGTGCGCACACGCAACGTCGAGTTCTCCAGCGCATGCACGCTGAGCACGCGTTCGACCGGATCCAGGCGGCCGTTGCGATTGTCGTCGCGATAGCTCAGCCAGCCGGCCGACCAGTCGCCCTGGCGCTCGCAGCTGGTCTGGTTGCGCGTGGGACAAACGACCACCGGTCGTGCGCCGCTGAGCGCTTCGCCGCGTGCCTGTTGCAGCGAGGCGATCAGCGCATTCTTGGCGCTCGCCAACTGGTTCTTCTGGTAAGGCGTGCGCAGGCTGGGCAGCGCGATGGTGGCGAGCACCGCCAGGATGGCGATGGCGACGATCAATTCGATCAGCGTAAATCCGTTTTGTCGCATGGCGATTCCCCATGAATGTTATGGGGAATACGCTAGGCGCACGGATAGGTGCGCACCATCAGCGCAACGCGCTTTCGCTTGTCAGAATTTTCTGACGGCGATTGCCGCATCATTCTCTTACTGAAGAGCCGCGCAACGCCCATGTCCGAACGTTTTCAACTGGTCTCCGACTTTGCCCCCGCTGGCGATCAGCCACAGGCCATCGACGAGTTGATTCGCGGATTCGAAGCGGGCCTGGCGCATCAGGTCTTGCTCGGCGTGACTGGCAGCGGCAAGACCTTCAGCATCGCAAACGTGGTGCAGGCGGTGCAAAAACCGACGCTGATCCTGGCGCCGAACAAGACGCTCGCCGCGCAGCTCTATGGCGAGTTCAAAGAGTTCTTCCCGCACAACGCCGTCGAGTACTTCGTCTCGTATTACGACTACTACCAACCCGAAGCGTACGTCCCGTCCAGCGACACCTACATCGAAAAGGACGCCAACATCAACGAGCACATCGAGCAGATGCGGCTCAGCGCCACCAAAGCGCTGCTCGAGCGGCGCGATGCGCTGATTGTCGCAACAGTGTCGGCCATTTATGGCCTCGGCGATCCGAACGAATACTTCAACATGGTGTTGCATCTGGTGCGCGGCGATCGCATTCCGGATCGCGAGATCCTGCGGCGGCTAACGGAATTGCAGTACACACGCGGCGACTATGAGCTGCGCCGCGGTACGTATCGCGTGCGCGGCGAAGTCATCGATGTGCATCCGGCCGAGAGCGAGCGCGAAGCGCTGCGCATCGAATTGTTCGACGGCGAAATTGAGAACCTCTCGATTTTCGATCCGCTGACGGGCGAAATCCAGAAGCGTGTGCCGCGCTTCACGGTGTACCCCAAGTCGCACTACGTGACCAGCCGTCGCACGGTGCTCGAAGCGATGCAGACGATCAAGGCCGAGCTCGCCGAACGCCTCGAAGTGCTGTACGCACAGAACAAGCTCCTGGAAGCGCAACGCCTGAAGCAGCGCACAACCTTCGATCTGGAAATGATGGCCGAGATCGGCTACTGCCAGGGCATCGAAAACTACTCGCGCCATCTCACCGGTCGCGGCGAGGGCGAGGCGCCGCCCACATTGTTCGACTACTTGCCGCCGGACGCGCTGATGGTGATCGACGAAAGCCACGTCACCGTGCCGCAGTTGGGTGCGATGTACAAAGGCGATCGCTCGCGCAAAGAGACGCTCGTCGAATACGGGTTCCGTCTGCCGAGCGCGCTCGACAATCGCCCGCTGCGGTTCGAGGAGTGGGAGAACCGCGCGCCGCGCGCGATCTTCGTTTCCGCAACACCTGGCCCGTACGAGCTGCGCAAAACCGACAATCGTGTCATCGAACAAGTCGTACGTCCCACCGGTCTGGTCGATCCGATCACCGAGATTCGCCCGGTTGCCAGTCAGGTTGACGATCTGCTCTCGGAGATTCGCGAGCGCACCCGCTGGGGCGATCGGGTATTGGTCACCACGTTGACCAAACGCATGGCGGAGAACCTGACCGACTACCTGACCGAGCAGGGAATCAAAGTGCGCTATCTGCATTCGGATATCGAAACAGTAGAGCGCGTCGAGATCATCCGAGATCTGCGTCTGGGCAAGTTCGATGTGCTGGTGGGGATCAACCTGCTGCGCGAGGGTCTGGACATGCCCGAGGTTTCTCTGGTCGCGATCCTGGACGCGGACAAGGAGGGTTTTTTGCGCAGCGGTGGTTCGTTGATCCAGACCATCGGTCGCGCCGCCCGCAACTTGCGCGGCAAAGCAATCTTGTACGCCGACCGCATTACCGACTCGATGCGTCGCGCGATCGAAGAGACCGACCGCCGTCGCGAACGCCAAGTGGCTTACAACCAGGCGCACAACGTCACGCCCAAATCGATCGTCAAGCGCATCATGGACGTTATGGAGGGTGCGCGCGAAGAACCAGCTAACGACAACGGCAGCTCATCGAAACGCGCAAGGCGCGGGCCGCAGACCATCGGAACAGCCGCGGTCGCCGAGCCGCGCATCGACTATGCTGCGATGAGCCCGGAGACCCTGGGTGCGCGCTTGAAGAAGCTCGAGGATCAAATGTTTCAACACGCGCAGAACCTCGAATTCGAGGCGGCGGCCAAGCTTCGGGATGAGATCAAGCGCATTCGTGCGCAAGGGTTGATGAGTTGACTGGGAGCGCCGGCGTCCGCGCCGGCATGGCTTCGAACGGCCGCCACGCTCCGAATGCGAACGGCCGACGAGGACGTCGGCGCCCCCAATTTGTAGCATCCACGCAACACTTTGTTGCGCTGATCGCAGCTGATGTCTTTTCTCCGCCAAACCCGTGTGTTAGCCTCCTGCCGCCGTATCACCCCAGGTAGACCTCTACGATGATTCGACAACGCACGTTGAAGAACGTCATTCGCGCAACGGGCGTTGGCATTCACTCCGGGCAAAAGGTGTACATGACGCTGCGCCCTGCGGCGGTCGACACGGGCATCGTATTTCGTCGTACCGATCTGGCCGAGCCAGTGTGCCTGTTAGCGCGCGCCGAGAACGTGGGCGATACCTCGTTATCCACGGCGCTGGTCAAAGACGGCGTGCGTGTGCAAACCATCGAACACTTACTGAGCGCGTTTGCGGGCCTTGGCATCGACAACGCGTATGTGGACTTGTCGGCGCCGGAAGTGCCGATCATGGACGGCAGCGCCGGCCCGTTCGTGTTTTTGCTGCAATCGGCGGGCATCGAAGAGCAAAACGCGCATAAGCGCTTCATCCGCATTCGCAAAGAAATCGTCGTCCGCGATGGCGACAAATGGGCGCGATTCGAGCCCTTCGACGGTTTCAAAGTCGGCTTTTCGATCGAGTTCGATCACCCGGCTTTTGCGCAACGCGCGTGCTCGGCGGAGATCGATTTCTCGACCACCTCTTTCGTCAAAGAGGTCAGCCGCGCACGCACCTTCGGTTTCATGCGCGATCTGGAGATGCTGCGTGAGCGCAACCTCGTGCTCGGCGGCTCCATGGACAATGCCATCGTCCTCGACGACTACCGCGTGCTGAATGAAGACGGCCTGCGTTACGAAGACGAGTTCGTCAAACACAAGATTCTGGACGCGATCGGCGACTTGTATCTGTTGGGGCACAGCTTGATCGGTGCCTTCTACGGACACAAATCCGGTCACTTCCTCAACAATAAGCTCTTGCGAGCCTTAACGGCCGACGAGAGTGCCTGGGAAGAAGTCGTGTTCGACACTCCCGAAGAGGTACCGATCTCTTACGCGCATCCGGCTCAAGCGGTCTGAGGCGCCAAAGAGGTCAACTGCCGTCTGCCCGGCAGGGTTTTAACTCAAGAAGAATAAACAGGACACATCGGAAGCGATCGACACGGATGTCGAACGGCCAGTGAGGCCATCTTGACCGGTTCACCACCGGTCACATCGCGCAGACCATCGAGCGATGCACTTGGGTCGGTTGTGTTGATGCACGGGGTTCATGCATCAGGGCGAGCGACCTTCACGGTGAGCCGCTGTACTTTGAGATCGAGGTTGTTATTCGCCTCGTCGAGGAGTTGTCGGCTCAAAAGGCGCAGTTTGGACGCCCACGCGGGCGATTGCGCCAGGAACACGAGTTGCCCGTCGCGCACATTCGCAAGACGGCACTCGGATGCCAATCGGGGGGGCAAGAGCGCGCGCAAGCGTCGATCCCACGCCTCCAAGTGTCGCGCCGTTTCGACGAGCGCGGCGACGACGGGCATATCCTGGAGCACATCACCTAACGCGGGGAAACGGGGCATAAGAGCTCAGTGGTAAGTCCAAACGCGCACCGGCGAAGGCACTTGAGAGCAGGTTTGACATGAACATTATTCTGACAGGCGGTACGCGCGTTGGTTCCAAGGTCATTTCTCTGACCTGCCCACGGATTCGAGTGGCGATCGGGGCCATCGGTGTTTCGATGTTGGCGGTGCTGGTGGGTTGCGGCTTCTGGGCCGGACGCGCGCTGCAGGGCGATATGGCCAGCAGTTCGGACGTTACGCAAATGCGCGACAAGCTGCTCGCACAGCAAGCGCAGCTCGATGAGACCGAAGCCAAGGCCAAGCGCGATCTGGATGCGTTGGCGATGCAGCTCGGCGAATTGCAAGCCCAGGCGGCGCGCTTGAACGCGCTGGGCCTTCGCCTCACGCGGATGGGCAAGCTCGACGACGGTGAGTTCAATTTCGGCGAACTTCCCGATGTCGGTGGCCCGGAAAACCAACTGCCCGTCGAACAAGATTTTCTCGCCCCTGAATTCAGCGACACCCTCGACAAACTGCGCCAACAGTTCAACGCCCAAGCCGAACAACTCGGCGTCCTCGAAACCCTCCTCGTCGATCGCGATCTTGAAGCCGAGTTCATGCCGGCAGGCATGCCGGTGCGGTCAGGCTTCATTTCCTCCAGTTTCGGTTATCGCGTCGACCCAATCTCCGGTCGTCGCGCTTTTCACGCGGGCGTCGACTTCGATGGCGTCAAAGGTGCCGATGTGCTCAGCGTCGCCACCGGCGTCGTCGCTTTCGCTGGCCGCCATCCAGCCTACGGCAACATGATCGATATCGATCACGGCAACGGTTATGTCACTCGCTACGCGCACAACGACAAAAACGTCGTCAAAGTTGGTGATGTCGTGCAGGCAGGGCAACTCATCGGCAAACTCGGCGCCACCGGCCGCGCCACTGGCTCGCACGTGCACTTCGAGGTGTGGTTCGAGGGCAAGCCAATCAACCCGAAGAAGTTCGTGACCGCGATTCGCTGACTCTTGTGGATAGCTACACCAAAAAAGCCGCGCAGTGCGCGGCTTTTTTGTGCCCCGTCATTCGCTAGCGGATGAGTTCAGTTCGTCCAGAACTTTCAGAGCGAGTGCGCCAGGACCCACGCCGATGCCCTTGTTGCGCTCGTTTAGATTCTCATCCATGGTCACGTCTTTCCATTCCTCGACAATGAATCCATCTGCAAGCTTGTCGATTTCGAAGTAGACGAAACGGGCATCTTGGGTGATCAGCTTTCCGAACAGGTAAGGCATCCCCGGAAAGTCGATGTCGAGCTTGACGACGATGGAGTGGCTCCAGATCACGCCTCGCGCTTGCGCGGCAATACGCAACTCCTCAGGCACCCCGTGCTTGCGCCAATAAGTGGCTACATTTCGCAGAGCCTGCTCAACAAGCCGATTCTGCTGCTGCACATTGCGTTGCCTGGGAGGACGAGAGTTCATTCCGCTGCCGCCTTCAAGTGACTTCGATTACTGAGGCATGTTCGCTCTATCTAGGGATTGACTTCCACGCGCCAACTCTTCGAAATAAAGATCAATGTTGTGCAACACGTAATCGTCGATGAGGCTGTCCACGCCTCGTTCGACAGCGACGTCGGGAATCGCCTTGGCAATCCGCACAAGTAAATCAGTTTGCGGGGGCGTGAAGGGGCTACCTTTGTGCATATAAGCCAACTGGTAAAGCTGATGGAACAGCTGCGATACGAAATCGTCGTCAGGATTGGAGCTACTGGCCGTGTCGAAGAGGTATTCCAAATGTGCTCGACCGTAGTAGGAAAGCGACGGCTCATGCAGCACCGACCACTCCTCAAGCTCATGGGTTCCTCCGCGCTTAAGGTGGAGCAAAACATCCTCCCAAGATTTTCCGGAATAGAACCGGACGGCACTTTGCTTCTCTAGCTGGTCGAGGCCGTCCCATTTCACCAAGTCTTCCGCTCGGGGCACCCGGCCGGAGCCAAACAAGCTTCGAACTTCGCCTAATAGTTGATCCATACGCGTTCACTCCGCAATCAGCCGCGCCGCCAGTTTCGGCTTGACCCCAAAGCCACTTGGGCCGTCGGCTCAACGGCACAAACTGACTCTCGGCCACGACGTGACCACCAGGCAGCACACCTACAAAAACAAATCCGGCAACAGTGGCATTCCGGCCCTCACTGCGTAGCGATCAAAATCGCTGACGCCCTCTTCGCGCAGCACGTCCTCGTCGATCAAAAAACGTCCACTGCGTTGCGCGATCGGTGCGCTCAAAACGGCGTGGGCGGCGTCGGCCATGATCTCGGGGGTGCGGCAGCGCTCGGGGTCGACGCCGGGAATCATCGCCAGCGCTGCGGTGTGGATGACCGTTCGTGGCCACAGCGCGTTGATCGCTACGCGCCCTTTGAATTCTTCGGCCATGCCCAGCACGCACTGGCTCATGCCGTACTTGGCCATCGTGTATGCAACGTGGGGACCGAACCACTTGGGATCCATGTTGAGGGGCGGTGCCAGGGTGAGGATGTGCGGGTTGGCGGCCTTGAGCAGATGCGGCAGGCACGCTTGCGAACACAGGAAGGTGCCGCGCACATTCACGCCGAACATCAAATCGAAGCGCCGCATGGGTGTATCGAGCGTGCCGGTGAGGTTGATGGCGCTGGCATTGTTGACCAGGATGTCGATGCCGCCGAAGGCTTGCGCAGCCTGCTCCACCGCAGCAAACACCTGCGCATCTTCGCGGATATCGACTTTGAGCGGCAGCGCCTGACCGCCAGCGGCTTCGATCGCCTTGGCGACCGAAAAGATCGTCCCTGGCAACTTCGGATGCGGTGTTTCGGTCTTTGCCGCTAACACCACATTCGCCCCATCGCGCGCCGCGCGCAACGCAATCGCTTCGCCGATGCCGCGCGAGCCGCCGCTGATGAACAGAGTCTTGTTCTTGAGGGACATCTGGTGCTCCGATGGGGTAGGTACCGAAGCGTGCAGCATGCTCGAAAGCGCGCGAGTTCGCGCGCATTCTTCGTGAAGCATTCCCCATGCCCGCCCGGCATTTTTTCGACAACGAACGAACGCAATGCTCTCAAGGCGCTGCGGGTTCGCAGCATGGTGCTTCTCAGCACTACGCGGGACCACTATTGCCGACGAGGACGCCGACGCTCCCAGAACGTTTAATCCCTGACGCGCACGGCCTCGACCACATTGCTTAAGGCCCGTACTTTCGCGAGCACAGTGGCCAGCTGTCCAAAATCGCTGACGCGCAGCGTGAGGTTCAGCGTGGACTGGCCGCTGCCCTGATCTTCGCGGCTTTCCATCGCGGCGATATTGATGCGGTCTGCGGCGAGCACGGCGCCGACGTCGCGGATCAGACCGGTGCGGTTGTAAGCGGTAATGCGCACGCGCACGCTGTAAACATCGTCGCGCTTGCCGCCCCATTGCACGTCGATGCAGCGTTCGGGCGACTTGCTGGCCAGATTCAGGAGGCTCTTGCAGTCGGCCCGATGCACGCTGACGCCCTTGCCGCGGGTGATGAAGCCGATGATTTCGTCGCCCGGCACCGGGCTGCAGCATTGCGCCATCGACACCATCAAATTGCCGACCCCGCCAATGACGATGGCGTCCTTGTCGCGCTTCTGGCTCGCCTCGGTCAGGCGGCGCTGCGCCAGGATTTGCGCTTCATCCAGCGCCGGGGCGCTGAGCTCGTGCACCACGCGCGCAATTTGCGAGGGCGAGATGTCGCCGAGCGCCACACTGATGTACAGATCTTCGACGCTGGGAAGTGCGAACTTCGGCAAGAGCGCTTCGAGTTGCTGCACGCCGAGGGCCAGTCGCTTCAATTCGCGCTCGAGAATCTCGCGGCCATCGCGCGCGTTTTGCTCGCGATCGAGTTTGTTGAACCAGGCGCGTACCTTGTGCCGCGCACGCGAGCTGGTGAGGAATCCCAGACTCGGCAACAGCCAGTCGCGACGCGGCGCGCCATCTTTTGCGGTCAGGATTTCGATGCTGTCGCCGGTTTTCGGCGTGTGCGTCAGCGGCACGATGCGGCCGTTGACTTTGGCGCCACGGCAGCGATGCCCAACCTCGGTGTGCACGGTGTACGCAAAGTCGAGTACGGTACCGCCCTTGGGAATCGTGATGACGTTGCCTTTGGGCGTCAGCACATAGGTGTGGTCTTCGAGCAGCTCGGTGGAGAACCCGGCGAGCAGCGCGCCATCGTCCTGACTTTCTTCGCGCCCTTCCAGCAACTGGCGCATCCAAAGGATTTTTTCCTGCAGCGCCGAATCGGTGCGTCCACCCTCCTTGTAACGCCAATGCGCCGCAACGCCGAGTTCCGAGTGCGCATGCATCTCGTGCGTCCGAATCTGCACTTCGATGGTTTTGCCCTCGGGCCCAATGACGGCCGTGTGCAGCGAGCGATAATCGTTGCCCTTCGGCTTGGCGATGTAGTCGTCGAACTCTTTCGGGATCGGCGCAAAGTGACTGTGGACTATGCCCAGCGCGGCATAACAAGACGGCACATCGTCCACCAGCACCCGCACTGCGCGCACATCGTAGAGCTCGGTGAACTCGACGTCCTTGCGCTGCATTTTTTTGTAAATGCTGAAAATATGTTTGGGGCGGCCGGCGATGTCGCTGGCAATTCCCGCCTCATCGAGGATGCGCTTGAGCTCGCGTTTGACCAGCTCGATATAACGCTCGCGCGCTGCGCGACGTTCGTCGAGCAAATCGGCGATGCGTTTGTAGGTCTCCGGCTGCAGCGCACGGAAGACCAGGTCTTCGAGTTCCCATTTGACCTGCCAGATGCCGAGGCGATTGGCCAGTGGTGCGAGCAAGTCGCCGCACAACGCCGCCAGCGCTTTGGCGTCGCCACCCTTCACTGCCAGACGCAAACGCACCAGATAGCGTGCGAGCAGGATCAGCACCACACGCAAATCGCGGACCCAAACCAGGAGCAGGCGACGCAGTCCCTCGGCGCTGGCTTGCGGCGCTTTCTGACTGTGCAATGTAAAAACCTTTTCCGCTTCGAACTGGCCCTGGACCAATGTCGCTACACGGGCGCCGAAGCGCTTCTCCAACTCGCCGGTAATCGGTGGTTCGACATGGGCCAGCGGAAACAACACGGCCGCAATCTGCGTCTCGACGTCGGCGTTGAGCGCTGCCAGCTCGCTCAGGACGCGTGCCGCTTCGTCATCGAGTTCGGCATGCGCATGCGACCAGTCGATTGCGGCGAGCAACTCGGCAGACGCAGACGCGCGCCACTGCGCCAGTGTTGCAGGGCTAGAAGGCAGCTTCATAGATGCAGTGCCGCAGGCATGCGCTGGGAGGTTCTGGAATAACACGCAACCGATGTTGCGACAACGCCAAACAGCCATCGAACCCCTCTCATGCGGGGAGGAGTCCGATCATTCGACGCATCAGGCCGCACGCCCCGGCGCGCGGCCCATTTCGGCTTACTTCGAGCGCGCCTTGTCGACGCGCGACGGCGGATTCACCGTGACTGTGAAGTCGCGCTCGCGGAAGTTCACGTCGCCGTTAGCGCCACCGTTCGGACCACTATCCTCGACGCGCACGCGAATCACGGCCGTGCCCGCGGTTCCTGTCAGACCCAAGGAGAGCGTGTTGTCGTTCGAGTCGTAGAACGGCGTGCTCGAGAAGACCGCGTTGCCGCTGATGACGGAGGTCGATGCCACCGACGTTGTTTGACCAGACTCATCGGGACCGCCACCAGGCGCTCGGTTCTGCACGAAATTGCTGACAGTGCGCGAGGCCGAGCCGGAAATGGTGTAGCTGACGTTATTCGCCAACTGGAAGTCCGGAGCGTCGTTGACGGCGTCCAGCGTCAACTGGAAGCTGTCATTGGCGCTGTTGTTGCTGCCGTCGGTCACAGTCACTTGCACCTGGGCGCTGCCGTTTGCGTTCGATTTCGGCGTGATCGTGAGCGTGAAGTTGGGTTCGGATCCGGCAAACGCGCAACCCGCCGGCGCGACCAACGCGCTGTCGTTGCAACTGAAGCTGGCGGGCGTCAGCACATCGTCGCTGTCATTGGCCGTGAAGGCGATGGCGCTGGAGGTCGTGTCCTCGCGTCCGGTTTGATTGCCGATATCGGCAATCGTCGGCGCACTGTTCGGCGCACTGGCGGTACCCGAAAGCGATACCTGGAAAGACGGCTGCGCGGGCGAGGTTGCGTTGGTGTTGCAGGTCAGTATCGACGACCGTGCACCCAGCGCCGATCCGGTGAAGCGAACCGGCAGATTCAGCGTACCGCCGACGGCGATTTGCCGCGGGAAGCCCGGGCTCAGATCGAGCGAGAAATCGCTCGGGTGGCTGCCGCCGAAGGTGCAGTTGCTGATGACCAGCGGACCGGCGTTCCCGGCATTGGCCGTGACGACCACGTTCTGCGTGGCCGTTGGAATGCCCTGCGTACCGGTAAAGCTCAGGCTCCCGGTGGCGGTATATCCGAACTGACCCACCGTGATGCGCGTACCAGACTGGTTGTTCTGCAGCAATGATTCGGTTTCGCTCGGTGGCGAAAACGCGGCAAGGCTGACGGTCATTTGCGACCCGTTCTGCGCACCTGCCGCCACCGGGCGCGATACTGAGATCGTAATCGAGGCGCCGCTGTCCAGGGTCACGTTGTTGAGCACGATGTTGCCGGTCTGTGTCCCGGAAACGCCGCAGCTGGCGCCAGCGGTCGGGGTACAAGTCCAAGTGCCATCGGTCAGGAAGGTGGTGAAGCCGGCGGACTTCTGATACCAATCGCGAACCCGCACATTATTCGCCGCGCCACCCGCGTTGCTGACGGTATAGGAATAAGCCAGTGTTCCACCTGCGTTGATGGTGGTCGGCACTGTGCCTGTGACCACCAGATCCGTCGCCAACGTTCCGGGCGGCAGCTGATTCAGTTCGAAACCGTTGATGAAGAGCTCGTTGAGCACCAAGCCGCCAAAGCTGCCCTGCATACAGGATGCGTTGATCGCCGGCAGCATCGTGCAGCAGGCGAGGTTGCCATCCGACGAGACGCGGAACTGCGAGGGCAAGTTGCCGTTGGTGCGGAAATCGAAGCTGCTGATGCCGCCAAACAAGGTGCCGGTCGCTTCGCCGTTCAGGTCGGTGAGGTTCAGGCCGACCCGATTTCCTGTCGGCGCTGCGGCGAAATCGACGCAAAGCAAGGGCTGGCCGGGCCGCAGATTAACCACCGAACGGCCTTGGGCGATGGTCCGATTGAAGTACTGGATGGGCGTATCGGAGCGCAGGTCGATGGCGCCGGAGTTGTTGATCGCCAGGCTTGTCGAACCGCCCTTGACGGCCTTTACATCGGCGAAGGCGCTGGTCGACAACAATCCAAGGGCAATCGCAATGGCGAGACGCTGAAGGGGCATATCCATTCCTACGAAGAAATTGTCGAGCGCGGCGCGCGGCTATCGGCGGAGTTTAACTTGCGTCACGTAGAGACGGGAAACCGATGCCGGTCTTCGTTCATCGTGTACTTGCAAACAACGCGCGAAAACGTGGCGAAAAAGCTCGCTGCGAAGGCGCCACTTTTGCATCCAGCGCCCGCGACTGTCGCAAATCCTGGCGTACCGTTTCGATCAGGGCGGCATCTGATTCGCCACCGAGCACGTACAACTCGAAGGCCGCTGCCGAACGCAGCAGCAACAGTTGAGCGCGGGCGCGCGGCAACTCTCGGAGCGCCGGATCGTCGCGCCACGCGGCGGCGCGCGCGAAATCGCCCGCCAGGAACGCGTCGACCAGCGGCAGCAAGGCGCGACGCGCGGCGGCATTGGCGGCACGTTCCTGAGCCTGGAGTTTGACCGCTGCTGCAGCCGCGTCGAGCGCCCGGGTAGCCTCCACCAGCGCCACGAGATCATCGCTGGTTTGCTGCGCAGTCGCTCGCGTCAGTGCGGTCGTCAATCCAGGGTCCGGGGTGATCGCTGCGACCGTGCGCGCGGCGGAGATGCTTTGCGCCAACCGTGCCCGAGCGTCGACGAGCTGCTTGCTCTTTGCGGCGCTCGCTGCGTCGGCAATGGTTTTCTGCAGCGCGGTCGCACGCGTGCCCAGCGCGGTCAGCTCGCGCTCGATGCTGGCCAATCGTGTCGTATCGGCAGTGGCGATGGCATCGGCCAAACGTGTCAGCTCGGTGTTGAGGCCCCGATGCTGGGCAATCCATGCGCTGTTTCCGGCGGCCTGCGCGTCGCGACCCACGGCGCCGACGGTGGCCCCAGTCTGTTGCGCCAGGCGGCGTGCGTTCGCCACACGGGCAGCATCCGGGCGAGGCGGCGTGGTTGTGGATGTCGTTGCAGGCGGCACGGCCGGTGCCGACGCTGCCGTCGAGGCTGGGGTTGTCGCGGCCGAAGCCGGAGCAGTCGTCGCAGCAGGCGCGGTCGGTCGCGGTGCGGTCGCCGCCGGCGCCGCCGGCGTGACCGGGGGCGAGGCCGCTGGTGGGCTTTGCGCCAGCCGCGCCTGACAACGATCGACCATCATCTTCTGCCGCGCCAATTCATCGGCCAGGCCGGCGATCACCGTTCGATGCGCGGCGTTATCGAAATAACCCAGCGCCGCGCGACAGTCGCCCTTGGAAAACGCGGCCAAGCCGAGGTAAAAATGCGGAACGTAAGCGCTGTACGCCATGCCGTACAGGCGTACACGGGCATTCGGCGTGGGCTGATCGGCCAACGCTTCGCGCATTTGCGACTCGACGCGCGCCCAATCCTGACGCTCAGCCGCTTTGACGCCCTCACGGTAGGCGTCCTTGAAGTCTGCCCAGGCCGGAGTCGCGAGGCAGCACAGCAGTAACCACCAGCGCCTCACCCGTCGTACTCCTTGAAATACGCCTCGCTGTCGAGGCCACCGAGTTTCACGGAGAGTCTGGCTAGCTTGCCGCGCTCAATCACTACGCTCTCCTGACGGCGCTGCGTGCCGCTGACCAAGGTCACGCGATAGCGCCCTTCGGCTAGCTTGAGCAGCAGCGGTGTGGCAGCGTCGCGCGGCAGGGCGACGCGTTTGCCCGCGTCGTCGACCACCGATTCGACGGTCGACCATGGCGCCGTGCTGATCGCCAGCTGGCCTTGACGCGCCGCTTCCGCGGCCGCGCGCTCATGGGCCAGCGACGCATCGCGCGCCGCACTGATCCGACTCTGCGCCTGATCGAGCTCGGCACTTTGCAGCTCGCGCCGCGCCTGGCCGATCAGTGCGAGGGCGTCGTCGAAGCGCCCGGCCTGCTCCATGGCGGCCGCCTGGTTCGCCAGCGCGGTCGCGAGCTGCTGGCGCAGGCCAGCGAGATCGCGTTCCGGCAGATTCAAATCGGCCAACTCGCGCAAACCCTGAAGCAACGCCGCCAACCGACTGGCATCGAGCGCCTGTGCGAGCTGCCCCCGCCAACGGTCGAGTGCCTGTCCGAGCGCAGCCTGATTCAAGTCTTCCTGAAGCTTGGCGGCAAGCGCCTGTACATCGCGGTTTCCAGGCATCGCGCGGGCCAGGGCGCTGGCGTCTGTCAGCGCCAACTGCAGTTGGCCGGCGGCCTGTGCGGTGCGGATGGCGGCAATCGACGCTCCTTGCGCGCGCGGCTCCAGGCGCCGGAATTCCGGATCGTCGCCGAGCGTTCGCTGCAAATCCAGATAAACATCGATCAGCCGTTCGCCGCTGGCAGGTTGGGCGCCATCGAGCAATTGCGAAAGGCGCTGCAGGCGCTGTCGGGTTGCCGCGGCGTTCGCCTGCGCTTGCGCCAACGTCGCGCGCTGGGCGGACAAATCGGCCAGCGCGGTCGCATTCGGATCGGCAGTCCGCATCGACGCCAGCGTTTGATCGAGCGCGCCTAAGTCCTGCGCCGCAAGCTCGCCGCGCGCCCGCGTCTCGAGCATCGCGACGATTTTTTCGGCGGCACGGCGCACGTAATCGGAGTCGGCATCGACCTTGCGCATTTCCTGCAGCTTCGAAAGCGCGTTGCCGGGGCCAACATCGATCTGCCCGGCGTTGAGTTTTTCCTGCACCGCTTCCAATTGCGTGTTCAGCAATTGCACGCGCACAAGATCTACTTCGGTGTTGTCGACCGCCGCCGGCCGCGTCGCCAGCCACCAGCCGCCGGCGCCGAGCGCCAGCACCACTGCTGCCGCGCCGGCCCACAGTCCGATCGGGCGCGGCTGGCGCGGCGTCGGCGTCGCCTTGACTTTAGGCTTCGGCGCCACCCGTGTTGCGCGCTGCTTGTCGAGCGCCGCTCTGACGTCAGCATCGCGCAGGGTATCGAAGGAGAAGCCCAGATCGCGTAGTTGCTCGGACCACGGCGTATCGGGCGCAAAACGCAGCACACGGCGCAGCGCCTCCGAGGCGATGAACACGTCGCGCAGCGCGTGGTTGAACTCCGCCATATTTGCAAAGCGCTCGTCGCGGCGTTTGGCGAGCATGCGGTCCAGTACCGGTTGCAGATCGGCGAAATCTGCCGGAAGGCGCGGCAAGTCTGCGGTCAGATGCTGCATACACACAGCGATCGGCGTGTCGCCCTGATAGGGCGGCCGCCCGATCAGCAACTCGTAAAACATGATGCCGAGCGAGTACAAGTCGGAGCGCCCGTCCACCTCGCCGCCAGACACCTGCTCCGGGCTCATGTAAATCGGCGTGCCGACGATCATGTTCTCCGCAGTGATACGGGTCTGGCTCGCCGTCAGCTCGCGCGCGATGCCGAAATCGGTCAGCACCGGCACGCGGCCGCCGCGCAACATCACATTGGCGGGCTTCAAGTCGCGATGGACGATGCCGAGCTTGTGCGCCTCATCGAGTGCCGAGGCCAGTTGCACCACAATCGCAATCGATTCGGCCACCGAAACGCCGCGCTTGAGCTTGTCGACCAACGTACCGCCGTCCAGATACTCCATCGCGATGTAGGCGATGTCGCCGACTTTGGCGATGTCGTAAATGCCGCAGACGTTCTTGTGGGTGATCTTGGCGAGTGTGCGGCCCTCGCGCAGGAAGCGCTTCTCGGTGCGTTCCGGGTCGTCCTCGGCGCCGCTCGTGCGTAGCACCTTGATCGCGACGCGCCGCTCCAGCGACAGTTGCACCGCCAGATACACTGTCGCCATGCCGCCGGAGCCGAGCTGGCGTTCCAGCGCATAGCCTGGAATCTCCGGAAATGCCACGGGGCGCGAATCCTGAACGGTGAGAGAAGCATGAGTTTAGCAGGCCGAAACTTGTCCGCACTGTGTCACTCTCATCTGTGCGCGTTATGCTCCGCGCCCCGCAGCGCCCGACGTCGGCGCTTTTTTGCACTCAGGAGATTTCGTGATGTTGTCCCTTTTGCTGGCCGCCACGCTGGCCGCCGCCGAACCCGCTGCCACTGACGCCCACACCGCCGCTGCGCTGAAAATGATCGAAGCGTCGCGCGCCGATGAGCCGTTGAAGATGCTCAAGGATCCGACCGCACCGATGGTGCAAAGCACTGTGGCGCAGTTCCAGGGTTGCGCTTCGGCCAAGCCCGTGCTCGATGACTTCAGCAAACGGATGGGCGCGATCACCTTCTCTGATGCGGAAATTGGCGAAATGCGCAAAGATTTCGCAGCCGTTTACACGGACGTTTTCACGCAGCAAGAGCTGGAGACGATGACCGCGTTTTTCACGTCCGAACTGGGCAAGAAGTTGCTCGACAAGACGCCGGAGATCATGCAGCGCATTCAGGGCGCCTCGCAGCAGCGTATGCAGGCGTCCATGGAGAATGCGCAAAAGATCGGCCAGGAACTGGCGCCGAAGTTGGATGAGGCATTTCGCGCCTGCCAAGCGGCGCAAGGTGACAAGCCGGCGCAATAGCAGTCAGGCCGGATCAAAGTTTCCTGCGGAAACTTTGATCCGGTTTTCAAGCAGGGCAGGCCCGCGCAGCGAAAACGTAGTTTTCGCTGCGCGGCAACTTTGAGTCTCTGTTGGTGGGTTTCTAACAGCAATAGCATTTCCTTTGGAAAGCGCGTTTTGTTGTGCGCGCGGCTATCCTCTGCCTTGTCACTTACTTGGGGCAGACCATGGCGACGGTGGATATCAAGGTACCTGACATCGGCGGCTACAACGACGTGCCGGTGATCGAGCTGCTGGTCAAGGCCGGCGATACGGTCAAACTCGACCAAGGGCTGGTCACGCTCGAATCCGACAAGGCCACCATGGAAGTGCCGTCGAGCGCCGCCGGCATCGTCAAGGAGCTGAAGGTCAAGCTCGGCGACAAAGTGTCCGAGGGTAGCGTCATTGCGGTGATCGAAGCGACAGCTGCGGCCGCAGGCGGCAGTTTGGCGCAAGCGGCGCCAGACAAACAGCAACCGACAACCATCGACCAGCAACCGGCACCCGCCCAACCCACCACTGGCAACCGCCAACCCGCTGCGAACCCGCCACCCGCCGCTCGCAATCCGCAACCGGCCATCGGCGTCGACGAGACTTGCCAACTGCTTGTCCTCGGCGCGGGACCCGGCGGTTACACTGCGGCGTTCCGCGGCGCCGATCTGGGCCTCGATGTCGTACTCGTCGAACGTTATTCGACGCTCGGCGGAGTCTGTTTGAACGTCGGCTGCATCCCGTCAAAAGCGCTGTTGCACGCTGCGCGTGTGCTCGACGAGGCGGCGCATTTCGCCGAGCTTGGCATCAGTTTCGGGACGCCGAGCATCGATCTGCCCAAGTTGCGCGGCTTCAAGAACAAGGTCGTCGGCAAGCTCACCGGCGGCTTGGCAGGCATGGCCAAGCAGCGCAAGGTGCGCGTAGTTACAGGCAACGGCAGCTTCTCTTCGCCTAACAGTGTCACGGTCACGCAAAGCGATGGCAGCCAGAAGACCATCGGATTTCAGCACGCAGTGATCGCGGCCGGCTCGCAAGCGATCAAGTTGCCCGGCTTGCCCTGGGGCGATCCGCGTTTGATGGATTCCACCGGTGCGCTCGAATTGGCGGATACCAGCGGCAAGCTGTTGGTCATCGGCGGCGGCATCATTGGATTGGAAATGGCCTGCGTGTACGACGCGCTGGGCAGCGACGTGACTGTAGTCGAGTGGCTCGATCAGCTGATGCCCGGAGCCGATCCAGACCTGGTTCGGCCGTTGCAGCAACGCATTGGCAAGCGCTACGGCGGCATCCATCTGAAAACCAAGGTCGCTTCGATCGAGGCCAGGCCGGACGGTTTGCTGGCCACCTTCGAAGGCGAGAAAGCGCCGCCGCCGACGCTCTACGATCGCGTGCTGTGCGCCGTCGGGCGCTCGCCCAATGGCCGCAAGATCGGCGCCGAGAACGCGGGCGTGATCGTTAACGAACGCGGTTTCATCGCCGTGGACAAACAGATGCGCACCAACGTGCCGCATATCTTCGCGATTGGCGACATCGTGGGTCAGCCGATGCTGGCGCATAAAGCGACCCACGAGGGCAAGGTCGCGGCCGAAGTCGCGGCCGGCCACAACGTCGAATTTGTGGCTCGGGTGATTCCGAGCGTGGCTTACACCGATCCGGAAATCGCCTGGGTGGGCGTCACCGAGAGCGAAGCGAAGGCCCAAGGCTTGAATGTCGGCGTCGGGAAATTCCCCTATGCGGCGAGCGGTCGCGCGATCGGCATCGACCGCACAGAGGGGTTTACCAAACTGATCTTCGATGCCGACAGCCACCGTGTGATTGGCGCCGGCATCGTCGGCCCCAATGCTGGCGACTTGATCAGCGAAACCGCGCTAGCGATTGAAATGGGCTGCGATGCGGCGGATATCGGCCTGACAATTCACCCGCATCCCACGTTGAGCGAGTCGGTCGGGATGGCGGCCGAAGTGTTCGAAGGCACGATCACCGATCTCTACATTCCGAAGAAAGCCTGATGATTCGCGCGCTTTTGTGGTTGGCGATGGCGGCGCCGCTCGCAGCTCAGGAGCACGCCGTCGATGAAAAACTCACTCGCTGCCTCGATGCGCCGGAAGGCGTATCGACGCACGGCCAACGGCAATGCTTCGCCACCGCGCTGGAGGACTGGGATCGCGCACTGAACCTGGTCTGGGGCGATCTGCTCGACACGTTGCCGAATGCCAGCCACGCCGCGTTGCGCAGCGCGCAACGCGAGTGGCTGAAGTTTCGCGATGCCGAGTTCAAGGCGATCGCTGCCTCTTACGGCGCGATGGAAGGCACCATGTATCAGGTGATGGCCGACGCGGCTGCAGTGCGAGTGGTCGCCGACCGCGTCAAGCAACTCGAAGCGCTGCGCGATGCTCAGCAAGAACCCTAGGCGCCTATCTGCGGGCCGCGCGGACACGTTCGCGGCGGCCAAGGAACGGGTTGCGAATCGCGGAGCGCCGGCTTGATCGCACGCGCCATCTTTTTGCTGCTGCTCGCCTTGAACCTCGCGATGGGCGCGTGGTGGTACGTGCACCTCAGCGCGCCGCCGCCACCTGAACCGGTGAGCGACACGCCAACGCTGGTGCTGCTTCACGAGCGCGAGGCGCAGGCGATGGAAGAGGCCGCGACCGCCGCGACAACGGCGGCCGCCGGCGATACGGTGTGCGAGACCATCGGACCGTTCGCCACGCAATCGTCCTTGCAGCGCGCGCTCGATTTGATCGGCGCGCAAGCGCTGCGCGCGCAATTTCAGGAACAGAGCGTCGAAAACACGCGCGGCTATTGGGTGTATTTGCCGGCTTACGAGAGCCGCGAGGCGGCACTCAAGTCAGCTCGCCAGTTGAACGCCGCGAGCGTGCGCGATTACTACGTCGTGACCGCAGGCGATCACGAGAACACGGTCTCGCTGGGCCTGTTCCGCAGTCGCGAAAACGCTTCGCAACGTCAGGCGCAAATCGCAGCGCTCGGCTTTCCTGCACGCCTGGAGGAGCGTACCGAAGTCACGCGGCAGTTCTGGATCGACTACGAACGCGGCAGCGATGCGATCGATATCTCATCGCTGCCGGGTGCGGATGAACTGACGCAACGGCCTCGGGCGTGTCGCTGAGCGTTCCAAAAGAGCGCGAGGCACGGGTAACGGGGCACGCGACAGAGGGCGGTCACGCGAAACGCGACCGAGGGAATTTTGCTGAGCACGAAGCCCAGCTTGGCCTGCGGTCTTCGCCCCAGTTCCCCGTGCCCCGTGCCCCATTCCCCGCTTTCACTTCCACGAATCTACATACCCAGTCCATTCAACCGCGCCAGCCTCTGCGCTCACTTCCAGCGCATCGCGGGTATCGATCATCACCGCGTACTCGTCGGTTGCGGCTTTGGTCTGCTCCAACATGCGCCCCAGTGCCTTGGGGTGTGGACCATGCGTGAAGCCGCATGGGTGCAGCGTCACCATGCCGGGCTTGATGTTGTCGCGACTGAAGAAGTCGCCGCGGTGGTAGAAGATCAGTTCGTCGAAATCGTCGTTGTTGTGGAAGAACGGAATCTTGATCGCGCCAGGATCGGTCTCGAAAAGGCGCGGCACGAAGGTACAAACAACGAAGCGATCGGCGACGAACGTGGTATGCGCACTCGGCGGCACGTGGTAGCGATGGCTCATGATCGGGCGGATGTCCTTGACGTTGATCCGCACTGGAAACAAATCGCCGTGCCAGCCCACCGCATCGAGAGGGTTGTACCCATAGGTGATTGTCGATAACGCGTTCAGGCGCTTCACGACGACCCGCCACTCGCCCTGCTGTTGGCGCTTGAACATCGGGTCAATCTGCGGCGCATCCAGCATCGCCGGGTCGAAAATCGCATGCGGCCCCAACAGCCCCTTATCCGGGAGCATGTAGCTTGAGTTGGTCGCCTCTATGAGCAACAGGTCCATCGACTGGGTCACCTCCACGCGCCACATCGTCGAGCGCGGCAACATCACATAGTCGCCAGCCTCGATGGCCAGGTGGCCGTAGTCGCAGAACAGATGCCCCGAGCCATTGTGCACGAAGATCAGCTCATCGCCATCGGCGTTGCGCACCAGATGGTCCATCGAACCTTCCACGCGCCAGGTGCGCACGCGGACTTTGCTGTTGTGTACCAGCGCTTTGGCATCCCACGGCGAGGGGCCGTACTCGCCATGCTGATTGGTATCGAAGGCGCGCGGGCGAAGTGGGCCTTCGAAATTGGACCACGCTGTCGGCGGCCGCGGGTGATACATGTGCGCGGCCGGGCCGAAGAATCCTTCCTTTCCGAGTTCCCGCTCGTAGGTGCCTTCTGGCAAATCGCAATGCGCCTGACGCGAGGACTTGCCTTCGATGCGCGGCGTGGTGATCCATTTTTTTGACATGGGGTGAGTTCCTGGCGCAACGTAGGTGATGAATGGTCAATAGTGAATAGTCAATGGTCAAAAGGAAAGCAAAAGGGCTGCACTCTCTTTGCAGTCGACGAACATCAACTTGCCAAGGCGACAAGGCATGAGCTGAGCCAAAGCCGCTTTCCCATTGACCATTGGCTATTCACTATTCATCGAGCGGCAAGAGCGCCTTCGGTGCCAAAAGCCGCACTCCCATAACTATTGACTATTCACCGACCCGAGCCCCGAGCATCGAAAGAAAGGCGAAACCCATCGCTCAAAGCACGCCACGTCGCATCTGATCGCGTTCGATCGACTCGAACAGGGCCTGGAAGTTGCCTTCGCCGAAGCCCTCGTTGCCCTTGCGCTGGATGATCTCGAAGAAGATCGGCCCGATGTTGGTCTCGGTGAAGATTTGCAGGAGCTGCTTTTGCTTGGTCTCGGGATCGGCATCGATCAGGATGCGGTTCTTCTTCATGCGCGCCACATCCTCTTTGTGATTCGGCACGCGCTGATCGATCACGTCGAAGTAAGTGTCGGGCGTGTGCAAGAAGGTCACGCCGCGCTCGCGCATAGCTTCTACTGTCGCATAGATGTCGTCGGTAAAGCAGGCGATGTGCTGGATGCCTTCGCCCTTGTACTGATCAAGATACTCATTGATCTGCGATTTCGGGTCGCTCGATTCATTGAGTGGAATGCGCACAATCCCATCGGGCGCGGTCATCGCTTTGGACACCAGGCCCGTCTTCACGCCCTTGATATCGAAATAGCGGATTTCGCGAAAGCCGAACAATCGCTCGTAGTAATCCGCCCACTGGCCCATGTTGCCGAAGTACACGTTGTGCGTGAGGTGATCGATGAAGGTCAGCCCGAAACCGCGCGGGTTCGGGTCGCCGAAAAACTCGAAGTCCACATAAGGATCGCTGCCGTCGGTGACCAGATACAGCATGCAATCGCCGATGCCCTTGATCACCGGAGCATCGATCGCGCGCGAGTCCGCTCTGTGCGTTACCGGCTGTGCGCCGCGCGCCACCACCTCGTGGAACACCATCTCGCCATCGCGCACGCGGATCGCGAAGCCGCACGCGCAGGGCCCGTGCGCCGCTGCAAAATCGCTGGCGAAGCTATCGGCCGACTCGTTGATCAGGAAATTCACGCCGCCCTGACGATACAAGAGTACGGCGCGCTCGCGATGCCGAGCCACGGCAGAAAATCCCATGCGTTCGAACAATTGCTTGAGCAGGCCCGGATCGGGCGCTGCGAACTCGACGAACTCGAAACCGTGGATGCCGAGCGGGTTGGGGAATTGCGCGGTCGACATGGATTCACTCCGTAGTGGTGCGGCGCAGATTGCACGCCCTCGGCGATCAGTATAGTTTCAAAAGAAACGATATGGCGAGTGAGCGTATGCCACGCAAAGCGACTGCTGTCGACCCGGTGCTCGATCTTGAGCGCTTCTTGCCGTACCGACTATCGATTCTGTCGAACACCATCAGTCAGGCCATCGCCGGCGTCTACGGCGACCGCTTCAATCTCAACGTGACGCAATGGCGAGTGATCGCCGTGCTCGGGCGCTACCCGGACTTGTCGGCCGTGGACGTAGCCGAACGCACCAAAATGGACAAAGTGGCGATCAGTCGCGCCGTCAACGATCTGATTGCAGGTGGCCGACTCAATCGCAGCATCGACAAAAGCGATCGCCGCCGCTCGGTGCTCTCGTTGAGCGAGCACGGGTGGGAGGTCTACCGCGAAATCGCGCCGCTGGCGCTGGCCTGCGAAGCGCGGCTCAAAAGCGCGCTCACCGCGACGGAACGCGAAGCCTTGGAACGCATCCTCGACAAGCTCACCACCGCGGGCGTTGGCCTGTTGCTCACCGGCGAGGATCTGGGCATGCCCGTGCGTTCGTAGACATGCCAGACAACCAGCCGAGAATCGGCGTCAGGCTTGCTCAACACCCGCGTTGCGCGTTGCGAATTCGACGGCAGCGACAAACGTCACAACCAAAAACGACACCAGCCAGCGCATGACACTCTCCTTGGGAGGCGTGGGCCTCAGCCTGTGGCGACGATTTGCCGCCGTAGTGCATTGCAACAGAGCTTAGTGGCTGATTCCTGACCGCCGCATGACGGAATTTTAACAACTTCGGGCAAACTGCGGGCGCAGCGCCCTACGAAACCTGCAGGTGGGTTCTCGCTCCTCGGTCAAGCCCCCAGGTCGAACCCATCCGCGCGCAATTGCACGCGTCCGGGTCGCTGCAGCGGCACGCCGCGCTCGCGCAGGCTGGCGAGAAAGTCGCGTATCGCGTCGGGTGTCACAGGGTAATAGTGCGCTAGCACGTTCGCGTGCGCGTCGAGCGTCGTGAAGGCGAGTGCGCCGAGGCCGGGATGCTCGTGAAGCACTGCGCTGTGGAGCTCGCCGTCGGATTTGCGGTCGACGATGAATCCGGCCTCCGGCGCAGGTTCGACGCCGACGTCGACAGCGTGCGCACGCAACAGCGCCTGGGTTTGCCGGAATTCGTGAACGCGCTCCAGATAATCGCCGAGCATCGGCTCGGGGTGATCGACCGGCACGCGAGTGGCATAAGCCGACAGCGGCTCGAACGGCAGCATCGCTCGCTCGCCGTCGAGCCGCCAATGCTGATCGAGGCGCGATCGTACCGCCAGCGGCCGCGGAGTCGCTGCCAGCAAAAGCTCTTCGATCAGCAACCACGCAGCGGATAAACCGACGTGATCGAGTTGTGCCGCCATCATCGCCATCAGATCGGAGATCGACATCAGGCGCGCATGTTCGAAGGCTGCGCCCAGTTCCCCGAGTGCCAGCGCGATCGCCGGATCGGCCAGGCCCTGATCGAAGAGCTCGGACTCCAGACGCTGCGTGGCTTCCGCGATGGTTTTGTCGTCGCCCCAGAGCAGCCAGGGAATGACTTGCAGGGTGCCGGCGCCGAGCGCGACCTCAGGCTGCAATACGGCGGTCGGCATGGCCTCGTCGATCGCCGCGAGCGTCAGCACGCGGCCAACATCGATGCCCTGCGCGCGCCCGGCGTGCGCTAGATCGAGGACCTCGCGATGCACCGGGAACCCGCGCCGCAGCAGTTGCGCCGGATCGTACAGCGCCGCCGCCCAGCCCAGCCCAAGCGCCTGCGCCGGGACGTACCTGGCCGCCTGCGCCATCAGGCCTGCGGCAAGCGCCTCGCTGGCGTCGCGCGACAGCGTGGGCTGCAGGGGCTCCATCTGCCTGCGCTCAAGCGCGATGACGCCATACCAGTGCGCCACTACGCCGCGTCCTGCAAGTGCGCTTCCAGAAACCAGAGTTTCTTGTCGAGATCGCGCGAGATGCCCGTCAAGAGATCTTCCGATCCGGCATCGTCGATTTCATCGCACGCCTCGATCGCATCGCGCGTCGACTTCGCCAAGTCGGCGTATCGATCCGCGAGCGTTGCGATGGCTTGCTTCGAGGTGCCGAGCACATCCGGCAGTTCCGCGACGCGACTGACCTGCGCAGCGTGGCGCACCGTCCCCCGGGCAGTGCCGCCGAGCGCGGTGATACGTTCGGCGATATCGTCGATATGGCCCAGCAAGTCGCCGGCGAAGGTGTCGAACAGTTCGTGCAACTGGTAAAACTCGCGGCCCTTGACGTTCCAGTGCGCTTGTTTGGTCTGGCTGTAAACATCGAGCGTATCGGCAAGCTGCTGGCTCAACGCGTTGATCAAGGCGGTGCGCACCTTGCTCGGTATGTCGATGCGCGTGGCAAACGTATCGGCTGGGGCGGTTTTCTTTTTGGCCATGGCTGCGATCCTGATCGTGTCGATGCTTGGAGCATAGGAGCGGATTGTGTGAAGCGCGTGTTGGCGGTTGGTTCTGATCCCGCCGGCCAGTCACGCCAGCGCCAACTCCTCTGGACCCACGGGGCGATATAGCGTGACAGTGTCGACCATCGCCGTCAGGCCGCCTGCGCCAGAAAGTCCTGCGCGAACCGCTGCAGCACGCCGCCGGCCGCATAGATCGACACTTCCTCGGCGGTATCGAGGCGGCAGCGCACGGCGACGTCGAACTCGCTGTTGTCGCGCCGCGTCACGCGCAGCGTGAGCACAGCGCGCGGGGCGGGGGTGCCGAGGACGGCGTAGGTTTCGCTGCCATCGAGGCCCAACGTGAGGCGCGTGGTGCCGGGCTCGAACTGCAGCGGCAGCACGCCCATGCCAACGAGGTTGGTTCGATGGATACGCTCGAAGCTCTCGGCAACGATGGCCTCCACGCCCGCGAGGCGCACACCTTTGGCGGCCCAATCGCGCGAGCTGCCCTGGCCGTAATCGGCGCCGGCGATGATGATCAGCGGTTGCCCGCGTTGCATATAGGTCTCGATCGCTTCCCACATGCGCATGGTCTTGCCTTCAGGCTCGACGCGCGCGAAGGAACCGGCGCGCACGGAGCCATCGTCCTTGCGCACCATCTCGTTCTTCAGCGTTGGGTTGGCGAAGGTCGCGCGCTGCGCGGTCAAGTGATCGCCGCGGTGCGTGGCGTAGGAGTTGAAATCTTCTTCCGGCAAGCCCATGCGCGCCAAATATTCGCCAGCGGCGCTGTCGGCCAGAATCGCGTTCGAGGGCGACAAATGATCGGTGGTGATGTTGTCCGGCAGTATCGCCAACGGGCGCATGCCGCTGAGCGTTCGCGGTTTCGCAAGCGCGCCCTCCCAATATGGTGGACGGCGGATGTAGGTGCTCATTGGCCGCCAGTCGTAGAGCGGTTTGGCGGCAAGGCCGATCTCGCTTGGACGCCGGAACATCGGCTCGTACACGGCGCGGAACTGCTCAGGTTTCACGGCGCTGGCAACCAGCGCGTCGATCTCGGCGTCGCTGGGCCAGAGGTCCTTGAGCAAAACAGGAGTGCCATCGGCGCGATGTCCCAGCGCGTCTTTTTCGATGTCGAAGCGCACCGTGCCGGCAATCGCATACGCGACCACCAGCGGCGGCGAGGCGAGGAACGCCTGCTTGGCGTAGGGGTGGATGCGGCCGTCGAAATTGCGATTGCCGCTCAGCACCGCGGTCGCGTACAGATCGCGCTCGACGATCTCCTGTTGAATCTTGGGATCGAGCGCGCCGGACATGCCGTTGCACGTGGTGCAGGCGAAGGCGACGATGCCGAAACCCAGCTGCTCCAGCTCGCGCTTCAATCCGGCTTCTTCAAGATACAGCGCGACCGTTTTCGAACCCGGCGCGAGCGAAGATTTGACCCATGGTTTGCGCTTCAATCCGAGCGCGTTGGCCTTGCGCGCCAGCAGCCCGGCGGCAATCACGTTGCGCGGATTGGAGGTGTTGGTGCAACTGGTGATCGCGGCGATGATCACTGCGCCATCGGGCATCAAACCGCTCGCTTCCTGCGCTTGCGCCGCTGCCAGATTGCCGGCGATGCCTTTGCTTGAAAGATCGCTGGTCGCCAGCCGCGCGTGAGGATTCGACGGGCCCGCCATGGTGCGCACCACGCTCGACAGATCGAAGTGCAGGGTGCGCGGATACTGCGCGTTCGCAAGCGCATCGGCCCACAAGCCGGCCGTCTTCGCGTAGGTTTCGACGAGTCGAACCTGCTCGTCGCTGCGCCCGGTCAAGCGCAAATAGTCGAGCGTGTTCTGGTCGATGAAGAACATCGCCGCCGTGGCGCCGTACTCGGGCGCCATGTTCGAGATCGTGGCGCGATCGCCCAAGGTCAGCGCGGCAGCGCCGGGCCCGCGAAACTCCAAATAAGCGCCGACGACTTTCTGCTGGCGCAAGAACGCGGTCAGGGACAGCACGATATCGGTCGCGGTGATGCCCGGCTGCGGGTGACCGCTCAGTTCCACGGCGATGATGTCCGGTAAGCGCATCCAGGACGCGCGCCCGAGCATCACATTCTCGGCCTCCAGGCCGCCCACACCGATGGCAATCACGCCGAGCGCATCGACGTGCGGCGTGTGACTGTCGGTCCCGACGCACGTGTCCGGATACGCCACGCCGTGCTCTACGCCGATCACCGGGCTCATTCGCTCCAGGTTGATCTGATGCATGATGCCGTTGCCCGGCGGAATCACATCGACATTGTGGAAGGCTTTCTTCGTCCAGTCGATGAAGTGGAAACGATCGTCGTTACGGCGGTCTTCGATGGCGCGGTTCTTTGCGAACGCATGCGGATCATCGCCGCCGTGCTCCACCGCAAGCGAGTGATCGACAATCAACTGCACCGGTACCACAGGATTGACGCGCGCCGGATCGCCGCCTTGCTCGGCAATCGCATCGCGCAAACCAGCGAGATCGACGAGCGCGGTTTGACCGAGGATGTCATGGCACACCACGCGCGCCGGGTACCACGGGAAATCCTGATCCTGGCGGCGCTCGATCAACTGCCTGAGGCCGTTGTCGCGCGTCTCCGTATCCGCGCGCCGCACCAGATTCTCGGCGAGCACGCGACTGGTGTACGGCAGTGTCTCGTACGCACCCGGCTGCAAGGCCTCCACCGCCGCGCGGGCGTCGAAGTAGTCGAGCGTGGTGCCGGGTAGCGAGCGGCGAAAGGCAGTGTTCATGGATGCGTCCGGATGCGGGGGCTGCTGGCGATGATAGGCAGCCGCCGACCCAAGCGCGCGTTGTCTCGTCCAATGGACCTGTTTTCCTTCGTATTGCGTAACACCCAGTCATCACCAGAACTACAGAGACCCGGCGATGAAACGGACCATGTCAGTGCGACGATGGCGAGGCGCTGCCCTACTGCTCGGCGCCTTGATGCTGCCGCTGGGCGCACCCCTCACCTGGGCACAGTCAAGCGGCGGCAGTTACACGCTGCGAAAGGTTGTCATCGCCGGCGGGAGCCGCTCTAGCGGGGCGCCTTTCAGCGCGATCGTCACCACGGCTCAACCGGTGGCTGGGGTCAGCAACGGCGGCCCATATCGGCTGCGCGCAGGGTTCCACCCGATCCGTGCCGGGAGCGACCGCCTGTTCTGCAGCGGCTTCGAAACCACCCTCTGTCCCTAGTGTGGTGTCCCAAAAATAACTGGAATTATGTCCGCGTCTTTCGACCCGAATGCTGCGTTGCTCGTCGTCGCCATAGCGCTGCTATGACTTCTTCTCGCGCCTTGCCTCGGGCCGAAATCCATCGGACATTTCTTCAAGTTATTTCTGGGACACCACACTAGCGCGGGGTTGCATTGTTGAGTCGAATCCTGTGTCCGCTGGATGGCGGCGCGGGGCCAGGCACGACGAGAAGCAGCTCGGGGTCCAAGGACGCAGACAGGGTCCAAGGTAACGACGAAACATCTCACGAGTTAGGAGAGCATCATGATCATTGCACGACTCACGCTCGGCTTCGTCGCCGCGCTCTGGGCCAATTCGGCATTGGCGATCGGCAGCGAATTCACTGTCCAGGCGACGCTCGACGATAACGGGGTGCCGGCGAACGGCAGTTACGACCTGAATTTCCAGGCGCAATCCTTGATCGGAGCTAACATCGGTCCGGCGGTCACGATCGAAGATGTGGTCGTGACGCAAGGCGTTTTCACGGTTCAACTGGACCTCGGCACCAATGTCTTCTCGGGCAGCGACCGCGTGCTCCAGATCGGCGTTCGTCCTGGCGCATCGAGTGGCCCGTTCACGCCACTGTCGCCGGACATCCCCATTCAGCCGTCTCCCTATGCGCAACTGTCGCAGTCCGCGCAACTGGCAGACCTCGCGTCAGACGTGACGGATTTTGCCATCGATGCGATCGACATCGACACTAACGCGGTGACGTCCGAAAAAATTGCGACCGACGCGGTCACCAACTCGAAGATTGCGGCCAGTGCGGTCGGGGCGGATCAGATTGCTACCAATGCCGTCGGTAGCGCTGAGATCGCCCCCGATGCTGTCGGTAGCGCCGAAATCGCGACCGGCGCCGTCGGCAGCGACGCCATCGGCGCCAACGCCGTCGGCCCAGACGAATTGCAAAGCAATTCGGTGACGCTGTCGAAGATCGACGGCGCAAATTACACCAGCCCAGCCAACCTGAACACTTCGATCAACGCAAGCACCTGCGGGCAATTCGACCTTTCCGTCACCGGAGGATTCACGCCCGGTGATTTTGTGATCGGCATGCCGAACTCGACATTTCCCGCCAACATCGTTCTCTCGGTCGGCATCGTGGTCTCGACGAATGTTGTTCGTATGCGCTTCTGTAATGTCGGCACGACCACACAATCGCTGGTCAACGCGCAGATTCGGCTGATCAGTCTGCGTTGATTCTCCGCGCGCGTCTGCGCCGCGATCCCGGCGGCTTCGTCCCGCGCTGGGCGTCGCTTGTCGCACCGCGCCGCCGCCTGTCGCATGCCACTCGCCAAGGGCCGCGCCATCGCGCCAGCATGAGCCATCGTCCAGAACAGGATCGGGGTCATGAAAGTACGATGGCGCAAATTGCTGATGGGATTGGGCATCACGGGTGTGCTTGCCGTGAGTGCCGCAGCGGTGACGGTGAGCTACAACGCACCGTGCGGGACGCCGCCGCCGCTCGGCGCGGGCGAATCGATGCAGGCGATTACCTACCGTTGTTACGGCCCGGTAGAGGTACTGAAGCTCGAGACAATCGCCAAACCTGAGCCAGCCGCCGATGAAGTCAGAGTGCGGGTGCATGCGGCCAGCGTCAATCCGCTCGACAAGCACTATATGCACGGCACGCCCTACATTCTCCGTCTGTCGGCCGGCATCGGTGCGCCCAAAGTGACCAGCATGGGCACCGATTTCGCCGGCACCGTGGACGCGGTCGGCGCAAGCGTCACTCGCTTCAAACCCGGCGATCGGGTGTTCGGGACGGCTGACGGCGCGTTCGGCGAATACCTCGTGCGCCGCGCCGAAGGCGGGATCGCGGCCATACCGGAGAATGTGTCTTTCGAACAGGCGGCGGCAATGCCAATCGCGGCGGTGACTGCATTGCAGGCTCTGCGCGACAAAGCGGGCGTGAAACCAGGCCACAAAGTGCTGATCAACGGCGCATCGGGCGGTGTCGGCAGCTTCGCGGTGCAGATCGCCAAGGCGCTCGGCGCAACCGTCACCGGAGTTTGTTCGACGCGCAACGTCGAGCTGGTTGAATCGCTCGGTGCCGACCAGGTGATCGATTACAACGTCGCCGACTTTACGCAGGGCGATGAGCGCTACGACGTCATCGTCGACATGGTCGGCAATCACAGTATCGGCACTTTGGCCAGCGTGATGGTTCCCGAGGGTGTGCTGGTTTTGGTCGGATCGGTGGAGAAGAACCGCTGGACGGCCGGCATCGACAGGATGGTCGTCGTAGCCTTGGCGTCGTTGGTCAATTCGCAACGAATCGAAGGCCTGCTCGCATCGATGACCCCGCAAGACCTCGACGCGATAGCGCAGTTGGCCAACCAAGGGCAGTTGCGCGCCGCCATCGATACGCGCTATTCGCTGGCCCAGGTACCCGACGCGATGCGCCATCTGGAAACCGGCCGGGCGCGCGGGAAGATCATCATCAGCATCGCCGAGTAATGCATGGACTACCTGCTGCGTCTGCTGAACGTTCGCCGCGACGAGGCGCTGGCCGTCCTCTATGCAACGGCGTTCTTTTTTTGCGTGCTCGCGGCGTTGATGTTGCTGCGCCCCGCCCGGGACGCGCTCGGAATGCAGCGCGGCATCGATTCGGTACGCTGGCTTTGGGTGCTGACGAGCATCGTCACGCTCGCTGCCAATCCTCTGTTCGCATGGCTCGTCGGACGCTTTTCGCGTATCCGCTTTCTGCTCGCCTCGTACGGCTTCTTCGCCGCCGGCCTGCTGGCGTTCTATCTGGTTCTGACGCTTGCGCCATCGGCGATCGGCGAGCGCAGCGGGCAGGTGTTCTATGTGTGGTTCAGCGTCTTCAACTTTTTCGCGACGATGCTGGTTTGGGCACTGATGGCCGACTGCTTCTCGCTGTCCGACAGCCGTCGCTTGTTTCCGGTCATGGCGGCGGGAGGCACGTTGGGGGCGATTGTTGGACCCGCGATGACCGCGCTGCTGGTCGAGCGCCTAGGCGCTCCGGCACTGATGCTGATCGCGATCGGTTTCCTGGTGCTGGCTGCCCTGTTCGCGTACCTTATTGCGCGCCGCGCGCCGCCCGTCGGCACTGCGGTCGAGCAGCCGATCGGCGGTAGTTCGCTGGAGGGCATCCGTGCTGTCGTCCGTTCGCCGTTTTTGCTCGGCATCGCCGGCTACGTGATGATCCTGTCGGTGATGGTCACCTTCTTGTATTTCGCGCGCCTCAACATGGTGGCGGCGATGGGCGAGGATGTGGACTACCGTACAGCGATCTTCGCGCGCATGGACATGGCAACGCAGATTGCGACCTTGGCGCTGCAACTGCTGATCGCAGGCCGGCTGGTGGAACGCATTGGCGTGGCCTGGACCTTGGCGCTGCTGCCGCTGACGTCTGCGCTTGGCTTCATAGGATTGGCGATGGCGAGTTCGCTGGTGGTGTTGGTCGCGGTCGAATCGCTGTTCAAATCGGTGCAACGCGCGGTGCAACGCCCGGCGCGCGAAATGCTCTTTACAGTGGTGTCGCGCGAGGACAAATACAAAGCAAAAGCGGTGATCGACACCTTCGTCTATCGGCTCGGCGACGTCGCCGGCGCCTACACTGAAGGAGCATTGGCCAAGCTCGGAATGGGACTCGCAGCCGTCGCATCGGCAGCGGTGCCGCTCGCGATCGTTTGGGCCGGCCTGGGTTGGTGGCTCGGTCGCGCGCTAAATCTCGGCGGCGGCAACGCCACCGGCATCGCCCCGGAGACCCGATGAGTTCGCCGCCCGGCATGCTGCGCAGTGCGGGCAAGATTTTTGGCTGGCAACGTCTGCTGGTCGTTGGTATCGCCGTCGTCATCACCTTTGGTTTACTGTCGCCGTTGTGGCGGTCGGGGCTGCCGCCGCTGTTGCTGCGTATTGCAACGGTGGGATACGCGGCGCTACTGATGTTCGGCTTTCTGGAACGCTGGCCATCGCGGCTACCGCGCTGGGCGACACGCTGGGCGCTGCAGGTAATCGCTGTCGCGCTGATAATTCCGGTGATCAATCTGGCGTACTACATCGGTTCGACCGAAGCCGGCGCCCCGTCGTTCTGGTACGACAGAGACCGCCTCGTCGGTTTTGTGGGGCTGACGCTGGTAGAGTTGGTGCTCGCGCCTTGGGTGGCGCTGATTGCGCTAGTGCGCCAGAAAGAGGTGCTCGTGCAAACGCAGGCACTGGAGTTTGCGCTCGAACGCAGCCGCCTGGAGCGCAGTGCGCTGGATGCGCGCCTGCGCCTGCTGCAGGCGCAGGTGGAGCCGCATTTCCTTTTCAATACGCTGGCCAACGTCCGCGCACTGGTCGATGTCGGGTCGCCAAAGGCGCCGCATGTGCTCGACCGGTTGATCGCCTATCTGCGCGCCGCAGTGCCGCGCTTGCAACAGCCGCTGACGACGATGGCGCAGGAGCTCGAACTGGTCCAGGCGTATCTGGATGTGATGCAATTGCGCATGCCTGATCGCCTGTCGTTTGCCGTGCGCGCTGAGGCCCCGGCGCTGCAATCGCCCTGCCCACCAACCACGGTGCTGACGTTAGTCGAAAACGCAGTTCGCCATGGCATCGATCCGGCTGAAGACGGCGGCCATATCGACATCGCCGTGTCGCTGCTGGATTGCCGCTTGTGCGTCAGCGTGACCGACACCGGTGTGGGCCTGGGGTCGTCGAGTGGCGGCGGCACCGGCACCGGACTCGTAGCGCTGCGCGAGCGCTTGCGCCTGTGCTTCGGCGCCAGCGCCGAATTGCGCATCGCCGCCCACGAGCCGCGCGGCGTGGTCGCTCAGGTATGGTTGCCGGCGACATGAACCCGCGCATCCTGATCGCCGACGACGAGCCGCTGCTGCGCGAAGCGCTGGCGGCGCAACTGGTGCAGGCGTGGCCCGAAGCGCAGATTGTCGCCAGCGCGCGCAATGGGCGCGAGGCGATCCAGCTGTTCGCGCTACACGCGCCGAACGTGTGTTTTCTCGATGTGCAAATGCCCGGCGTCTCGGGCGTGGAAGTCGCTCGCCAGATCGGCACGCATGCGCACCTCGTGTTCGTCACCGCCTACGATCGTTACGCGCTCGAGGCCTTTGCCGCTGGAGTGCTCGACTATCTGGTCAAACCGGTAGCGCGCGAGCGCTTGCAAGAAACGATCGCTCGCTTGCGCGAACGTCTGCGCACCGCGCAAGCTGCAATCGCCAGCGAGGCGCTGTTGGCGCAACTTGCGGCGCGGCTCGCAATGCCCGCGGCCGCGCATTTGCGCTGGATTCGCTCCTCAGTCGGCGCAACCACACGATTGATTGCGGTTGATGATGTGGATTATTTGCGTTCGGACGAGAAGTACACGCTGATCGGCTGGCGCGGCGACGGTGGGCAGGCCAGCGAGGCCATCGTGCGCACGCCGCTCAGGGATCTGCTGGAGCAACTGGATCCCGGCGCGTTCGTGCAAGTTCATCGCGCGGCGGCCGTGCGCCTGGGCGCCATCGATCATCTGGTGCGCCACGACAACGATACGGCGACGATCTACTTGAAGCGCAGCGCGCAAACGCTGCCGGTAAGCCGCAGTTTCTTGCCGCAGTTCAAACAAATGTGATGCTCCGCACTCTGCGCTGGCTGCTGCTGTCGTTGCTCGCCGCGTGCTCGGCGCCCGCACCGTTGGTCCATGAGGCGTACGTGTGGCAGCGTGCCTGGAGCGAGCCGCTGCGCGCAGCGTTGATCGATCCCACCCAACCCTTCGCTGTTTGGCGTGTACTGGCCCTGGAGGCGACCGGACAACGTGCAGTGGCCATCGCAATCGATGCCCACGCGCTGGCGCAGAGCGGCAAGCCGGTGCGCATCGTGGCGCGTATCGAAGGCGCGCGCTTGACGATCGCCGCCACCGATGTGGCGCAACACTTGGCGCGCGCCGCCAGCGTGCTGCGCGGTGCCGGCGTTAAAGTGGACGGGATCGAGATCGACCACGACTGCGCCACTGCAGCGCTGCCACACTACGCGCAGTGGCTCGGCGCATTGCGCAGCGCCTTGCCGGACGAGCGGCTGTCGATCACTGCGCTGCCCACATGGCTCGACTCGCCGCGCTTGCCTGAGCTGTTGGCGCGTGTCGAGCACAGCGTGCTGCAGGTCCATGCCGTGGCGCACCCACGCGAGGGGCTGTTCGATGCGGCGCGGGCGCGCGATTGGGTACGGCGCTATGCCGAACTTGGCCGGCCATTCTACGTTGCGCTGCCGGCGTACCATGTGGCGGTATCGCTGGACGCAGCCGGTGCCGTCGTCGGCGTTGCCGCGGAAGAAGCGGACTCGCCCGCCGCCACCGAGGTGCGCAGCGATCCAGTCCAGGCGGCAACGCTGCTGCACTCGCTGAGCGGCGACGTGCGCGGCCTGATCGGCATCGTCTGGTTCCGTCTGCCGTTGGCATCCGACCGCCGCGCCTGGCATCCGCGCACGCTGCGCGCGGTGGTCGCTGGCGATCCGCTCGCTGCTGCGGTGCGCACGGAAACGACCACCGGCCTCACGGTGCAATTTGCACTGCGCGCGAGCGGCAATATCGATCAGCTCGCGGTGCCCGTCGAACTCCCTGCCAGCTGTCGCTATGCCGATGCCACCCCACCGTTCGCGCTTGACGGGCGTCCGGGTGCGTGGCGACTGGTGCCGCAGGCGCCCGTGTGGTTGAAGCCCGATGAGCGCCGCGAGATCGGATGGTGCCGGAGCGATTGAGGCACGCCGCGCTGCGCTCAGGTTTCAATCGAACTTCGCACGTTGCTTCCGCAGCCATGCGCCGTCACTGCCGAGCAGCGCCAGCGCAGCGTCGAGATCGGCAATGGCACTGCGTCGCGAAGCAGCATCGACCGCCAGTCGCGCCCGCGCCAGTGCCGCCAGCGCCCTGGTTTCCGGCTGCGCCGTAGTCAGAGCGTCTTGAATATCGATCAGCAGCTGCCGCGCGGTGTCGGCGTCGGCGGGCGTTCCGCGCAGAGCCAGAGTCGCCGCCAGATGTGCGCTAAGCGCGGTCAGTCTCGCATCGTCGACCGGTAGCAGGCTGCGCGCTTCGGCATCGGCATCGAGCATCAGGTCGACGGCCAGATCCAGATTGCCAGCGTCGCGTTCGATCGCGCCGAGCTCGAATCTGCCAAGCGCGGCGTCATCGGCGGCGGCGGCGCCGAGCGTGTCGAAGCCATCGATCGCCCGTCGCTGCAGTTTGCGTGCTTCTGCATATCGGCCTTGATGCGCGCGCAACAGCCCCAGAGTGCTCAGATGTTGCCACGTGAGGATGTGGCGCTCGCCCTGGGTTTTGGACGCAAAATCGTAAGCCTTCTGCAACCACTGGGCTGCTTCTTCCGTCTGGTTCTGGGCCGCCGCCAATTGGCCCAGGCGAGCGTAAACGTCGGCGAGACTATTGTGGTTCTGCGTTTCCAAGATAGCCTGCGATTTGCTCAGCGAGACCTTGGCTGCATCGAACTGGCGCAATCGGCGCTGCATATCGCCAACGCGGCCCCAGGCATTCGCCGTGTTGAAATGCGCCTCTCCATGCTGCTTTCGGCTGATCGCAAGGGCTCGCTCGTAATGGCCCAGCGCCTCGCTGAAGCGTCCCTCGTTGCGAAGCAAATCGCCCAGATTGGTCAGTGGAAAGGCGAGCTGCGCATGATCGGCGCCGCGCGCCCTCTCCAATATCGCCAACGACCGCTCCAACGACGCGCGCGCACCCTCGACATCGCCGGTGCGCAATTGCAGCGTCGCCAGATTGCTGAGACGAAGGCCGACATCGGGGTGATCCTTGCCTCGGCCTTTCTCGAACTTGACCACCACCTCGCGCATCAGCGCGAGCGCCTCCGCGTACTGCGTGCGCGACAGCAATACGCGCACCTGGCGATTCTGCATGTCGGCAATGCGCAGATCGTCTTCCGGGTGATTCGCGCGATAAATCTGGATGGCTTGTGCGATCAGCGGCTCGGCGTCGGCAAACGCTCCTTTTTGAAACAACACCGTGACCTTACTCGACAGAGCGACCGCCAGCGACTCGTCCAGCGGATCGCGCTGCTGGCGCCAGGCGATGCGCTCCTCGAGCAACGGCAGCGCCTCCGCAGCGCCGCCGAGATTGATCTTGATATCCAGCAGATCGCCGAGCACGCTGTCCATCAACGCCGGATCCTGTGCGAGTTCGATCTGCGCACGCTCGATACCCGAGCTGACCATCTGCAATGGCGTACGCGCCGAGGCTGCTTGTCGCGTATTGCCCTCGGTTTCGGCAAATAGCGAGGTCAAGAAGTCCTTGACGCGCTCGGCGCGCTGCGATTGCGCTTGCGCAATGTGCGCTTGTTCGCGCGCCACATGCGCTTGCCACAGGGCGACGCCGAGGCCGCCGAGCAACGACATCAGCGCCAACACGCCAGTGGCAACACCGCCGCGGTGGCGGCGCACAAACTTGGCCAGGCGATACGACAAGGTATCTGGCTTGGCGCGAATCGGGCGACCTTCGCGATAGCGTTGCAAATCCTCCGCCAGCGCCGCCGCAGAAAGGTAGCGGCGTTCCGGCTCCAGCGCCAGCGCTTTCAGCACGATGGTATCGAGTTCGGCGTCGATACGCCCGGCGCGGCTTTTCTCGCCGAGCTGGCTTGGGCGCTGCGTCGCGTCGTCGGCGACAGCTTGCGCAACGCCGCTGGGACTGTCGCGACGACCGTGCGGCAGTTGCCCGGTGAGCAACTCGTAGAGCAGCAGGCCGAGCGCGTACACATCGGTCGCGGTGGTGATCGGCTCGCCGCGAAACTGCTCGGGTGCGGCGTACATCGGCGACATCACGCGCATATCGCTCGCCGTCAGCTCGGTCGCTTCGCCCGGTTCGAGCAGTTTGGCGATGCCGAAGTCCAGCAGGTGCGGCGTACCCGACTCGTCGACCAGGACGTTGGAGGGCTTGATGTCGCGGTGCACGATCAGTTGCCGGTGCGCGTAGTCGACAGCGCCCGCCACGTCTTCGACCAACTTCAAACGCGCGGCGATGGGCAGAGCATGGGCTTGCGCAAATGCCACCGCGTGCTCGCCGCGAATCAGCTCCATCGCCAGCCACGGCGTGTGGCCATCGACGCCGGCATCGATCAATCGCGCGATCAGCGGATGCGCCAGCCGAGCCTGGATTTGTCGCTCGCGCGCGAATCGGGCGGTGAAGTCAGGCCCAAGGCCACCGCGCAATATCTTGATGGCGACCTCTTGGTGAAAGTCGCCGCTGGAGCGACGAGCGCGGTACACCTCGCCCATGCCGCCCGATCCCAGACGTTCGAGCAGCTCAAAGCCGCCGAGACGCTCGCCGCTGCGATCTGGCACTGGCGCCGGCGGCAACGGCGGCTCAGGCTCGGCCTCGCTCAGCGCATGTCCGTCGAGCAAACCCTCGCCCGCAGCATCCGCGTACAGCATCCGCTCCAATTCGTCGGCGACATCGGATTCCTCCCATGCCAGCCGCGCGACGGCCTTGGCGCGCTCCTCGTCGGGCAACTCCGACAAGATATCGAAGTGGCGCATCAGGCGCTGCCAGCGTTCGTTCGAATCGCTCATGCCCAGCTCGCGTCGCCCAAGGCCGCATGCAGCCAGGCGCGCGCCCGACGCCAATCGCGCTTGACGGTGGTGCGCGAAACCGCCGCCGCATCCGCCGCCTCGTCCAAGGTCAGGCCGCCAAAGAATCGCAGCTCCACCAGCTTGGCAAGGCGCGCGTCCAACGCTTCGAGTTCGGTCAGCGCCTGATCGAGCGCCAACAGCCGATTGCCGTTGTCGGCAGCCTGCGGCTCATCGTGCAGCCCATCGATATCGGTCACGTCGGCATCGCCGCCGCGCTTTTGCGCCAACCGCTGGCGGGCGCGATCGATCAGGATCTGCCGCATCGCTCGCGATGCCACGGCGTAGAAGTGGTGGCGATCTTGCAAACTCAGCGACTCCGGGCGCGACAGGCGAAAGTACGCCTCGTGCACGAGCGAAGTCGCGCCCATGGGTGCCGGCTGCTCGCGCAATTGCTTGAGCGCGATCTGGTGCAGATTGGCGTAGACATCGGCAAACAGTCTATCCGCCGCGTCCCGGCTTCCGCCGCGCGCGAGGTGGATCAGATCCGTGAGTTCCAAGTGGTACTCCGGTTTGGACGTGAGGGAATTTTATAACGCCGACCGCGGCGATTCGATGCAGCGGTCGCTAAATACGAACGCTTGCGCCGATGTTCAACGCCGCGAATCGCGCGCCGGCGTTCAGACGATTTGCGCCCGATACTCCGCAGCGCCGTCGACGGTCGCGATCAGCCGATCGCCGCGCTCCAAAGGCCCGACGCCGGCCGGCGTGCCGGTGAAAATCAGATCGCCCGGCATTAGCGTATACAGGTCCGAGAGCAGCGAAATGATTTCGGCGCTGCTCCAGAGCATCGCTGCGATCGATTCAGACTGTTTGACCACGCCATTTACGCTCAGCGCCAGGCGCGCATCGGGTGCCGGACGGCCCAGCGTCAGCGCGCCGATCGGTGCGCAATCGTCGAAGGACTTGCCGGTGTCCCATGGGTTGCCCTTGGCTTTGGCGGCGGTCTGCAAATCGCGGCGGGTCAGGTCGAGTCCAACCGCATATCCGGCGATCAAGCCCGGCGCGTCGTCCACAGAGACCGCTGCGCCCGAGCCTCCCAGCGCCAGCACCATTTCCACTTCATGGTGCAGGTTTGCAGTCGCCGGCGGGTAGCGCACAACGTTGCCGGTGACGATGGCATCGGCAGGCTTCAAAAAGAAAATCGGCGTGCCTTTTTCCGGCACCGCGCCCATCTCTTTGGCGTGATCGGCGTAGTTGCGCCCGATGCAGTAAATCCGCCGGACCGGGAAGCGCTCGTCGCGACCGGTGATGGGCAGTGCGGTGATTGCAGGTGTGGGTAGCAGATAGCTCATGGTGGGTTCTCAAGCTTGATACGATCGACTCGCGGGCGTGGTCGTCCGAATTCCAACAGCCAACCGACAACCAAGAACCCTCACGACGCCAGCCGATTGCGCCCGTTGTCTTTGGCGATGCGCACCTTCAGTTCGGTTCGCTCGAGGATAGCGGCGGCGGTTTTCAGCTCGTTGGTCCAGCGCAACAAGCCGATGCTCACGCTGGCGCTGCGGCTTTGACCTTGAATGAAAAACTCGACATTGGCCACTGCGGAGCGAACCGCATTGAGCATCGTTTCGGCTTCGGCCAGAGTGGTCTCGGGCAGCAGGGCAGCAAACTCGGCGCCACCGTAGCGACAGAGCACATCTTCATCGCGAAGGCCCGCGCGCAGCGCTTTGGCGACCTGGCGAATCACATCATCGCCGGCGGCCTTGCCCCATTCGCGATTGATGCGGCTGAGCTCATCGATATCGACAATCGCCACCACAAATTCGCGCCCACGCTTGCCGCTGCGCGCGACCTCCTGCTCCAGCGATTGCTCGAAACCGCGGCGCTGCATGAACCCCGTCATGGGATCGTTGGTCACCAGATCGTAGAACTCGCCTTGAGCGGCGTGATCGACGTCCTTTTCTTGCGTGAACTGCACCACGGTGCCACCGACGGTGATGAAGTCGCCGTCCTTCAGACGCGCCTCTACGATCGGCCGGTCGTTCAGATACGTCTTGTTAGTGCTGTTGAGATCGCGCACCCAGAAACCGGAACTGTCGCGCCAAACGCGGCAGTGCAGACGCGAGATGGCGCGATTCAGAAGCCGGAAATCGCAATCTGCCGACCGCCCCAGGGTCACGGGCACATCGGCAAGTTTCAAGCGCCGACCCTGCGACTCGCCCTGAGTGACGGTCAAGTAAGCCGACTGCTTGGTCGCGATCGCCTCCGCCAATTTGGCAAGACTACCGCGCTGCGTCGTCAGCGTATCGGATTCGCGTTCCGCCATGATTCTGGCCGTCATCACACCCGTCTGCATTGTAGTCCGATTCTAGATTCGCACTGCAAGCGATTGACATGCTTGAAATTGCGAAGGCCGTTTTTGGGCAAACGGAATCCGGCTCAGGCAGGGGACATGATTCGAGTGCAGATGGAAGACGGGAGGTGGGGAACAGTAACTCGAACACGCATTGGCCCGCGAATTCACCGCCTAATTTCCTACGGCTATCAGCGCGGCGCAGGTGAATGCACGCAGCGGCCTGCTGCTGCGCGCTGGGCCCGGCACAGAGTTCACCAAGTACGCAGCCTGCCACTGAACACCGAACTATTTGTGCTCAGTCACACCGGCCCTTGGGTCAAAGCCGACTTCCGGGGCGACGGCGCTGCAGACGGTTTCTGTCATGGCGACTTGCTGTCCATCGACGATTGAGTTGCTCACAGGTACGGCGCAAATGCGTCTGCGCCAATGCGCGGGATCGTCGGCTACAACCGATGTGCGGTATTCGCTAACCAGCCGACTCGGGCCGACGGCAAGCTGCTCGCAAAGAGCTTCCTTTGGTGGTCTTCGTGCCGCTTCTTGATGCATTCCTTGAGCGCTGATTCGTATCGCACGAGGTAATCGAGGGCGGCCTCGGAATGGTTGAGCTTTCTTGATCTGTCCAGGTGCCAGAACCGCCAATCCGCCAGCGCCTTCAGTTGCTCAAAGTTGGCGTAGCGGCGGATCGGATCCGACGTGGTTCGAAACCGCTCGTACCATGTCGTTGCCCAGTTGCGGTGATCCATCAGTTCGAGTGCGAATTCGTGGGCTTGTTTGATCCAACCGAAGCTCGCCGCTGCGCCATGCTCAAGATCCGCACGCAGTTCCTCCAACCCCGCGGCCCCGGCAAACACCACAGCGCGAATCTGTCGCCACCGATTCGCACAATTCCAGTGTGCCAAGATAATGTCTTCTCGCAGCCAATCGTAGCCGTTACCGAGCAGTGCGCATGTCGCAAAGCGAATCAGCTCATCGTCGTTGCGCAGCTCATCGAGCATGTCCGCCCAGAGTCTTCTTGCGTCATCGGAATCGGGAACTCTAAAGGCATGCAGCACGCTCTCTCGGAGACCGTCATCCAAGGAATAGCCAGAGTACTGCGCTTCCAGGTCCCACAACTGACGGCAGCGGCCGGAGTCGCTTCCGCCGCTTTCATCTTCCATGGTTCGGATGACTGTCTTAGCCAGTACGCTTCGTCCGTACGCGATCTCGGGATTCGCCACAAGGCGATCTAGTTGTTCGCTGAAACCAGGGACACTGGCGATCCAGGTAGCAAGATTTCCTACGTTACCCAATGCCCACCAGCGATTCGAATCTCCGGCAAACCGCTTCAAGAACTCTCTCGCGAGTTCAGCGTTCGTTTTCGAGTCTGCGTTGTGCGATGCGCACCACGTCGGCCAATGCCAGTAGTTGCATCGATTCTTGATCTCGTCGAGACCAATTGTCTGGTCGCTTGCCGCCAAGTCGCCCAAGCGGTCCTCAATGTCCCTCGGGAACGTCGTCCATTTCTTGTGGAAGCTAGTTGCGTCGGCTCTCCAAGCCACAATCGCCCGACGCTTTGTCTGCAGATCGTCGAGGTCGTCAACATCTAAGGCGTCCAGCTCTTTGCAAAGCGCTCGACAAAGCTCGCGACCATAGTGCGCCTGCCGACTAAGAATGAACCAGAGACCGTTGAGAACAACCTGTCGATGGCTCCCGCGCAGGGTTAGGAACAGGCGGCTAAGCGCAGAAGTGTCCAACCTTGCGATCTCAATCGTCTCAACGGACAACCCGAGAGGCGGTTGATGCTTGGCGGAGCGCCTGATAGCGATCTCACGCTGTCGCAGTGTCAACGTCATCAGATGGCTGAGTTGGAGCTGCTCCCAATCGTGTTGCTGAGAGTCGCCTTTCTTTAGCCATCTACGTATGGCGAAGAGGCGCCGCTGTTGGTCTCGAGAAAGCGCTGTCACCAAGGCACCGAGGATTTCCAAACGGTCACGGCGCTGTCGGTCTTGGCACAGGTCAAGGTTTCGCGTCGCGGTATCGAGAATCAATGCGAATTCGTCCGGCAAGAACAGCGCGATTGCCGACGCAACCTCGCCAAACGCGAAAGTTGGCACAGCGTCTGCGGAAGCGAACAAAGTCCGAGCGTGATCCGCTCGCCGCCTAAGTCTCAATGTGTCTTCCTCTCTCGGAATCCAACGCGGGTTCAGAGCCTGCTGCCGCAACCGTTTGTCCTGCTCCGCTTCCAATCGATAGCCTGCTTCCTCTTCCGGCCACAAGTAAGGCTTGGGTTTATGCTCACGAATCGGCGCTACATGCCATGAGACGCTTCGAATTCGGTCGAACAAGTCAGGATGACTGGAGAAATCTGCCTCTGTTCGATCGATCAAGGCTCTCCGATCTTGATTCGATTTCCTGACAACCCAGGCAAAGAGCGTTGTGTCGGTTCCATCATCTGGATTCACAGCGATCGAAACCAAAGCTCTACGCGTCAACTCTGCGTCGCATCGCTCGGGTGCGCTCAGGAGAACGTGCAGCGCTGTGCTTCTAAGGTAAGGCCGTTCATCGCGTGAGGAGACAAGCCCAATCGTGCGGATCTCATTCGCGACACGGCAGTGCTCTCGGACTCGAAGGCAATGCTCAGGAGTGTTGTTCTGAGGGAACGGGTGCTCTTCGCTGACAAACCCAAGCCACCGCGATAGCGCTTGCACAACTTGTGAGCAGGACCGTGTGTGCCGAACCAAGACGCGAGCGAGTGGTCGGTAAAGGCGCGCGCCCATATGGTCCGCGATCGATTCAATTTCAGCCAGGATCGCAGTCGGCTCTTCGGGAAGGAATCGGCCAATACGATCAAGCGGCGGCTCTCGGTTGTTTTGGCATAGCAGCCATCGATTGAGAATCGCCCGCAGGACCAGGGGTTGCCGATTCGCCTGACACAAGGCGGCCGCGAAAGCGTAACCGAGAATCGTTGCTCGATCGTCGTGCTCTGACGTACCGAGCACGTTCTCCGCTAGTTCAATGAAATCGCAGATATCGTCCGACTGAAGCTGAGTGAGTCTGTGTTTGAGCCAGACACCGAGGCGTAACCAAGCGTCATCGGCAGGGCGTCCAGTTGGATCAAGACGGAAGTACTTGTGCGACTGATCGAGTCCTTTTAGGTACTCATTGAAGGGCTCAGATCGATGCCGTTCGTTGGCGATCTCGATCTCCTGAGTCACTCGTTCCGCGACAGCTGTATCAAAATCACCAGAGCCTGCAGTCCCCGCTTCGTACTCGGCTTGCGCCTCAAACAACTGAAGCATCTCTGCTGTGAGCGATTGGAGCCTTATCTTGTCGAGATGGCGGAGCGCGACGGCCAGTCGTCGTGGCCGCCGGAGAAACGACTGCTGCTGGTCAGTAAGCTCATTGATAGAGCTGCCGGCCAACTGCATTGCCTCTGCCAGCTCGTCCTGCGTGAAGTTTGGCACCAGTACCGAAACAACTTTGGCGCTTGATGGCTCAATGTCGGCAACGAACCGTTGTCGCTCCAGCTCGATCCTCCCCCAATGCTCACTTCTGGTTGAGACGATCAAGCGCAGGCCAGGGGTCGACTTAACCCGCTCGATGAATTGCCACCAGTCAGCTGGCGAGCCGTGCTCGTTGATTCCGTCGATGAAGAGCGTGAGGTCATCGAACTTGAAATCATCCGCTGCCTTCCATTCAAGCGCATGAGCCAGCACGCGTTCGACATCAGGCAGGAAGTCAACGACATCGTGAGCTAAACATGGCACGACGCTGGGCGACGGGAAATGGTCAACGAGCGATCGGCGCCATTGATCGATGGCGACCGACTTTCCGCAGCCTTCCTCGCCGTGCACGACAACGACTTTTGCGTCGCTCTCGGAGGCAGCCGCGATCTGAGCGATAACTGATCTTCGTTCAACAGTCGCTGCTTGAGCCCTCAGTCCGATTGGAGAAAAAACTGCATTACAAAGTGCGACTTGCGTGCCCACCTTCGGCGGCGCAAGAGGCTTTGACGTTGCCACAGCGCTTTCCGCGAACTTCAGCTTCTCAAGTATTTCTCTTGCAACCTCCGAGGCGCTCGTTGTGCACGGGTCGGTGTGCAGTTCGGAAATCGGAAATCCGTCCACCACGCAATCATCAAATCGCAACTGAAACTCGTGGTGATAGTCGTGGAACGAGCCATGCTCGCGCTCGAATCTCGTGCGGCGATCCAGGATGATTCTTTTCTCGCGACGAGGGTAGGTCTTGTTAGCGTACTGACGCGATAGACAAACGACGATGAGCGGGGAATTCACGTAAACACTGAAAAACCTGTCATCTGAACCTGTGTGTTTGAGCCATGCTTCATGCCACTCGTCGTAGAAGACCAAGTCAGTTCCGACACTCTTATCCAACAGGCCTGCAAGCGCCTCCGCGATGGGTCGGACAATCGCCCTCTGTTCGGACGCATACGAAAATGCAACCTTGAACGACTTCTCACGCCCCCGCATCGCGCGACTCAGCTTCGAGTTCAGATGAGACAATCTACGCCTTAAGCGATCCTAGTGTTTGCGTAACTCCAGGAGGCGCACGTGACCTTCGAAGCAATCGCCGTCCTTTATAGGGCCAATGACCAATCGAGACTCGACCTGGATCCTATGGTCCGATTTCTTTCGTCGTTGAATCTTGCCGGGGCTGGACCATGAGCGAACTCATCACCACTAACCGCGTCCTCATCGTCTCCGACCTGCACTTCGGCGGCAGCGATCGGCAGATTTTTGCGGGGGCTATCGAGCTGCCGGCGCTGCTTCGTGACGCCGCGAAGGCGAGCGCACAATCCGGCCGAACGGCATTCGTGATCAACGGCGATTTCATCGACTTTTTGGCGGAGGCGCCGGCCACCTACTTCGATGCGTTAGGCGCGGTGGAGAAGTTGAGGCGGGTGGCGCGCGATGCGACGTTTGCGGATAGCTTTGTGGCGATGGGCGAGTTTGCGAACACGCCGGGTTGCGTGTTGGCGATCAACCTGGGCAATCACGATTTGGAGTTGTGTTTGCCGGAGGTGCAGGCGGCGTTTTGTGAGCTGATCGGGTCGAACAATGTGCTCTGGGTCAGCGATGGCAGCGGCGTGAGTTTGCGGGTGGGGGCGTGCGAGGTGCTGTGTCTGCACGGCAATGAGGTCGACATCAACAACGTGGTCGATTTCGATGTGTTGCGCGATATCAAGCGGGCGCACAAGACCGGCAAACCGAAGGAGCGGCTTAACCCCAAGTGGATTCCGAATGCGGGCACGCAGCTGGTGATCGATGCGATGAACGCGATCAAGCGCGATCACGCGTTTATCGATGTGCTGAAACCTGAAGATCAGGCGGCGGTGCGGGTGCTGCTGGCGCTCGATTTCGAAGGCGCAACTCAGCTCGTCAAACCGGCGTTGAACGCGATGTTCGGCCGGCGCACGATCGATCAGATGAAGCGCCATTTCGGATTGCTGAGTGAATCTGATGAGGTGGGCGGCGTGATTCCGCAGTATGGCGACGCCAAAGATTGGCTCAGCGAAATCGATGCCGACTTCAAGCGCGGCGTGCGTGCAGACAGCGAGTCGCTGGATCGCGATCAGCTCAAGTGGACGGATGACGTGCGCTTCGTCTGGGACAAATGGCGCGGCAAGGACGGCACCGAGTCGCTGCGCCTGGCGCTTGAAGGCTTGTCGAAGGATCGCAGCTTCGATGTATTCACCGCCGAGAAACTCAACGAGGATTTGATCGGCGAGGTCGATATCGGCATCGCGTTTTTATGCAGCGGCCATACCCACTTCGCGCGCTCATTGCGGCGCGGACCAAACGCGCATCACTACAACTCGGGCACCTGGGCGTATCTGATGCAAATCGGCGACGACATCCGGCTCGATCCGGCCAAGTTCGATGCGCTGGTTGCGGCGCTGCGCAGCAAGCCATCGCTCGCAGAGCTGGAGACGCTGGGATACCTCAAGAAAGAGCTGACGGTGATCGATATCGAGAAGATCGATGCCCAGCAAACGCGCGGACAGTTGCGGCGGGTGAAGATCGAGAACAACACCTACAGATTCGACACGATTCCGGGCACTGACGTTGTGCTGCGAGGAGCCTGAGCCATGCGCACGATTCTCTTGGAACTGATGCGCCACGGCACCGATCACAACCAGTTGCTGTCGCCGTCGCTGCCGTACCTGGCGGTGTGCGAGAACGCGCCGGTCACAACCATCCAACAGCCCTTCGAGCATCGCGAACTGCTGGTGCGCCTGTCGAGCCTGTCGTACCCGGAGAGCAATACGAAATACGTCGAGGCGCAACGTCGTTTTCAGTTGCAAGACATTGGCCGCGCGCTCGGGCGCATGCTGGGCGATATCCCAGGGCTGACGAGTGCGCTCGGCGTGGCGCGCCAGGATGGCGATGGCGATAACGCAGAGAATTATCGCCGGCCGTTCTTGAATCTGCGGCTGGTGCTATCGGCCAAGGAACTTGCGCTGCTGCCGTTCGAGACGACGATATCGGGCGCCGGATTTCCGGGAACGTCCGAACATCTGTTGTTGCAGCTCAGCATGCCGTTTTCGATCACCCGCGAATCGCGCCGGTCGGCGCGGCGACATTACCTATCGCCGCTGGCACCGAAAGTGCTCTTCGCGTACTGCGACTTGCCCGGCGCGCCGGTGCCGTCGCGCGCACACGCGCTGGCATTGCGTGAGGCTTTCGATCCGTGGCTGCGCGCGGGCGCGTCGATCCACGAGCATTTGCACGTGCTGCGCAATGCCTCATTGCGCGAACTGACTCAGCAATGCCGCGAGCACCGCTACACGCATGTGCACCTGCTCGCGCATGGCGCGCCGCAGGACAGCGATACAGTGCAATCGTTGAACGCGATCGCGCTACGCAGCGACAGCGGCGATGAGCCCTTCGAGCGCGTGACCGGCCGCAATCTTGCGCGTGCGCTGTCGCCGATGAAAGGCCAGGAGGATTTGAACCAGCCGCTGGTGGTGACGTTGGCCACGTGCGACAGCGGCCGACCGCAGGGCGTCCCGCTCGATTCCGGTGGCGACAGCCTCGCGCACGCTCTGCATGCGGCGGGTGTGCCGCTGGTGGTGGCGTCGCAGTTCCCACTCACCTATGAGGGTTCCGTGGTGATGGCGGGACGCCTTTATGAGCACTTGCTGTACGCCCGCGACCCGCGCGTGGCGATGATCGATGTACGCCACGAACTGGTGCGCCGCGTGCCGTGGAGTCAGGATTGGGCGAGCCTAGTGTGTTACCTCTCGCTGCATCCAGAATTCGATGCGCGCAATCCAGCAGCCGAACTCAAGCGCTTGAGCCACGCCGTGATCCGCGGTGATCTCGATGGCAAGGACGCACATCCGCAGTTCGATCCAACGCTTGAGGACCAATACCGCGACGCCCTGCAGCGCATCGAAAGCTACGCGTCCGCCAAGCCGCTCTCGGCCGACGACAACAGCGATCACGAACTGATGCGCGCTGGCGTGCATCGGCGCTTCGGATTGTGGTTGGTGCGGACTGAAAAGCGCGAAAAAATCGGCGAGGGTTTTCGGCAGTTCGACAAGGCTAGGTCGCTGTACCTGAGCGTGTATCGGCAGCGGCCGCAGCGCTACTGGACACTGACGGAGGCCTTACGTCTTGTCCTCGCGGCTCGCGCCAGCCGCATCGCACAAGGTGCGAATCGCAGCATCGAGGGCGAGACCGGCGCCAGTCAGCACGGATTGCCGCTGTCCATTAAAGATACCTGGTCGCTGTTGCATCACACCGCACATTACCAACTCAACACGCGCAGCGAAGACCGCGCCTGGATGCTCGTCGACGCGATCGAAGTGTATCTGCTCGCCAGCGCCGCCGGACATCGCGTTGCGCGCTCGACTGTGCTTGATATGGGACAAGAACTGGCCTTGGTTTCCGCTGGCGACAGCGCACGGCGGACCTTGCAGCAGCAACTCAAGCGCTATCGGTGTCCACCGTTCGTAGACCTGGTGGACGCAGCTATCGTGAGCCGCCTCTGCAGACTGCTCGACACCCGCAGCGATCCGGTGCGCAGCATTGAGCCGTCCGATTCATCGGATGGCGATCTGCGGCTTGCTATGGCAAGCACGAAAGCAGCGAAGCGTAGATCGACGGCTACACTCAAGTCGAGTTGAGCCTTGAAGGCCATCGCCATGACCGACCGAATTCCACCGAGTGGTCTGAACTTCCAAAGCCGTCCCAGGATGACCCAGCGCCTTGGCGGAGGTCTACTGTCGTTCGGCCACAAGCTCCTAATGATGACGCCACCGCAGCACAAGGTTTTCGTGAGCTACCACCATGCGAACGATCAGTTGTGGCGGGATCAGTTCGAAAATCTCTTCGCGGGCTCGTCGGGAGAATTCCTATCGAAGTCAGTCCAAATCGGTGATATCGCTCCTGGCCTGCAGACCGACACCATTCGCCAGAAGACTCGCAATTCACACGGCGCTGAGCGATGTATTTCGAGATCGCTCCGTCTCACCGCACAGGATTCGAACCACGGGGTCACGCCATGCCAACCGACAATTCCGACAGGCTCCCAATGACCGTGCTGATACCAGAGATCTATGTGCTTTGGCATCCTCGTTGCGCACAGGGCAACGCGCTCGCACACCACGTCTATGACTGGTTGCGCCCTGGCCACGGAATGGGGCCGCAGGTTTTCTTCCGCTCACTGCCGGACCCTGTCTCTCCCGAAAGCATCATCCCTCTGCCGCTGCCCGGCGAGAATCGCGCCGGTCGTTCGACGCCGACCCGTCCTTCAAGCACCGTGCAAATCCTAGTCTTGCTCATCGACGCGCACATGGTCGCGGATGCAGCATGGAGGCACTGGATCAAGGTGCTTCGTTCGCCCGGAGCTTCCACCAATTCCCGGATTTTCCTGCCGGTGGCGATGGATCTCACCGCCTACAATTTGAATGAAGGCCTGCGCGAGCTGAACTTCCTGCGCCCAGTCAAATTCCCAGCTGGTTCCGGGGCGCAGAATGCGAACGTAGACGCTCGAGATCCACTCACGCGCTCGTTCCTAAGGCAACTGACCGAGGCGCTTTCCCGTCTGACTTGGGGTGGAACCATGGACGTCTCCCAAGCGGACCTGTCTACTTGGTTTCGCCAAGCTGACGCACCCAAGCTGAAGATTTTCCTCAGCCATGCCAAGCGCGACGGTGCGACTCCTGCCCGCCGTATCCGCGACTACATTTACAGCCAGACCCAGATCGCCGCCTTTTTTGACGAGAACGATATCCCCATGGGTACCGGCTTCGCCGCCGTGCTCGATGAGAACGTCGAATCCCCTGGCACGGCCGCCATGATCGCGGTGCGCACCGAGGCCTATTCCCGGCGGCCCTGGTGTCGGCGCGAGCTTTCCGTGTTTCGCCGGCCGAAAATGCGGCGCCCTGCCCAATCCGGCGTCGAGCACTGGAGCCTTCAGCCAGTACTGGTCGTCGACGCCCTGGAGGAGAAGAGTCGCGCCGAAAGCCTGCCGGAGTTCGGCAACTCTCCGGTTATCCGTTGGGCAAACGACGAGGATCTCTCCGAGGAGATTGTTACCACTCTACTCCGCGACGCGCTGCTTTCTGCTTACCACGATGCGTTGGGCCGGACACTCCAGGTGTCCGGACCGGCGCTGATTGTGAATTGGCGGCCGGACCCAATCAGCCTGCTCCAGTTGCCTCCGATCCGTTTCGATGAGCATGGCACTCCAACTGCACGCGAATGGCGCGTCTTCCATCCTGGACGGGAGTTTTCTGGTCAAGATCTGGACATCTTCTACGACTACTTTCCTAACCTTGAGTTTCACAGCTTCGATTCGGTGACGCCATGAGCAGCCAGCTTCGTCCCTCCAAACACCGCTCTCAACCTCAACAGTTTGGCAACGTCATGCTGTCCGTCGGCGGCGACGGCACTGAACTTCTGGCCCGCGGTCTAGGGTACGAACACCTGCGCGAGATGGTTATCCAAGTTTCCCGACCCATCGTGCGCAAGGGTAAGTTCATCACCTATGGCGGCAACTGGCAGAACGCTGCCAACAACTATACCCGCCAGCTTTTGGACCTCATCAGCGCCGAGCTCGATGACAACAGCGCGCAGGGACCGGACACCTCGCGCGTAATTGGCAAGCTCTACAACTGGAGCGCTTGGCCCTCCTCGGTCCTGGTTGGGCCGGACTTGGAGGCGCGCTGGCTGCATTGCTGCCGCGTCATCCGCGTATCCCAGGCGGACTCGGGCATCGCACTCGAGCACCGGGTGACCGATGAGGATGTTGGCCTGAATTTGGATGGCACGTCGAAGCCGCTATCCCTCGCCACGATGTATAACCAAGCGCTTTGTCTTAGTCGCATGCGCGAAGCTATGTTCAATGGAATCGAGCTCCCCATTCCTGGCGCACTGTCCGGAGAGAGCGTGCCAGCTGTCGGAGCCATTGTCGCTCTGGGCGGAAAGCTGAGCGGATATTCGGGCTTCGTTCCTGGCATCTTCGAGGAAGTGCTCTATGCGCTGGAAAACCGCAAACCCGTGTTCCTTCTCGGCGGCTTCGGTGGCGCTGCGGAGGCGCTTGCCAAGGTCTTGCTGGCGCCCAGCGAACTGCCCTCTGCGCTTGACTTGGCCAGTCATCATGCCTCTACCCCGTCTTTGAGCAAACTGGAACAGGAAGCTACGCGTCGCGGGCAAGATTTTGCCACGCCAAAGCTTCTCGCTCGATTGCGATCGAAGCTAACGGCAGATCGTACGTCCCTTGCAAGCCTGCTTGGCAATAGCCTCACCGAGGACGAGAACAGAACGCTACTGACGACCAGCGACGTGCGACAAGCGGGGCGAATACTGAGTCGGGCGCTGGCCTGATACCGCTTACAACTACGTTTCCCCTGTTGCTACCGCAAATGCTGACTCTGTCGGACGATCTCATCCAATCGCTCCGTCTTTCGTCCTCCCGCGATGGCCGCGCTCGCATCCTCAAGCGCCAAGGTTCGTTTACCTTGTTGCATCCGCGCGACCGCGCGCAATTCCAAGAGCTCAAGGTGCGGCGCTTGACCCAACTTCTCCAAAGCCTCAGCGATTAATTGGTTGAACTGCGCAAGTCCGCCATCGCCCATGCGAATCGGCCGATTAGGACCGAATACTTCTGATCCCACTTCCAGCGCCACCGAGAAATCGCTCTCGGCTTCAGCGAAGCGCGATGAGTACAGGAGCGCTTTTCCTCTCTGATAGCGAGGAATGCTCATCCGCGGCATGTCCTCAACCACACTGTCGTAAATCAGGATGGCCTCCGGCAGCGTATCGACGTGATTCATCAGCCAGGCGGCCAGACGCATGCGCAGCCCAGTCGACTGCGGTTCGCACTGTAACCCCTCGCGCATTTCCGCGATGGCCGTTTGTCTGTCGCCGGCCGCCCAGGCACGCTCTGCTCGCGCGGCATGCTCAGTCGCTTTTGAGTGTGTACGGTGAAACCGCGTTCGAGATTCGATCTCCAGGATTTGGGCACCCACGCCTAACGCGATGGAGAAACGTCTTCCTTTTTCATCAGCGATTTGCAGGCGATCCTCGGAATCTACGCCCAGCGCGATCGCCGGGCTCAGGAGTTCGCCGGTCAGTGGCCGCAATCCCCGACCGTCGTCCTCGATGGCCCACAATTGTTCGATAGGTTCAGGATCCAGCGGGCTAGTCGGTCGAGCAGTGCGAAACACCGACGTACCGTCAGCCGCAGCAAGAATCGCGTTTGGGATAGCGCGATGCAGATCCTGCCGCCAATCGATGTCGCCAGTCTCAAGGTCGAATGCCAGCAACCAGCCGCGTTCACTGCCCAACTGCATCGCGTCGGTCTTGACGCCGACAAGCAGTCGGCGTCGATCGTCGCTGAATCTTAGGGCCGTCACGACGGTGGAATCGACATCAGAAAAAAGCGTCATCGACTTGCGTTTGTTCAGGTGAGCGTCCCAAACGTGGATTCGGCCATCGGCGCCGCCCGAGGCATACGCGTACTCGCCGCATGAACCGCACGCCGCTAGTGCAAGGATGCTGTCGTAATGAGCGCTTTTGGTCGACTTTACCAGTTGGCTGCCCTGGAACAAGTACAGCCCTATCGCATTCGCGTCTGGCTGCGCCAGGGCAGGCGTATCGGCCGCGAACGCTCTCATTGCCGCTTCGACGCTCTTCAATCCGAGCAAGCCCGATGCATAACCTCCGCCAATCAGCGCGCGATTGTTTGCCAGCGGCAGCACGCTGACTGGGTAGTCACTCTGCAGCGCAACCTCAGTAGCTTCGATGCGATCGCTTGTCTTGCGAAACACCTGCAACGGCTTCTGGACATCCGGCGAACCATCTTGCCAATAGAGAACTTGTTCGTGGGCCTGCAGTTTCTGAAACGGGTCCGATGCATCGGGAAGTCCGTCCACCGTCCATTCGTCGCGTTCTACGTACGTTCGACTCGCATGGTCCCAAGCCATCGGCATGGCGCTCGCAGCGGGCTCAGCGAGTTCCGGCAAGCTCCAAACCAGCACGTCCCCTTTGCGGTCTCCGCTGAACAGCTTGTTCTCACGGTGATCAAAGGCGAGCGCGGTGACTTCCGAGCGATGCCCAGGGAGATCGATGAGTACGCTGCCGTTCCTGTTCCACACGCGAATGCGTTGGTCGGCGCCAGCGCTGATCAAAGCCTCATTGGCAACCACCAGCGCCCAGACCGGCCCAACGTGGCCGTTGAACGCCAGCGCGGGGTCCGGAGTCCATCCTATTCCCCCGAGATTTTCGCGAAGCAACTGGATCGATCCAGCCTGTGTGGCGATCGCCACATCCGAGCCCAAGAGAGCAGCGGCCAGCGCATTGCCCTGTTGCGCCGATGGTTCAAGAACTCCCAATCTCTCGTCACGCCATTGTTCGATTTGCAGGGTATGTCCAGCACTTCCGCGCGAAACCTCACCGCGTATCGCGGCTGGCGCGGGATCGTGTTGCTCCCATACAAGCGCATTGATAGGTTGCGGCGGATCGACTGTTTGTTCCACTGTCCACTCGCGAAAGTCGCGACTCACTCGCAGGACTTCGCCTTTGTCGGTGCCGACCAGAATCTCTCCGTCGCGGCAAACGAGACTGAGCGGTTCGTCATTGAATGCGAGGCTCCCCAGCGGGCGACCATCTACATCAACCTGCATGAGTCCGCCGGTGACCTTCTGCGAATCGCGGTGACCAAAGGCTAGTGCAAAGCCCGGCGATTCCAGCGCGCAACTGGCATTGGCCATCAGCGCTCGATCGCTGCCGCGTATGGTGTTGCTGCGCGCAAATCCCTCGCGATCAACAATGAGCGCCATTTCGTCGCCGGCGATGAGCAGGCGCTCGAAATCTGACGACCAACTCAGAGTGCGAATACTGCCGAAACTGCCCATCGGCGGCTCAAGCCTTTTCACAAGGCGCGCACGTTGCACCACCTCCGAAAGAGCCGATCTTAGCTCCGCACTGGGACTTGAGGGATCGGCAGCATGCGCCTCTATGATGGTCTCGCTGGCCGCAACCGGATCGGTTTGCAACCGAAGCAGTGCTTGTGCAGCTAATCCTCGTTGCTGGGTTGCGCGCGCCTGTAACCTTGCTTCTTCTCGTGCCGTTATCGCCGCATAGACAGTTGCGCAAAGAGTAGCGACCAGGATCAGAAGCGCGAAGATCGCTGCACGCGCTTTGACCAAGGCTCGCTTTTGCCGAATGAGCTGTCTGTTCCAGAGCGCTTCCGGGTCGGTTTCGAACACCGGAGCAGCCAGCTTCCCAAGGCGCATCCACCAGTCGTCGTTGCGCTTGCCTTGCAACGACCGCAAGTCGATCCAGCTCGGTTCGACAGCAAACGCGTGCTGCAGTAGCGCCGGGAGCGGCTGCGCATGGTCGCTAAATTGCAGCAGCCCTTCATTCCAGCGTAGGTTGCTGCCATCGCTTTGCAGAAGCAACAACCGTGCGGAGTCCTGTTGATGCTCCAGCCAGATCGAGATTTCTTCGACGCACCAAGGCCGTGCGGCAAGTTCTGGTCGCAACACCACGACCAAAAATCGTGAGCTGGAAACCGCCAGACGGATCTGGTTGGGCAGGCTGCCAGCGCCGACGCTATCCTGATCGAGGAAGACCTTGAGCTTCCTACGCTTGGGCCGGTCCGCAGCGACTTCACTGAATTGCTCCAGCCCATCTTTTAGTCGTACGGCTAAACGCCCATCGAGCCTAGACACGTGACATAAGAACAGATCGTACGATTCGGACATAGTGCCGATACTGATGCGAAATGACGGATTGAAGCTTGCGGTCGATTATCGCCGCGACAGAGCGCTCAGAAGACTGGCTCTCAACGAGTGCGGTTCGCAGAATCGCTCGTCGACAGGTACGAGAGCAAGAGGACGCTGCGCTGGCAAGTGCCACCGCGTCCAGCTGCTCTCCCGAGGGTTCACTCAAACCCATCCGCAAACATCAACCCGCCATTCGCCTGACTCCAACGCTGCAACAAATCGATCAGCGCTTGCGGGGTGTTGGTGGCGGCGGGTTGCCCTGACTGGCCGTTGCGATTGACGCCGTGGCAGCCATCGCAGGCGCGGATTTCGCCCGGTTGCAGGGTCAGCCAGAAGCGTTCGCGAACTACGGGTGTGCCGTCGGGCGATGTGGTCTGCCAGCTCAACGCGCGGCGGGTGGGCACGAAGGACGCGGACGAGCCATCGCTGAAGATGCCGACGCTGCCGGTGGGGCCAGTGGGATTGGGCGGATTCAAACCCGCCGGTGCGCCGTGCATGAAGCGCGCGAGGACGCGGCGGCCGGGGTCGGGGTTGGTGGCGCCGCCGATGCCGCGCACTTGATCGCCTTGCACGAGTTGGAAGTGGCGGATGTCGTAGATCGTGCCGCTGCCCGGCAGGTGGCTGGTGCCGCCTGGTACTCGCAGGCGGAATGGCTGTTGCCGATCGGCGTCGTCGCGCGCGGTGTTGTTGCGTACCGTGATGAGGCCCAGATTCTGCGCGCGCAAGTATGCGCGGAAGGTGCTCGGCGCCACGCCAGCGGCGGCGAATGCGGCCGCCTCAGGCGCGGCCAGCGGCGGCTCGCGGGTGAACGCCGGCGCGGTGCGCGCGCGCACTTCCACCGGACTCAGTTCCCATAGCTCGCCGTTGTAGCTCACGGCGACATCGGGACTCCACCAGTTCACGGTCTTGTTGATCGGCGCATTCAGCGGCGCGCCGGCAGTCAGGAATCCGCTAACACCATTGACCATGCGTTTCAGGCGAAATCGGTAGTTCGGTTGCGGTGCCGTTGCGGTGCCGACATTCGCGATGCCGCCCTGCTCGCTGGTGTGGGCGACAACGATGCTGCCATCGCTCAAATAGATCGGGTTGCGATAGTGGCCGCTGTGATCTGCCGCGGGCGCCGTGCCGAACGTGCTGCGCGGCGTTAAATAATCGATGACGATATCGTCGGGATTGACGCTGGGCGCGGCATCGAAGCGCAACAGTTGGCCCGATGCCAGCGAGTCGAACTCTGGCGCATCGATCGCCAGATAGCGGCCAGGGATGGTTGGGTGCTCGCTCATCTGGAAGGTGTTCTCGATCGGACGAGGGTTGGTTCGTCCACTGATTTCGTCGATGAACTCGCGCAGGTTGTCGTCGTTAGAGAAACTGCGGTCGAAATAGCCCTGCAACTCGTGGCGACCCAAGTGATTGAGGAATTCGGCGTGCGTGCCATCCTGGCGCAGTTCCCAGGGGAAGAAGCTGTTCAATCGGTGGCCATTGATGCCAGATCCGACCACCGACACTCGCGGCTCGGGGAATACCTCGCTCGGTGCCGACGTTGTCGCGTTCGCTGCCTCGCTCGCCCAATCGAAATTCTGATTGCTCGGCACTTCGGCTTGTTGGTCGCGCTGCAAATGATCCCAGCGCGTGAACAGCAGGCGCCCGAAGCTGTCGACGAAGGCATCGAAATCGCCCGACGGCGAGTGATCGAGAAGCGTCAACTGGCCGGTGGCGGGATCGAGTCGCCACAAGCCGGTGACGGTTTCGGTGGACTCGTATTCGTCCTGCTGCGGATACAAATGCGCCGAGCCGTCGCGAGCGCGATCGGACGAAAACACGATGCTGCCGTCGGACAAGTAGGCTGGCATGACGTTGTTGAAGGGCGGCTGGTTAGGCACCGGCGTGATCGACACCGTTTGGCCTACACCGAATCCGGTGACCTCAAAGAGCTGCCAACGGAACGTGAGCTGCTGGAACTGATTGGGCGGCGCGCCGACTACCATGGCGAACACGGCTCGCGTGCCGTCCCAATGTACCGCGGGATCGCGCACCGCGATGGCATTGGCGCCCTGAAAGCCGGCGTTGCCGAACCCGGCTTCGGCGGTCAGATTGCGCAGCGTGCCGTCGCCGTAGCGAATCCACAGATCGCCGCCACGCCAGACGCTGCGCATGTCCGCCATATGATTGGCAAAGGTGCTGCCGACGGTTGCGAAATCGACCGGCACCGGCACCTGCGTGACGAACATGATCGGGTGCGGCGTTGTCTGAGCGAGCGCCGCCGGTGCGACGAGCGCTGCAAGCAGCAGTAAATGGCGCATGACACATCCCCCTATGCCGAGTGATGATGAACACGTGAAAAATGCCACCGCAGGGCCATGACCGCTTTTGCGCTATTTCACGTTATGACTGAATACCGGTTGTGCCGATGGCGATGACATCGTTCAATCGGTCGAATACACCAACGCGTTCGACTGCCGGTTGCGAACGCCCTATGGAGAAGTCCGATGCGAATCCTTGCTGCCATTCTTTTGAGTGCCGTTGCTATGAGCCAAACTGTTCAAGCCCAAGATGTGCCCGCCGCCGACGCATTCGAGCGCGAGGTGGCCAAAGTTCTGAAAGCCAGTCACGCCAACAAGCGCGGCGTGGTGGTGCATGTCGGCGGCGAGGCGATCGCCGGCGTGGTGAAGGCGATCGGGCCGGATGCGATCGTGATGGCCAATCAGCAGTACGGCACCGTGATCGTGCGTCGCGAGCGGATCGATGCAGTTGAGGCGAACTGAAGCTGGCGGCGAGAGGCGTGCCGACGAGGATGTCGGCGCTCCCAGGGGACGTTAAGAAACGCTTCAGGCGCGTTTCCCGACTTTGGTTATACTGCTCGGTTCTTATCCAAGCCTGAATTGATCCACACCGCTTGGAATCGCTACCCGCTACATGCCGCTTGCGAAGGCCGGATGCGTCGCAATGTCATTGCCCTCAAGCACCAAGGTTTAGGTCCCACGCATGGAAAACCCGGAGCAGATTACACCGCCTGCCGATCAGCAATCGCAACTCAAGCAGCTGATCACCAAAGGCAAAGAGCAGGGCTTCCTGACCTATTCTGAGGTCAACGACATTCTGCCCGATGACATCGTCGATCCCGAACAGATCGAAGACATCATCAACATGATCAACGACATGGGAATCGAGGTGCACGAAACTGCGCCCGATACCGAAACGTTGATTGTGCCGGAAACGCCGGCGCCGGCGCCCGAGGAAGACACCACCGAAGAAGCCGTAGCGGCGCTGCAGGCGCTGGACGGCGATGTCGGTCGTACCACCGATCCCGTGCGTATGTACATGCGCGAGATGGGCACCGTGGAGCTGCTGACGCGCGAAGGCGAAATTGCCATCGCCAAACGCATCGAAGAAGGCTTGGTCCAGGTGCAGCATGCGCTGGCGAGCTTCCCGTGGTCGGTGCAGATCCTGCTCGACGACTACGACGTGCATCTGGAAGGCGGCAAACGCCTCTCGGAAATCGTCATCGGCTTTGCCGACATGGAGCAAGTCGCCGACGAAGAAATCGGCGAAGAAGTGCTCGACGATGACGCCGTCCTCGACGAGGAAGTGATCGAGACGCCGCCGACCGCCGGCGTCGAAGGCGATGGCGACGAAGAAGCCACCACGCCGGAGACCGGCCCGGATCCCGAAGAAGTGGCGCGCCGCATGACGCTGTTGCGCGAGATGTATGCGCGCTTCCAGGCCGCGCATGCCAAACACGGTCCGCACCATCAGAACACGCAGGTCGTGCGCGAAGAAATGGGCACCGAGTTTCTGAAGCTCAAACTGCCGCCGTCGATCATCGAAAGCTTTACGCGCAAGCTGCGCGAAGTGGTGGCGACGATCCGCCAGCACGAGCGCGCCATTCGCGATCTGTGCGTGCATCGCGCCAAGATGCCGCAGGCGCATTTCGTGCGCAGTTTCGTCGGCAACGAAACCAATCTGGCGTGGATCGACGATCAACTGCAGGTCAAGCAGAAATGGACCAGCGGTTTGAAGGCGGTGCGCGATAACGTGCTCACCGAGCAAGCCAAGCGCATCTCGCTGGAAAGTTCGCTGAACCTGTCGAGCGGCGAGATCAAAGAGATCAACCGCGCGGTGGCGATCGGCGAAGCCAAGGCGCGCAAAGCCAAGAAAGAGATGGTCGAGGCCAACTTGCGCCTGGTGATCTCGATTGCCAAGAAGTACACCAATCGCGGCCTGCAGTTCCTGGATTTGATCCAGGAAGGCAACATCGGCCTCATGAAGGCGGTCGACAAGTTCGAATATCGCCGCGGCTACAAGTTTTCCACCTACGCTACCTGGTGGATTCGCCAGGCGATCACTCGCTCGATTGCCGATCAGGCGCGCACCATCCGTATCCCGGTGCACATGATCGAGACGATCAACAAGCTGAACCGCATCAGCCGCCAGATGCTCCAGGAAATGGGCCGCGAGCCCACGCCTGAAGAGCTGGCAGTGAAGATGGACATGCCCGAGGACAAAATTCGCAAGGTCCTCAAAATCGCCAAAGAGCCGATCTCGATGGAAACGCCGATTGGCGACGACGAAGATTCGCACCTCGGCGATTTCATCGAAGACATCTCGATCGTCTCGCCGGTCGAAGAAGCGACGAACCTGGGCCTGTCGGAGACCGTCAAGGACGTGCTGTCCGGGCTGACGCCGCGCGAGGCCAAAGTGTTGCGTATGCGTTTTGGTATCGATCTCAACACCGACCACACGCTCGAAGAGGTCGGCAAACAGTTCGACGTCACCCGCGAACGCATTCGCCAGATCGAAGCCAAAGCTTTGCGCAAGCTTCGTCATCCATCGCGCAGCGAACAGCTGCGGAGCTTCCTCGATCTGGACTAGGTCGACGGAAAGTTTCTTGCGAAGCTTTCAGCGGGGACGAGCAGGCCCGTGGAGCGAGTCCGGCGTTTTGGCCGCATCCATTGCTCGACGGTGCGACCTGCTTCGTGAGCCATGCTGATCTGCGCGTGATCTTTCAGGCGCAGAGCGATCAGAAAGAGCAGACGCCTGATCGGGTGCTGCCAGCCCTTCGATTGCGAGCGGGAAGCGTCAAACCAGTGCGGCGATTCGTTGCCGTTGCGCGACTGCACAAACGCATGAGCAACGGCTGGCGCGTGCGGCTGGTGCGAAGCATATGGGTGGCTGATTCCGATCTGGTAGGGATACGCAACGATCGGCGCAGGGTAGGGAACGTCCCACACGACGCGTAGAGCGATGTAACGCCCGCTCCCCGGCTTGCAGGGAGCGGACTTTACTGACGAGCGCGATTCGCGGCCGACTTGATGGGGCCGGAAGTGGTGCTGGATGTCCTGATAGACACCAGCGATGAACGTCCAAAAGCCGTCATGCAGGTGCTCTGGTCTTCCGGTGGCGACGCCATCGTGCGAGCAGCCATCGGATCGTCAGCCACAACGCAATGAGCGTCAGGCCGATGGCCGTTGCCGCTTGCCAGGCTTTGATGCCGAACAGATCGAGCAACACGTCCGCGGTGCTTTGCGGAAGCCTTGGTGTCCGCACGGGGAGCGTCTCCGATACCGCGTCCTGACCCGAAAAGAACGCGGCGATCCGAGGGGCGATTTGATCGTGGGTCAGCCATAAATCGTCATCGTGCGCGGCGCCGCCTAGCACCAGATGTTCGGCATTCGGCAGCAGCGGCAGCAACTCGCTGGCGTTGGCCACCGGGGTTCTGCCATCGTGCGTGCCGCTGATCAGGAGCAGCGGCTGTTGGAGGACGACGGGTGTTCGAAATTCGTCGCCCAGATCCGGTAGCGGCAGGTCCGTCAGTTCGCTCCACGGAAAGTTCAGCGCATCGCCAAGAATGCTTTTGGCCTTTTCCGCCGCTACGCGCGCGCGGCGCGCAGGCGTGGCGCCGGACGCGTAGTCCATCACCAGCGGCATGGCGTGCCAGTGGGTCCGTTGTTGCCGTACGGCAACCACCAGATCCACCAGCAATCCGTAGTCTCCGGCGCGCGCTTGTTGCATGGCCAGCGGCAGCAAGGCCTGGGTATCGCTGCGACCCAGCATTGCAGCGACGGCAAGCTTGGCATCGAAGGCACTGATGTGTACTTCGGTGCCGCCAAGCATCCAACTGCGCGCCGATTGCGACTGCTGTTCGAGTCGTTGCAATACGGCCTCAGTATCATCCCAAAGCTGCGGAAACGCCGGTGCCGCAGCTGCGGCCAGCGTCTTCATCAACGCGTCGGCTGCCAGCGGCAACTTAAGCGTGTGATCGGGCCCCTCGACGCCCATCAATACCGCCCGTTTGAAGTCCTTCGGATAAAGTCGCAGCGCGGCCAGCGACAAATGCGTGCCGTAGCTCATGCCCCACAGCTGCAACTGCTCAACGCCGAGCGCGGCTCGAAGTTGCGCCAGATCCGCGGCACTCTCGACCGTCGTGTAGGCCTCCAGCGCCACGCCACCCGCTCGCCACTCGTCGATGCACGCAGCAATCGTCGTTCGAACCTCGCGCAGTGCGTCTGCTTCTTGCGTAGGTTGTTGCCACTGCGGCTCGATCTTATGGGTGCACACGGGCGGCGGCGAGGACTCGCCGGTTCCGCGCTGATCGAAAAGGAGCACATCGACGTTTTGTCGCACCGCATCGAACACCGGCCAACGCCGCCCGCGTGCAGTGCCAACACCGGATCCACCCGGACCGCCCGCGAGATATACCACCGGCGGCTCGCCGTTCGGATGCCGGGCTTTAAGGCGTACAACGCGCAGATCGAAGCGCCGACCCTGCGGCATTTGGTGAAGCACCGGGACCGACAGATAGGCCTTTTCGGCGTCGATCGCGCCGTGATGTTCGGTCTCGAATACATAGGGCGCAAAGCTGAGCACGGGCGATTGGACATCGGCGTTTGCCGCGTGCCCGATGGCGAGCAGCGATAGCGCAACAGTGATGGAGGTGAGGTGCATGTTCGCAACACATTGGAGGGCGATTCCGGCAGCATGCCGGCGATTGCGTTCGGCCCCGGCGCGGCTTACCCGAACGGCTCCAGATGAGGGCCCAGCAGCTCGCGATCAGGCTGCGAAGTGCGGCGAAAACTCGCACACTACCGCGCTTGTCGCGCGGTAAGGATGAGCTTTTGCGTACCAACATCGACCATCATGCGAGCACCCGACTTTGGGCTCTGATCTGGCCGAGCCTGATCTATCTCGCGCTGCTCCTTGCATGGGTGGTGCTGGCGTGGCCGCCGCCCATGGCGTTCTCCGTGCAGGGCGCGGAGATGGCGCTGGCGGTGGACGAACCGCGATCAAATCCTGCGGCGACGGCTGCCTTGAAGTGGCAGAAGCTCGACCAGCAGCTGCTCGCACAGTGGCGCGGCCCGTATTGGCTTCGCTATCGACTGGAGCTGATATCCCGTAGCGACGATCGGCCGCTGAGCCTCGCGCTGTCGTTGCGTGCGGCATCCGACATCTATTGGAACGGTTCGCTGCTTGGTCGCAATGGTCGCGTTGCCAACAGCGCAGCGCTTGAGCAGCCGGGGCGCATCGAATACAGCGTCGCCCTCAATCCGCCCATACAGCGCAGTAATGTGTTGCTGATTCGCGCCTCGTCGCAGCAGCCGATACTGCGTTTCCAGTCGGCCGGGCATTGGCTGTTGATCGCGCCGACCGAAGCACTCGCGGCGTGGCGCTTTCGCCCCTGGTTGCTGGCCGCGCTCACACTCGGCGCCCTGGTGGTTGCGCTTGGCTATCTCTCATCTGTGCAGCACAACAGCCGGCGCGGCGATGGCCGAAATGCGTTGCTCATGTTGGGGGCCGCCAGCGCACTGTTGTTGTTGACTGAGGCGAGCCGGGCGATTGTCGGCTACAGCTACCCGTGGCACGGCGCAAGAATGATCTTGATTCTGAGCTTGCAAGCGGTATTGGCTTTCGCTTTACCGTACTACCTGCACAAGCGCTTCGGCGTTTCGCTGAGGGCGCGTGTGGTGGCTCTGTACGCCCTGATACTGGCGTTAGCGATGTTACTTCCATGGTCGTTCGATGCCCGCGGTTTGTCGCTGTTTTTCGTTGGCTTCTGCGCCTGTTTAGTGCTGCTGATATTGGCGCCCGAGCGGAGCTTACTGCGCGCTCGCTTGCTGCTGTTGGTCGCTTTGGGTTTCTTGGCGACAGCCGTATTGGGCGCGTTCTTCCTCGATGGTCCGCACATCATCACCGTCAGCGTATTGAGCGTGATCCTGCTGTTGCAGCATGGCGCCGTGGAAAGGCGTCTGGCGCAACGTTTGGAGCGTCTGGCTGCGCAGAAGCAACATTTGTCCTTACAGCTCTTGCGCCGCGCATTGCAGCCACATTGGCTGATGAACACGCTCACGGCGCTGCAGGAACTGATCGAGACCGACCAACAGCAGGCCAGCGTCCTGGTCGAGCAACTCTCCGAACTTTTCGCGCAGTTTCGCCAAGCCCATAGCCAGGCACTGATTCCGATTGGCGAGGAAGTCAGCTTGTGCCAGCGTTATCTCGACGTTGTCGGCGGCGCATCGCAAATTCAATTGTGCCTGCACGTGGAAATGCTCTCCGCCGGTGTGCGGCTGCCGGTCGGCCTGCTGCACACGCAAATCGAAAACGCGCTGACCCATGCCGGCGTCAGGGCCTGCGCTGCCGTGCCATTTCGACTACGCGTAGAACGCATCCATGATCAATGCCGCCTGCATCTGTGGAGCGCGCTGGCCACGTCCGCCCGGCCCGGCCATGGCACTGGCACCGCCTACATCACGGAGAGTTTGGCGATGCATAGCAACGGCGACTATCGATTCCATCAAGGTGTTGCCAATGGCCAATGGTTCACGGAGATCGAGTTCCGATGCGCATCCTGATTTGCGAAGACGAACCGCTGATCCGCAGTCGATTGCTGCGGTTGTGTCAGGAATACGCCCAGCAGCAGGCGCGATTCGACGCGGTTGCCACAACGGAAGAGGCCGTCGATCGGCTTGAGCGAACGGCGTACGACGCACTGCTGCTCGATCTCAATCTCGAGGGCGAGGACGGCTTTGAGTTGTTGCGCCGCTGCACCGCCGGACGCTATCAATGCGTGGTCGTATCGGCGCATCGCGAGCGCGCGCTGGAAGCTTTTGAGCTTGGCGTGTTGGATTTTGTGGCCAAGCCATTCTCGCGAGAACGGTTGCACGCGGCGCTGGACCGGCTGCTCCAGGTCTCCAGCTTTCGGACGGGCGCCTTGCGCTACCTGGGCGTGTGGCGCGCCAAAGCGGTTGCGACGGTAGCCGTGGACGACATCCAGTGGGTGCGTGCCGACGAGGCGCTCAGCGAGCTGTGCCTGTCCAATGGCCGGCGCGAGCTGCACGAGAAATCTTTGGCGGCGTTGGCGCAATTGCTGCCGCACGATTTCGTGCGCTGCCACCGCTCTTATCTGGTGAACCTCAAACACATTGCCGAGTTCCATTGCGCCTCAGGCAGCCGCTATTGGCTCAGGCTGCGCGACGGCAGCGAACTTCCAGTGGGCCGCTCGCACGTTGCCAACCTTCGCGCCGCGCTCGGCCAATGACATCGCCTGTTGACCGCCGCAGCGCATGTTCGCTTCTCAGTCCCGCGAGTCAATCTCGCAAATCCTCACAGCAGCGCAGATTTCTACACTACCTGCACCGAATACCCGATAGAAGCACGGTCGTCACATACAAGACGACCCCAGGCGGGTGCCGATCCATGCGCGCCACCGCAGAACCCCGAATCTCGGCGCGCGACAATCGCGATGCGTCGTGCGAGCCCAGGTCAGAGCAACCCGTATTGCGAGGTATTGATGACATTGGAAGATGGCTACCTCTCGTTCTCTTACGAACTCGCTGGACGCACTGTTGACCCGCTGGCGGGTGTTGTCGAGTACAAAGGCCGCAAACGCTCCGCGCGGCGCAAGCAGTTGGAGGTGTTGGCCCTGCTCGCCAGCGCCGAGGGCAAAGTTGTTGCGCGCGGAACCTTCATCGAAGTCGTCTGGGAGAACAATGCGCTGGTGGGCGACACCGGGTTAACCGACACCGTTTCCGATTTGCGCCAGACGCTCGACGACTCCGATCGAGATCACCCGCTGATCCGCACCATCCCGCGGCGCGGCTATCAGTTGAGCGCGACGGCGCGGCGACTGGAGGCTGCCAAGCCGGTCGCCTTCGAAGCCGGCGCTGAGATTCCCTGCGCACTTGGTTGGCGGTTGCAAAGGCTGCTGTACTCGAATGCGGTAAGTGAGGCCTGGTTGGCAACCGGCCCCGACTCGGCGCTGCGGGTGTTTCGTTTCTGTCGCGACGAGCAGCATTTGCGGTTACTGCGTCGCGAAGCGACGCTGCTGCGCTATCTGCAACAGGCCCTGGGCGAGCGCACCGACATCGCGCATATCACAACGTGGCAGCTCGACGAGCCGCCATACTTTCTAGAGCTCGAACACTTCCCGCTCGGCGCGTTGTCGGCTTACGCCGAGACAATCGGTGGGATCGGCAACATCGCATTGCCCGAGCGCTTGCGCTGGATGGCCGCCACCGCGGCGGCCTTGGCGGCGGTGCACGACGCTGGCGTGGTGCATCGCAATGTGTCGGCGGACAGCATTTTTTTGGCCAAAGACGACGGCCAGTTGCAACCCCGGCTCGGCGAGTTCGGTTTCGGAGAATTGCCCGATCGCTCACGGCTTGGGGCGATCACCGCGGCGGGGCTGACGTTGCCGGGCCATCTGGCTGTGGGGCCGTCGGTGTACCTTGCGCCCGAACGCGTCCGAGGCGAGGAGGCCACGGCCGCCAGCGATGTGTACGCGCTCGGTGTGCTATTGCTGCAAATCGCCTGCGGCGATTTGGCGCGCCCAGCCGCCGGGTGGCATCTTGCCATCGACGATGCGCGCCTTCGCGATCTGATCGCCGCGTGCCTTGAACCAGAACCCGCGCAGCGGCCGACCGCTGCCGTCCTCGTAGAACGCTTGCGCGATGCCACCACCTCGCAAGTGCACGCCGCTTTGGCGTTGCCGGCCGTGCCAGTCCGAGAAGCCGAGGCGTCTTCAGCACCGCCGCCGCCCAGCGCCAGGAACACCGACCGAATCGAAGCACGACCCGGGGCTCAACTCGAAGTGAAAGCCGGCCAAGCCATCGGCCCGTATCGTGTTATTGAAAAACTCGGCCAGGGCGGCATGGGCGTTGTGTATCTGGCCGAGCAACGCGAACCGGTGCAGCGCCAGGTGGCGCTCAAGGTGATCCTCGCCGGCATGGACACGATGGAAGTGCTGGCGCGCTTCGAGGCCGAGCGGCAAGCGCTGGCGCTGATGAATCACCCGAATGTCGCCGCCGTGTTCGACGCCGGCAGCAGCGCCACTGGCCGCCCGTACTTCGCAATGGAGTATGTGCCGGGCCTCGACATCACCGCGCACTGCGATCAGCGCGAGCTGGATTTTCGCCAGCGCATCGAGCTTTTCCTGCAGGTCTGCGATGGCGTATTGCACGCGCACCAGAAAGGCATCATCCATCGCGATCTGAAGCCCAGCAACATCCTGATCAAGAGTGCGCAAGGCCAACCCGCCACCGCCAAGATCATCGATTTCGGCGTCGCCAAATCGCTGCAACGCAAGCTCGGGCGCTTCACTGCGCACACCCAACACGGCAGTTTTGTCGGCACGCCTTCGTACAGCAGCCCCGAGCAGATCGGCGGCCATTCGGCACAGATCGACACCCGCACCGACATCTACTCGCTCGGCGTGGTGCTCTACGAGTTGCTGGCGGGAGTTACGCCATATAGCGAAGAGGCGCTCGCCGGCCAGTCACCGCTCGAAATCAGCAAACTGCTGCGCAGCCAACTGCCGCCGCTGCTGAAGCGCTTCATTAGTCTTGAGGCGAACACCGAAAGCGAGATTGCTGGCCGGCGCAAAATGACTGTGGCGCAGTTAAAAGCGACGCTGGGCTCGGACCTGTCCTGGATCGTCGCCAAGTGCCTGGAGCACGATCCGGCCGAGCGCTATGCGTCGTTGCTGGAGTTGCAGAAGGATCTGCAGCGCTGGCTCGGCAATCGGCCGGTTGAGGCCAGGCCCATAACTTCCGTCTACCGGGCACGGAAGATGGTCAAACGAAATCGGACCGCCGTGGTCATTTCGCTTGCGGTCGCATTTGCCCTCCTGACCACGTCTGCCATCGCGCTGCTGGCCGCGAGGGACGCGAGCTTCCATCGCCGCCTGGCCGAAGAACAGCGGCAATTGGCAGAGCAGGAGCGAGACGTTGCCAAACAGGTCGTCGACCTCATGTCTGGCATCTTTACAAGCGCCGATCCCTACCAGTCCAATCGGGATCGACCCATGACGGTTGAAGCGGCGGTAGACCGCGGGCTCGAGTCGATCCAGAACGCTACCGACCTTGAGCCGGCCGTCCGTTACGAGCTGATGTTGAACCTTGCCACCGTCTACGGGGCCCTTGGGCAATATGCAAAGTCGCTCGAAATCGGGCGGCGCATTCTCGCCAGAGACCACAAGCCGGAGGTCACCATCGACATTCGGACGCTTCTGGTTATGGCTAACGCAAGCGCTGGATCTGGACAAGCCAAACCAGCACTCGAATACGCCCAGCGCGCCCACGCGCTGGCGTCGAGCACGCCATCCCTGGAGAGAAAGTGGATTGCGCAAACAACGATGGAAGTTGGTATGGCATACAACGGCGTCAGAGATTATGTCGCTGCCAGCACGCAACTGGGAAATGCGCTCGCGCTTTATCGGGAGATCTATAGTGAGGAGAGCCTGGAGGTCGCCAGGGTCATGCTCGAATATGGGTCTGCTTTGCGGGATGTCAGCAAGTATGCCGAAGCTGAATCCTTGATGCGTCGGTCGCTCGAGATCAACAGTCGACTGCGACGTCAGGAAGACATGGAACTCACGTTCAACCAGATCTACCTGGGGCAAGTGCTGCTTGATATTGGTAAGTACGACGAAGCCATCGAGCTCTACGCGCGTGCGGATGAGGTGGCCAGAACGAGGTTGGGGCAGGACCACCCCCAATATGTGACGATGTTATCGAATCTCGCCTACGCATTCGAAGCGACTGACCAGGTTGAAAAAGCCTTGGAGCTCCGCGAGAAAATACTGAAGAAGAACGAACGACTGAATGGGAAGCAAAGCACCAGTTATGTTACGTCACTGATCAACCTTGGCGGCGCTTTATTGAAGAACAATCGCACAGATGAAGCCCAAGCGTACTTTACGGAGGCGCTTGAAATCACAAACGAATTCTTTCCGGACCAGCGATACTACGTGGCAGTAGCGAGCCAACGACTTGCAGAGACGTACTACAAGAAAGGCCTGTTTCGAAAAGCTGAATCAACCGCGCTCGTTGCACTGGAAAGTTTTCGACGAATTTACTCAGAACCGAATGCTCACACAGCCGCGGCACTGGTCTTAAATGCGCAAATCGCTTTGGAAACAGGTTCGTTTGAAGGCGCCGCCACTTATGCCAGTCAGGCGGCAATGATTTACCAAAATATTCTACCAGAGAAGCACTGGCGCATCACATATACGCAGGCACTCGCCTCTTTAGCTAAGCTCAAAATGAATCCAGTCCCAGCCGACGTCCAGTTTCTAGAGCGCACGTTACGAGCCGCGATTAATCAACAGGGTTTGGATCAAGGCGCGACTACCGAGCTGAAAAAGATGCTTACAATACTGCGCGATTTTAAGAATTCCACATAATAACGTGAAATAGGCGTCAGTATGAAGACCGAACGGTCAACTACCAGCCATAGCAGGCCGTTGGACCCACCAGACTCCGGTCATGATGGCATGACCGGAGTCTGTACTAAAGAATCACGCTTCTCGACCTTCAGCAACTGGAAGAACTTCGGCACTGGCTCCACTTGTCCGCGTCATGATTCTCAAGTATTCCGAGAGATCCAAATCCGATCTGGTCGCCGTAAAAATCGCAGAATTGCGTAAAGCCATTTGGAAGTCCGTTGACTGGATCTCCGTAACGACAGAAGGCTGCAGTGTTGATGGCTGTGTTACCAACTCTAGACTGAAAATCGGCGGTGAAAACGGAATTGCCCACACCTGGTGCGTTGAACCCAACCACTTCGTCGACTTTTTTGAACAGCCCGTTGGCTTGCGTATAGGACCATCTCCATGCGTGATAGAAGGCCATTGCGCCACCCAGGCTGTGGCCAGTGATATCGATCTTGTCACAACTTGTAGTCATGGAGTTAACCCACGGGCCGAGATTATCGAATCGATATCCATAACCCTGACCCACGATGTTTGTGTTGTAAACATCGAAAGTTGGATTTGCGAGCGCAAGCCAGGAAGTTACTTGTCCCCAAACATCGATCCACACGTCTCCAATGTCCGTCATTTTGGTTCCGCGCCAGCCTACTTTACAACGGCGAGTGGTAACTGTAGTAAAAGGTGGCCAAGGCCGCGTATAGCTTGAGTCCTTGATAAAGACTGCGACTTTTTTGTCCGTTGATCGGTAAACGGTATAACCGTTTACGCTGGTAGCGTTGTTGTAGGTTGCAGCCATGAAATCGTAGAGTGGCATTTTATATGATCCCCCGAGTGCTTTTTCGTCACTTAGGGATGACTGCTCAAAATCGGTTCTACCCAAGCTGGCGACAATCGCGTCATAACTCCTACGTATCTCCCAGTCATTTCCTTTTCGTTCGATGAGCATTAACGCGCTATTTCGATGCGGAACGAAATTCTCGCCCAATATTTTTCGGGCAACGGCCTCCACCTGTTCGCGACTCCAAAGGCCTGACTCAAGCAGGATTCGCTTATTCAAGGACACTGCCGCGCGCAGCGCGAGGAGTAAATCATCATTACTGTCAGCAAGATCGATTTCATCCACGTTTGCGTATACAAGCATCGCGGGACTGTGCATGTCCGCATCGTCTGCGCGTGGTAAACGGATGATTTCGCGGGCCGTTTCTCCAATTGAGATGGAGATGGGCTCGAGAGTAGCGAAAATTGGATCGAGCGGCTGCTCCGGAGGATCCATATAAACAGAAGGATCGAGCTTTTCGCTGTGCGTCCCATCAGTACTTTTTGTTGGGTCAGCATCATCAAGCTCTTCTGAATTAAAGGCAAATTCCCAGGCATATGAGTAGGGGCTTGACGTCGATGACGTATAACTTGGTAGAGAACTGGCTGCATGGGTGACTGGGCTGAAGGCGCATAAAGCGATCGCGGCAACCAACAGCTTTCTGCTTGCTTCGGTTTTCTTTAGAGTACGAAACGCGGCGTGATTCTCTCGGTTTGTGTTCATGTTTTTCCTCCAGGCTTGCTGAGAATTTTGGATGCTCCTGGCGTTTTCCGATTGGGATACGGATTCGCTGGTGGCGACGATATAAGGCGCGGTTTCTCGTCCATTCGCTTGTCCATGCGGTGACAAAGTGATCATGACTTGATCACAAAGCTTTCATTCAATCGAAACCAACTGCGTTCATCTAGGAGGTGCGTTTCTCAACGTTGTGCCAGGTCTGCTCAAGCCACGCGCAATGGCCCAATTCAGTCACATGACGGTTCTGGGTTATCCCGGAATTTCTATTGGCATCGACCGCGGGCTGAGCGCTCTGCCGGATCGGGTTGGCGTGTTGGTCGAGCGCGGCCTGACAAGCGCCGATGTTGCTTCGGTCGTGCGCCCAAGGGCCCTTGCTGTTGGGGAGCAGAGAACAGAGGAACGCCAGGACCGAGCGACTTACAACGTCCGAACTGTATTCCAAGGGTCGACCACGGCAACGCCTGTGCGAGCAAAGTCGTCGACGTTTCTGGTAACCACGGTCAAACCGTGTTCGAGGGCCGTGGCGGCGATCAGCGCATCGCGGATCGGCGCGGGGTCGGGTACATGCAGCGCCGAGCTGATCCGCACTGTCGCCAGGGTAATCGGCAACACGCGGTCGGCAAACGTCTTGAGTACTCGCTCGTCGAACCAGCGCCGCAGAACCAGGCCCTGCGCTGCGTCACGGCGTTCCAGGCGTCGAATGCCGATGTCGAGTTCCTCAACCGCTATCACCGATAAGAACAGCTGATCGACGTCGCGGGCTGCAAACCAGCGCCGGACTCTGGGGTGCGACTTACCGACCTTGCGCAATTCGGACACGACATTGGTATCGAGTAGAAACATCAATCGAACTCAGCGGCCCGCGATGGCTCGCGCGAGCGTTCAATCTCCAACTCGATGTCTGCCGCCTCCGGCAGGTGGAGGATATCGACGAGGTTCCGGCGTTTTCGCGTCAGGCGGCGATATTCCCCGATCGACATCAGCACGTGTGAAGGCTCGCCGCGATGGGTAATGAAGACGGGCCGCTCCGACGCGGCTTGCTTAACCGCGCTAGCCTGTTGATTGAAAGTGCGACTATCGACAGTGATGGTTGCCATGGCTGCGACTTCGAGTTCGATGTAGGTATGTTACTACAGCGTCGCCACTGCCGAGAATCGACATCAGGCGCGCCCAGCGGGGCTCGCAGGCTGTCGCCGGGCGCGACCTTTTCGCTGTGTCGGTTTACTTCGAAGCGGCTTTTGGCCACGTTCGCGTTTTTGGGCTCAAACCTCATGTAATCCGGTACTTAGGTTCGTACGATCCGGACGACAGGCTCGTTCAATTCGGAAGGGGGCTAGTCCGATTCGGTCTTCTCGGTCGAGTCGCGTGCCACATCAGTTCCGAGATGGCGAACCCGTTCGTGTGAACTGGACCTGCTTTTGCGCCACGGTTTCATCGCTTGCCGGCAACCGATCCAACTCCCGCCGGACGGATGGAATGGATGCGCTGGATGGCGCATCGACGGTTGTGTGGAGCATGACTTGATGCGTCCCAACCGTTCCCAAAAGCACGCCGGCGGTCATGGCGAGGGCGAGGCGTAGGCGTGGATTCGGCGTGCGCGATCTTTGCGACAAAGCGACGGCGAGGTCCGCGACGCCTGCAAGCGCATTCTGGATACCGCTTTCGGACGCGGGTAATGCGTCTCCGTCTACAACGGGCATCGCGCTGACGATTGGCGATTCGGCAGGAAATTCATTCGTAGAAACAACCGGCTCGGAATTGCGCTGCTGAATCGCCGGGGCGCGCTCCGGCGTCTTGACGGCTGGCGTTTCCGTGCCGCTCAACTCGACCACATCGGCCGCCCAGTGGTAGCCCACGCCCATCACCGTGCGGATCATGCATTGGCAGTTGCCGTCGTCGCCCAGCGCCTGACGCGCGGCGCGGATAACTTGGGCCATTTGATGGTCCGACACGTTATCGCGACCCCAAACCTTGCGGATCAGCTCGTCGCGTTTTATCACGCGCTCGCGGTGCTCGATGAGGTGTGTCAGGCACGCATAGACCCGCCGCGGCACCGTGAGCTGAGCGCCGTTGTGCAACAGCAACAAGAGCATTGAGTCGAAAACGTAGTCACCAAATGCGTAGCGCATGACCTGCTCCCTCGACTTGACGACCTCAGGTTAACAAGCGCGATGACGCAGGGCGATTGCAAAAGGCGCTTATTCCGGCGTAGCCGGGCACATTCCAGGAAATTCCAGAGACGTTCCAGCGCCGATCGTGTGCCGATCGCTGTTCGATGTTGCGTGCTTGGCAAAACGCCAGATCGGCACGGCTCGACTGAGTCCGCTTTCGAACCGCCGGTAACGCTGTGCGTTTTCGTTTTGGCCCGGTTTGGGCTGTCTTCGCGTAGTCGCGGTGGACTGGACTATCGAGAGCGCCGCCGTGATTCGCTTAGTGACCCTGTTGAGCCTTGCGCTGTCGCTGCCGATGCACGCGGCAAACCGCTGCGCGGCGACGAATGCGGAACTGGAGGCGGCCATTACCGCTGGCGGCGATGCGGCGGACGACGATATTCGCGTAGTCACGGGGACCTACCAGTTGCAGGACCGGCGCTCGGAAGCGCGCGGCGCGTTCCGGTTGAGCGGCGGTTGGAATGCCGACTGCACCTTGCGCGCCGCGGGCGCCGTCTCGACGCTCAATGGCCCAGGCGGCACCGCAGACTTCAAAATCGATGGCAATTTCGGCGGCATGCGCCTGGAGCGGCTGAACTTCAGCAACTGGGATGAGATCGCCAGTAGCGAACGCGTTCAGGGTGCCGGCCCGGGAGGCGTTATTGGCCTGTCGCGCGTACGCATTTCCAACGTGCGGCGCGTGACGATTGTTCCGATCACCAACGATGTGGTGGTCGAAAACTCGATCTTCGATGGGCATACCGATCGTGGCCTGTTTATCTTGAGCTCCAGCCAGGGCGACGTGCCGGATGTGACGGTGCAGTTCAACAGCTTTGTGCGCCCGGCTTCGGGCGCCGACGGGCTGGTCATCAACGCCATCAATAGCCCGTTCGGTACGGTGCGTATCCAGAACAATCTGATCAACGGGCACGCGCGCGATCTTTGGCTCCTCGCCCAATCGATGTTGGTGAACAACAACCACTACAACACCATCGCACTTGATCTCGGCGCAACACTGGCGCCCGGCTCCGGCGACAACCTCACGGGCGATCCGCAGTTCAATGTCTCGGCACCGTTCCGTCCGACCGAACCCGGCTCGCCGCTGATTAACGCCGGGCGTTTGTTCGGCCCTTCCAACCCGATTCGCGATTACACCGGTGCGCCGCGAACGGTGGGGACGCGTCCAGACGTCGGCGCAGTGGAGAGCAGCATCGAGAGCGGCACCACGCTCAGCGTCACCAATACTGCCGACAGCGGTTTGGGGAGCCTGCGCTCGGCGATCCTGGCGGCGAATGGCTCCACCGGATTGAAGACCATTCGCTTCGACTTGCCGGGCGCCTGCCCGCGCGTGATCAGCCCGATCACAGCGTTGCCAGCGCTCACGGAGCCCGTATTCATCAATGGGTACACGCAGAATGGCGCGGTCGAGAATCAGCAAAATCAGTTTTTCGATGGCACGCTGTGCGTGGCCTTGGCGGGCGGCAATAACATTGCCACCGGTCTGCACCTGGCCACGCAAAGCAACGAGTTCTTTCGCGTGCGCGGGTTGATGTTTTATGGATTCACCAGCGAAGGTTTACGCGTCAGCGGCTCGGGGCGGGCCAATATCGAGGGCAACCTCTTTGGGACAGGCGCCAATCTTCCGAGCCAGGTGTTCGCCGATACCGCGATCCGAATTCAGAGTGCGCCTGGGAGCGTTGTTGGCGGCGCCAGTGCTGCAAACATGAATGTGATCGGCCGCGCGCAGCAGTTCGGTGTGCGCCTGGAGACTGCACTCGGCGCGCGCCTGGTGGTTGGCAACTTGATCGGCGTCGATCGCGATGGACTGAGTGCATTGCCCAATCAGGTCGGCGTGTTCGTGGAGGGCGCGAGTGGCGATGCCATCGAGGGCAATGCGATTACCGACAGTCTCGCCCAGGGCGTGCTGTTCTCATCGGCGACGCCGCCGGCGAATGTCATCGTGCGCGACAACCTTATCGGTGCGCGACCGCTCAACACCAGCCTTGGCGGCAACGCCAGCAACGCGGTGCGCGTTTTCGGCAACGGCCATCGCATCAGCCGCAACCTGATCTACAACAATGGCACCGATGGCATGGCTGTGATCACGCCTGGACGGCGCGTCGAGATCACGCAGAATCGGTTCCGCAACAACGCGCAACTGGCCATCGATCTGTCGCCGGATGGCCCCAATCCCATTGATCTCGATGTTGGTCAGACGGGCGCCAACGACCAGCAAAACAAACCCCAGTTGACGTCCGCCGGTGGCACGCGCGTTTCAGGCACAGTGCGTGGCAACTTGAGCAGCGCCAATGGGACGTACGCAGTCGATTTTTACTTGAGCGATCAGTGCGCCAGCCCCTCGGGTGGCCAGGCGCAGCATGTGCTGGCGCGGCTATCGCCATTGGTGCTGAGCTGCGCGACGGTGGGAAGCAACTGCGTATTGCCGTTCCAAGTCAACGTCACGGATGTGCTCCTGGACGATGTTGTGCTGGGAGGTTTTGTCACGGCGATCGCCACCGACGAAGAAGGCAATTCGAGCGAGCTGTCCGATTGCGAGCCATGGGTGTTGAACAACAACATTTTTGCATCGGGTTTTGAGTGAGTTGGCGCTGTCATGCGAACGCGGCAAAAGCATCACACGAAGACACGAAGCCACGAAGGAACAACGATCTGCCGTCACTTCCGAGGACTTACCGCTCCTCGTGCCTTGAATCTTCGTGTCTTCGTGCCTTCGTGTGAACAGACGCGGTGTGGTCAGCGCTTGCGCCGCGTCACGTCGCGCATCGCGCGGCTCATTTCGGCGGCGTAGGCTTTGCGCGCCTGACGGGCGAGCACGGTTTCGCCCGCGCGCGCGACTTCCGCAGAGAGCTTTTGGTAACTCTGGAATCGTGCGTCATCGAGTTCGCCAGCGTCGAGCGCTTTGCGAACGGCGCAACCCGGTTCGCGCTCGTGCTGGCAGTCGCGGAACCGGCACGCAGCGGCGAGTGCCGCAATGTCGTCGAAGCTGTCGGCGACGTCTTCATCGCCAGTGAGTTTGATTTCGCGTAAACCTGGGGTGTCGATCAAACACGCGCCGCCCGGTAACGGGAGCAAAGCTCGCGACACCGTGGTGTGGCGGCCTCGGCCATCGGCTTCACGGACCGACCCTGTGGCTTGCGATGCAGCGCCGAGCAACGTATTCGTCAGCGTCGATTTGCCGGCGCCTGAGGAACCCACCAACACAGCGGTCTCGCCGGGCAAGAGCTGTGCGGCGAGCGCGGCGCAACTGTCGGCCGACTTGGCGTTCACCAGATGCAGCGTCACGCCGGGTGCGATCGCGGCGACTTCGTCGCGCAATGCGGCGGCGGCGAGTTCTTTATCGGCCTTGGTGAGCACCAGCGTCGGCCGCACGCCGCTGCCACTGACGAGCGTCAGATAACGCTCGATGCGGCGCACATTAAAATCGCGATCGAGGCCGGTGACGATCAGTACATGGTCGATATTGGCGGCCAGCGCCTGCCGGGTTTGGGTTTCGCCAGCAGCGCCGCGCACCAGTGTCGAAAAGCGCGGCAGGACGCGTTCGATGATGAGTTCGCAGCCGCGTTCCGCGACCAGGCACCAATCGCCGACACACGGCCGCTCGCTGGCGTCGCTGACATGATGACGAAGCTTGGGCAACGCTTTCGCGGCGCGTGTGGTTTTGCCGTCGTGCACCACATAGCCGGAGCGGTGTTGCTCGACAATGCGCATGAGCGCGCCTTGCGCATCGCTGGGCAGCGGTGTGCGCTCGGCAACGTAACCTATAGGCGCCAGCTCGTTCATCGCTTGCGTTGCGGCAGTTGGCGCGCGATCTGGCGCGACAGCGAGAAGCGCCCGCTGACGTCCGCATAAAACTTGAGCGCAATCAACAAGTACACCACGGCACTCTGACCAAATGCGATGAGCAGGTAACCGCCGAACACCAAGGCGACATGAAGGATGACGACGCGATCGTAGGCGGCGAACATATACGCCATGCGCGGCACATCGCTCGGGGCGCTGCGACGAAAACGCAGCACGTCGATGACACCGAACGCGACGATCAACGCGATCGCGATAGCGCCTCCGAGCGTAGCGAACTCGCTCGCCCAACCATCGAACATCAGCGCGACGAACGTCAGATGGGCGCCGCAGAACATCCCGTAATGCAGCACGAAGATCGCAGGCGCGAAGAAGTGCAGGCAGCCGGCGGCGGCCTGCGCCTGCGCCTGCTTGTGCGACTCATCGGCGCGGCTCCGTTCGAGCGCACGGCGCAGATCGTCACTGATCAGCGTGCCTTTGAGGTTGAGCATCTTGGCAACATGAAATGCGCCGTTGAGCAGGTTCTCCAGCCAGAAGAACCCGAACACCGCCGCGGGCGGCCAATCGAAGACGATCAGGCCCAAGAGCAGTGCAGCGGCGCTCAAGCCGGCCTCCCACCATGGTCGCTGCGGTGGCGATAGCGCTGCCAATCGCTCCGCCAGTTCGACGTTAGAGAGTTGCGGGCTCAGCATTGCGAGCCCACCGTCCGTCCAACGTCGCCGTTTCTCGGCGATGCCCAGGATTTGCCATCGCCGTGAAAGCGGGGAACCAGGGACTTAGCCGCCGCCGGCCGGTTCACCGCACAGCCGCCGGCGCGCGTTCGCGGCAGTGACGATCCGCCAGTCGCGGTTTTTGGATTCACGTCGGGTTTTTCATCTCGGCGTTCTTCAACCGCCGCTCGAACCACGCCACGATCGCATTGAATACATGCTTGCGCGTTGGGGTGCCGGCGAGACCATGTTTGCCGCCTGGATAGGTCATCAGGTCGAACGCGGTGCCGCGATTCTGCAAATCGGCCATCAGCATCGTCGAGTGGGTGAACAGCACATTGTCGTCGGCCATGCCGTGGATCAGAAACAGCGGCGAGCGCAAGCCCGCGGTGTGGGTCAGCACGCTGGCGGCCTGGTAGGCATCGGCATGCTGCGCCGGGTGGTCCATATAGCGCTCGGTATAGTGCGTGTCGTAAAGCTTCCAATCGCTGACCGGCGCTACCGACACGCCCGCGGCGATCTCATCGGAATGTTTGGCGAGCATCATCAACGTCATATAGCCGCCATAGCTCCAGCCGAAGGCACCGATGCGTTTGGCATCGACGAAGTCCTGAGTCGCGAGCCAGCGTACGCCGACCATTTGATCGTCGACTTCGACGCTGCCCATGCGGCGAAAGAGCGGCGACTCGAAGGCCACGCCGCGGCGCGCGCTACCGCGGTTGTCGAGCGAAAACACCACGAAACCGCGTTGTGCGAGCACCTGATCGAACAGGCCCCAGCGCTCGTCCCAGCGGCGTTGCACGTACTGCACATGCGGGCCACCGTAAACGCGCACGACCACCGGATACTTCTTGGACGGATCGAAGTCGAGCGGTTTGATCAGCCGATAGTGCAAGGTCTGGCCATCCTCCGCTTCGAGCGTTCCGAACTCCGGCTGGCGGTGCGCTTGCTTGAACGGATGATATGGATGGCCTTCCTTCAACTCGTTGGCGAACAGCGTCGCCAGCGTCTTGCCTTCGGCATCGTAAAGACGCACTTGCGGTGGCAGGTTCGGGGTGGAAAACGCGGCGACAAACACCCGCGCGTCGCGACTGAAGGTGGCGTCGTACCAACCATCGACCGCAGTCAGACGACGCACGGAGCCCGGATCGGCGGTGTCGAGAGAGGTCACGAACACGTGCGCGTCGCGTATCTCGCCGGCGTTGGCCGAGAAGTACACGCGACGGCGCTTGGCATCGAGGGCGAGCACTTTATCGACAACCCATGGGCCCCGGGTGAGCGGCCGGATCAACGCGCCATCCATGCTGCGCAGTTCGAGATGCGCATAGCCGTCGCGTTCGCTGGACCATATGAAGCCCTTGCCATCCGGCAGGACGTTGAGATCGTCGTGCAGGTTGACCCAGGTGTCGCTGGTCTCGCTAAGCAGAATGCTGGCGCTGCCATCGCTGGCCTGCGCCTTCAACAAATCCAGGGTGCGCTGATCGCGACTCTGGCGTTGCACCAGGAGCGTGTCTTTGTCTGCCCAATTCACGCGCGCGAGGTAGATATCGCTGTTCGCGCCGAGATCGACTTTGACCGGCTCATCGCCCGCCAAGGGAGCAACATACAACTCGACCAGCGCATTGGCTTTGCCGGCCGCCGGATAGCGTTGCTCGATAACTTCCGTGCGGTCGGCGTAAATCTCAAAGCGCCGCTCGACGGCGACGGGCGCCTCATCCACCCGCGCGTAGGCGATTGCCGAATCGTCCGGCGCCCACCAGTAGCCTGTGAGTCGATTCATCTCTTCCTGGGCGACGAACTCGGCCATGCCAAAGCTCACGGTTGCAGTGGCCTCCGGGCTCACGCGCCGCGCATCGCCGCCAGCGACCGGCACTACGAACAACGCGCGGTCGCGGACGAAGCTGACGTGACCGCTTTTGGGCGAGAACTTCGGATCGGTCGCGAAACCGTCGCTCGCCCGTGTCAACTCGCGCACGGCACTGTCGGCGGGCGCCTTCAGGTCGTAAACGTATAGCGAGCCTGCCAGCGGGAACAGCAGCTTCTGGCCATCGTCGGAAAAGTGGTAATCGACGATGCCGCTGATGCCGGCGATGCGCAGCCGCTCGCGGCGCGCTTTTTCCTCATCGCTCAACACCTCTTCAACGCCGCCAGTGATCGCCTTGGCATCGACCAGCAACCGCGTCTGACCGCTCGGGACATGGTACTCCCACAAATCGAGCGCGTTCTGATCGTCGTCTTTGGCGCGCAGGAAGGTTACGCGCTGCCCGTCGGGCGACACTTTGAGAGACCGCGGGGGCGTACCGGACAAGGTGGGTTCCTCATACAAGCGATCGATGGTCAGGGTGGGCACTTGGGCAGAAAGCAGCATCGGCGACAACAGCAATAGGGCGAGCAGAGTGCGCAGCACGGGATCGATCCCAGGCAATGGCAAGAGCCGCAATTCTATCGGTGTACACTGGCGCCGTCGTTGCCTGGAGATCAATCGATGCGAGTTTCGATCACGCTGTGCCTGCTTCTGCTCGCTGCGTGCAGCAGCGAGGCGCCACCACCACCCGCCGAGCCTGCGCCCCGTACGCCAACTGTGTTCGACGATCAGTTGCAGGCGATGGAGAAGGCCAAGGCCGTGGAGGACATGGACAAGAAGCGCCTGGAGGAGATGGACAAGCAGGTGGATGGCCAGTAGCCGAGGAAGTTGCAGGATTCAAAGACGGGGCAAGGATCAGGGGGCAGTGGCCGCGCACCGGGAGCGTGACTTTCGTCTCCCGCACCGTGACCCGCCCCAACCAGCTCGCCGTTGGGCAATCGCATGGAGCCGGCTCAACAGCGCGCCCGCAGCGCATCCTTTGCCTGCAACCACCAATACGTTGCCTGCGCGCCCAGGTAGCCGAACGGACGATACGTCGATGGCAGCCCAAACGATGCATAGCGCCGATAGCTGTCGTCGCTAGAAGCAATCGCTGCGGCGATCACTTCTCCAGCGGCGGTGGTCGTGGCAACGCCGTGGCCGCCGAAGGCCTGAGCGAACCATAGGCCCCCTGCGAGCCGGCCGACCTGCGGCATTTCGTGGCGCGCGTAGCTCATCAAGCCGCTCCACGCGAAATCGACGCGGACATCCGCGAGTTGCGGATAGACGCGCAGCAGATCGCGCTTGAGCAGTCGCGCCACAGCCGCAGGTGCGCGGTCGAGGATCGAGATGCGCCCGCCCCACAAGATGCGCGTGTCCGGAAGCGCACGGTAATAATCGAAGGCAAAGCGCGTGTCGTAGACGGCAGCAGATGTGGCGATGCATTCCTGTAGGCGTGCGTCCAAGGGCTCGGTTGCGATGACATAGGTGGCGATCGGCAACAGCGCCCGGGCAAGCTGCGGAACGAGCCGGCCGAGATAACCACCGCCACAGACGACGACGTGCTCGGCGTCGATGCTGTGGGCGCCGATGTGCACGCGCCAGGCGCCGCCGTTCGCCGCGATGCCCGTTGCGCGTGCGCCCTCAACCATGCGAACTCCGAGCGTCGTTGCAGCGCGCGCCAGTCCTCGCGCCAGGTTCAGCGGATGGACGTGATAGGCATCGGGCTCGAACAGCGCCCCGCTGTAGCGTTCGGTGCGAAGCTGCGCGCGCAACGCATCGCGCGAGACGTTGGGCCAATGCACGCCATAACGCTCGGCCAGCAAGCGTTGTCGCGCCTGCAATACGCGTGGATCGTCGAACCAGTTGGCCCAGAGCACGCCGCCGTCGATCGGATCGCAGGCGATTGCGTATGTGTCGATGCGCTCGCGAATTGTCCGCATCGCGCGGCGCGTGGCCTCGTACAACCAGCGCGCATCGTCGCTGCCAACGCGTTCGAGCAGGGACGCTTCGCCGAGCGAGTAACCCGCAAACACAAAGCCACCGTTGCGCCCGGAGGCGCCATGGCCGATGGTCTGCGCTTCCAGCAGCAGCACATCGGTCTCTCCGCGCTCGGCGAGTCCCAGCGCGGTGGCGAGACCCGCGTAGCCCCCGCCAATGACCACTATGCGTGCGCGTTGCGGCAGCTCAGAGGTTGCGAACGATTCGCGGCGGGTACTGGCGTAGTAGGTAGTCATCAGCGGCGCGGTCGCTTCAGGTCGCGAACCTATTCCGCCCGCAGCATTTCCACCAGCGGCGCCAATACGCGGCGTTGAATCTCGAACTGCCCGGCGAATCGCTCCAGCGCTTTGGCACGCATCGCGGGCGCGAACTCACGCAGATAGCGCGTCAGGCAGTTGTGACTTTCGAGCCGATAAGCGACGACCATTTGCTGGTGTTCGGCATCGTCCTGCTCGGGTTCGACCACGAATACCTCGGCGCTCAAGAACCCGGGCAAGGTCAACAGCTCGCGCACATGGTCGCCGAGCCAGGCGCGATATGCCTCAGCGACGGCATTGCGAACGGTGATGTTGACTTCATAAACAAGCATCGGCGGAGCTTCCTCAAAGATTGGCCAGGCTCATGACCAGCGCGCCGAGCATAGTGAAGGTGACCAGAAACATGTAGGCGATGCCGACGATGCTAAACGCGAACAGCGCACCGAACCAAGTCTGTCGGTACACGCGCTTTTGCGTCAGGAACAGGTTGAGCGGAATCCAGGCGCAGGTCAGTCCCAGCATCCAATACGGAATCCATTCGAAGGTCGGACCAACCCATTCGGCCACTCGGTTGAGCCCGATGATCGTCAAGATCGCCATGTAAATGAAGGTGTGGCTATGGATCGCCACCATGAGATGTTCCATGTACAAACGCCGCTTGAAGATCAAAACGCCCTTCAGGAGCAGCGCAAACAGCGGCAGGAGCACAAAGAGCGACTGTGGCAACACCCGCAGGAACGTGGCACCCAGGCGCTTGGGATCTTCGCGTGCCAATTCCAGGTTGTGCTGCAAGAGGCCAATGAAAAGATTGATACGTTCGTTGATGGCATCGGGCACCCCATTTATCGCGACCGGGTTGTCGGTTGGATGCCAGGGTTGATCGTTGAAGGTAAACTTGATCGGCTTACGCTCAGCAGGCTTTTTTGAACCATCGGAACCGGCTGCTTCGGGAGGCGCCACCTCGGGGTCTGGTTTCTGCGCCTGGGCAGGCGCCGGCTCAGCCGGCTCAGCAGAATCGCCGGGAGCTACCGAAGGTGCGGTGTTCAACTCCGTGTCACCAACACGGGCCTTCATCGGTCCGAACTGGACCTCTCCGTTCTCCGCAACATCCATCCCGATATCAGCCATTGAGCTGATGACCACAAACAGGATTGCACTGGTGACCAGATAAATCCGCAGCGGTCGTACGAAGCTCATGCGCTTGCCGGCCAAATAGCCCTGCGTCAACCGCCCCGGCCGAAAAAACAAGTCGCGTAAAGTCCGCCACAGGCGCGCGTCGACATCGAACAAGTAGTCGAAGGCATCCGTGCCCAACGACACCACGTCGCGAATCGGCGTTTTTTCCGGCTGCCCGCAGGCGTGGCAGAACGGGCCTTGCAGCGGGGCATCGCAATTGGCGCAAACCTTGCCCTGCCAGGCATTGGCTTTGCGCTCGCGGCGGGAAAGCTTCGCCTCGCTCATTGGCTCAACAGGCGTTGCTGGCGCATCCACGCGATGGTGTCGCCGAGCAGGCGATCGAGCGGCGTGGCTTGCAAACCGAGTTCGGTCTGCGCCTTGCGGCAATCGCAGCGCATGTGGTGGCACACGAAGGCCACCGACTCGGGCGTGAGGTCTGGCTCCTTCCCCGTGATGCGCGACCATGCGTCGACCGCGCGCGCGTAGCCGCGCAACGCCAGCGCCGGCACTGCGCGTTTTGGCGCCGGTTTGCCGAGCATTGCGCCGATGCGCTGCACGAGATCCAGGAACGTGGCCTCCTCACCGCCGAGCAAGAAACTCTCGCCCGAACGCGCCCGCTCGGCGGCGGTAACTTGCGCTTTGGCCACTTCGCGGACATCGACGAATGCACCGCTGCCCGGCGGCACCCCGGGCAATTTGCGTTGATCGACGAGCAGGATCAGGCGGCCCCAGCTCTGGGTATCGCCTGGTCCCAGAATGTGCGTCGGGTTGACGATCACCACGTCCAGTCCTTTAGCCAATCCCTCGCGCGCTTTGGCCTCGCCCAGCGCCTTGGTGCGCGAGTAGTTGACCCAGGACTGCAGCCCCAGATGCGGCGAACGCTCGCTGATGTAGTCGTCCGTGAACCCGTAAACTGCCACGCTGCTGGTGTGGATCAGGCGCTTGACCCCGGCGGCGAGCGCCGCCGCGACCACGTTCTCAGTACCGCCGACATTGATCGCCGTTTGCTCGGCAAACTTCGGTTTCCACGAGGCGGTACTTGCGGCCACATGGAACACCCAGTCGACGCCCTGCATCGCATGCTCCAGCGAGCCGCGGTCGAGCACATCGCCACGGACCGTCTCGATGTCGTATTCGCCAATCGCCGCGAGCGTCGACGGTGAGCGATACAGCGCGCGCACCTGATGGCCGCGTTCGAGCAGCTCGTTGACGAGGTGCCCGCCGAGAAATCCAGTGGCGCCAGTGACGAGCGCGAGGGCCATGGGTGTCTCCGGTTGGGTTTTCGTTGAAAAGTGAATGGTGAATAGTCAATCGTCAATGGAAAAGCAATCGGCCGCAATAACGAGCTTTCCCATGGACCATGCGCAATTGACCACCGACTAGCCCGCATCGCGCCACAACGCATTCGATCGTCAGCGACGTGCTGTCCCATTGACCGTTTACGATTGACCGTTGACTATCGAACATCGACTGCCTCCCGGAGCCCGCGCCTGACCCCCACCACCACCCACGACCTTCGCGAGACGCTCAAACTCGCGGTGCCGCTGATCATCGCGCAGCTCTCTTCGATGGGCATGAACGTCGTCGACAGTCTGATCGCCGGGCGTCTGGGCGCTGCGCCGTTGGGCGGCGTTGCGGTGGGCGCGGCGGTGTACAGCTTCGCGCTCTTGGTGTGCATCGGTATCTTAGGCGCGGTGACGCCAACGGTGGCGCAGCTCTACGGCGCACGGCGCTTCGATGAGATCGCGCCGAGAATGCGGCAAGCGTGGTGGATCGCCCTGGGCTTGGGCTTGATCGTGATGGCGATCTGCTGGTCGGGGAGCCTGTTGCCGAAAGCGATCGGCGTCGATCCCAAACTCTATCCACACGCGCGCGATTTTCTGTTCGGCGTTGGCTTCGGCGGTCCGGCGTTGGCAGGCTTTTTTGCGCTGCGCGGCTATTGCGATGGGATGGGCCGCACCAAGCCCGGCATGGTCGCAGCATTTTCCGGCTTGCTGGCGCTGATCCCGCTTGCGGTCGCCTTCGCCTTTGGCTGGGGGCCGCTGCCGCGCATGGGCACTTTCGGCCTGGGGCTGGCGACGGCACTGTCGTTGTGGCTGCAGGTCATCGGCCTGGCACTGTATGTCGCCCACGCCGAATACTTCAATCGTTATGGCAGCGTGTTCGCTATCGATCGGCCGCAGCGCGAGCCTATCGCGGCGTTGCTCAAACTTGGGCTCCCGATGGCGTTTGCGTGGCAGATGGAAGTCGGATTGTTCATCGTCGTCGCGCTGCTGATGGGCCGCATCGGCGGCGATTGGGCGGCAGCGCACCAGATCGCAATCAATGTCGCCTCGCTCGCGTTCATGATTCCGCTGGGTCTCTCGCAGGCGGTCACGGTGCGTGTCGGGCATGCGCGCGGCGCCGAAGATCGCGCTGGTGTGCGGCGTGCCGCGGTGTCTGGGTTGACGCTCGCTTTCGGCACACAGCTCGTATCGGCCACCGTGATGTTCGTGTTCGCGGCGCAAATCACGCTGCTGTATGCGCCGGCCGCGCCGGAGCTGATCCCGCTGGTTGTGCAGCTGATGTTTCTCGCCGGCATTTTCCAGATGTCCGACGGTATCCAGGTGGTTGCTGCGGGTGCCCTGCGTGGCCTCAAAGACACCACCGTGCCGATGTTCGTCACCGCCTTCGCGTACTGGGGCGTGGGCTTTCCGCTGGCGTGGTATCTGGGCTTTGCCACTGGCCTTGGCGGCCCCGGATTGTGGATCGGCTTTATTGCTGGATTGACCGTGGCGGCAGTGCTGCTGAACTGGCGGTTTGCGGTGTTGTCGGGGCGGACGGTGATGCCGAAGATGTAGGCAGTCGAATAAAACCGCAGTGCGCAACTGCTCAGGCAATCGCTCCAAGTCCGACAAAACGCCGATACCCCAACGCCCGCAACACGACTGCCACCAATGCGCCCCGGACCTGATCGGCATCTTGCGTCGCGTCGACACGCTGTGCGAATGGCAGATCGAGCATCGCCAAGAAACTGGTTCTGCAGCGTTCTAAAGTTGCGGTAGCCTCAAAGGCATTCGGCCGCTCGCCGCGTGCTGCGATGCGCTTGAGTCCTTCTTCGACGGGCAGATCGAAAATCACCAGCAGATCGGGTTTGGGCGCGAAGGCCTCATTGTCGCGGCGAATGGTTTCGGGATCGAGGCCAGCGGCGCCTTGGTAGGCCATGCTGGAGAAGTAATAGCGATCGAGCACAACAACGGCGCCGCGTTCGAGCGCGGGGCGAATCAGGGTGTCGACGTGTTCGCGCCGATCGAGCAGCAGCAGGCGGTGCTCCTCGCTGGCGGTAAGCCGCCCGCTCGCCGCGCTGTCGCGCAGTTGTTTGCCGTACTGGCCATAGGTGGGCTCGCGGCTGACAACCACTTCATGGCCCAAGGCGCGCAGAACGTCTGCGAGCGCGCGGATTTGCGTCGATTTGCCAGCGCCGTCGATACCTTCGACGGCGATGAGGAAGCCGGTGCTGGTGGGCGTGCTGGCCAGTCGCGTGGTCGCCGTCATGGTACGCGGACCCGCGGTCCGCATCTGTCAGTTGAAGTGCTGGGAATGCGGACCATGGGTCCGCGTTCCAGAAGCGCGCTACTGGCTCTCCAACGGATACACCTTCACCTCCACGCGCCGATTCTTGGCGTGGTTGTCGGCATCGCTGACATCGGCCGGTCGCGCCCAGCCCATGCCTTGGGCAGAGAACTGGTTAGGGTCCATCGACGGGAACTTACGCAGCAGTTCCTGCTTGACCGCGTTGGCACGATTGGCCGACAGCTCGCGCACCGCCGAGTCCGGCACCTGGCCGCGCATCGAGCCGTCGGTGTGCCCCTCGATCACGATGCGCGCCGCGCCGTAAGAGCCGGCGAGCTTGGCGATTTCTTCGAGCACAAAATCGACGTTCGGGTCATACAGCTCTTCGACGCTTTTGCCGTTCTTGTCCTTGACCACCTTCTTGAACAAATCCCAGGAGTTCGGGAAGAAGTGCACGACCACGGTCTTGGTCAGGATCTCCGGGCTCTCGCTCTGGATGGCGCTGGCGCTCATCGGCGCGAAGTTGATGCCGTAATTGCTGGTCTGATTGGCGTATTTGGGCTCGTTCTGCAGCTTCTGCAGGATCGAGAAATCGACGATTTGATCGAAGCCGACGCGCGACGTCACCGCGCCGATCTTGCGGTACATCACGTAGGCCGTGTTGAAGGTGCGCTCGAAGTTCGTCGGGTTGTTGCGGTTCAAGAAGAACTCGCGGTTGTCGGCGAAGTTCGTCGAGTACGCGTCTGGCAACATCGCCAGTGCGTCCGCCGGCGGCAAGGAAAAACCTTCGGCGAGCATCGTCGCCACCTGCTGCTTGGCTTCTTGTGCCTCCAGCGCCGCCATGGCATCGAAGATGCCGCGCACCAGACCTTCCATGATGTCGCGGTTGTCTTTGGCGAAGTCGGCGCGCGCGAACCACACATCCGCGATCAGCTTGTTGGCGGTGGCGGTGGAGACCAGGAGCTTGTTGCCTTTGACATCGGAGAGGTTGTAAATGTCCGGCGCCCACGACACGACGCCCGCGATCTTCTTGTCGGCATTAAATGCGGCGGCAGCTTCAAAGGCCGTGTTGGTGAAGCGGAAATCCACCTCCGCCGGCTCCACGCCCGAGTTGATCAGCGTGTTCAGCGCGAAAAAGTGCGAGGGCGAGTTTTGCGCCAGCACCACGGTTTTGCCGCGCAGATCCGAAGCAGTCTTGATCGCATCGCGCACCACGATGCCGTCGCCGCCATTCGACCAGTCGATCTGTTGGAACACGCGCGGCATCACGCGCGAGTCTTTCTGCAGCGATTCCAGCAGCAGCGGCAGCATGTCCACAGTGGCCCAGCCGATATGCACATCGCCCGCTGCGTACGCATCGCGCATCGCCACCGGATCGTCGATCAGCACCAGTTCCACCTTGAACGGCTGGCCGCCCGGCGCCGTCCAGGTTTTGTTCGCCTTGAAGCCGCCGTTGGCGTACACGATCGGCGCCCATCCGGCCCAGACGTTGATCGCAAAGCGCACCGTGCGCTCTTGCATCGGCGTGTAGTTGGAAACGCCCTTGACGTCCGGGAGCTTCTGGCTCGGGACGTAGGCGTATTCCTTGACCGTGGTGATACCGGCGCTATCCGGCGCCTCGGCGCCGCCGTCCGCCGGTGTTGCCGGTTCAGAATCGCCCTGATCGACCGGCTGACTGACGACCGGCGCATCGCCGCTATCGCCCGACGGCGCTTTGAGCCGATACATCGCGTAGCCGATCAGCCCTAAGATGACGAGCAGGACGACGAAGTAAAAGCCTGGTTTGGGTTGTCCGTTCATTCGCTCTGGCTTCCGTTTCTCAAAGGGGTTTTCAGATCACCGCGTCGACGAGCGCCATGTCTTTCTTCAATAACTCGTTGACGAAATCGTTCACCGCTACACCCTTGGCTTGTGCACGTGCATTGACCCACTGCTGCACTTCGCTTTCCAAGTAGACCGGCAGGATGACCTCGGCGTTCGGACGATAGAATTTTCCGCGCTCGGCGCCGCTGAAATCGTATTGTTCTCGCATGTCGTTGCTCATTTCAATTCAGGTATTGGTCGCGTTCTTGGGAGGTCGGTCGACGCGCCGAAATGATTCTCACCAAGTACTCATTCGGGTCGATTTCAACCACTGTATGTACCACCACCAGCAGTTGCTGATCGCTGGATAGTCCAATAGTGACCCACCTGTCCTCAGACCCGCGATGGTCGTCATCGTAGCGAGTTGCAGCGAATGGGTCCAGGAACACAGTTGAGGCGCTTTCGAAAGCGACGCCGTGTTTGCGCTCATTGCTGAGCGCCTTGACGATATCCCAATCGTATCGAAGCTTCGGCCCGGTCAAGCGAAATGAGCCCTACTGCGCCGGCCCCAACTCCTTCTGCGCCGGCGCCGGCTGCGCGGTCTCGGGCGTGACCATGCCTAAGCTCATTTCCATGCGCTTCAGCGCATCCTCGCCCATCTGCGATTCCATGGCTTCCTCGGCCTTGATATCGGCGATACCGCGCTCGGACAAGTCCGCCGCAACGCGCACCGCGCCGCGATTCTTGTCGATGCGCTCTTGCACCACTTGTTCCAACTGACCGAAATCGGTGGTGACGTTAAAGTTGAAGCTTTCGGAGAGCTTGGCAACCTCGGCCTCGGCCTCGCTCATCTTGATCTCAGCATCGTAGCGCTGAATCTTCTGGCGCACCTCGCCGAGCTTTTTGGTGGCGTGCTGGATCTTCTTCAGATTGTTGTTGTAGCTCTCCTCGTGCATCGCCAACTGCTCGTTGTTGGCTTCGAGATCCTTCTTCGCTTTTTCCATTTCCAGCGCGAACTTCGCGGCGGTGGCGCGATCGCCCGCCTTCAGATACGCCTTGGCCTGCGCTTCGAGTTGCGCAACGTGGCGCTGGCCTTCCTTCACCTGGCGCGACACGCGCTCGACCAGCGCGCGGTACTGCTCCAGGCCCACACGCCCCTGTTTCAGCTCTTCGACCGACTTGTCGTACTCGTATTGCATTTGCGCAATCGGGTCGGCTTCCCAGAAGAAATTCGCCAGTTTGTTGAGCTGCGCGCGAAACGAGGACCACAATTTTTGGAAGATCATGGGCGATTCCCAGTGAAAGCCGCGATGGTAGGCAACTATCGGGGCGCGAGCGGCCGGGTGCAAGGGTGACGTTCGGGAGGCGACCCTTGCTTTGCATGGCCATCTGCTGCGGAAGTCCAGGACAGGGGCGCCCCTCCACTTTGCAGTTGCAACAAATGCCGCTCGCGCCAATCGCATGACTTTCGCGCTTGCTTGTTAACCGCATGGTCGAGCTAGAATCAAATTCCGATGTCAAGCAGGGCGGAAATCATGGCCAAAGTACTGATCGTCGACGATTCGCCGTCGCAGCTTCTGGTGCTCAAGCGCATCGTCGAAGGTTTGGGCCATTCTGTGGTCACTGCAGAGGATGGCAATCAAGGGGTTGCGATGGCCAAGCAACATTTGCCGGACCTGATCCTGATGGATGTGGTGATGCCGAACTTGAACGGCTTTCAGGCCACGCGCACCATCGCGCGCGAAAAAACCACCAGCCACATTCCGGTGATTCTGGTGACGACCAAGGATCAGGAGACCGATCGGGTGTGGGGTTTGCGCCAGGGCGCCAAGGGCTACATCACCAAGCCGGTTAACGAGAGCCAGCTGATCAAGGCGATCCAGGAATTCATGCCTGCGGGGCGATAGCCCCGGCGACCGTCGGCAGTTTTTGCTGACGCGCTGCCCGTCATCGCGATGTAGCGCTGGCATTGCTATCGTCTGCGGCCTTCTGATCGTGTACTCGGGCCCATGTTCGCGCTGCAATCCGCTACTTTCGACACCAAAGCCGATTTTTATGACGATCTCGTCCAGCAAGCCACGCACTTGCTGGCGGGCGAGCCTGATCGCATCGCCAATGCGGCGAATTTCTCCTCGCTCATCTACCACGCTCTGAGCGAGGTCAATTGGGCAGGCTTTTACTTTTTCGATGGCACAGAGCTGGTGGTGGGGCCGTTCCAAGGCAAGCCCGCATGCGTGCGCATTGCGCTTGAGCGCGGCGTGTGCGGCGCGGCGGCGCGTACGCGGCAAACACAGCGGGTCGCCGATGTGCATGCCTTCCCTGGGCACATCGCCTGCGACGCCGCGTCGCGCTCGGAGATCGTGATACCGTTGCTGCTGGGCGAGGAGCTGTTGGGCGTGCTCGATATCGATAGTCCCATCCCCAATCGATTCGATGCCGACGACGAAGCCGGCCTGAAGCGTCTGGCCGCTGTTTTCGTCGACGCCTGCCGAGGAGCTGCCAATGGCCGCCAGTGAGAAAATCCGCAATGTCGGTCCCAAGAGCGCGGCATGGTTGCGCCAGGTGGGCATCCGCACCGAGGCCGATTTGCGCGCGATTGGGGCGGTAGCGGCTTATCGCAAAGTCAAAGTTGCCGGTTTCAAGCCGACGTTGAACTTGCTGTACTCGATGGCCGGCGCGGAAGACGATTGCCATTGGACGCAACTGGCCGAAGAGCGCAAAGCGGCCCTGCTTGCCGCTGCCGAGGCGATCGATCAGGAAATGGCGGCGCGCAAGACCGCCAAACGCCTCGGGCAAACCAACGTTGGGCAGTCGATCGTCGATAAGGCGCTGAATTTCGCCGAGCCGGTCGACACCAGCGCGCCGGCGGGCGGCGGCGGGGACGAGGACTAGCCGGGCTTTCTTGCGGCGAACGAAGAAAACTGGCCCGGTTGCTCTGCGCTGAGTTCTCGATGTTCGTCGTTGCGGCGCGGACTCGGCTTCGCTATTCAGCTGTTTTGGCCCGCGCTATTCACCCATGCTAGGCATCGACCTTGGCACCACCAACTCACTGGCAGCAGTTTTTGTCGACGGCCAGACACAGCTGATTCCCAACGCGCTTGGGCATGTCATGACCCCGTCGGCGGTCAGCGTCGAGCCCGCGGGCACGGTGCTCGTAGGCCTCGCCGCGCGCGAGCGGCATGCAACCGCCCCGCAAGACACAGCGCTGGCGTTCAAGCGCTTCATGGGCACCGATCACATCGTCAAATTGCGCGGCCAGAAGTTTCGCGCCGAAGAGTTGTCGGCGCTGGTGCTGCGTTCGCTCAAGGCCGATGCCGAGGCGCACCTCGGACACGCCGTCGACGAGGCGGTGATCACGGTGCCGGCATATTTCAACCAACTACAGCGCAAGGCCACGCAGACCGCGGCCACATTGGCCGGATTGAGGGTCACGCGGCTGCTCAACGAGCCGACTGCCGCTGGTCTTGCCTATGGATTGCAAGAGCGCGCCGATCACACCACCTTCCTGGTGTTCGATCTGGGCGGCGGCACCTTCGATGTGTCGGTGCTCGAATACTTCGACGGCGTGGTGCAGGTGCGCGCCAGCGCTGGCGATACGCGGCTGGGCGGCGAGGATTGGGTGCGGGCGCTGCTCGATGGCGCTATGGCCGCGCTGAACTTGAGCGCATCGCAAAAGGAACACCTGCGCGGCAATGGCCTGGCGCTGCGCGCGGCGGAGCAAGCGAAGCGCGATTTGAGCGAGCGCGCGCAGACCACGCTGCAGCTACCCGGCTTTGCGGCGCAGCCGCTCAGTCGGGACGCCTTCGAGAGTGCATCGAGCGAGCTGATGCTGCGTTTGCGCCGGCCCATCGAACGCGCGCTCGGCGATGCGCGGCTGAATTCTGGTGAGCTTGGCGAGGTGGTGCTTGTGGGCGGCGCAACGCGCATGCCGATGATTCGCCATGCGGTGGCGCGCCTGTTCGGCAAGCTGCCGCTGCGCACCATCAATCCCGATGAGACCATCGCCCGCGGCGCGGCGATCCAGGCCGCGCTCCTGGCCCGCGATGCCGCACTCGAAGAAGTGGTGCTGACCGATGTGATGCCCTATTCGCTGGGCCTGGGCATCGTCGATGATCGTTTCTCGCCCATTATCGAACGCAACATGCCGGTGCCGGTATCGCGCATCGGGCGCTATCACACGGTTCGCGACCATCAGACCAAGCTCGATCTGGACATTTGCCAGGGCGAATCGCCGATCGCGAGCGAGAACCTGCAGTTGCAGCGGGTCAGCGTTAACGTGCCGCCATTGCCCAAAGGCGAGGCGATGGTCGATGTGCGTTTCTCCTACGATGCCAACGGTTTGCTGGTGGTGGACATCGCCGATGTGCACACTGGGGAAATCACCAACGTTGTTATCCAGCAGCGCGAGCACGAACTCGTCGGCGAGGCACTGGCAGAGGCGCTGAAGGCGCTCGATCGCATCAAGATCCATCCGCGCGAGCACCAGGAAAACGCCGTGCTGCTGGAACGCTGCAAACGCCTGTATGAGGATCGTCTCGGTGCCGAGCGCATGCAAATCCAGGAGGCGCTGGTGGCCTTTCAAAACGCGCTCGATGGTCAGGACCCAGAGGTGATCGCACGCGTCCGCGGACAAGTGCAGAGCTTTCTCGATGAGATCGACCGAGGCTTCGTGTTGTGAGCGATTGGCCGTGGGGTGTCCTCGGCGTTGAGCCAGCGTCAGACGCGCTGGCGATCAAACGCGCTTACGCGAAGAAGCTCAAAGTCACCCGGCCCGACGACGATCCCGACGGCTATCAGCAATTGCGCCACGCGTATGAAGTGGCGCTCGATTGGGCGCAGCGAGTGGCAGCCGAGCAGGCGCTGGCAGCACACACTGAGCCAACGGGAGAGACCATCGGCGACGTGCCGGCAACGAGCACCGAGCGTGCCGCAGCCATGGCGCCGATCGAGGCGGCGGAGATCGCTGCCGCCGCAACACCGATTGCAGCGCCCAGCGACGCTGACGGCAGCGAACAACCGCGCTCGGCGCCAGTCCACGCGGATGCGGACGAATTGCCTCACTTAATTGCGCGGATTCGGCGCACGCTTTCGGATGTGGATATCACTGCGCCGAGCGACTTGCCGGCGTGGTGGAAACGACTCGGACGCGACTTTGCGCTGGTGCCACTCGCGCATCGGAATGTGCTGTCCAGGCAAATGGCACAGTTCGTTGCAGAGCGACCCGGTTTTCCGGACTGGTTGGTTGAACGGATTGCCGATCTCTTCGAATGGGAGTCCGACTTTCGTCGAGGCAGCGAGATTCAGGACACGTTGGGCACCCGACTTGCCGCGATGCGGCGAGCCCGCGGCGAGTTGGTCGAGCGCCAATGGCGCCTGCTGTCGGTGTTCGACGCGCTGGCGCGGCCTGGCTCGCGGGTCGTCGGCGCGGGACTCATGGCGATGTTTGCACCGCGGTTGATCGAGCATTACGACGAGTTGCGTGCTTCTGGGGCGCTTGGCCGATTACGCGATGGTTTGCGCTTCGAATTTGAAGGACTGGCACGCCAGCAGTGGTTCCTCCGATTGCTGCTCTTCAAGGTGATCGTGCTGCTGCCGTTTGTTTGGACAGGAATAACGAGTGATGTTTGGAACTGGCCGCCGGTACTGGCTTGGCTGGGAGTTGTGGCTTCGGGGCAAATCTACCTGTGCTTCGATGCGGTGTATCGGCAATGGAAACCCTTGCATGGGGCCCGCAACCTGCGCGTGTCGATGGCCGCAGGCCTGGGGCTCGGTGCGCTGTGGCTTGGGACGGTCGGCTCAGCGCCCGTGCAAGCCCATGTGTGTGCATTTGCGGCACTGTTCCTGGCGCACAACGCCGGCCGCTGGCGTTCCATCCATGTGGCCTTTTGGCTCGCTCCGAGTATCGCGTTCTGGAGTCTTGGGCTGCCCGCACCCAGTTGGCTGACTGGCGCCATGGCGTTGAGTGTTTTGTTGAGCTTGACGTTGCTCGATCGGATGCCTGAGCGGGTGTTAGCGGCGTTTCGTGTCAACCTCAGCGAGGTGCCTTACGGCTGGGCCGGCTGGATTGCGCTGGTGTTTTTGTTGCGTGCCGCAGGTCCGGCATTGACGATCGCAACGGCACTGGTCATGCCCCTCGTAGTTTCGGTGCACGCACGCAGTTTCGGCCGCTGGTTCGCGCTCAACAACGTCGCTACGGCGACGGCGCTGACGGTGATGTTGGCCACGCCCGAAACGGTTCTTGCTGCGTGGCTCGCCGCACTGGTTGTGATGTGTCTAGCCACCGTGCTTTGGGCGCGCCTGCTAGAGCGTCGTGCTGTCAAGATCATCCAACGTAACGGATTCACCGCGCACTGGCCACCGCGCGCATACGATTCATAGCTCCGCCAGCCCGCTTTGGGCATGCTTCACAGCGTCTCTCAAAGGAGGACTGTTCAATGCCTATCGAACCTCGTTATTTGCTGCTCGCGCTGCTGCTGGCGCTGCCCTTCGCAGTAACTGCTGGCGTAAAAGAGGAGAAGCGCGCGCAAGCGGCGGTTGCGGTGCTTCGCGAGGTGCAATCGGTGCCGGATATCGAAATTCCGGAATCGCTGTTGTCCAAGGCTTATGCGATCGCGGTGATTCCCGATGTCGTCAAGGTCGGTCTCGTGGTCGGCGGGCGTCGCGGCAAAGGCTTGATCTCGGTGCGCCAGATGGACGGGACGTGGTCGAATCCGGCCTACATTTCGATCACTGGCGGCAGTTTTGGTTTCCAGGCCGGCGTGCAATCGGCGGACATCATTCTTGTGTTCCGTACGCAGCGTGGCGTCGATAACCTCGTCTCCGGCAAGTTCACGCTCGGCGCCGATGCGTCCGTGGCGGCAGGGCCCGTGGGGCGCCAGGCTTCGGCGGCAACTGACATCGAGCTGAAAGCGGAGATTCTGGCTTACGCGCGCACCCGCGGATTGTTCGCCGGCATCGCGCTCGATGGCTCGGCGCTGGCGATCGATTACGATGCGATCGAACGCGTCTATGGTCGCGGCACCAGCCCACGCGCACTGTTCGAGGGTCGCGTCAAAGGCGCACCAACGTTTATCGTCGACTTCCGGGACCAGTTGGAAGAGCAGACGTCGCGCTGAAGCCTGGGAGAGCCGGCATCCTCGCCGGCTCGCGCGCCGACGAGGACGTCGGCGCTCCCGGCTCGCCCGTGCGCTATTGGAACAAGAACCAGGAACTAAGAACCCAGAACCATGCATCACCTCATAGACGATCTCCAATGGCGCGGGCTGCTCGCCGACTGTACCGATATCAAAGCCTTGCGCGAGCGCATGGAGCAAGGGCCAATCACGCTTTACTGCGGCTTCGATCCAACCGGCGATTCGCTGCACGTGGGCCACTTGATGGGGCAGTTGATGCTGCGCCGCTTCCAGCGCGCGGGGCATACGCCAATTGCGCTCGCGGGCGGCGCCACCGGGATGATCGGCGATCCGTCGGGCAAATCGGCCGAGCGCAATCTGTTGTCGCGCGAGCAATTGCAGTACAACGTCGCTTGCATCAAGGCACAACTGGCGCGATTGCTGGACTTTGAAAACCCGACGAACCCGGCCAAACTGGTCGACAACTACGACTGGACGGCGCCGATCACGGTGCTCGAGTTCTTGCGCGATGTCGGCAAACATTTTTCGCTGACGGCGATGTTGGCGAAGGATTCGGTGCGCTCGCGCATGGAGGCCGAGAGCGGCATCAGCTACACCGAATTCAGCTACCAACTTCTTCAGAGCTACGACTTCTATCACCTGCGCGCCGCACATCACTGCGAGCTGCAGATCGGCGGGTCGGATCAGTGGGGCAATATCACGGCGGGAGTGGATTTCACGCGCCGCAAACTCGGCGCCACGGTGTACGGCTGGACCTTCCCGCTGATCACCAAGGCCGATGGCAGCAAGTTCGGCAAGACCGAATCGGGCGCGGTGTGGCTGGATCCTGCCAAGACCAGCCCGTATCGGTTCTATCAGTTTTTCTTGAATACCGAAGACGCCAAGATCGGCGAGTACCTGCGCAAATTCACCTTTTTAACGCGCGAAGAAATCGAAGCGCTCGAAGCGCAGCAGTTGGCCAATCCAGGCGCACGCGAGGCGCAGCGCGCGTTGGCGCGCGAGGTGACGACATTGGTGCACGGCGCACCGGCCGTGGAGGCCGCGCAGCGCGCCAGTTCGATCTTGTTCGGCGCAGAACTGGGCGATGTCGATGCCGCGACGTTCCTTGATGTGGTGGGCGAGGTGCCCACCTATCCGCTCGCACGCAGCGCGCTCGATGCGGGCGCTCCGCTGATCGATCTGCTGATCGAGGCCAAACTCGCACCGTCCAAATCTCAGGCGCGCAAAGACATCGAGAGTGGTGGCGTTTACCTCAACAACCAACGCGCCGACGCGACACACGCGGTCAGCACGAGCGACCTGCTCTTCGGACGCTATCTGTTGCTGCGCAAAGGCAAAAAGAGCTACGCGGTGCTCGACGTGTCATGAGCCTGCGTTGGACGTTGGATGCGTTTGCCGATGTGCCTATCGAGCGCTGGTACGCCATCAGCCAGGCGCGCACGGCGGTGTTTATCGTCGAGCAGAATTGTCCGTATCAGGATCTCGATGGCAAGGATGCGAAGTGCCTGCATCTGGCTGGCTGGGATGGTGGGACGCTCGCCGCGTACTTGCGCATCGTGCCGCCGGGCGTGTCCTACGAGGAAGCCTCATTGGGCCGCGTGCTGACCACCAGCGCGTATCGGCGCGGCGGTTTCGGGCGCCAACTCTTGGCCGAAGGCATCGCTCGCTGCACGGCGTTGCACGCTGGCCCGATCCGCATCGGTGCGCAGCGTTATCTGGAAGCGTTCTACGCGAGTTTCGGTTTCCGCACGGTCTCCGAGCCTTACGACGAGGACGGCATCGAGCACGTGCTGATGCTGCGCTGAGGCGGTTCGGGCCGTGCTCCCCTGAAATTCGCTCGTACCGCGCCGCTCACGTCAAAGTTGGCATACTGCCGCTCAACCTCGAATGCGGAGTAGACCCATGTCCCACGACGTTCGCGCACTGAACCTCGTACCTATCGTCGTCGAACAAAGCGCTCGCGGCGAGCGCGCGTACGACATTTATTCGCGCCTGCTCAAAGAGCGCGTGATCTTTTGCGTCGGCCCCATCGACGACTACATGGCCAATGTCATCGTCGCGCAATTGTTGTTCCTGGAGTCGGAAAACCCCGACAAGGACATCAACCTGTACATCAACAGCCCCGGCGGCCACGTCACGGCGGGCATGGCGATCTACGACACCATGCAGTTCATCAAGCCGGCCGTCAGCACCATGTGCATCGGTCAGGCGGCGAGCATGGGCGCGGTGTTGCTCGCGGCCGGCGCTGCCGGCAAGCGCTATTGCCTGCCGAATTCGCGCGTGATGATCCACCAGCCGCTGGGCGGCTTTTCGGGCCAGGCCTCGGATATCGACATTCACGCGCGCGAAATCCTGCTGATCCGCGAGCGCCTGAACCGAATCCTTGCGCACCACACCGGTCAGCCGATCGAAACCATCGCCAACGACACCGATCGCGATAAGTTCCTCAGTGCCGAAGACGCCAAGGCCTATGGTTTGATCGATGCGGTCATGGATCGGCGCGCAGAGCAGTCGGTCAAGCCGGTGTAATAGGAGCGCGCCCCGCGCTCGCGATGCTGAGCGAGCGCGGATGCCCACCATGCGCAGAGGGAACATGTGATCACGACTCTGTCCTGGTGGGTACTGGCGCTGATCTGCGGCCCGCGGTGGCCCTGCTTCGCCCGTCGCTGATCGAAACCTTGTACGGCGTGCCCGCAAGCCTGGGGCGTTCGGACGGCGTAGCCTGGTGTGCGATTGCCGTTCGGCAAATCGAAGTGCGGCACTGAGGACTTCTCGTTTTCTCCCATGGCCGTGTGATGCCAGCGCTGGCGCTCCGTACTACTGTGCTGCCATCCCACCACAGGAGTCCGCCATGCGCCTGCGCAGTTCGTTCTCTGGTCTTTTGCTCCTCCTTGGTTCCGCATCGACCTTCGCTGCTGCGTTGAACCAGCCGCCGCTGCCGCTGCTCGTTCCCGGCGGTGTGACCGAGGGCGATAGCGGCTCGCGCACCTTGTCGTTTGGCATCCGCTGGATGGCGCTGCCGGGTGCTCCCGGCCCGTACCAGGTGCAATGGCGCACGCTCGATGGCGCGGCGCTTGCCGGTAGCGACTATGTGGCCGCGAGCGGAATCGTATCAGTGTCGCCGCAGCAGTCGTTCGCGCCGCTGGCGGTGACGGTCCTCGGCGACAGCGAACTCGAACCGAACGAAGACATCCGTCTGGAGTACGACGTCGTAGGGTCGGCCTTCAGCGGCAGCGGCTCGCTATGGATTAGCGACGATGACGGCGCACAGCCGCCGCCACCACCGCCCATCGTGCTCGTACAGGCGCTCGATGTCGCTGCCGTCGAGCCGTTGAGCGGCGAGACCAACGTCGCCGTGATGTTGTTGCGCTTGGGGCCGACCGCAGCCGCCGTCGATGTCGACTTCGCCGTTGACCCGATCAGCACGGCAACGCATGGCAGCGACTGGACCGGCGCTACGGTCGGGCGACTGAGCTTTGCCCCCGGGCAATCGGTGCGGCGCATCGAATTGGCGGTTCGGGCCGACAGCGAGAACGAAGGCGTCGAGACCATTCGTTTCTCGTTGAGCGCCGGGCCCGGCGTGGTGCTGCCGCGCCAGCACGCCGTTGTCAGCCTGCGCGACGGCGCTGGCGCTGCCACTGTCGCGGCGGGCGTCATCGCCTGCCGTCGTGCGCTGTTGGAGCACGACGGCCCGGCGCGTTTCGTGGTTCGTCGGCAGGGCGATAGCAGCATTGCGCTGAGCGTGAACTACGCCACCGCCGATGGCAGCGCCCGCGCGGGTGCGGACTACACGGCGAGCGCCGGAACTCTGTCCTGGGCTGCGGGCGATGCCACGCCGCGGGTGATCGACGTCGCCTTGGCCACCGATAGTCAGGTCGAGCCGCCCGAGTCCTTCGCGGTGGTGCTCTCCAATCCGCAACCGGCGTCGCCCTTGGCCCCCGCCAGCGCAGCGGTCGTGATTCTCGACGCCCACGATCAGATTCTGGTCGACGACTTCGCACCGGGTTGCGACGATTGATGCCAGGATGCTGCGGCGAATCGCAATGCGATTCGCCGCAGCGGGCGTCTTACGCCCCGCGCGTTGGAATGCTCGGCGGCGTCACTTTGGGTTCGATGTCGCGCACGGCTTTGGCCAAATACTCTTCCACATCGTGACGCTCGGCCAGCCAGGCGTTCACCAATCGCCCGTAGCGCGCGATCATCGCCATGTTGAAGAAATGCATACCGCCGAGCACCAGTACCGAGAGGCCGACGGCCGAGCCGACAGCAGGAATCAGCGCATCCTCGATCAGGGCGGGGCTTTTCAGGCGCAAACAGATAAAGCCGATATTGACGAGATAAAAGCCGATCACCAACAGGCGATTAGTCGACCGCGCCAATTCCTCGTCCTGGCCAAAACAACGCACCAGAAACGTTTCGCCGCTCGACGACAATACGCGCGCCACCCAGATGGTCATCCCAATCGAAACGATCAGATACAGGGCATAGGCCAATTCGAACATGAGGTATCTCCGCAAGAGCACCGGACATCCCGGTGTCGCTAGCCTGTTCGAGCGGCCCAGCGCAGGGCTTCCAGATCGATCATTTCGGACCAGATTTAGTCTGGCGCCTGTTGAATCAGATGCTTATGCGTCTCCAGGATGATCATTGCGGAACTGACTGGGCACTGTCCCGGTCAGTTCCTTGAACGCCGCGTAGAAATTCGAGTTGGAGTTGAACCCCACTGCCATGCCAACGCTCAGCACCGAGGCACGGCGTTCGGCAATCAACATGCGTTTGGCAGCCTCGATGCGGTAATGGCGCAGCAAACGCGAGAAACTGAGATCGAGGTGAGTGTTGATCAACTCTGAGGTCTGGTGCGGCGTGAGATCGATCATCTCCGACAGCGCTGCGAGATTCAGATTCTCGTTGCGGTAAACATGCTGATCCTCGAACAGCGATTTGATTTTCTCGATCGCCGCCTTGCGATCGACGTTGCTCAGAGTCGATACCGCATACGAGGTGCGAACGGCCTCTTCGGTCTTGCGGGTCAGATCGGGGAAGTGCAACAACAGCATCAGCACCAGCGCGAAGCCGAGCGCCAGCAAGACCGCATAGACGGAGAAGAACAGCGACCAACCGAGCCACGGATACGCTAACCCCAGCAGCGCAATGATCGCGCCCGTGGCTGCGAACAACGCCAGCACTTTGCGCTCAAGTGCGAACCAGCGGCGCACCGCGCCAAGCCGCGATACCAGCAGCCCCAGATGCACCGCCCCAGCGGTGCCATAGCCCATTGCCAGCACCACCGCCCAGGTGGAGGGAACCCACCACAGCACGATGAACGCAATCGGCGGCACGAACCACTCCCAGCGCCGCCATAGCTGCGGCGGTCGCAAAATGCCCAGGAATAGCCAGTAAAAACCGCTCGATTGCGCCCACAGCGAAACGATGTATCCACGCGGCGGTTCATTCAATGCTTGCCAGTGCCAGCACTGCGTTGTGATCAAAGCCGCGAGCATGACGTGACCGGCGATGCGCGATTGCCACGGCATCGCCATGTCCCGATACGTGGTGGCGAACGCCATCGTCAACACCATCGCAGCGCCAACAGAAAAACCCACGGCTGCGGTGACTAAATCGGCCATCGCCATCGCTCAACGAATCTCTCGGATCAGCCGAAAGCCACGATCGACGGCGGCGCTGTCGTCGTCTTCGCTGCTTGCGCCGCGATCAAGGTTCGCATCGCGCCAACCGCTGCCGGCGACGTACCGGCCAACGCACACGCGCCCGGTTTTGTCGCGCTCTTTGCCCTGCAGGAGCCGGCCGAAGTTGGCGATGGTGCGGCGCACGGCGCCGATTTCTTTGAACTCGCAAGTGCTGGTCCATTCGCGCACATTGCCTGCCAGATCCTGCGGCATGCCCTCGTTCGCGGCGAAGGTGCCGGCGGCGGCCGTGGCGCGATAGCGGTCGTTGCAGGCGGCGTTCTCGCCCTGCAGGTTGGCGCACGTCGAGTTTCGCGCGGCGGCATCGATCGCACGCCATTCGGCGAGACTCGGCAAGCGATACGTGCGCCCGCTTTGGCGCGTCATCCAGGCCGCATAGGCAAGCGCATCATTATAGCTGACGCATACCAGCGGCTCGTTGGCTTGCTGCGCGAAACCCGGATCGCGCCAATCGTAGGTTTTGCCGCCGTCTCGGCAGCGCGCTGGCGTGTGTTGGGTGGCGGCGACGAAACGCGCGAAGTCTTGGCGTCGGATTTCGAACTGGGTGACGGCAAAGGGTTGCGCAAAGCCGCTGATGCGGCCGCCGGGAATCAGCAGCAGCGGCGGTCCATCGCCATCGGCAAAGGGCTCGCCGGAGGCCGGAAAGCGGGCGACGAGATCGCGCAACTGTGCGAAGGCTTCGCTGGGCGCCGGCACGGCCTTGGCCAGGTCCAGCGCAACTCCAGCGAGCTTGCGATCGCGCGCGTCGCGCGCGGCCTGCAGCGGCGGTGTCAGACGCGTTTCGAGTGCCGCGACCAGATCGCGAACGGGCGGCGTCTGTTCGGCTTTGGCGGCCGCAACGAAAGCGGCCAGATGCGGCAAGCGCTGCGCCAGCGTGGCGTCGTCGGCGGCGGTGAGATTGGGCGCAACCCGCGCCAGCAACTGATCGCGCTGATCGAGCGCGCTGGCGGCCACCGGCTCGGTAGCGAAAGCAACCGCCAGCAGCGCGTCGGCATCGTTCGGATCGCCGTTGAACCAGCGCCCAGCGGCAATCGCTTCGGCAATGGCGTCCGGCGTCTGCGCCTGCGGGACATCGGCAGCCGTTGCGGCGTCTGGCGTTCGTGTAAACCACCAAGCGATTGCTACAACCGCCAACAGCGCGAATGCGGCCGGCAGCCATTTGCGCAGCGGCGCCCGGTTGCTTTTGGGGCGCGCAGAGCGCTGGTTGCCGACCGATTCGAGCGCGTGCGCCATCGCGTCGGCGTCGACAAAACGATCTTCGGGACGTTTAGCCAGCGCGGTGTCGATGAAGTCCTGCCAATGCTTAAGAGAAGGCGGCAACCGCGGCACTGGATCCTGCTGATGCTTGAGCGCTACCGCGAGGAACTCGTCGCCATCGAACGGCGGTGCGCCAGTGAGCAGCTCGAAAGCCACACAGCCGACGCTGTAAAGATCGCTTCGGCCATCGACCGTGTCGCCACGCGCCTGTTCCGGGCTCATCGTTTGCGACGAACCCACGGTGCGTCCGAAACTGGTCAGCCGGCGCCGGCTTTCCTGCTTGAGCGCTACGCCGAAGTCCGCAAGCAGGGGCGTGTTGCGCGCATCGAACAGCACGTTCTCCGGTTTCACGTCGCGATGTACCACGCCGGCGCGATGTGCATGGCCCAGTGCGGCCAGCAGCGCTGCGAGGACGCGTTTGATTTCCAGCTCGCCCATCGGTTTTGGGCGATCTGCCAGATCCCCATGCGCGAGCAGCGGCATCACGTAACAGGGCTCGCCCGCCGTCGTGCGCATGACCTCGAAAATTTGCACGATGTTGGGGTGATCCAGCGCCGCGATCAACTTGGCTTCTTGCTCAAAACGCTGTGCCAGTTCCTCCGCGTCGCGGCCGATGCCGCGCAGGACTTTGATGGCGACGAGGCGATCCAAGGTCAACTGCCGCGCGCGATAAACCGTGGCCATGCCGCCCGAACCGAGCTGCGCCTCCACCGTATATCCCGAGATTTGCGGGAATTCCTCGTTCATGCGCGCCAGTATGCATGGGGAAGTTTGCCCTGCGTGCACCCGAACGCTCCATTCCATGTAAACCTGTCATGGCGCACATCGGCGCGTCATCGCGTTAAGCAGAATCGTAATGAGCAAGGTGGGCGATGGGGGAACGACCAATGAACATGCTTCGATGGCTCGGGATGTGGATGTGGATGGCTTCCTGCCAGGCGGCCGAACCATTTTTTGCGCCGCCGCTTCCCGCGGCCGCGGTCGCTGTGGACCTGCATGCGATGTCGGCGGTCGCGAACCAGCCGGTCGTGGCCAGTTTTGGCGTGCCATTGCCGCGCGGATCGCTGGCGTCCGGCGCGGTGAACACAGTGCGTGTCCTGGATGGCGGCAACGAAATCGCCGCATACGTAGAGGCGTTGACGCCCTGGCGCCACCGCAGCAATCCAGCCATCGATGGCGCGTCGGTGCGGGTCGTTTTGGTGCAGGTCGAGGTGACCTTTGCCGATACCTCGGTGCCCAAGCGTATCGTCGTCGAGTATGGCGGTGCCGCGCGCACGCTGAATCGTCCGGCACGTGCTACACGCAGCAGCACCTGGGGTCCGGCCGTCGGCGGCAGTTTTGTCGCGGCAGACAACGTGCAGGAGCCGCGCGTGATCGCCACTTTGCCGGCGGCGTGGCTGGCGCAAGGCACGCTGCGGCCGACGCAAACGCTGCCCTTCGATGCCAGCAACGGTGCCACGCGCGACGACCCGCAGACCATGGACAACATCGCCACGTGGCCCGGCACCCAAGAAGCCGAGCGCGCCATGAAGAACAATTTCTTCACGACCATCAACGAGGACGATCCCAGTGTTTCGGTGGCCAATCAGTGCCCGTACAAGACCGCGTTCGAACCCTGGCTCTACGATCGACCGGCGACGATGTTCGCCTTGTATTTCAGGAGCGGTCATTTAAAGCCGCTGCGCGAAGCGCTACGGCATGCCGATTTTTATCGCAAGGAGTTGAACGCCAGCGGCGGCTTTTCGCTGAATCCGAGCGACAACAAGTACTCCTTCAACGAATCGCTGGCCTATGCCTATTGGCTGACCGGCGACGACACTTTTCTCGCCGCCATCAGTACCACCGCCACGGCGCACAACAGCACCGTTCATGCGTGGACCGCAGGCTTAGGATTTTGGACGGAGCGCTCAGTTGCCTTCAAACTCACCGCTCACGCCATCGACTACGAAGTCACCGGCAGTGCCACGCGGCGCGATAGCGTTAACGCCGTCGTGCAGAGTCTCGTGGCGCACCAAAATGGCTTGCCCGGTATTCCGACCGCACGCATCGATGGTGGTTGGTACCACACGGGTGCGCAGCATGGCGATTGGGACGCTGCGGCATACGGGGCATCGACCTGGATGACGGCCTTGCTGACCGATGCCCTGCGCCGCGCATTTGCCACCGCCGAGGACGCGGCTACCGCGCACATGATTCGTCGCAGTGGAAGCTTTCTGGTTGCGGCTTTGCGTACGCAGAGCAGCCAATACGGCGGAAACCTGCTTGCGCCGCGTTATGTCATCGAACATGACGGCACCGACTTTGCAGGCACCACGCCGATTCATGACGACGAACATTCGCTGGATGTGGCGGCTGCACTGGCCTGGGCCGACTACTTCGGCGCATGGCTCGGACAGCGCGACAGCGCTTTGCAGGGCACCATCGCGACGCTCTATGGAACCTACGATCTTGGCGTCAACTTCTGGATTCGGCCCACTGCGCCGCAGTCCGGGCTCGCCGCGTTTCGCGTGAACCCCTGGCGCAAGTGGGGTTGGGAACACCGCACCAGCGATGGTTTGTCGTGGGCGTTGGCCGCAGCCAACGCGAATCTTTTCGCCAACGGTTTCGAGTGAACGCGACCGATTGCCCGCATGTCGGCAGGAACCGTCAGCGCGCCCGGTAGACACCGTTAGCGACATTGGTCAGGATCGCCGCTCCGATGGTTTCGACGGCGCGCAATGCCACTACGGATGAAATTGCTGCTGATAGCGCTCGTGGCGGCGGTGTTCCCGCTGGCCGGCTGGCGCTTCGTGGTGCAGATGGAAACCACCTTGCGCCAGAGCCTGGAGCGCTCGCTGCTCGCCAGCGCGCGCACACTGGCCAGTGCCATGCCGGCTATCGATCCGGCGTTGCATCAAGCGCTGGCGAGTCCAAGCCTGCATGCCCGGCCGATGCAAGTGGATGTTGCCGTCGATGGCTTCGACGATGACTGGGGAACCTGGCATACCGCGCCAGAGACGCTGAGCACCGCGCGCGACGGTTTGCCCGCGCGGCTGATGGTGGGTCTAGGTCCGAGCGCGGTCAACGTCTGGATTGCGGTCGACGACCCCAGTCCGGTGTACGCCGCTGCAGACGGCAGCCTGAGCGAGGGCGCCGATCGCGTCGTCATTCGAGTCAGCGATCGATTCGGGCAGCGCCAGTGGCTGCTGCCGCGTAACGCTGGCGGCGATCTGAGCGCCGAACCGATGGCCGGCAGCGATGGCCGCCAGCCGAGTTTCCCGTTGCCCGCGGCAATGCGCAGCAGCGCCGAGGGCTACACCGTTGAGCTGCGTTTGCCGCTGGCCGATCCAGCAATGCAGCTGGCGATCGATGTCGTCGATATGCCCCAGCGCGGTGCCGATTTGCCGCGCGCGCTGGCGAGCACCGCGCCGAGCGGCAGCTACCGCTCGTTGACGCCGCTGTGGCAGGAAACACCGCTGATTCGCAGCCTCGTGCCGGCCGGTACGCGCCTTCGCGTGCTCGACGCATCGGCCTATGCGCTGGCGCGTTCTGGCAGCTTGCGGCCCGGCAGCGACAGCCCGGACGACGACGAGTTGAGCGTGCTGCGCTGGCTGCGCGCGGTGGTTTATCGGCGCTTGATGGCGCCGCCGCTAGCCAGCTCCAGCGGCTACGGATTCAACGAGTTGCAGTTGAAAGTGCCGCAAATCGATGCGGCGCTCACCGGCACGCCGAGCACGCAATGGCGCCCCGCCGCCAGCGAAGCCAGCGTGATTCTCTCGGCCGCGGCACCGATCCTGCTCGATGGCGATGTGGTCGGCGCGGTGTTGCTGGAGCAAACTTCCGACGCGCTTTTGCTCTGGACCAATCGCGCGCTCGGCAGCCTGCTGCTCGGCGGACTGCTGACGATGATCGTCGCCGCGGCGATTCTGTTTGGCTATGCCGGCTATCTGTCGTTCCGGATTCGCAAATTACGCAACGCGACCGAGGCTGCCTTGAGCGCCGAAGGGCGCCTGCTCGGCAACTTCCCGCGGTCCAGTGCCGTCGATGAGATTGGCGATTTGTCGCGCAGCTTTGCCAAACTGCTGGAACAGGTGGGCGCGTATACCGATTATTTGCGCACACTCGGCAGCAAACTCTCGCACGAGTTGGCGACGCCGCTCGCCGTGGTCAAATCCTCGCTGGAGAATCTGGAGCAAGAGCAGCTACCGGAGTCGGCGCGGGTTTACGCCGAACGCGCGCGATCGGGCGCCGAACGTCTCGGCGTGCTGCTGCGCAATCTGAGTCAGGCGTCGCGGATCGAAAGTGCGATCGCCTCCGCCGAAGCTGAGGATTTCGATCTGCGCCAGGCGTTGATCGGCGCCGCTGCCGGCTATCGCGACCTCGTCAGCGATCGGCGTCTGGATCTGGACGTGCCCGACTCGCCGGTACGCCTGCACGGCGCGCCCGAACTGATCCATCAAGCGCTCGACAAGCTGGTCGATAACGCGCTCGGGTTCACGCCGCCCGGCGGCTGGATCAAGCTCGGCCTGTACGTGACGCCAAACGCCATCGAACTGGCGGTATCCAACAACGGCCCGCCGCTGCCCTCGCGCATGCAGGACAAACTTTTCGATTCGCTGATCTCAGTGCGCGACGGCCGCGTTTCCACCTCGCCGCACCTGGGCCTGGGCCTGTACATCGTGCGCTTGGTGGCTGAGCTGCACCAGGGCGAGGCGGTGGCCAGCAATATCGCCGACGGCGTCGAGTTTCGGATGCGCATGCGCGGGATGGCACGCTAGTGTGGTGTCCCAAAAATAACTTGAACTAATTGTGGCGAGGTTTGTCTTTGTAGAGTACCTCACAGAGACTCTCGCGATGCGCAAGAAAGGGCGGCCGGTAAAGGGATTGATCGTGAGCGCGGCGGACCGCGAGGAGCTGATGCGTGCAGGGAAATTGATTACTATTTAATGGTAGTTATTTTTGGGACACCACACTAGTGTGGTGTTCCGTAATTACCTTGAACTATTTCCGCGCCTTTTGACCCGAATACGTCGTTGTTCGTCGTCGCCATAGCGCTGCTATGACTCCTCCTCTCGCCTAGTCTCGGGCCAAAATGCATCGGAACTTACTTCAACTTAATTACGGAACACCACACTAGCTTCGCGCGAAAGTTTCCTTCGGAAACTTTGGCCCGGTTTTCAAGCAGCGCTGGCCCGCGGAGCGAAAACGCGGTTTTCGCTGCGCGACTCACCGGTCGCTCTGACGCAACAATGATTTCGGGCCCTTGGATGTTGGCAACAACCAAAAGCCAACAACCAACAACCAACAACCAACAACCAACAACCAACAACCAACAACCAATCGGCATACCCGCCAAGCGCTGCGGCATTTCCCATGCTGGCGCCAGCCGATCACGATGGTCGCGTCGTCATTGTGAGTCGCTGGTCATGCGCTATTACCCTGTTGGACTCGATCTCGTTGATCAGCCGGTGTTGCTGGTAGGCGCAGGTAGCGTCGCGGCGCGCAAGCTGTTGCGCTTGATTCGCGCCAGAGCGAAAGTGACCATCGTCGCGCCCGCGGTGGGCGACGTCGTGCGCGAGCTGGCGACGCGCGCGGCGCTCGCGGTTTATGAGCGCGCGTTCGTCCCTAGCGATGTCGACGGCGTGCGTTTGATCGTCGCTGCCACTGGCCAGCGCGACGTCAACCGCGAGATCGCGTTGGCGGCAAGGCAGCGCTCGATACCGGTCAACGTGGTCGACGATCCAGGACTGTCGAGCGCGGTGTTGCCGGCCGTCATCGAACGCGGACTGCTGCAGATCGCCATCGCCACCAGCGGCGTGGCGCCAGCGCTTGCCAGCTGGCTACGTGCACGCATCGAAGCCTGGTTGGATCCCGCGCTGGATAAGTTGTTGGCATTGCTCGACCGTCGCCGCGATGCGATTCGCGAAACCCAGCCCGACCCCCGCGCGCGCCGCGCCGTGTATCACGCGGCGGCCGGCGGCGACGTCATTGCAGCGCTGCGTCGTGGCGATGAGCACGCTGCGCACGACGCGCTCGACGCCTTGCTCGCAGGCTCCGCGCGACGCGGTCGCGTGACCTTGGTTGGGGCTGGCCCAGGCGATCCAGACCTGCTGACGCTCGCCGCGCTGCGTTCGCTCGGCGACGCCGATATCGTGTTCCACGATCGCCTCGTCGGCGAAGGGGTGCTGAAACTCGCCAGAGCCGATGCCGAAATCGTCGATGTCGGCAAACGCTGCGGGCAGCCCAGCGCCAGCCAGCCGAAAATCATCGAGCAGTTGATCGCCGCTGCACGCGCCGGTCATCAGGTAGTACGGCTCAAAGGCGGCGATGCGCTGACCTTCGCGCGCGGTGGCGAAGAGCTGCTCGCGTTGCGCGCGGCCGGCGTCGACGTCGAGGTGATTCCCGGCATCAGCGCTGCCTTCGCCTGCGCCGCCGCGGCCGGCATCCCGCTCACGCATCGGCGCCTGGCGCGCAGCGTGCGCTTCGTGACTGCGCACAGCGAGACCGGATTGACGCCGTTCGAGCTGTTGCAAATGCGCCACGACGAAACCCTCGCCGTCTACATGGGCAGTCAGCGCGCCGCAGAGCTTGCCGCAGCGTTCTTGCGCGCCGGTGTATCCACCGCAACGCCGATCGCGCTCATTGAGAATGCGAGCCTGCCCGGCCAGCGCGTACACCGAGGCACGCTCGCGCAACTGGTGACGCTGTGCGAACAGTCGAGCGGCGCACCGGCACTGCTGCTCGTCGGCGCGGTATGCGCGCTGTCGGGTGAGGCGCTGCAGCCGCAATCGGCGGCGCCCGATAAGCTGGCGCTGAGCGCTTAGCTCTTTCGATTGCCGAGCTAAGCTCGGCAGTCTTCCTCGTCGATCCTTTTACTCGCACTGGGAGCGCCGAGCGCAGCTCGGCGTTCCGGTGGCGACGCACCTATCTCACAGCGCCGCAATCAACCGATCCGCAAACTCCGAGCACTTGACCTCGGTCGCGCCTTCCATCAAGCGCGCGAAGTCGTAGGTGACTTCTTTGTTGCCGATGGCCACGTCCATGGCTTTGATGATTGCGTCGGCCGCTTCGGTCCAGCCCATGTAGCGCAGCATCATCTCGCCGGAGAGCACCACCGAACCCGGGTTGACCTTGTCCAGATTGGCGTACTTGGGCGCCGTGCCGTGGGTGGCTTCGAACACGGCGTGGCCGGTCATGTAATTGATGTTGCCGCCGGGCGCAATGCCGATGCCGCCGACCTGTGCGGCGAGCGCATCGGACAAATAGTCGCCGTTCAAATTCAGCGTCGCGATCACATCGAACTCATCCGGGCGCGTCAGCACTTGCTGCAGCGTAATGTCGGCAATCGCGTCTTTGATGATGATGCGACCTGCGGCGATGGCGGCCTTCTGCTCGGCGTTCGCGGCGGCCTCACCGCTCGCCGCTTTGGTGCGCTCCCACTGATCCCAGGTGTACACCTTGTCGCCGAACTCGCGCTCGGCCAGCGCGTAGCCCCAATTGCGGAACGCGCCTTCGGTGAACTTCATGATGTTGCCCTTGTGTACCAGCGTCACGCTCTTGCGGCCGTTGGCGATGGCGTACTGAATCGACGAGCGGATCAGACGCTCGGAGCCATCTTTAGAAACCGGCTTGATGCCGATGCCGGAGCTGTCCGGGAAGCGAATCTTGCCGAACTCTTTCGGGAAGTGCTCTTTGAGCAGTCCCAGGAATTTCTTGTTCGCCTCGCTGCCTTGTTCGAACTCGATGCCGGCGTAAATGTCTTCGCAGTTTTCGCGGAAGATCACCATGTCGACCTTGCCGGGATTCTTCACCGGACTCGGCACGCCGACGAACCAGCGCACCGGGCGCAAGCACACATACAGATCGAGCATCTGCCGCAGCGCGACGTTGAGCGAGCGAATGCCGCCGCCGATGGGCGTGGTCAGCGGCCCTTTGATCGATACCAGATAATCGCGACACGCCTGCACCGTGGCGTCCGGCAGCCAGGTGCCGAACTCATCGTTCGACTTCTGGCCCGCGTACACTTCCATCCAGTGGATCTTGCGCGTGCTGCCATAACATTTGGCCACGGCCGCGTCGAACACCCGAACGCTGGCGCGCCAGATATCGGGGCCCGTGCCATCGCCTTCGATGAACGGGATGATGGGATTGTTCGGTACGGTGAGCTTGCCGGCATCGTCGATCGTAATCTTCGCGCCGCCTTCAGGAACCACTGGTGCACCTACGCTCATCGCTCGTCTCCTTGGCCTTAGTCTGAGGCGCAAGACTATAGCGCGACGCGGCGTACTGCTTTAGCTCCTGCAGTTCTCCAATCCATGCTCCGCCGCTCTGGCTGTAAGGTACGCGGACCATGGGTCCGCAGCTTTGGCTTGTAAGGTACGCGGACCCATGGTCCGCGGCTTTGGCTGTGAGGTACGCGGACCCACGGTCCGTAGCTTTGGCTTTGCGCATCTTGGTACGCGGACCCATGGTCCGCAGCTTTGGCTTTATGCCTGTGGGTCCACGTACCAAGCGCCGAAGCTGCGAACCGTGGATCCGCCCACCAAAGCGCCACGACTAGACCGATCTGCTTTCGGCTTTACTGGCGCTGCTCCAGCGCCACTGCTCTGGTCGTTCACAGAGTTTCGCCTTCACTGGATTCATGCGAATGTACTCGCGCACCAGCGTTAGGTGTGCCTCGTTGCGCACGTAGCGATCGAAGTAATCCAGCATCCAGAAAGCGCCAGTGCGATTCAAGACGCGGTTCGCGCGCCGCGCCGAGTGCGATTTCCAGCCCTGGACGATCGCGGCTAAGCGACACCCGAGCAGCACTTCAACGAGCGCATGGACGTGATTGGGCATCACGCACCATTCGAGCAAACGATATTGCTGACCATCGAAGTGAAGTAACGCACTTTCGACGATAGCGCCGATCCGTGGGTCCTTTAGCCAACAATCCCCGATGCCCGCATCTTCGTAGTCGGCAATCTGCGCCATTAGCTGATCCTGCCGGGATCTGGCGGGATCGAGTTCGACGATCTCGTCGCGCCAGCGTTCAATGAGCGCCAAGGGAACGCTGTCATGCAGTCGAAAGGTGATGCTCTGGAGCTTTTCGGGCGAGTCGAAATGTGGATGGTAGCCGCGCGAATGCCAGCCGCGGTGTGGGGACTCCTGATACGCGGACCCTTCGTCCGCTGCGGTCGTTTCGGCGTTGTCGTCGGCGACGATCATGTGCGCGAGGATAGCTGTGTTAGTGAGCCAAAGCTGCGGACCATGGGTCCGCGTACCAGGATGCGCAAAGCCAAAGCTGCGGACCATGGGTCCGCGTACCAGGATGCGCAGAGCCAAAGCTGCGGATCATGGGTCCGCGCACCAAGGAGCCGCGGCGGCAGCGTTACTCCGTCAACATTTTCGGCGCCGCCATCTCTGGGCTGGACAGCCCGGTGATGGCGTTCAAATCGCGGATCGCGAGTTCGGCGTGGGTCATGCTCTCGGCCACCGAGTCGACTTGCGTGCTGATGAAGTCCGGGTTCTGGTTGTTCACGCTCATCTCGCTCAAGGCAAGAATTTTCGATTCGATTCGCTCCAGCTCCAGGCCGACGAATTCGCTATTGGATTCGGCGCTCTTGAGATTGTCGAGGCGCATCGTGGTCGTGGCGATGGCATCCGTGAGCGAGCGCTTGATGCGCTCGTCCGTGCTGTCGGCCATGGCCGCTCGTCGCGCTTCCAGATCCTTGAGTTGCTTTTCCAGGCCACCGCGATCGGTGTGCTCCAGGAACTTCCATAGGCTCTGCTGCGCGTACAGCAGGCGCAGGAATACCCACAGCAACTTGTCGAGCCCACCACCGCGCAAGTCGTCAGCCTCTGGCGTCTCGACCTGTCCGGCCGCAGCACCGCGCGCTATGCGGCGCAGATTCAGGCAACGCTGCCGCAGTTTCATGAACCGCTCGCGCGGACCCGGCGCCAACTCGGCCAGGATCCTGGTCAGCAGGCTTTGAGAATCTTCCGCCCGCTCGGTCCACTCGGGGTCGACGCCAATCAGTTTCCGATCCACGTAGCTGCGAAATTTCGGAATCGAGATCAATCCACCCAAATAGGCCAACTCGGCGGCGACCACCAGCGGCATGAGCGCGCCGGGATTCGGCGAGAGCATTGCAAATACGGTGCCGGCGCCGAGCGCGAGCAGGTTCCAGCGCCAGCGAAACGCTTCGCGCAGGTAGTCGCCCAAGCCTGGCAGCTTTTTGCTCGATGGTGTGGGAGGTATAGGTCGCATGGCGCGGAAGTATGCCTCGTGCCGCGCCAATTGTTAGAACTTGCGGCCTGCTGCAAGCCCTAATCCAAGATTGCCGCGATCTCCTCTTGCGCGCGCGGGTCGTCGCTCTGGCCCAACCAGAACAGTGCGCGCTTGCGCGTTTCGATGTCGCGCTTCGGACTCTTCAGGACTTTCAACAACGCGCCCGCGCTGCGCTCGCCGGGCAACTGCGAGAGCGCGAAGACGAGCGGCTCCGAATCGCTATCGCCCCGGTTCAGCGCCCCCAGCAGCACCGCTTCGGCGCTGGGGCGCGCCAGTTGGCTGATCCAGAACCACGCCAGCTCGCGCGCTTCGCCGCGGCTTTGCTCCGCTCGGGATTTGAGTTCGTCGGCCGCCTCGTCGCTACCGTGCGCCACGATGGCCGGGTACAGCCGATCGCTGTCGAGTTTGGCTGCGGCAACGAAGCGCAGGCTATCGTCGCCATTGCGCACGCCCAGGTCGACGATGGCCTCCCGGCTCCGGACCGGGCAGGCGTCGGCATAGACCCGGACATCGCGAAGTACGCCTTTCTCGATCCGAACATAGACGCGCGCCGCATCGTCCGCGGCGAAATTTGTCACGCTCAACCAGCGACTATCGAGATCGCATTGACGGCCGGGACTGCGCCAGTCCTGGCCGGCAACACAACACCACGTACGGGTTCCCGAGGGCACTTCGATTTTCCAACTCGACCAGCCATCCTCAGGTTCGATATGGCCGCTGGCAAGTGCGTTCAAGGAGACGAACAGCGCCGCGCCGATCAGGAAACTCAGGTCAGCAACGCTCATGGCGCATTCCCCTGCAATGCGGCGTCGATGGCCTCGATCGCGGCATCGCCGCCGAGCAGTGTCAGCGTTCGCAGAATCTGCTTCTTCTCGGTCGGCGACTTGGCGCTGCGATACAAAGCCATCAGGCCCTTCTCGTCGCCGGCGATCATCAAGCCCTGCAGCGCGGCCTCTTTGATCTCGGCATCGCCGCTGGATTGATAAATCGAACTGAGGGCCGCCGAGGCGTCGGTGCCGGTAATGCCGATGTTGCGCACCGCTTCGAGCTGGATATTGCGATCCTTGGCGGTTCGCGCCAGATTCTCCAGGCTCTTGACATCACCCGATATCGCAAAGGCCTGCACCAGCGCCTCGCTGTGCTTCCCTGCCTCGCCAAGCTTGCGCAACTCATCGACGGCGCCCATCGCGCCGAGCGTGCGCACGATGGCGGCCAGATCTTCCCCCTTCGAGTTCTGCGCCAGCGACAGCAACGCGTTTTTGCGACCGGCGATCAGGTACGCGCCCAGAATTTCCTCGCGCAGCGCCGGTTCGCTGGCGTACATCGATTGCAGCGCAGCCAGCGCCTCGGGGCGACCGCCGATGCCGATCATGCGCACCGCTTCGCCACGCAGCGGCAAGGAGCCGCGCTTGGCAACATCCAGCAGAATGTCTTGCGCTTCGGCGCCATCAATCTGACTGAGAACGAACAGCGCTCGCGCTTTGACGAGGTCGGACTTCTGACCGGTTAGCACGCGCTTGAGGAGCGGCAACGCACGCGCCGGCGGTGCGGACATCAGTCCCTCCAGCGCAGCGATAGCCAGCGCCTCCTCCTCGCTCGGCGCACGCGCCGACAGTTCACCCGCCCCAAGCGGATCCAGTGGCATCAATGCCCCGTGCTGCCCGGCAGCTCTCTGCTCCAGTTGCGCCTGGGCGCGCTCCTGGTCGGCGCGTGCTCGCGCGTCATCCGCCTTGGCGCGCGCCTGATCCAGTTCGGCCTTGGCGCGCGCCTGGGCCGCCTGGACTTGAGTTTGCTCCGACAATTGCCGTCCGTCAGGCCCAAGTTGCGCCAGCACCGGCCCCGACAATGCAAGCAGCATGGCCATCGTTAAGGATTTCATTTCCGCTCTCCGTATGTGCGCCTTCATAGGCGCTGTACTGCATTCGACGGCGCGGCGCGCAGTTTGGTTTGCATCGTGCGCGCTTCGAAATCGAGTTGCGCGCGCACGCCGGCATCGGTGTCGGCATCGAGCCTCGCCAATTGCAGGAGCACCGGCTCGAAAGCGCGCAGTACGCGCGCCAATTGCCTATCGCCTGCGCGCTCGGCGGCCAGCGCGTGCAATCGGTTGTCGGCAATGATGGCCTCGATGCGCGCGGTACGATCCTCGCCCGAAGGCAAGGCCGCGAGGGCCTGACGCGTGGTCGCCAGATGCAGCAGCGCACTGGCGTTGTCGCTGCGCTCCGTTGCTGCGATCTCAACGGGTGCCGCCCGGTCCGATGCGATCCAACGTCCGATACCGATGCCCACCGTCAACAGTGCGGCCGCCGCCAGAGCCAGTGGCACAAAACGCCGCACCGCGTGCGCGTGCCGCGCGCGTGCCGTGCCGTCCGCTCGCAAAGCCGCCCGCCAACGCTGCACGCTTGCCGCAGGCACCGGCACCGGCGTCGCGCGCAACGCGTCAAGATCGGCGCGCAGCGCCGCATCACGTGCGCGCAGCGCGGAATCGCCCTCCAGCGCGCGGCGAATGGCATCCGGCGCCGGGTGTTCGCCCAGTCGATAAAGCAGCAACTCGTCGTCATCGATCATGATTCACCTCGCCAATCGGCCAAGGCGCCGCGCAGTTTGCGCACGCCGCGGAACAGCCCTTGTTTGACGCTATCTACGCTGCATCCGAGATGGTCGGCGATCTCGGCAAGCGACCATTCCTCATGGTGTTTGAGCACGAACATGGTGCGCTCAAGCGCGGTCAAGCGCGTCAGCGCCGCGTCGAGGTCGCGGTTGAGATCGCCTGCCCGATGGGCGCCGTCGTGCGCAGCGTCGAAGCTCTCGTCCAATGTCTCGCCGCGCTCACGGCGCATCAGATCGATTGCAGTATTGATCGCGATCCGGTGCACCCAGGTATCGATCTCCGCCTCGCCACGGAAGGTCGCTCTCTGGCGCCACGCTTTGAGCAGCGCTTCCTGGACCGCCTCTTCCGCCAGCGCTGCCCGTCCAGTAATGCGCAGGCACGCGCCATACCAGCGCGCGCTGCGCTGCGCGATCAGCGAATCGAAGCTCTGTACAGGGTCGGGGCGGAAGTAGTGCAGCATGCGAGGCTTGGACGCTGCAGCCCGAGAGAAAGTTAGCGAACGAGTCTGATTTTTTCGAACAGGCGCTGGGTCGTTGCGCGTGAAGGCCCAGCAATCAATTGTTGTAGCGTTGCTCGGCGATGCGCCGACGCTGCTGGTTCACCCAATACCTGAGCCACCACTGCACGATGTTCAGCAGAAAATAGACCAGCCCCGGTGCAGCCGCAAAAATTGGCGAAATGCCTACCGGCAGCACCAGGCACACCAGCACCGACAGGCACGAGACCAATACGACTGCCGTCCAGGCCCAGAGCGACGCGCTGGTGATGACGCGCTCGATCGGAGTGAGCGCCAGGATGTCGGCCTGGCGCGCGGCATGCCGGGTCAATAACAACATGATCAAGCCCATGCCGGCCATAGCCACGGCGAAGCTGCCAAAGTACCAGCGCACATCGCTCAAGCTGGCCAGTCTGACCTCCGACGGGAAGAAGCCGCCGCTGATCCAGGCAAAAAAACCGCTGAAAATCATCCGCAACGGATAAACGAAGATCAGCACCAGGAACACCAGCAACACGCTCAGATTGCTGCTGTAGGCATCGTCTATGCCGTAGCGTCGGCTCCACTCGTCGTGCCCGCGCCAGAACACCATGATCAAGGCGAAGCTGGCGGCGAAAGCCGGAATCAGCTTCAGCGCCTCCTTGAGCTCAGCGATGGTTTCCGGCACGTCCCCAACGCTGATGACCAGCATCGACACCGCAAAGGCAAATGCGGCATCGACAAAGGTCTCCAGGCGCGTGACCCGATCGCCACGCTCGCGAAAACCATCCGGTCGCAGCCTGGCGTCGCTCACAGTGTCGGCAGGCTCCCCAAAAAGTCCTTCTTGCCGAGTGGTACACCATTGGCGCGCAAGATCGCGTACGCGGAGGTCAGGTGGAAATAGAAGTTCGGCAATCCGTAGTGCACCAGATAATCGCTGCCCTTGAACCGGCGTTCGTTGGGCGTGCCTGGACGCAGCACGATCACGCGCTCCTCGCCGGCCTCAATCGCGGCCGCGTCGATGCTTTTGGCGAATGCGGCGGACACCTCGATCAACTGCTTCAACTCGGCGATCGATTGCTGGGTGTCGGGCTGGCTCAAAACATCGACACCGGCGAGCCGCGCCGGCACGCCGCGCGCAAAATCGCAGGCGATCTGCACCTGACGCACCAGCGGAAACATGTCGACGATCAGGCGTTGGCTGAGCAGCTGGTCGGCTTCGAAGCCGATTGCGGCTGCATGGAGGGCGGCTTTGTCGAGCATCAGGCTGAGGTTGCCTAAGGCGTGGGTAATCGGTGGGACGGTGGCGGCGTAGAGATTCATTCTGGAGTCCTGGAGGTTAGTCTTTCTGGTGGTTCGTCCGTGCTGGTGGTTGCGCTCTCGGATGCTGGTGCTTTGACCAACAACCACGAACCAACAACCATCAACCGCGCTAAAGGGCTTTGCCCTCACGCACAAAGCTCGCCCCGCAGATGCGCACTGGCATCAGCTTGCCGCGGATATCGACTTGCGCCTCGCCGCTGGCGCCTGCAGGCACGCGCGCCAGGGCGATCGCTTTGCTCAAGGTGGGCGAGAAGGTGCCGGACAGGATTTCGCCGATGCCTTTATCGGTGTGCACGACCTGACCATGTCGAAGCACGCCCTTGTCTTCCATTATCAGTCCCACCATGACGCGCTCGACGCCGCGCGTCTTTTGCGCTTCCAATGCGCTGCGCCCGATGAAATCGCGATCGGGCGGGTCGAGCGCGACGGTCCAGGCAAGATTGGCCTCGAAGGGCGTAGTGTTTTCGTCCATGTCCTGTCCATACAGGTTCAGGCCGGCCTCCAGGCGCAGCGTGTCGCGCGCGCCGAGGCCACAGGGTTTCACACCAGCGGCACGCAGCCGCGCCCAGAAATCGGCGGCAGCGGTTGCTGGCAGTACGATCTCGAAGCCGTCCTCGCCGGTGTAACCGGTGCGCGCGACGAACAGGTCGCCGGCCTGCAGCGCCGCAAATCGACCCAGCGCGAGAGCGGCCGCATTCTGCTCGCCGAGCAAGCTCGCCACCGTCGAGCGCGCGTTCGGGCCTTGCACGGCAATCATCGCCAGGTCTTCGCGCTCGGTCACGTCAATATCGAAGGGGCCGGCTTGAGTGCGAATCCATGCGAGGTCTTTCTCGCGTGTGGCGGCGTTGACCACGAGACGGAAGAAATCCTCACGCATAAAGTAAACGATCAAGTCGTCGATCACGCCGCCGCGCTCGTTCAGCATGCAGGTATAGAGCGCCTTGCCCGTGGTCTTGAGCTTGTCGACGTTGTTGGCGACGAGCGTTTTCAAGAACGCCCGGCAGCGCTCGCCGGTGAGATCGACCACGGTCATATGCGAGACATCGAACATGCCCTGATCGCGCCGCACCTGATGGTGCTCTTCGATCTGCGAGCCATAGTGCAGCGGCATTTCCCACCCGCCGAAATCCACCAGCTTGGCGTTATGCGCACGGTGCGCGGCATTCAGCGGCGTTTGCTTCAGCGACATGGGCAGCGGCTCCGGCAAGAATAGGCAGCGGATCATAGACGTTCGGCACAGTGCGCTTGGCGTTTGCGTCGGTAACATCCACGATATGGACATTGCACTTTACGTACTTGCCGCGTTGCTCGTTCTGATTGGGCTGGCCGGCACCATTCTTCCGGCACTGCCTGGCTTGCCGGTGGTTTTCGCAGGACTGCTGCTCGCGGCATGGGTCGATGACTTCGTGCGCATCGGCTGGTTTACGTTGTTGATTCTCGGGCTGCTGACAGCGTTGGCGCTGGTCGTGGACTTTGTGGCCACGCTGCTCGGCACCAAGAAGGTCGGCGCCAGCAAGCTCGCGGTGATCGGCGCGGCCGTCGGCACGTTGCTGGGTCTGTTTTTCGGATTCATCGGCCTGCTCATCGGCCCCTTTGTGGGCGCGTTGGCGGGCGAACTGATTGCCGGCAAACAGTTGCAGCAGGCGGCTAAAGCCGGCGTCGGCGCGTGGTTGGGTTTCTTGATCGGTTCGGTGGCGAAAATCGGCCTCGCCTTCACGATGCTTGGGGTTTTCGCGCTGAGCTGGTGGATTTGACGCGGCTTTACGCCGAATTTCGTAATCTCCTGTCAATGACGGGTCGGAGAGTCCTGATGAAATTCCTTTGGATTGCGGCGCTCGGCGCCGCGCAGAGCGTGGCAGCAGCCGATGCGACGATTGCGGTCGACACCCAGCCACTGGCAACGCGTGTCGACAAAACCCATCGTGTGGCCAGCATCCAGCGCCCTGAAGCCGTGCATGCGGTGCGCGCCACGCTCGGGAGCGATGGTCGCATCAGCTACAACTGCGCAGCGGCGACCGGAGCGGATTTGCGCTTCGTCAAACCCAGCGTACAAAGGGAGCGTTGAGATGCGTGTTCTGATCGCTGGCTTTTTGCTGCTGATGGCCGCGAACGCCGCAGCGCAAACCACCGGCCTGACGCCAGGGCAGCGCACGACGTTCGCACTGCCGGCGAACGCCTACACGACCGGGCTGCACGTCGATATCCCGCCGGGCACAACCAAGATCAAGGTCGAGCTCGATAACGATTCGGGCGATGAGGACCTTGATTTGTTCTTGCGCTTCGGCTCGCGCTTTACGCCGCAAAACGCTTACGGCCAGCCGATGTCGCTCGATGAGCTCAGCGAGCAGGCGCACTATTACGCCATCAGCGGCGGCGACGAGGAGGCGATCACGGTCGGCCGCAGCAACAAACAGCCGGCTCGGGGTGGCCGCTGGTATCTGGCTGTCGTCAGTTTTGCGCCGCGGCAGATCAATGCGCGCATCAAGGTCGAAGCAACCACCGAGGCGCCCAAGCCCGTTGAATTCCAGGTGCGCTTCGATTTGCCGGCGAGCGACTGCGATATCGCGCCGTGGAACGATCCAACTCCGGTGGCGCCGGTGGGCGGCAATCCCGGCACCACGCGCGGCGAGCAGCGGCGCAACGCGATGATCGAATCGCTACGCCAGCTGGCAGCGGGATTCGACAGCGAAACGCCGATCATCGTTCGCGGCTGCTGGGATAACTTGAATGCCGAGGCCACGGGCGCGACGTTGGCGGCGGCAGCGCCGGATAACTTCCTGCTCGACGACAACACGCTGGTACTGAGCAACGGCAGCTCGTTTCCGGTCGCCCCATACCTGCCGTCGAAGTACGCGTTTTACTCCAGCGCCCCGGCCTCGCGCCTGGGCGGCACGCGCGCCTGTGCCCTGCAGGGCGGCAGTTGCGCCTCGGTCACCGATATGACCATCACCTATAACAAGCGCATCGGCGAGGCTGGTGTGCTGGGCGGTGCGCAGTACTACCTGGGCTATAACGCGGTGCCTGCCGGCAGCGTCGACTTCGTCGGTGTGTCGGTGCATGAGCTGGGTCACGGGCTGGGGTTCATCAGCCTGGTGCGACTCACCGCGAACAACAACGGACCAGTCGGTTCGTTGCCGTTCGATCGCGACGACATTTTCGCCCGGCAAATGGTCGACAATCGGGTGTTTCCGAATCCGCAGTTCACGCGCCTGACCAACGCGCAGCGCGCGGATGTGATGGTCGGCATTACCGGCTTGTCGTGGATCGACGATCGCGCCGCAAACTCGCCGCAAAACACGCCTTCTGGTTATCCCGGCGTGCTGATGTTCACTCCCAACCCCATTCGCCCAGGTTCGTCGGTGTCGCATCTGAGCGAGTTTTACGTCGGCCAGTTGATGACGCCCTCGCTGGGCCTGGCACGCGGCAATCGCCAACTGGGACTGGGTGTGCCGATGCTGTACGCGGCAGGCTGGGATCCGGCGCCGACATCGCCGCCGACGTACGCAGCACCTTATTCGGGCCTGTGGTACGACCGCGATCGCGATGGGCACGGATTCGATTTCCAGCGCGTGCGTACCGATGCCAACGGATACGACGTGTACACACTGGCGTTTTACACCTACGACGCGCAAGGCCGACCCGAATGGTATCTGGCCCTGGGTTCGCTGATCGATGGCGTGTTCCAGGCCGGGCTCACGGCGGGCGGGCAATCGCTATTGCGCTATCGCTATGTGGCGCCAGGTTCGCCCTCGCAAGTGGTTGCCGATCAGTCCGGCACGGTGCGGCTGGACTTCAATCAAGCCGCCGACTCGCCGGCCTGCCGCGATGGCACCAATCGCGCCGGCGTCGGCACCCTGGGGTCGCTGCGTTTCACCCTTGGCGGGCAAACGGCGGCCTGGTGTATCGAGGAATTGGTCCCGCGTTCGCAGCGTCCCAGCAGCGATCTGACCGGCACCTGGTATGCCGGCGAGGCAGACGCCGGCTGGGGAGCGAGTGTGGCCACGGTGGCGCGCGCCGGAGGCGGCCGCTTCCTGTTTAAAGCTTTGTACTTCCCGGACGCGACCAACGCCGGGCGCTGGGCTTACGGTTCGGCAGACAACTACACGCCCGGGCAGACCATTCCGGTGTTCGAGCGCCGCGGCTACTGCCGCTCCTGCCCGGTGTCTCTGACCGACACACAAATCGGCACGATGACGGTGAATCTGACCCAACCCATCCAAGGCCCATCGCCTGCCAACCGCGTGAGCTTCGACGTTACCTACACTGGCCCCGAAGGCGGTCGCTTCACCCGCGGCAACTCGCCCTATGAGCTGCTGACGGCACCGAATCAGTGATGCGCTCCAAGAGCGGACGAATAGCGAGCTATTCCCGCTCAAAAACATAGGGGCGTGTCGGCGGAACACGGAACGCATACGCGCCGGATTCCAGGCGCCCCGATTCTTGGTAGTGCAATGCGTTGCCGATGCGCTCGATGCGCGCGTCGATGCCCATTTTGCGGCCCGATTGGGCGGTCAGCGTGCATTCGCTTGCCGTGATCTCGCCACGCCAGCCGGCGTCTGTGGGCGTGAAGCGCAAGGCGCAGGCGGGGCCGTAGCCGCGGAGCTGGCTTGTGTCCAGGGTTTCGAACGCCGAGGGATCGTTGCTCTTGCCGGCGTACGGCGCGCCGTCGACGAAGGCGTAGAAGTCCATGCGCAGTTCGCCATCGCGCCGGTGAAAGCTCCAGATGCGTTGACGGGTGATATCGCCGCTGGCGTCGGCTTTGCGCCATTCCAGATACAGCACGGTGTCGCCGATGGCCGGCGCGATGACCCTCACAAAACGGGCGTGTTGCAGATCGAGCCAGTCGCCGTCTACCGAGGGCGGTACTTTGAGGGCGGGACTCGCCGCACTGTATTGCCTGGCGTTGCTCCAGATGCCGCCGAGATCGTGCGCGATGCTCTCTGCGGTAATCAATGACGAGCGATCTGCGGGTGCCAACGCGGTCGACGACGGCTTCGGCGCAACGCTGGCGCAGGCGGCGAGGGTGGCGGTGAGCAGGGCAAGAATCGTGATGCGCATCAATCGGGTGTCCTCGGGCGGCGGCGAGATGGGCTGGGACGTATTCGTTCGTGACGAGCGCCGATCAAGGACGATGCTCGCCGCCTGACCAGCTCGCCAGGCAGCGCTAACGCGCCGACGCAAAAATCTGCTCGACGGCTGCGCGGTCGCGGCCGAAGTAATGCTCTTCGGGTGCGGTGAACAGCAGCAACGATAGGGTGTCGTCCGCACTTTCGGCGAGCAGCAGCGCGCGATAGCGCAGGCCGCTGGGACGGGCGAGCGTGAGTTCGGCCCGGAGTGCAGGTTTGCCGCCGAGCGTGGCCGGCTCGGTGTTGACGGTCTCGACGTTGTCCCAGCCGGCGGCTCTAAGGCCTTCGACGATCAACTCCAGCGTGGCCACGCGCGAGAGTCCCTTGGCAAAGCGCACGCCCTCGACCCCGACGCGACGCTCGGTACCGAATAGCGGCCGGCCGGGTTCGAGATCCGCGATGATCCGCAGCGTGTTGATTGGCGAGCCATCGCGCGTCCAGACGCGCTCGCCTTTACTGCCGAAGCTGGTCCAGGTCAGCGGCGAGTCGAGGGCGATGCCATCGACGCTTTGCGGGCCGGTCTTTACCAGTTGCGTCGCACAGCCGCTGAGCAGCAAGGCGAGTGCGCATAGCGCAACGCGGGTTCGTGTTTGGCGGATCATATTGAGCGGCTCCGTGCGAATTCCGGACGCGATGCGCCTTGTATACATCAGCGCGCCTTCGTCATCACGCGCTGCCCTCCAACAATCGATCCGCAGCGAGCACCTGCGCGATATCGATCGGTCGCCGCCAAACGCCGGCACCCGGTGCCAGATCCAGTCCGCGGACGAACAGGTAAATGCTGTCGCCCAGGTAGCGCTGTGGCGTGTAGTCGTCGAGCCGATAACTCAAGTAGCGGTGCAGGGCCACGCCGTAGATCAGGGCTTGCAGATCGTATTGATGCGCCTGCATGGCGCGGTCCAGCGAGGCGCCCTGGTAGTCGTCCAAGGTCAACCCCAGCGCATTGCTTTTGTAGTCGATCAGGGAATAGCGACTTTGCCAATGCACGACGAGATCGATAAAGCCGACCATCGCGCCTTTGAGCGATTCGTCCGTGCCGCGGCGACCGACCAGCGCGAACAAGTCCTGGGCGCGACCTGCGCGCACGCGAAACTGAAAACCGAGTTCGGCGCGCTGCTCGGAGATTGGCAGATCGCGCAGGCGCAAACCGCCGCCCAGATCGGCGTCGAGTGTCCGCGCGAGCAGTTGGGCGACTTGTGGCGCGGCGCTGCGCGGCTGGCCTTCTTCCTCCAGCGCATCGCCAATGTCGCTAATGCGATCGAGCGGCGTGCGCTCTTCTAGCAGCCGATGCAACGCATTGCCAAAACGTGGGCCGCGCAGGCGGTCGATCGCGAGCAGCGCTGGATGGGGATCGGCGATCGGCTCCACATCATTGGTCTCAAGCTCTGCGGACTCATCGCCAGCGCGCGGGGTGGCATCGAGGTGCCGCGTGAGTGCGCTGAAGCTGAGCTGCGCGATTCGCGCCGGCAGCGTTGGCAATGCGCGAGCGGGAATGGGGCTCATCGCTGCGCTCGCCGGCGCATGCCAGCGCGCCACACTGGCGCGATGAACAACCGTACTGTCCTCAACCCCGTCGGCTTCGATGGCCGCTGCATTGACCAGCGCCGCCAGCTCGCCGCGGCGTTTATCGCCGGCGAGTGCGTCGGTGTAGACATACAGCCGATGCGCAGCGCGGGTGAGCGCTACGTACAAACGCCGGCCGTTTTCCTGTTCGTCCTCGCGCAAGTGCTGTTCCTTGCGCTCATCGTGTTTCGGGCTGCCCAAGTCGTAAATGCGCACGCCATTTTCGGCGACACGCAGCATCGCCGGGGCCTTGTCGCGCGGTGGGCGCCAGGCCATCGGCACAAACACACACGGAAATTCAAGGCCTTTGGCTTTGTGCACGGTGAGCAGCTGCACACGTTGCCCGTCGCTGGCAATGCGCAGCAGGCGCTCGCGCCCGGACTCGCTATCGAGCCCGTCATGGGCTTCAGCGCGTTGCGATTGCCACCACTCGAACTGCTCCGGCACGGTCCCGGCGATGGCTGCGCTCAATTCCAGCAAGTGCCGAACGTCGGTCGCGATGCGCTCGCCACTGTCGAGATTGCGCCACTGCGTTCCCACGTCGCGCTGCAGAGCGGCGAGCACGGCGGCGATGCCGCCGGTATCGAAAGCGCGGCGCCAGTCGACCAGGCGCTGCGACCAGCGCGCTTGCAGCGCCGGATCGCTGTCCAGGCGATGGATGGCCAGCGCATCCAGGCCCAGCAGTGGCGTAGCGAGCGCCGCGCGCCGCGCGCTGTCGCGCCCCAGATGCATGAGCGCATGCAACAGCAATTGCACGTCGGATGCGGTGCGACTGGCGAATACGCTTTCGTTGCTGCTGGCCGCCACCGGCACCCCGCGGTGTTCCAGCAGCGCACGCAGGTCCTTGATCTGATCGTTGGTGGACAACAGCACCGCGATGTCGCCGGGACTCAGGGCGCGCTCTGCGATGCGCGGCGCGGCGTTCAGCAGCTCGACGATGTCGTTGGCGCATGCGCTCAGGGCGGCCTCGTCGCGCGCCTGGAGCGGAGTGCCTTCGCTGCGGAAGCGCCGAATCCTGAGCGGCTCCTGGCAGTCGTTCAGGCCCGGCGGGCGCGCGGGTTCTCCGGGCAGCAGCGGCACATAGTCGATGCCAGCGCCGAAGAACGGGTCGCAGTCCGCGTTCGCATAGAGGGCGTTCAGTGCCCGCAACAATCGGGGGTCGCTGCGGAAGTTGTATGCGAGCCGGTATTGCCGTTCCTGAGGAATGCTTGCTTTCGCGGCCAGATAGGTCAGCAAGTCGCCGCCGCGAAAACGGTAGATCGCCTGTTTGGGATCGCCAATCAACAGCAGCGTGCGCGATCCGAACAGGCGCTCGAATATGCGCCACTGGCGCGGATCGGTGTCCTGAAATTCGTCGATCAATGCAGCGCTGTAGTGCTGCTGGAGCCGCCTCGCCAAGGCCTCGCCGGTGGGCGCCTCCAGCGCCCGCAACACACCATCGATGAGCGCATCGAACGTGTGCGTGTCGCTGGCGTCGAGTCGCCGTTCGAGGTCCAGCCTGACCGCATCCAGCGCCTCCCGCGCCAGCGCGGCGCTGACCACGCTTGCGGGTTGCGCGTGCGCGTAAGCGAAGCGCTGCAGATCGGCGAACCACGCCACCAAGGCCAAGGCACCTGGCGCAGCTTCCTGCTGGCGCAGATTGGCCAGCGTGAAGTTCTTCGCGGCCTGCTGGCACCATTTGCGATCGGGCATTTCGCCTTTTTCCAGCGCATCGCAAAGCTCGCGCAGGCGCGCGCTCACCTGGCGCCTGCCGGCGGCGATTCGGCGCGTGTCGCCCGCAACCGCCCGCATCACGGCAATCGCCTTGGATGTGCGCAATTTCTCCGGCAACTCGAAGTCGCTGAAGGTGGGCGCCTCGACGCGCGCATCGCCCGCCGCCAACAGCTCGCGCACGTTGCGCTTGAGCCTGCCGAGGTCAGCGTGGACCAGGCGCGGATCGGGATCGGGCAGCACGCGGCGGCGCCAGAAATCCTCCACGCACTCATCGACCAACGCGATGCCAGAGACGGCCTGGCCGAGCGTCAGGCCGCGCGCCGTGTCCTCCGGAAAATCGCGCAGCACCCGTCGACAAAAGCTGTGGATCGTGCCGATCGGCGCGCGTTCGATCTGGCTCAATCCCAACTGCAGCCGCGTGCGCGTGCGCGCCGGATCGAGCGTGGCCAGATAGGCATCGAGCGCGGCATCGCCGCTATTTCCATCGAGCGCAGCCAGCGCTTGCTTAAGCCGCGCGCCGATGCGCTCGGTCAGTTCGCTGGCGGCCAGTTCCGTGAACGTCGATACCAGCACCGACGTCGTCGGCGCATCGCGCTCGCAGATCAGGCGCAGGTACAAAAGCGCAATCGTGTATGTCTTGCCGGTGCCGGCGCTGGCTTCGATCAAGGCCGGTGCGTCGAGGGCGATGGTGCGCCAATCGAAGGCGTTCACGGCCCTTTCCCCTCGATCACCGCTAACGCCCGCAGCGCGAAGTTCTCGAAGCGTTCGGCATTGGGCGTGCCGGGTGCGAGCAGCTCAGGTGAAACCAGTCGGGCAGCGTACGGATCGAACTTCAGCTCCGACTCGAACGTCGATTGCACGCCGCGCCAGCCTTTGCTGGCGAACGCATAGCTGGTCTTCGGCAAGAAATGTGCGGCGAGCGCGTCCGGCGTGCCGGCGTGCGCCAGCAGCCACCAGAGGCGCCGCTCGCGCGCCGGCTTGGTGCGCGGCAAGAGTTCGAGCTGCGGATGCGAAACAAGATCGTCCTGCGGCCGTTCGTAGAGCAACACTGGCGCCGCCTTGCCGCGCAATTCGGCGTGCAGTTTCCACTCGAGCAGCAGTGGCAGCCAATGCCCGAAGTGCGCCGCTCGCGTGGCGAACGCCAAGAAGAACTCGCGGCCTTGATTCTCGTGGAGAAATCGCAGGCGCCCGCGCACGCGCGCATTTCGCAATCCAAGATCGATATCCAGGGGAACCCGCGCAACCCGACCACGGAGCAACGGCTCGGTGCGCAGCAGCCGCAAATCCTGGTCGACACGTTCGCGGCGCTTGTCGAGCAGACGCTCGCCCGCGGGGCCCGGCGGCAGCCGGCCATCGCGCCACTGCGGCGGGACGACGCCGACATCGCCGCCGCTCGCCAGCGCCATCCCGATCCACTCGCCCGCAGCGAAGCGTTCGGCCTGTGGCAGCGTGTCGAGCGGATCATCGTCGCCCTCCTCGTCGCTGTCGAGGGCGCGCAAATCGATGCGCAGCTCGGTTTGCAAATAGTGCCGGGCGGGCCGACGATAGAATTCGCGCAAGGCAGCAAGATCGAAGTCGCCAGACGTCTCCGTCATGGTCGGTACGGTGCCGATCGAGAATCGACGCCGCGCTGTCGGCGCATCCAGGGCTGAGAAGGTGGGATAACGCGGATCGCTGCCGTAGCGCCCATCCACCGCCGAGGCGTGCTCGACGCGCCACTCGCCGCTGCCGGGAAGGAAATCGAGCAGCGCTTGCAGCGGTTGCGCCGGGTTTCGCATGCTGCCGCTGCCGGCGTCGATGCCGAGGTAACTCAGATGCAGCATCTGGCGCGCGCTCATCAGCGCTTCGAGCATCAGGTATTTGTCGTCGAGCGTCGGCAATCGATCGCCAATGCGCGGGCGCGCTTCGATCAAATCCAGCGCTGCGGAACGTACGCGCGGAAACTCGCCGTCGTTGAGACCGAGGATCGCAACCACGCGATACGGCACCGAACGCTGCGGCACCAGGCCGCAGAAACGCACGCCGCCGTTGAACCAAGGCGGATCGCTGGCGTGTTCGTCCAGCGCGCTTTGCAGTGCGCTGCGCACTGCCGCAAAGGCCACCGGTCCGGTGTGCGCGGCATCGCGCGCTTCACGCTCCAGGTCGGCGATGCAACGGGCGACCACGGCTTGCGCCGACTGCTCGTCGGCGTCGAAAGAATCGCTTGCGAGTACGCGTTCGCAGATTGCCTCCAGCGCGCGCGCCCAGTCGCGCAAAGGGCGGGCGTGTTTGGCGAAGGCGCGCCAATCGGCCAGATGCTTCAGCAATTCCGTGAGTGCGCCTAGTTCTGAGGCCCCTGGTCCTTCGATCGGCGCTGCAGGCCGTACGCCCTCGATCAGCGCGTCGACATCGCCGAGCGCCCAGCCGGCGAACATGCGCTCGATGCCGAACGCCCAGGTGTTCTGCGTCTCCGCGCCAGCGCCCAACTCGTCGCGCATGGTGGCGTCCAGCGCGAAGTGCACGCCGGCGCGATCGATCCAATGTTCGAGCGCTGCAGTGTCGCGCAGGCTGAAGCGTTTCGCGCACGGCGGCAGGCGCAGGAAATCCAGCACCTCCGAACGTGCGAAGCGCCGCAGCGGCCAATCGAGCAGCGCAGCAAAGGCGGTGAGGTAAGGCTGCTCGGTGGGCGGTGCGTCGGCGATGTGATACGGCAGCGCCGCCTGTGCCGATGGACCAAGCAGCGCCCGCAGCAGCGGAGCGTATTCGGGCATCGATGGCGCCATCACCACGATGTCCGCCGGGTTGAGCGTGGGGTCGCGCGCCAGCGCATCGAGCAGCGCGTCGCGCAGCGCCTCAAGTTCGCGCAGGCGGGTCGCGCAGACGTGCACGCGCAGGCTGGCATCGTTGATATCGCAGGCTCCGGCGAAAGGCGTGAGCGTACGCACCGAGTTTTGCACGCGGGCGAGCAGGGTGCTGGAAGCATCGAGCTCGCGCGCGTCGCGCGCATCGTCGACTGCGCCCATCTCGTTCAACGCCAACGCAAAGTGTTGACCGAGCCGACCCCACGCGCTCAAGAGCGGATGGCCGGTCTGCCAATAGTCCGTGCCGTCCAACTCGCTCGCCAGTGACACGCGCCCGGTCGGCAGCAGCGGCCATAGCTCGCGGCACGGATCGCAAAAGTACATCGCAACATCGGCGTTCCTGGCGTAGGCCGAGACCATCGCCAGCACGTCCGGCGGCAAGTGCGACAGGCCGAAAAACTCCACCGCTTCTGAGGGCCCGCTATCGAGCGCGCGCAGCAACGCGTGCGTTTGATCGAGGCGATGGCCGCTGCCCAATGCAGCGCGCAGTTCGCGCCATAGCGTGCCTTGCCATGGGAACAGATCGCCATCCTGGCCACGCTGCCAACGTTCGATGACATCGCCGCGATAGATCAGATACTGCGTGTACAGAGCCGCGAGGCGATCGGCCAGCGCGAAGCGCTTGCGCGCATCGCCGCCGGCCAGGAATGCTGCGAGCGCCGCCGGCGGCTCGCGCTGCAACAATGCATCGATGCGCCAACGCAGCGCTGCGCGTCGATACCCAGGGCCGCCGCCCGCGATCTGGCGGCTGCGCGCCACACGCTCCACCCATTCGCCCGGCAGCAGTACATCGATGTTTGCCGCGATCGCCGGTAATCCCGGCAACGGATGATTCGCCAGCCACGCCAGCAACCAGCGTCGCATCCCCGCATGCCCAACTACCACCGTCTGTGGCGCCAACGCATTCGCCGGCCGCGAGCGAAAAAGGCGCGCGCTCAGGCGTTCGGCCAAGTGTTCCAAGCGGCTGGAGCGGTAAATGTGGAGCATGAAAGTCGATTGTGCAGCGGCAATGGCGTATCGGACTGAAGGCCAGTCTCACCCGCTGCGACGATGCCCGATCAGCGCAGTTTTTGCAGGCGCCACGATTGCATCCGGCGCCCATGAACTGAAATTCGAACTAAAGTTCCCAAGTCGGCACCTTAGACGACTCAAACGCCGGCCCATGTGCCTAAGCGCCGATCGGCTCGCATGCACGGGAGGGTTAATCGGCTTTCCATTAAAAGTCAGCCAGTTACGACTCCTTGTCAGAAAATTCCTACAAGCGAATCAGCGTAACCCTTACAACCTAATCAGCGTAACACTGCCTCGCGTCCGCCCGTAGTCGTCGCAGACTTGCAACCGTGTCGAGCCGTCGGCACGGCTGGGCGTGCCAGTAGGCGCTATTGGCAATCCTTTACTGACATCGATCTTCCGCGAGGTTCGCATGAAACCGTTCTGGCTTCTACTTTGTTTGTGCCTGCCGCATTTCGCCGCGGCCACGGATCCGCCGCCAGATCCCGAGACGCTCGCCTACTTCGAGCCCTTCCAGGAGTTCGACAAGCGGCTCAAAGCCGCGCGCGAGATTGGGCCGCTGGGCGGTGAGATGTTCGGAGAAGAAGTGAGCCTGTACAACGGCGCCACCGAGTTCACAGCGGTCGATATCTCGATCCCTGGCAATAGCGGATTGCCAGTCGAGTTCCGGCGGCGATTTCAGATCCAAGACCCGCGCAACACGCCCAAGCTGCCGGGACTTGTGGATTGGGAAATCGATGTGCCGCACATCGGCGGCGTGTTCTCTCAAGCCTTGGGTTGGCAAGTGGGCCTGCCAGGTTCGCGCACCGATCAGCGTTGCTCGACAGCGCAGGCGCCGTCCAGCCCCAGCCAGAACATTCGTATCGACGAAATCTGGAGCGGTACGCACCTGAACATCCCCGGTCGCGGTAGCGAGGAGGTGTTGAAAACGGTGGCGCCAGGGTTCCCGCAAATCACTGGCGGCAACGCGTCCTGGATCACCAAGAGTCTGGTCCGCTTTGAATGCAAGACGACGCTGGCGAATCCGGGGTCGGGCCGCAGCGGCGAAGGCTTCATCGCGATCACGCCGGACGGCGTGCGTTACACGCTCGATCACATGATCGTGCTCAACACGACGTCGATCCAGAAGTCGTGGTTGCAATTCATGGGGCCGGCCGGCTTGGGTCCGCAGCCGCCAGTAAATCGCGTGCGCGTGTTGCTCGTCGCCACGAGCGTGGAAGATCGCTTCGGCAATCGCGTCAACTACACCTGGGATGGCAACAAGCTTGTCACCATCCAAAGCGACAGCGTCGGCACCGCCGACGACAATCGCATTCTCGACCTGGCTTACGACGGCGATCGATTGACCTCGGTCACGGCGCCGGGCGTGCCCGCGCGTAGCGTGTCGTATGTCTACCAGCCGAACGGTTCTGCACTCGCCAGCGTGACGACCTTGCCCGATAACAGCACCTGGGTTTATTCGTACACCAGCGGAAGCCTGATCACTGTTCCTGGCGGATTGGAGCCGGTGACAACGCCGAACACCTGCCCCGAGCCTGCGACGGCGAAAGGTGCCTTCACCTACACCATCACCCATCCATCAAAATTGTTCGGCACCTTCACGTTCTTGGCTCGGCGCAACTATCGCTCAGTGCCCGTGTTCGACTGTATCAGCGAAGGCAATGGAGAGTATCAAGTGCTGCGCGCGCCGAACTACTCGGACGGATTCGCGCTCTTGAGCAAATCATTCACCGGTCCAGCGCAGCCGCAAGAAACCTGGAGCTATGACTACGGCTCGGTGCCGATCATCGTGCCGTGCAAGGGCTGCGATGACTACAAAACGGTGAAGGTCACCGAGCCCGATGGCGCAGTCATCGAGAACGACTTTGGCGTGGCATTCGACGATAACGAAGGCCGCTTGCTGCGCACGCGAACCAAGTCGCCCGGCGGCGCGCTGTTGACGTCCACGTCGCACACGTATCCGCCGACTGCAACGGTGCCGGTGGGCTACCCGGATTATTACGGCGAGAGTTTCCAGTTCTCGGGCGACCGCACTTCCGAGCGCGTGCGCCCGCTGCAATCCACAGCAATAACGCAGCAAGGCGTGACCTTCACCCACAGCCAATCGAACTTCGATGGTTACGCCC